>JADMIO012770934.1_pt1 | contig 69992 bp, 74 predicted proteins | sample 8958161 | NCBI WGS metagenome assembly JADMIO01 (sample SAMN16585339, study PRJNA669376) | soil metagenome | isolation source: Crop rotation soil | place: USA: Cullars Rotation, Alabama | collected 2011 | reverse complement strand
CGCGACAACTTGTCCACGTGGAATTCTAAGCTTAGGATCCCAATGTGCTGGAAAGGGCTGTCGCCCGGCGTCTCGGCGGCATGGAGTGTGAGGGACGTTTTCCGGCCAGCGCGCTCGGCAGCCCGATGAGCCAGGCGCTCGTACCCCTCCGCGATACTAAGCATCGATTGTTTGGCCTGGGGGTCGGTCATCTGCTCGGCCTGGGCCCGTGCTTCGATAGCGCGAGCCAACCAATGTCCAGGGGGCAAGTACGACATGGGAGGTACCGGCAAGCGTGGAGGAGCGCCGCCTTAACGCGCGATGCGTGTCCCCGGTTCCCGCCTCCGTTCGAATTCGAAATAGCTATCCGCCCAGGGCCGATTATCCGCGCGGAGCCGTTGGTCCTGATGCGATGTTCCCGCGTGTAGTTTCGTCAGGCCACTTTACACCTGCGTCCCGATCGGCCTCACAAAGTCCCCGGTTTCCCGTAGTGGCATAGGTCTTGCTACATCATCGCAGCAGGTAGGTGCATATGTTCACACTCGTCGACGACTGGGCGGATCAACTTGCTTGGGACCGATTTGTGGAGGATCACGACCAAGGTCGTTTCTGCCACCTTTTCGCCTATGGTGACGTGGTGTCCTGCTATGGATACCGACCCGTCCGGATCGCGTTCCTGAAAAATCGGACATTGGTCGCGGTTCTTCCCGCCGCAGTGGTTCGAAGCTGGTTCTTCGGCCACAAGCTCGTCAGTCAGCCGTTCTCGGAGTATGGCGGACTGCTCGCGCATCCCTCATTGGATTCGAATGATCTGGCCGAAATCTACGCCCTCCTTGAACACCATCTCGACAAGGGGATGTCAGTGCGGACCTTGGAAATGCATGGAGCCCATGGCGTTCCTGCACAATTCCGCCCCGGACCGTTCCAGTTCCAGAACCCCCACCATGTTGCCGTTCTTGCGCTGGACAGACCCGCGGACGATCTCTGGCAGAAAGTCGTTCAGTATTCTGTGCGCAAAGGCGTGAACAAGGCGCGCGCGAACGGCGTCACCGCCTACGAGGCCTGCGACCCCCGGATCGTCCGGGAACGCTTCTATCCGCTTTACCTCAAGTCGATGAAGCGTCTTGGCGTGCCGCCGCACAAACTCGCCTATTATTTGCGCTGTGCAGAACTCTTCGGGAACAAACTGAAGATCTTCTGGGCGGAACGCGAAGGCGAATGCCTTGCAGGACTGCTCGGCTTCACCGCCGGCGGCCGCGTGAACATCGTCAATATCGTGTCGACGCGGGACTCCTGGCAATACGCGCCGAACGATTTGATCCACTGGGAATTCATCAAGTGGGCCAGCGTGGCCGGGTTCCGTCATTTCGATTTCGGCAGCGTGCGCTACGACGGGCAGCGGACTTACAAGAAAAAATGGGGTGTGACATTCGAAGACCACGGCTATTACTTGCTCTCTCCTCGTGCGACCAAGACGGCCCCAAAGGCGTTTAGCTCTTCAGCACCGGCGCTCGTTAGCCTGTCGAAAGTCTGGTCGAATTACGTGCCCGAGTGGGTGGCGGAGTTCACCGGGCCTCTGATCCGGCAGCACTTGGTGCGCTGAAGCGGTTTTTTTTGGGTCGATCGGATGGCGATTATCGCTTGGCTGTTCCTGGGAGTGGCGATCAGCTTCGTCACGACCCGCCTTCTCGGGCAGCACGGCCACGACAGGCTAAGAGGCATGGGCTTTGGAATCCTGGGCGCCGTGATCGGCGGCTGGGTATTCACCCATTTCACTGTCGCGGGTGCACGCAACGTGGAAGTTTCCAGCATGATTATCGCCGGAAACTCTGCCGTGCTGCTTCTGATGATCTATCGCGCGGTTACCATGCGCGCCTAAATGGCGGCTGCGTTCCTGGCCGCGATGGAACGTGATCCCAGTAGCACCGTGCAGACGAACGAAAAGGCGCACAACACCGCCATATAAACGGCGATCGGCAGAGTAGTGCCGTAGCCTCCGACAAGCGCCGTCGCGATGATCGGAGCAAACCCGCCGCCGCCGATTCCGCCGATCTGGTAGGCGAGCGAAATGCCCGAATAGCGCACGGGCGTGGCGAACAAATTCGCAAACAAGGCCGCCATCGGCCCATTGGTCATCGACAAGGGGATCAAGGCGATCCCGATCGCGGCGAAGACCGCCAGCACGGATTTGGTGTCCAGGAGCGGGAAGAAGGCGAAAGCCCAGATCGCCGTCGCCACGATTCCCACCATGAACATGCGACGTTGTCCCCAGCTGTCGGAAAGGTGCGCGAAAAGGACACTCGCGAAGACCATGACAACGTTGCCGAACAGGACGGCGGAAAGAATGACGCCGCGCGACATGCCCAATGTGTCGGTCGCGTAGGCGATGACGTAGACAACCACGACATAGAAACAGCCATTCGGGCCGAGGAAAGCTCCACCGGCCAGAAAGACTTCGCGCGGATGCGTTCGCAGGGCCTCCAGGATCGGCGAGTTGCGCCATGGCGATTGCCGCCACGCAACGTCTTGGGCATCGCCGGCACTTCGAAATGCGGCGGTCTCATCAAGCCGGGCGTGGATATATCCCGCGAAGATGAAGAGACCGATGCTGATTAGAAACGGAATCCGCCAGCCCCAGCTTTGAAAAGCGGCAGGGCTCATGAGCGCGTTCATGAGCAGGAATGCCAGATTTGCCAGCACCATGCCCGTCGGAGCGCCCATCTGCGCGAAACTTCCATAGAAGCCGCGGCGGTTCACAGGCGCATTCTCGATCACCAGCAGGACGGCCGCGCCCCACTGCCCGCCGGCGGCGAACCCTTGCGCGAAACGAAGAACGATCAGCGCGATCGGGGCCGCGGCACCCACGACGCTATAAGACGGCAAGAGGCCGATGCAGGTGCTTGCGGCCCCCATAACCAACAAAGCGATGACAAGTGCGCGCTTGCGGCCGAGCGCGTCCCCGAGATGGCCGAACACGATACCGCCGACCGGGCGCGCAATGAATCCGACCGCGAAGGTACTGAAGGCGGCAAGCTGCGCGACGATTGGGGATAAGGTTTGCGGGAAGAACAGCCGCGGGAATATCAGCGCCGCCGCCGTGCCGTAGACGTAGAAATCGTACCACTCGATGCTGGCGCCCCCGAGCGCGATCGCACTCAGCTTGGCCAAGGAGACGCCGCCCGCCGGCGCGTTCCGGTCGGTCATACCCTAGCCCCCGTACGTGCAGGGAGTCAGGCTAGCATTGTCGGCTCAACCGCGCCAATTGCCGGCACGGACGCGCGATCGGGGGATCTCCCCCGCGCGCGATTCGAAAGTGGCGCAACCGTCACCTTCCAATTGCGCGCGGAGGACTCTGCAGGATGCTAGGCGGCGATCGGAAAGGGTCCGCCCGATTTGCCCGACGGACCGGAAACGCCCGCCTTCAGCGCGCGGCGAAATTTCCGATGATGCCAGACCGCATATGCCCACAGCGCAACCGCAAGCGCCGCCGTCGCGTAGAGCAGCACCCAATAGCCCGGATAATAGGTGAACATCATGATCCCGGCGAAGAATGGCACGCGCACCATCGCGACGTACCAGGGCGCAACGGCGACCTGGGCGGCCGCCCATTGATGCTGCAGATAGATTGGGGCAAGGAAAAGCACCGCCAGTATCGTCACCGCGATCGCGACGCGTACCGGAATCCCTGGACGGTCCATCCATGCCCGAAGCTTAGATGCCATCGATTCCTCCTTGTCTTGGACAGGATCAATGGCCGGTGTTCAATAGCTTTCCGCGCCATTGGACCTGCATGTGGCGTCGGCAAATTTATGATTCAGGATCGCGAATGCAAGTACCGCGGCGGACAAAATTTTGCCCGCGAATCCCGGACGAGAGTTCCGACTTGACGCTGAGCCGCTAGCCGTTGATGAGGCCTAGCGGGTTGTAGGTCACGTTCGGGAAAATCGTCTGCAGCGCCGTCTCGCCATGATTTTTGGCGATGACTTCGGAGATGACGGTGCGGTAGTCGGTGGTCACCGCAAGATCGCCGCTATAAAGCTGGTTCGCTGCAAGGCCGGGCCACTGCCCGTAGATTGTTCCACCGTTCACGTTGCCGCCCAGAACCAGCATCGTCGACGCGGAGCCGTGGTCGAGGCCGCGATTGGAGTTTTCCTGAAAGCGACGGCCGAATTCCGACATCGTGATGAGCGTGGTCTGATTCTGATAGGCGGAAATATCGCTCCAGAATGCCGAGATCGAGCGCGACAGCTCGATCGCGCGGCCTTGGAACGCCGGAGTCAAATTCTGGTGATGATCCCAGCCGCCCATATCGACGGTCGCGGCGCTGATCCCCACGTTCATCTTGATGAGCTGTGCCAGCGCCTTGAGCGGGGTCGACAGATCGCCGTTGGTATATCCGGTCGCGGTGGTGGTGCCCAACGCGCGGAAAGCGGTCTGGACCTGCGTAATGGCGCTGAGAGTTTGCTGCGCCTTTTTCTCATAGTCCGTGGTGCCGGTCACCAATCCTTGCGTGACATTCGTTGTGTTGGTGCCCCCGCTGACGTTGAAGGTCTGCGGATTGGAGACCGCGAGCGCCAGATTGTCGCCCGTCAGCGAGGTCGGCGTATTCGTGCTGACGGCGATCGTGCTGAGCGGAGCGCTGGCTGCGATCGACAGCATGTGGCGCGCGAGCCAGCCGGTCGACATGAGGGGCATTCCGTCAGAACCGCCGCGCTCCATCATGTCTTGCGCTACGAAGTGGCTGCGCGAGGCCGTCGGAATGCCGGCGGCCACCACGGCCGCAAGCTGCTTGCTGTCGTACAGTCCTTTGAGCTCGGGAAGATTGGGGTGGAAGAAGAAATCCACGCCGCCCAGCGTTCCCGCCCCCAGCCCCGCGCCGGTGCCGCTCGTCTGGATGCGGATGGTAGGCCGGTTCTGGATGTAGTTCGGGTCTCCGGCCGGCGCCAGCAATTGCATTCCGTCCTGGCCGAAGCGGCAGAACACCACGACCAGGATCGGGTTCGTGCTTTGCGCGCTTTGCGTCTCGACACCGTCGGCGGCGAAGGCAACGCGCAAGCCACCGCCGAGGCTCATGAAGAGCGAACCCGAGGTCGTCGCTAGCAGGCTGCGGCGCGAGAGATCCATGATCGCACCTATCGGTACAAGAATTCCGGGGTCTGCGAGATCAGACCCACGAGGCGTTTCAGCGCGTTTTCAATCGTCGTCCTGTTGTTGCCCCGCACCGCGGCCGGCACGCCCAATGTGCCGGCCTGGTCGTTGACAAGCGAGGTCATGCCGGACGTGGACAGCGCGAAGCCGACCATGCGGCCGACCCAGTATTCGACCACGGTGGTCGCGGACGACAGTGACCCTACAGGCGTCTGGTCGATGAGGGTCGTCTTGATTTGCGCGCGATTGGGCCAGGTCATGGAATTGTTCCAAGCGGTCATGATCGCGCCCGTCGTCAGCCAATACGCATTATAATCCGGGCGTCCGTTCGGCGGCGTCCATGCGAACAGAAAATCGGTCACTGGGTCGAATGCGCTGGTCATGTCGGTGGTGGCGTTGACGACCATGCCGGTGCTGCGGAAGAGCGCGATCAAATGTTCATACGGCCGCCGCAGCTTCACGCGGTCGCCGCGGCCGATGTCCGGGAAATTCGGATCGTTCAGGAGCGCGCGGAGAACCTGTTTGATCTGATCCGGCGCACTCTGGTTCTGCATCCAGGCGGAGATGCCGCGCGAGAGCGCAGTCTGCGGCGGGGTGTCGCCATAGATGCGGCGGCAAAGCTTCCCGACGATGAAGGCCGCGGTCGCCGGATGATACGCAGCGATATCCAACACGGCGTTGCCCTGCGCCATGTCCTTCGTCATGCCGGTTAAATCAACGCCCATCACGGTGCCGGCTTTGGTATTGTGCTGGGCCGGGTTGTAGGCGAATTCACCGGTGATCGGCAGAATCTTGCCGTCGCCGACGAATTGGCCGTTACAGAGCGTCCAGCCCGACAGCGCGCGCGAGGCTTGCGTCACATCCGCGTCGGTGAAGCCGGTTGTCACCATGTTGGCGCCCGACAGCACGGACGGTGGCGTGGAATCGACGATGCCGAGATATGCCCCGCCGAGTGTGTGCAACTCCAGAACTTCGCGGCTGTAGTTCTCGTTCGGCGTGGCCGCTCTGCTCAGCCAGTTGTCGAGATAGCCTTGCATCGACGTCGATGTCGCGACGGCCTGCAACAGCTGACGGAAATTTCCGAAGACGTTCGGCCGGATGACCTGCTGGTCATAAACCGGCAGACAGACGGTTGCGTATTCGTGTGCGGCTTTGCCGATATTGAAATGGTTGTGCCAGAAGTCGGTCATGAACTCGCGCAGCTGATACTTGCTGTGCGTGTTCCTGATCCACGTCGCGGCCGCAAGTTCCTGGCGCACGCGCGTAACTTCGGCCGGAGCCACCGAGTTGCCGCTCTGCTGCTGCAGCGTCCACAACGACGTAGTGCTGGCGTTGAGATAATCGAACGGGCGTGCCGGTTCGTTGGTCGCGCCATACGTGGCGGTGCTGTTGTCGGGCGCGGCCGCGTAGCTGATGGCGAGCGTCTGGGTGCTCAGGAACGCCGCGAGGTCAGGATCGTCGCCGGCCGGAGCAGCGAGTTGTTCCTCGACCCAGGCATCCCAGCCGATCTGTTGGGCGTAAGCCTCGTCCTGGCTGGTGGCGCCGAATGTCACGCGACCGAGTGCGGTGCGTTCAAAGGAGGGACTGGATGCCAGCATGCTGCTGCCCTGCTTGACGTCAGGCCGTTCTGGCGCGACGCGCCTTTAAGGCTGTTGCGGCCTGCGCAGTATAGTTGACCCACTTAGGGGAATATACGCTTTTTGCGCGCAAACGGTTGCCTGCGACCCTCACGCCACAACCGCAAGTTCGACGAAGGGTTCCGTAGGGGGATTTGCGAGTCGGCGACCTGCAGCGCGTCTCACTGCGCGAGCGAAATTTTGATTCCCGTCAACGTTGCAGCTGCGCTGTGGACGGAGAATCCCCTCACCCAAACAGGGAAAGGAGCCGCCATGATCCGCCATCAATATCTGGACGACCTCGAGGGTGCAGTCATCCTGGCGCTGTTCGCGGTCACGATGATTGCGACGGTCCTCACGGTGATCGGCCACTGATCCAAGCCGCGAGGACCATCACAGAGGAATCTGCGCTTAAGCTTTCAGGAACTTGGCGACGGCGTCGGCCCACGCTTCGGACTGTTGGTCGACGATATCGATCCCGCCGCCCTGCAATACGGTGATCTGGAAGTCGGGACGCATTTTCTTGGTGAGCTTGGCGTTCTCGTAAATCTGATCGCCGGTGTTGGTCATGATCAAGGCGGGGTGTTTGATCTTCGGGATCGCCTTGTTGTGGTCGTAGATGAATGCGGCGTGATGGCCATACCAGAACGGCCCATAACCCATGAAGCGTTCGACGGTGTAGCGGGTCATCAGCTTGGGATCGGGTGTGCTGCCGCCGGCCGCGTACATCTTGTAGCGGCCCATGAAGCTGTCGACGAGATGGCTGCCGTCAGGCTTGTACACGAACTCGATCTCGGACTTTTGCACGCTGTCGAGCCACTGCTGCCGCTCCTCCTCGAGCATCGGGAACGGCCCCGCCATCACGAGCTTGCGCACACGGTCGGGGAATTGCTGCTCGACTTCGGTCGCGACAAGCGCCCCGGTGTGATGGCCGAGCACATCGGCCACTTTGATCCCGAGGTGGTCGAGCACCGGCGGCACGGCCTTGGCCCAATCTTCGACCTTGGGCACGAACGTCGTGCAATCGGACAGTCCGAAGCCCGGCATGTCGACCGCGATCGGCCGGATGCCGCGTGCAAGCAGCGGCCCGAACACGTTCTCGAACTGCCGTGAGCTCATCGGCGCCTGGTGGAGCATTACCAGGGGCTGGCCCTTCTCGCCGTCCTGGTAATGGACCTGACCGAAAGGACCATCGGCATAGCCGCGTTTCATCTTCGGCAGCGTCAGCTTTTCCGGCGCCGGGTTCGGCTGATACTTGGCCTGCGCCGACGAAACCATCGCTGCGCCAAGCGCCACTGCGGTGCTGCCTCCCACCGCCAAGGCACGTCGAGAGATATTGGATTTCTTGCTCGCCATACGAACGCTCCCTGCCGCATTAAAACTGAATGGTCGCGCGATGTTCGCGCACGCCTCGCAGCTTCATACCCTGAGTCGAGCGGCGATGGAAACCATCCTGCAGCTCCGGGACACCCGGATTCCGAGTGTCTCGCGCAGCCGATCCCGTTAGCATGCGAACATGCCGGACAAGTCCACCGTTCAATCGATCGAGCGCGGCCTGCGCGTACTCGAATTCCTGAACGAGAATAATGGCGCAACGATTGCCCAGATCACGCACGAAACGGGCCTGACCGCCGGCACCGTCTATCGCCTGCTCAGCAGCCTGCGCGACCTTGGATACCTGCGCAAAGACCCGGACTCTCCCGGCTATTGGCTGGCCTCACGCGTCCGGTCGCTCAGCGATGGATTCCGCGACGAGTGGTGGATCGAGGCACATGCGCGGGACATCGTGGAAAAATTGGGCGAACAGCTGAGGTGGCCGGTCAAGCTGCTGACGCCGGCCGGCGTGGACATGCTGACGCGCGTGACCACCGACTACCGCAGCCCCTATGCGCAAGTGAAAGTGCCCGCGGGATTGCGCTTCGACATGCTCTCGACGGCGTCGGGCCTGTGCTACCTCGCCCTCTGCGATCGCGATCAACGCCGCGTGCTGTTGAAGCTCCTGACGGAAAGTTGGGGCGAACGCGTCAAGCGCCCGAAAACGCATACGCCGGGCTCGCGTTCACTCAACATGATGCTGTCCGGAATCCGCGCGGACGGATACTTCGCCTATGTCCACGGCGGCTCGCGCACGCTCTATGCGATTGCCGTGCCGATCGTCGCGAGTGAGCACCCCATCGGCGCGATCGAGACGCATGTCTTCCGCGCCGTGGTGCCCGGAAAATCCGCCGCGCAAGCGATCGCCGTAAAGCTGCAGGCGGCCGCCGCCGAGATCGGCCACCGATTGATCACACGCTGAGAAAACTGAGCTAGGCGCGGATCACCTCGATCAGTTCGCCGACCATCCCCCGCAGCGTGAAGCCCTCCGGCCGGCGATTGCCGATAATCGGCAAGGCCCCCTCGCCTACCGGACGAATGCCGGCGCTCTTGCACATCGCGCGGGCCTTGTCCAAGTCGTTCACGCGCACCGTGAACATCGCAAGCCCGGTCTTGTCGAGCGCGCAAGGATACATGGTCGCTTCCGCGACTCTGAACTCCCAGACCTCGATGTTCACGCCCGTGCCGACGTTGCCCCACAGATAATTCGCCTCGCGTGGGGCGCCGATCAGCTCATTGCAGTTGCGCGACTGGCAGACGAGCTGCGTGGAGCGGCGCATGCCCAGGGCCTTGCGGTAGAATTCATCGACCGGGCGTTGGTCCAGGCTGACGATGGAAACGCTGCCCGGCGCGGTGTGCAAGTTAGGTTCAGTCCAGTCCGGCCGCTCTTCACTGATGTTCGCAGTGATGAACATCTGCTCGCCGCCCGGACCGAATGGCGCGTAGCTCATGGGATCGAGCGGGCGCCCTTGGCCGCGGAAGGGATAATAGCGCGGCGGCGAGATCACCGGCGTCTTGGCGGCGGCCAAGCGGAAATAGGATTCCGCCGGATCGCCGGTTCCGCATTCCATCACCAGGAGACCCGGATCCCAGGTCCGTGCGCCGGGTCGTGGTCGGATCGGGCCCGCGCCCGGCGGTGCCTCGAGGACACGCACCGATGCACCGCGCTTGGTATTGGGCACATGGTAGATTGCGTAGCGGCGGCCGGCCTTGCCTACGCCCGGCGCGGTCGAGGCGGAGGCCGCTAAGGTGCCTTCCTCCGCCAATGTGTAGCCGAGCGTATCGCGATAAAACTTCGCGCTCGCCGCCATGTCGGGCGAAACGGTCGTGATCGTGACGATCTTGACCTCAAGCGGATTTGCCTCGACGCCGCTGAAGAGCGGCGTGCCGGTTTGATGCGCAGGCCCCTCCGCCCGCGGCTCGGCCGCGTCCACGGGTGCCGCCATCGCAGGCGCCAGCGCCGCGCCGGCCTTCAGCAGATTCCGCCGTCCGATGTTACTCGCCATCATGTCCCCCTAAGTTAGGTGTCAAAACAACGCGCACCCCGGCAACCGGGGCAGCCGCGTTACGTCTTCAGAAATTTCGTGATCGCGTCGGCCCACTGTTGCGGCATCTGGTCTTGGACATCGACCGTCCCGCCATGCAGCTCGACGTAGGCGAAATCCGACCTGAGCGTGTGCGCGCGTCTTGTGAGTTCGTAAATCTGGTCACCATCGTTCGTGATCAGCAATGTGGGCTGGCGCACGCGCTTTAACGCCGCCTCGTGATCGTAAGTCCATACCGCATACATGCCGTACCACTGCGGCCCTTGCACCAGGTAACGATCGATTACGTAGCGTGTCACGGCTTCAGGATCGGGCGACGGTCCATACATCTTGCCGCGCGACACGAAGGCCGAGGACAGGTGGCTTCCGTCGGCCTTGTAATCCACGCCCTCGCGCGTCTTGCTTTTCTCGACGTCGCTCAAACGCTGCGCACGCTCCTCCGGTGTGATCACGAACGCACCGTGGATCACGAGCTTGCGCGCGCGTTTGGGATTTTGGACCGCAAACTCGGTCGCCACAGTCGCCCCGGTGTGGTGTCCCAGGATGTCCGCCTGTCCGATATGAAGCGCATCGAGTACCGGCGCGACGATTTTCGTCCAGTCTTCGACCTTCGGCGCGAAGGTCGTCGGATCGGAATCGCCATAGCCCGGCAGATCGATCCCGATCGGCCGGAAGCCATTGGCGGTGAACAGCGGGTAAACCCGCTCGAATTGACGTGACGAGTTTGCCGCCTGATGGATCATCACCAGCGGCTGGCCCTCGTTCGCGCACCGATAATGAATTTGCCCGAACGGGCCGGCAGCGTAGCCGCGCGTCATACGCTCCGCAGGCGCGGCTGCGGCGAACACCGGGCGAATGAAGAGAGACGTTGCAGCTGAAGTTACGAGGTCACGCCGATCCAACATCTCTCTTCACCCCATAGCTAGGCCTTGACGGCGAGGACGTTGGCGCCGCCTCCCCCGCCCATGCCGGTGGCTCCGGCCTGACGCACCTCCAGGCCCGCCCGCTTCAGGTCGCCGTCGAAATCCATGCCGTGATAGTCGTAGAACCACACTTCGTCGTTCCAGCGCTGGTTCCACCACAGATTCCATTTCTGAAGCGCGGTCGGTTTCGGAAGCGGACGGCGCGAGGCCAGATCCATCGGAAAATAGAGCCCGCCCGGACGCAGGATGCGGCGCAGTTCCTTGAACATCGCCCGCGAGGCATCGGCGGTCATTTCGTGATGCAGCAGATATGACGTGACGATGTCGAAGTGATTGTCCGGGAACTTGGTGTCCTCGCCCAGTCTTTGTGCGAAGTTCACGTCGATGCCGAGTTTCGCCGCACGCATGTGGGAATAGCGCACCATGGGCGCGCCGACGTCGATCCCCCAGATCTCGGCCTCGGGGAACCGCTGCTTCAGCGCGGTCGCGAGCTGGCCGCAGCTGCACCCGACGTCGAGGATGCGGCGGACCTTCCGATCCTCCGGCAACGGCACCGCGGCTGCGTAGCCCAGATGCAGCTCGTCCTGCTGATTGCGGTGCATGTAAAAGTTATTGGTGCCGTAGTGATACAGGTGGCCCGCGAACGGATCGCCGGTGTAGCCGCCCGGCTGGATATGGATTTCGTGCGTCGCGTAGAGCGGGATGTCCATGTTGTCGTCGAGTTCGAGCGAACCCGGGCCGGCGCGCTCGGCCTTCTGCATCTCCGAGAGGTACATGTCCGCGTTGGCGTGATAGTAGTCGCGGATCGTGCTCCACATCAGGCGCTGGCTCGAAAGCCATGACCGGAGCTGACCGGCGATGATCGGATCGGCCGAGAACAGCTTCACCGCCTGCTCCAGCGGAACGTCGGCCTGCGGATCGATCTTGTTGGTGGCAAGTACTTCCATCGCGCGCTTGGTCATCGCGGTCCGATAATCGCCATTCACGAAGATTCTGTGGCCGGTCAGGAAGTCCTGCCGGCTTTCCAGGTCGACACTGGGAAGACGGACGAGACGGCCGTCCATGCCGCGCGGCGCCACGTTCCAGCTTGGGGTGCCTTCAGCGGCCGCAGTTTCGTTGACGCTCAGCCCCACGCCGGCGGCGGCTGTGGTGGCTGCTGTTCCTTTGAAGAGAGTCCGGCGGTCGAGCATTGTTGTTCTCCCGTTGAATGCGAGATGCTGCTAGCGAACAGCCTGTTGTCCGAACGTGGATCCGGCCGCGATGCTGCCGCCGGGCCGCGCCATGTGCCCGAAGGCCGTGCGGACGAACATGTCGCGCTCTTTCTTGAACTGCTCTTCCTGTTCAGGCGTCGGCACGTATGCCTCGATCATGGCGGGCGTCACCTTTTTGCCCTCCTGCATCAGGATTTCGGTGATCCAGACGCGGCGGCGCAAGGCCCAAATCTCCGCGCCGAGCGCGATGACCGTGGTCATCAGATCGTCGACGGCGGGATTGCCGAGGAACACCGCCTGATCGATGTCCGATTTGACGAACTCGGTGACGTGTTGAGTGCGGTCCTTCGTCTTGACTGTCGCCATGACTGCTCTCCTGTTTCAGATCTGATTACGTCGCACTTGCCTGCTTCGTGCCCAGCGGAAGCAACTTCTGCCCCAGCAGCCGGCCGAAGGTCAGCGCGGGAGTGACGGCCATTCCGCCGCAATAGGACTTACCCATGGTCGCGCCTGAGCCGAGCAACTCACCGGCCGCATACAGGCCCGGAACGGCCGTGCCATCCTTGCGGGTGACGCGAAGCTCCTTGTCGACCGCAATGCCGGCGAAAGTGATCAGCATGAAGGCGTGCAGTTCCAGCGCATAGAACGGGGCTTGCGCGATCGGAAACGGCATGTGCTGGCGGCCGAATTTGTCGCGGCCGGTTTTCACCGCCTCATTGTATTCGGACACGGTGCGCTGCAGGCCGGCGCCATCGATCTTCGCCAGCTTGGCAAGCGCTTCGAAGGTATCGGCCTTGTAGAACATGTCGCGCTTGTCGTTGAACGCCTTGATGACCGCGTCCTTGGTCATCGCACGAGCGCCGATCAAAGCCGGCGCGGCGTCGAAAATCTTCTGGTCGAAGACAATCCACGCCCGCTCACCAGGCTGCTTGTCCAGCGCGCCTTCCGAATAGGTGAAGTTCGCGAGGTCTTCCTGATAGAAGCGTTCGCCGTTCACGTTCACCCAGATCTCGAACGGCGGCCGGTCGGCGGGCCATGGACGGATCCAACTGATCGACTTGCTGGGATAATCGTGGTCCGGAAGCAGCGCGCCGAATAGCGGCATGTGCTTTTCACCGCCGCGGACATAACCGCCGGCTTGCAGGCCGAGCTTGATGCCGATGCCCTGACTGTAGGGGTAGGTCTCGGCCGAATAGAGGGTACGGTTCTCGAGCTGCTTGTACATCTCGGGATTGGCGGAATAGCCGCCCGAGGTCAGCGCGACGCTGCGGCCCTTGAAACGCAGCGTCTTCCCGTTCTTGTCCTTGGCCACGACGCCGGTGACGCGGCCATTGTGCTCCTGCATCAGTTCAGTCACCTGCGTCTCGGTGCGCACCACCACGCGGCCGGATTGGATGTGCGGCTGCAGTTCCTTATTGAGCACTTCGAGCACCGAGCGTCCGCCGTTCGGCCCGCCCTGATAGCGACGGGCGGTATAGGGGTCGTGCGCCGTGGGCCCGAGCGACGGCATGGCCACGGTGATCGGCATGCCCTTGTCGGTCAGCCAATCCAACGTGTCCGCGGCATTGAACACCGCCAATCGCACGATGTCGGGATCGGCGGTATTGCGGCTGATGCGCATGACGTCGTCATAATGCGCCTGCGGGCTGTCGACGATGCCCTTGGATTTCTGGAACTTCGAACCGGCCGCAGAGATCGTCGCGCTCGACAGGAACAAGGTGCCGCCGAGGACGGCCGCGGCTTCGATGACGAGCACGCGCGCACCACGCTCGGCGGCGAATATGGCGCAGGGCAAGCCCGCGGTGCCGCCGCCGACGACGATGACGTCGTAGGTTTCACTTTCCGCGGCTTCAGCCGCGGTGAGGCCGCCGACAGCAGTGGCTGCGGCGAAGCCCAAAAGCTGGCGCTTCGACAGCGGAAATGCGCCCATGCCCTTGCCGTCGTTTCGCATGGCCATCGCCTTCTCCCTACGGTGAAATCGAGATGGGGAAACTTATCACATCTTCGCCGCAGCCGTTCCCTATATCCCGGACGCGGTGGTCCGCATTGTGGAAGAAAAAAGGCTGCGAGCCTTTCGGGAAGCACAAAAAATTTGAGCCTGACTTCGCGGGCAGCGAAGTCAGGCTCATCAGGCGTTTAGAGGAAAGCGCGTCTTAGAAGTTGTAGCTCGCGCGGATGCCGAGCCAGCGCTTATCAGGCAACGCGGTACGGATTTCCTGGCCGACCGCGAGGGTGAACAGCGCTTCAGGTCCGAGCTGCGCGCCGACCGCGGTCTTGTTGTTGGTCAGGTTCTTCACGTAAGCCTCGACCGACATTTTCTCGTTGCGCAGACCGAGGTGGAGGTTCACGAGATCCCGCTTGCCGTTCTTCGCAACGTCGGCGAACTCGATGTAGTACTCGCCGCGATGGCTGTAGTCGGCGCGGGCGAACCAGTCGTAGTCGCCGCTCAGGTGATCGGTGTACTCGCCGGCGAGCGACCAGTTCCACTTCGGTGCCTGAGGCAGGTGCTTCCCGATGCCGTTGTTGTTCCCGAGAATGGTCAAACAGTCGGCGCAGGTGAAGGACGTGAGCTTCGACGTATCCAAGCTCAACGTGCCGGACATGGTGAAGTGGTCCGTCACCCTCAGTTCGGCGCTGGCTTCGCCACCCTGCAGGTTGGCTGCGCCGATGTTCACGATGGCGCTGAGCTGGTTCACGCCTCCCGTCGGCAAGGTGAACAGCAGGTTCACAGGGTTTTGACCATTCCGCCACCACTCCTTGTAGAGGGCGAAGGTGGTACGGGCGCGGCCATCCAGCCACGTGGACTTGATGCCGATTTCAGCGTTGTCGAGCCGCTCCTGCTGGTATGCGACGCCCACACCGAACGCCGCGAATTGAGCCTTAATGACGTCAGGCTGGACCTGCAGGGTGGTGTTGAATCCGCCCGGCCGGTAACCGCGCGACCACAGAGCATAGGCGGTCGAGTCCGGGGCATACTTGTAGTCAAGAATCACACGCGGAGAGAAGCTGGTGTAGGTCTGATGGAAGATCGGACCTGGGCTGAACGCGCCGGTCGCCGTCGCAAGGGCCTGCTGTTCCAGCGTGTCCCACTGATAGCGGGCCTCGGCACTCAGCGTCAGCTTGTCGATGATATCGAAGTAGAGGCCGCCGAAGGCTGCAGGCGTATCGCTCTCGATGCGGGTGCGGGTGGAGAGGACGAGATTGCCGATCGGCGTCTCGCCGACCACCGTTCCGCCAGGGTTGTTGATCTTGATGTAGCTGCCGCCGACCAGGAACCGCAGCCGCCGGTCCTGCGGAGACGTGACGCGCAGTTCCTGGCTGAAGTCCCACTGCTGGCCCTGGACGATGACAAGCCACAGCGTGTAGGGCCGTGCGCCCGGAACGGCTGCCGAGAGCGGATTGGGCTGATTCAAGCTGTCGCGGAACGACAGGTTCGACAGCGTCTGAGTCTGCTCCTTGTGGTACGCGGTGAGCGAACTGGCATTCCAGCCGTCAGCGAAGCCGTAGTCGACGATTGCGTCGGTCTGGTAGGCCTTCTGGTGCAGGCCGCCGTGTTCCAGGAAGTGCGGATTGAACACATACGGGAAGGCGGGATTGTCGAGCAGGTCAGCGCGCGCCTTCGCATCCATCGTGTAAATGGACGAGATGTAGGACTTCGGGAACTTGTCGTAGGTCGGAATGACTCCGCACCACCAAGGCCCCTTCGTCCCCCCCAAGTTGCAGTTCATATCGGGCGGCTTGATCGCGAACTGCGCCGGCGGCCCGTCGTCGTTGTCCATGAAGGTGAAGAAGCCCCTGACCTTCAGGTCGTCGGTCAAGTGCATGCCGAGCTGGGCAGACACCGACTTGGTGGTGGTTTCGCCCAGTCTCTGGCTCGTGTCGGACTGGTTCACGTACTGGCCGCCTTGCCGGATGTAGTGGCCGGTGACGCGCAGCGCGACCTTGTCGCGGATGATCGGGCCGTCGAACGAGACCGAGTCATCGGTCGAGTTGTAGCTCCAGAACTCACCCTTCACCCGGCCGTGGAACGCATCGTACGACGGCTCCTTGGTGATGTAGTTGATCGCGCCGGAGAAGGTGGAGCGACCGAAGTAAGCGCTCTGCGGGCCCTTCAGAACTTCGACGCGCGAGACGTCCTCGACCTCCGGCGTGACGTTTCCGTTGACCGGAGCGCCATCCAGGAAAATGAGTGCGGAGGAAACCGAGAAGCCGCGGATGTTGACGGTGCGGAATGAGCGGTCGTTACGGCCGGAACCGCCGCCGGTCTGGTTGGTGGCGAACAGGCCGGGCGTGTACTGCGCCAGATCCTGAATGTTGTTGATGCCCTTTGAGTCGATGTCCTTGGCGGTCATCGCCGTGATCGCCAGCGGAACGGTCATCAGGTTTTCTTCAACCTTACGAGCCGTCACCACCACTTCTTCGAGTTCCTGTGCGTAGGCCGCACCGGCGATGGTCAACAGACCAGCCGCCGTGGTCGCAAGCAATGCCGTCCTCAGAGTCATGGTTCCCCCGCCAAGATGGAATAGCACCTGCCCTAGTAAAAGTTGTGCGCCCCGCCGCCAAGGATCAAATAGTAAGACGCTCGGATAGCGGGCGAATACGCGCCGTATAGTCGGCGTGTGTTCCATTTTCGCCACAGCCTGCGACCCGTGGTATTGCGATCAAGCCTCAGCCGGAGTGGAGGTTTTATCCGCAACGGAAGGTTCAGAGATGCGGTGGGACGCATCGCCCCGTATAGACCTCCAGTACCGCTGCGAAAACTCCGACAGCCACTCGGATTCCGAGGCGAGCGCCGTTTCGATTGGCCGGGCCTGGTGTGCTGTGTTCCCTTTCGCTGTCAGGGGCCGGGGGCGGAAGGCACACATTATGGACCGATGGAAAGCCATGGCCGCGCGGGCGCTGATGCTGGCCGCGTACGTCGCTTGTGCAGGAAGTCAGGGAGAGGCGGCGGACGCCGTCACCGGCCGACGTATCGTCAACGCGGACAAGGAGCCGGGCAGCTGGCTGTCATATGGCCGCGATTATTTGGAACAGCACTTCAGTCCCTTGAAGCAGATCGACACCAAGACCGTCGGCAAGCTCGGCCTCACCTGGTGGTACGACATCGACGAACTCGAGCCGACGGAATCAACTCCGCTGGTCGTCGACGGCGTGATGTACGCCACGTCAGGTTGGAGCAAGGTGTTCGCGCTCGATGCCAGGACCGGCAAAGAACTTTGGAAATTCGATCCAGAGACCGATCGCTCGTGGTTGGTCCACGTCTGTTGTCACGGGGTCAACCGCGGCGTCGCCTTCTGGAACGGCAAAGTCTATGTCGGAACGCTTGACGGTCGGCTGATCGCCCTCGACGCGAAAACCGGCAGGCCCGTGTGGTCGGTGCAGACCACGGACCGAAGCAAGCCCTATGCGATCACCGGCGCGCCGCGCGCCGCAAAAGGAAAGATCTTCATCGGCAACGGCGGCGCCGATTTCGGCGTGCGCGGCTATGTGACGGCCTACGATGCGGAGACCGGCAAGCAGCACTGGCGTTTCTACGCCGTGCCCGGAAATCCCGCGGATGGCTTCGAGGACAAGGCCATGGAGATGGCCGCGAAGACCTGGACGGGCGAATGGTGGAAATACGGCGGCGGCGGCACCGCCTGGGATTCCATCGTCTACGATCCCGAGCTTGATCTGCTCTATCTCGGCTTCGGCAACGGCTCGCCATGGAATCGTCACGTGCGTTCCCCCGGTGGCGGCGACAATCTGTTCCTCGCCTCGATCGTGGCGGTGAAGCCGGATACCGGTAAGTACGTCTGGCACTATCAAGTGAACCCCGGCGAGAGCTGGGATTTCTCCGCGACCATGCCGATGGTGCTTGCCACGCTGACCATCGACGGCAAGCCGCGCAAAGTCCTGATGCAAGCGCCGAAGAATGGATTCTTCTATGTCATCGATCGGCAGACCGGCCATCTGATTTCGGCCAAGCCGCACGCCAAGGTCTCGTGGGCGAGCGCAATCGATGTGAAAACCGGCCGCCCGATCGAAAATCCCGAAGGGCGCTATCCGGACGGAAAGGCCTTTATGGTCTACCCCGGTCCGGCGGGCGCGGCGAACTGGCAGCCCATGTCGTTCAGTCCGAAGACGGGCCTGGTGTACATGCAATCGCGCGACAACGGCTCCGTCTACGTCGACGATCCTTCCTTCGTGCCGCGGGAGAATGCGCTCAACGAGGCGACCGGCAATCGCCATACGAAAGATGCCCAGGGCCGTCCGATCGCCTGGCCGGATGAAAGACCCGCATTCGACAACACGCTCGTCGCCTGGGATCCCGTTCGCCAGGCAGAGGTCTGGCGCCTGAAGCTGCCGTTCTCGCGCGGCGCCGGCGTGCTCGCCACCGCGGGCGACGTTGTGTTCCACGGCCGCTGGAATGGGGATATGAAAGCTTATGAGGCAGCGAGCGGCCGCGAACTGTGGTCGTTCAATGTGCAGAATGCGATCGTCACCGCCCCGATCTCGTACGAACTCGACGGTGAGCAATACATCGCCCTTGCGGTCGGTTGGGGCTACGCAAACCTCATCCAAAGACCCCTCGCCCATCCGACGGATGTGCCGAATACCAACCGGGTGCTTGTGTTCAAGCTTGGGGCGACCAGGCAATTGCCGCCGGTCATTGCCAATCCGCCGCCGCTGCGCAAACCGCCGACCGAAAAAGTCGACGCCGGGACGGCCGACAAGGGCGGCGAGTTGTACGACACCTATTGTTCCGTCTGTCACGGCGGGAATGCGGTCGGGCAGAAGACCCGGCCCGACCTGCGGTATTCGGACTACCTGGACAACGGTGACTGGAAAACGGTCGTGCTGGAAGGCGCATTGAAGACCAATGGAATGGCCGCATTCGGCGCCGTTCTAACGCCCGTACAGGCCGAGCAAATCCGGGCCTTTGTCGTCAGCAAGGCGCAAGCGGCCGAGCCTCCGGCGACGTCCGTCCCTTTGCCGCATCAGTAGAGACACGCCGGAAACTCGGGGTTTAGATCACAATGTGAGCCGCGCTCCCGGCCTTGCTGGCGCACGAGACGCAATCTGCCTATCACTGCCGGCACGAGTCCCTGTTGCCCGAGCAGCACCGGCTCGGCCTGCAGGCTGGACGATAAGCTCTTCGCCGCAAACTGATGCCGGACATCTCACAGGAATGCCTTCCGACAAGCGACAGCCCAAGGCAGGCAAAACACAACGCCCCGCCGGCGTGGTGGAAGGCACGCAAAGCTTACGGCGTGCGATCACCATTCTGCGTCTGCTCGCTGCGAACAATGAGAGCGGCTTGAGCCTCGCCAGCGCGGTCAAAGCCAGCGGGCTGAACAAGGCAACCGCGCACCGCCTTCTGAATGCGCTCGTCAGCGAAGGGCTCGCCGCGCAGGACGAAATAACCCGGAGCTATTTCCTCGGCTTCGAGACGGTTGCGCTGGGCATGGCGGCCTCGTCGCGCTTCGGAATCGCGCAGCTTGCCAAGCCGACCGTCGTGCGACTGGCGCAGGAATCGGGCGACACGGCCTATCTCTCTGTGCGCAGCGGCGATGACGTGGTGTGTGTGCTGCGAGAGGTCGGCTCCTTCCCGATCAAGACGCTCACCTTCCCGCCCGGCGCAAGGACCCCGCTCGGATTGGGCTCCGGGCCGCTCGCGATCCTCGCGTACCTGCCGGATGACGAACGCGAAGTGGTTGTTCGGCGCACCGTCGAACGTCTGCAGAAGACCGCGCACCGTGTTACTGAATCTGAACTGCTGGACGCGATCGCACGCGCCCGCAAGGACGGCGTCGCGCAAAGCGGTGCGCGGATCGTTTCGGGCATGGCCGCGATTGCGGTTCCCGTCCGCTATGGCGACGGAAGCGTGGCCGGCGCCTTGACCATCGCATCTATCGAGCAGCGGCTCGAAGGAAAGCGCCTCCAGCAGATGACAAAACTGCTGAAGGACGAGGCCGCGGCGCTGGAGAAAAAGCTGCGCGGGAAATAGGACCGGGTCGTGCCCCCGGAAGTCCCAGCGCTTCCGGAAGCGTCCCGCCCTAAATCCTCAGCCTTTGCCGACGGCGCTCAACGCATCGTCGATATCTCGGCCGGCGGCGTCGCGCTTCTTGTCCCGCAGGTCCTGGTGGACTTTTTGGACCGCGTTCAAAGCCTGGTCGACATTCTGGCCCGCCTGCTTTTCGTTCAACAGCGCGGTCTCCGCCTTCTCCGTCTTGTCGAAGGCGGCTCCGAGATGTCCCTTCTGGATGTCTGCCTTCGCAGCTTGCAGCATCGATGCCGGCGCGTCATTGCGCGCGGCCAGGGCGCTGGTGGTAACGAACGGAAGTGAGAGGACAACGATCATCGCGATTTGACGTGTCATAGCCATCTCCATGGGCTCAAGAGCCCCCGCCTGGATATGGGCACGATCTACGCCAATTCCAGAGTGCGCCGAAACGATGTCGTGAATAACTTCAGTATTGAAAGCTCAATGCAAGGCATCTCCCGCCCGAGGCGAAGCGATGCACTCATCAAGGCGATCACGCATCGAATAGAAAGAGGGGGTGCGGACCGCGCTCAGTTGACGATGATGTCGTCGCCGTCGCGGCGCAGGGTGCCGAGTTCCATCAGGGTCAGATAATGCGTCGGCGCCGGCAGCATGGTTTGCGCTTGCGCGCGCCACTGCGCGGCAATGGCGCCAAAGGTCTGACGCAGACCCTCGTCGGCGAATGCGCGTGCTTGTGCTTCACAACGCTCCGCCTCTTTCAGGCAGACAGCTGGATCACGCATGGCGCTTACTCCCGAGACAACGATGCCTCCCTGCCGCTCCCCATGCAAGGTCTTTGCACCGATTGTGCACCGCAGCGATTCCTCCACGAAAGGTCCTTTCAAGCGAAGCGGGAGCCGGTTCTTTGTTCGGTACGAAATGCGCTTCGCTCCAGATAGTTGCTTCATCACGCGAACTATTTGGATGAAATTCCGAAGAAAAATTGTGCGCAGGCGGTCAGTTGCGGCGCAGGCTGACCTTGCGAATGCTGAAGTCGCCATCGCAGCTGACATAGATGTCGCCATTGCCCGCCACGGCGACGCCGGCGGGCAAGCCCACATTTTCCGCGGTGGCTGTGACATGCGCACCGAACGGCAAGCGTTCCGCTAGGACCTCGCGCTTTTTCGTTTTTAGATCGATTGCCACCAGTCGATTCGCGCCGGTCTCGGCCACGGCGATGCGGCCATCGGCCATGACCGCCACGCCCTCAGGGCGGGAGAGTCCGTTCGCGACTTGATCGCGCTTGCCGGTCTTCGGATCGATGCGTGTCAGCGTGCCCGCGGGAGAGTCGGTGATCAGCAACGCTCCCTGAGGTCCGCGGCTAATCCCGACCGGGCCTTGAAAGCCCTCCGCCAAAGTGCTGACGCCATTCGCGTCCACCCGCGCAATCCGCCGGCCGACGAAATCCGCCACCGCCACGGATCCGTCATCGAGCAGCGCCACGCCATAGGGCTGCTTGATCTCCTTGTTCTCGAACACCAGTTTTTCGCTCGCCCGGTCCAGCTTCTGCACGACCCCGAGGCGGACATTCGCAAGGGCGATCGCGGTGTCGCTGAAGGCGAGATCGGACGAGCCGCCGGAGCGAAGACCGCGGCCTTTGGGCTTGGTGATCTCGCCCGTGGTCGGATCGACGTTGCGGAATCCCCAGGCATCGGCCGCGAACAGCACATCCTTGCCGTTGACGGCAGCGATCGCCAGGCCGCCGAGCGAGGAGAAGTGACCGCGCACGATTTCGCGCTTGGCGCCGGTCACCGGATCGAACGCGAAGATGCTGCTCTCGGCGGGACTTGACGCATAGATCGTGCCGTCGGGTCCCACGGCAAGGCCGTCGGTGCCCTCGCCGATCGGCGCGATCAACTGGCTCTGGCCGGTTTTGGGATCGGTGCGGACAAGATTGCCGCTCTTGGAGATCTCGATGAGTTGCCCGCGGGCATCGACCTTGACCGATCCGCCGTTGTCCTCGTTCACCACGCGCAGGTTGCCGGCGTCGATGTCGATCGCCACCGTCTTTCCGCCGCGCTGGGGCGAATACAGAATTCCATCCGGGCCGAACGCAAAGCTGTTCAGGTCCGGCATGTCCTTCATGATGACCCGGCGCGGCTTCTTGCCGGTGGGATCGAACTGGTAGAGGACATGACCCTCGTTGGCTTGCGCCGCGACCAGACGCCCGTCCTTGCTGAACGCGACGGGGTTGATGCCCGGCACGGTCTTGTCGAGCACCTGCACGTCGCCGCCCGGCGCCTTATAGCGAAGTTCGCCGGTCGCGATGGCGGTCCACGCCACAGCGCCGCTCTGAGAGAACGCGAGGTCGTCGCCCTCGCCCCAAGGCGGTCCGATGGCCATGTCGACGTCGCCCGTCTTGGTGTCGATGCGGTAGATCGCCTCGGAGGTAGTGCTGGTGGCGTAGAGCTTTCCGTCGGCGGGATTCCAGTCGATCCCGTTCACGCGCCGCAAAATCTCGCCGTGGCTTTGCCCGGGGACCAGCACGGTGACGACGGTGTTCGGCCGCTTCGCCGCGTTAGGCGCGCTCGCCGAGATCAAAACCGCGGCCAGCCCTGCGACCAGCGACGCGCGTAAAATCCTCATTGGCGCCGGGGTCACGTGAACACAGGGTCCTGGGTGTCGTTCAGGCCGCCCGGCAGAAGCAGGTTGAACATCACGACCGGGGTCTTGCTGAGGATATTGCTGTGATGCAAAGCACCCGGACGCACGTAGTGGAACTCGCCGGCGCAGAGACGCAGGCTGGTGCCGTCCTGCATCGTGACCTCGTTATGTCCCGCCATGACCGCGACGAAATGCGGCGGCCCGCCCAAGTGCATCTCGAAGGGGCCGGTCGGCTTGGCATAGGCCTTGTCGGTCCGGGCGCGATCGGTCACTTCGCGGAAACCGATGCGCCATTCCACGCCGGGATTCTTGCCGCTGAGCGATTCCGTTTCGCTCACCTTGTGCAGCGGAACGTCCAAAGCGGTGGTCATGCTGCGGCCGTTGGCGTCCAGTCCCATGGCAAAGATCTTCATCTCGACCTTCTCCTCCCGCTTGGTTATCTGCGCCCTGCGCATGTTACAGTAGCCGCGCGAATTGCAACACCGGCTCTCCCTGGGGGTACGCGGACAATGATTCTCGGACGTTTTGTCGCTGCTGTTCTGATCACTTTACTTACGGGGGCGACCGCGGGGGCTGCAGACGCGCCGGCCACCCTGCTGACGGTCAATCCGATCGTCCTGCAGGACAAGAGCCAGAACAAAGAGGTGATCATCCGCGTCACCGCGCCGATGACCGGCACGAAGCTGCCGCTGATCCTGTTCGCCCACGGCGCGGCGTACTCCAAGGACGATTACCTGACGCTGCCGGAATTCTGGGCTGCCCACGGCTACGTGGTGGTGCAGCCGACCTTCATCGACAGCGAGACCTTCAACCTTCCGCCGAAGGATCCGCGCCGCGAGACCGCCTGGCGCAGCCGCGTCCTTGATATGCGTCACGTTCTGGATTCGCTCGACGAGATCGAAAAGCGCGTCCCCACCTTGCGCGGACGCATCGATCGCACCAAGGTCGTGGCCGCCGGGCATTCCTTCGGCGGGCACACGGTGGCTGCGCTTGTCGGCGGGCGGATGCCCGACACCAAAGCCGATCTTCACGATCCGCGCGTCATGGCCGGGATCATGATGGCGCCGCCGCCCTACGGGCCCGGCTTCCGGAATCTGGAGTGGGCGGCCGACAGCAAGCCAGCGTTGATCATTGTCGGCAATCAGGATGTGTCGCCCGGCTTTGCCGACAAGTGGGAAGCGCATGCCGACTATTACTACAAGACCGACGTCGGCAATCGCTGCCTCGCCGTGATGAACGGGATGAAGCATTATCTCGGCGGTATTCTGGGGACGCACCGCACGGAGGACGAGACGCCGAACCCCGCCTCGGTTGCGGAGATCGAGCGGATGACGCTTGCGTTCCTGGACACGCAGACGCAAGGCGCGAACGCCTGGCCGACGATGGCGCGTGAGCTCAGCACGACGCGGCCGGCGGTCATCGCCCAGTTCGCGTGTAAATAAGTGACGCCCTACGGGCGTCACTTGCAGCTCTCGATCTCCTCGAACAGACGGCGTTCGAGATCGATCTCTTGAGCGTGAAGGCGGTGGGTCTGGTTCTTCTCCACCGCGATCGCGATCTTGTAGCCGGTGTTCTTCAGCATCTGCGCCTGCTCTTCCATCGCGCCCCGCCAGCCCTCGTCCCTGTCGCCGACGTGCATGAAGAGACATTTGTCCTTGAGCTTGGTCAGGCCGGTGATGTCCGGTCCGTCCGCCAAGCCCGGATAGCCGATCACCGTCGTGAAATATTGCGGATGCCGAACGGCGATATGGAACGCGCTCAAGCCGCCGTTGGAGTGGCCCGCGACTACCATCTTCCCGCCCTTCACCTTGTAGGTGCGGAGCAGAAAGTCGATGAACTCCGGAAAGATCTTGTCGCCGCCCTCGAAGAACAGGGCACCGCCCGGCGCGACGGGACTGACGACGACATAGCCGCGGCTTTCGGCCTGCGTCTTCCAGTCCGCGTCGATGGTGCTGTTCGCCATCTGCAAGGTCTGCGGGCCCCCGGAGAACACCAGCACCATCGGATAAGCGCGGGCGGCGTCGTAGCCCTGGGGCAGGACCACCTTATAAGTCACCTGAAGGCCGCCGAAGGTGCCGGTCTTCTCGATCACCTCCGCGACCGACGCGCGCGCCGACAAGACGAGCAATAGAGCAGCCGCCCAGATCGCGGTGCGGCTCATTGCGGCGCCTTCGACAGCGCCGGTGTGGTTTTCGGCGCCACGCGATGATGCGTCGCCTGCTCATAACCGTACGCGAGCTTCAATAGCGTCGGTTCGCTGTAGGCCGGTCCGAAGAACGTGATGCCAATCGGCAGGCCATCGTCGGTGAAACCCGCCGGCACGGCGATCGAGGCCGCATAGATTAGATAGGTGTTCAGATGCGGCGCGCCTTTCTGGTTCACATAAGGCGGGCCCATGCCGTCCTTGATCAGGGTCGGCGTGTGCTCGACCGTCTTGTGCACGATCGCATCGAGGTTGTTGTCGGCCATGATCTTCATGATCGCGACATTGAGCCGGTCGCGCGCGATGACAAACTCGGCGTAGCGCGTTTCCGGCGACGGCGGCGGCGTCGTGCTTGGCGGACGCTTCGAAGCCATGTAGGCGGCGCGCTTCACCCGCAGCACTTGTCCATAATCGGGCGAGGCCTCCACATCCTTCAGAGACTTGTAAGGCGCATTCGGATTGCGCGCGAAATAGACGACGGAGCTGTCATCGGCCGGGTTGGCCGCGCGTTTGGCGAGCGCCTCGTTGAGACCCGGGATCTCGATCTCCACGGTGGTCGCGCCGGCCGCGCGCAATTCGCCGACGGCCTTGTCGAACAGCACGGTGACGCGCTTGAAGTCAGGCGAGTCCGGCTCGGTCTGGTCACCCATCGCGGTGTGCAGGATTCCGAGCCGCGCGCCTTTCAAGCCGTTCTTGTCGAGGAACTTGGTGTAGGTCGGCGGGATATGGCCGCGTCCGAGGGCGCTGATCGGGTCTTCCGGATCGTAGCCGACCATCGCGTCGAGCAGCTTGGCAAGATCGGTGACCGTGCGCGCCATCGGCGCCATCTGACCGACCGGCGAGGGATAGCCGTCCCACATCCCGCTGCGGCCGACCAGCCCCGGCGAGGGGCGCAAGCCGACGACGCTGTTCCATCCGGCCGGGCGACGCACCGAGGCAAAGCCCTCCTCGCCCAGCGCCAGGGTGGAATAATTGGCGGTCAAGGCTGCGCCTGAGCCGCCCGACGATCCGCCCGGGGTGCGCTCGAGGTCATAGGGATTGCGGGTCGCCCCGAACAGCGAGCCCATGGTGTCGCCGCCGCCCATTTCGCCCAGCGTGGTCTTGCCGAGGACGATGACGCCCGCTTTCTTCAGACGCGCAATCGTGCCCGCGTCGCGCGTCGGCACGTTGTTCTTCATCACCACCGAGCCGAGGGTCGTCGGCAAACCGCCGACGTCGATCTGATCCTTCACCACGATCGGGATGCCATGGAGCGGCCCGACGAACTTGCCGGTGCGCTTGTATTCCGCGTCGATCTTGTCGGCGTCCTCGAGCGCCTTGGAATTGAGCGTGATGATCGCGTTGAGCTTCGGACCCTGCTGGTCGTAGGCGGCGATGCGATCGAGATACATCTGCACGACCGCGTGCGCCGTGAGCGATCCGTTGCGGTAGCCGTTCTGGATGTCCTCGACGCTGGCCTCGACGATATTGAAGGCCGGCTTCGCATCGGCAGCATGACTGGCCGATGCCAGCAGGCTGATCGAAACGCTGAGCGCGAGCCGCAGAAAGGTGTGCCGACGGATCATTCATCCCTCCCCTGGTCTCGAACGTGACGCAATTATCGTGGCGCAAGTCCACACAGGCCGCACGTGCTTCAGGCGGACCGTCCGCAGGCCGCCCTTGGGCGGCCGCGGGGCGGTCCTTGAAGCTGCGCCCCGCGTAAATACGCGGAAAATACGGGGGTCCCGCTCGGAAACCGCTGCGGCACAGAGGTTTGTGCATTTTGAAACGCGGCAAAAGCGCGAGCGCACGGCCGATTTATCATGTTGGGCAATGAGTTAGCGTAGCCGTGCGCAGGTAAGTTTTCCGCAATGACGGGCCCATTCGGGGTTCCTGCAAGACCCGAACAAACAGAGAACTTATCGCGGAAGCACGATTCCGTCGAGCCTCTCGCAGCGTACAAACCGCAACTAGGGTCACGCCCGCAGAGGACCCCTAGTCGTCCCGACCGAGCTGAAATCTCACACCGGCGTTGATCACGCGGCCCTCAAGCGGAGCCCACTCATCCACGGTCCAACGACCATCGGGCGCGCGACCCGGAAGAATGAGCGGATTGTATTTGGTCTGCCGCACATCGAGCATGTTTTCGAAATTTATGAATATGCGCGCCTTGCCCAAGACAATTTCACCCATAGCTCCCAGTTCGACATAAGGACGGCTTTGGGTGCGATAAGGATTGTCTTCGAGCTGCTGCAGTCCGGTGTAGAACGCCTCAAATCCAAGCTTGCCCCTGCCCGGTTTCTCCCAGATCGCGTTGAGGCCCGCAGTGTCGCGAGGGGTCAACGGAACGGTTCGACGGCTTCCATTCGATACATCCGGTTCCGTGGCGATCACGTGGACATAGCTTCCCGAGACGGTCCATTCATCCATCTTGTACTGAAGGAGAAGGTCGGCTCCGCTCGCGCGGCTAAGCCCCGGGCTGTTGACCAGGCGAACGCTCTGAGCGCTGCTGTCCATCACCTGCACAGCGTTTCTGATCGTCGACGCAAACAGCGTCACATGCGCGGCGATGGGACCTGCTGCATATCCGCCGTCGAGTGACGCCGTTTGCGCCGTTTCGGCCTTGAGCCCGACGAGAGGCTGCAAGCGGGACAGCCCGGCGGCCTCGATCTCTTCCACAAACGGCGTGGGTGCGTAGAACCCGGTACCGAACGAGGCCCGCAGCGACCAAGGTTCCGGGTGATAGAAAACCGAAACGCGCGGACTGAAGTGTGAGCCGTACCGATTGTGGAAGTCCCCTCGCGCGCTGCCTGCCAGCGTCAGGTCTTCCAGCACATCGTGCTCGATCTGAGCGAACACGCCCGGGTCCCAGTATTTGTAGTTGAACGCCGGGAAGGCTCTCGAGTGAAAGCCATCGCTCTGAAGCGCGGCCCCGACCAGCCAAGATGTGCCCTTTGTCTGCGCGGAAGCGAGCGTTGCTTCGGTGAACACGGTGTCGAGATTGTCGTCTTCAAGGACCGTTCCGAAACGATGATCGTTCTGTTGCGAGGTCGCCGAACCGCGCACTTGCAACGTGCCCAGTTCTTCCAATGGCATTGATGCGACGAGACCGCCGTCCAGCCGTCTGCTGTGTTGGTTCTCGGGAAATTGCGACCCGTCCGGGACAGTTCGGCCCGGCAGGGTTCCGCCTTGGCGCCGCTCATCCATTGCGCCCAGAGTGACAAAGGCATTTGCACCTTCTTCGCCTTTCCAGAACACGCGGGGCCGTAAGGTCCAACGCTGGTACACCGGAATGTCCGTCCAGCCGTCGTGGTCCAAGTCCTGGCGGCCTTGCCGGTGGAGACCGCCTGTGAGCGAGTATCCCCAACGATCGCCGAGGGGTGACGCGGTATAGCCCGTGAGGTCCTGCCCATTCTGGCTTGTGCCGTTGAGCAACAGGTCGGTCTCGGCGTCGTTGCCGGGACGACGCGACACCAGGTTGATGACACCGCCAAGCGCCGACGGCCCGTAGAGCGCGGAGGCCGCGCCTTTGATCACTTCCACTTGCCCCAGGTCGGTCGGAGGGATTTGAAGCAGCCCGAGCGAGGGACCTTGGCCGCCGTAGAGCGGCAGTCCGTCCGTGAGCAACTGGGTGTAGCGCCCGCGAAGACCCTGGATGCGAATATTGCTGCCGCCCAACGACGGATCGGTGACTTGCATCCGCAATCCGGCCGTTTCATTAAGCAACATGCCGATATTGCCGGGCTGCTCCACCAGCTTTTCGCGGACTTCATCCGGATCGACCACATCGACCCGGATCGCTTCGTTTTCGACCGACCGACCCGTGCGCGTGGCTTGCACGACGATCTCTTCTGCACCTTCTTTCTCGCTTTCCTCTTGAGCGCGCACAGGAAATGCGATTGTGCAGGCGATGAGTCCGAGAGCGGGAAGAAAGAACAGCTTCATCTGAGACCCCTGACTGACGGCTCGCGTCCGCGCGGCGTGAAAGCCGTGCGGTGTTGATGCGAAGTGACGGAGGGGTGTGCGAGCGCGATGCAGCCGCTGCGGATCACCCCATGCGGGGGATCGTTAGATCAGCAGGACGACGGTCTGCTTTTGAAGGTGAGCGAAACCAGGTAAGTCAGGCTCACGGCCTATGGTGGTAGAAAGCGGCGGGTCGGAAACCGGCTTGAGCTGCGAACAGGCAACGCGGCTGACAATCTGGACCGCAAAGGGTTGCGGTAGCGCGGGCGGAACAACGCTCCCGACGCCCTGCTCATCAAAATCGAGCTGATCGCCGGATCGGCCGTCATCCGTATCCTCATCACCAAGGATCGACGTTGCGGCGTCATGCGAGGCGACAGCGCCGGCTTTCGCCGATGGGGAACTGTCCGCGATGCTCGCCGCGACGGTCGGCCCTTGGCCCAAGAGAGCGAGAAGGACGAAGGCGCTCAGCAGGCCAAGGATGGCCGCCGTCGCGCATCGAAATGGAAGGCTGCCACGAAGCATCTCGTCCCGCCAAATGGTCGCGATTTCAGGTTAGCTGGGCGAGTTCCCCGCGCCAGTTACATCCTTGAGAAATGATCCGCAGGTGTACCAAATAAGGGTGCGCCATTCTGCGCCGAATGAATCGTGACCTTGATCTTGGAACCCGACATGATGCGGCGGGCGACGGACGAGGGTCGAATTATGCCTCAGCGCTGCGACCAGGTCGGTATCACCGCAGAATTCGATGGCGCTTGCTGTATTTGCAGCACGCACACGGATCGGCCGGATCGCGGGAGAAGGCGCATCCTTGCCGCCGTCGCGGGGCTGCCGTTCGCGGCGGCATCGCCCGCGCAGGCAGCCTCGCGACCGAAGGTTCCCAGCGGAGCCTTTGTGATCGATGCGGGATGGGCGTTGACCGAGAAGGATGGCGCGCCCGTTCTCGTGCGCGATGCCTCCATCCTCGTCCGCGACGGTGTGATCGAAGATGTGCGCGTCGCTCCGATCAAGACCGGCGGCGCGCATGTCGATGCGCGTCGCCTGCTGGTGCTGCCCGGCTTCATCTCGGGGCACACCCATGTGGGCAGCGGAACGCCCACGCGCGGCCTGATCGAAGGCGCTGACCCTGGCCGGCGTCCGTACGACTATATCCAGCAGCTGGCCGACGACGAATTGGACGCGCTTGCGGCCGCAAATCTTGCCGAGCTCTTACGGTCGGGATGCACCACGCAGGTGGAGATGAGCCTCACCTTGCGCGAGGCGGAAGCCTATGTGCGGGTCGCGAAAGCCTGGGGCGTGCGGGGTTACCCGGGGCCGATGATCCCGGACGGAACCCGCAACACGCCGATCTGGCGGCGGACGGAGGACTCGGTCCTGTTCGCCTCTGAAGACGGAACGCTGCGTGACATCACCGCTGCGCTGAAATTCGCCAAAGCGCACATGAATGCCGGTGACGGGCGCATCCGGCCGATGATGGCCGCGCACGCGACCGATACGCATACCGAAAGGACGATGACGGCGCTGGCGGCGGCGGCACGAGAGCTCGGGACGGGATTGCACATTCACTTGGCGCAGGGGCGCGCCGAGACGGAGCGGGTGAAGAAGCTCTGGGGTGTCACGCCGGCGCAATGGCTGGCGAAGTTCGGGTTCTACGACATGCCGGTGTTCGGGGCACACATGTCCGGCCTCGATTGGACCGTGGATCCGGCCGTGCTGAAGGCCGGCGGCGTTATCTTTGCTCACTGTCCTTCGGGGGGCGGCCCGGGCTCTGGATCGCAGCCGTATCCCGAGGCGCTCGCTGCGGGGATGCGCGTGTGCATCGGCATCGACACGCACTCGAACGATTATCTGGAAGACATCAAGCAGAGCGTCATCCAGGGGAAGCTGCGGACGCGCCTCTTGAAGGGCACGAGCACCACGCCGATGCGGGAGCCGACGATGTGGGATTCGATCAAGGCGGCAACCAGCGTGCCGGCGGCTGGATTGCGGCGTCCGGATCTTGGCCGAATCGCTCCCGGCGCCCGCGCCGATATCACCATGATCGACGTCACGGGGCCATTGGTCGGCTCCGGCGCGCTTCCGCCCGAGCCGCTCAACAACCTGCTGTATGCCAACGGCATGATGGTCCGGCACGTGATGACCGACGGACGTTTCCAGATTTATGACGGACATCTGACGGTGGCCGATGAGGACCAGGTGACCGCGGCCGGCGGGCGCGTGATGACGAAGATCTGGAAGCAGCTCGCGGACGCGGGCTGGTTCGCCCCCCGGCCCTAGAGCCGCGCAAGCTGCTCGCGGCCACAGCGCGCCAGAGCGATGGCGCGGGCGTTGGTTCTTTCCGCATGCGCGTCGGATGCAATTCCCGCGCGGGCGCGTGACGCAATCCCATAGACGATCACCGACAGGCGGAAGAGATTGAACGCAAGACAGAACTCCCAGGCCGGCAAGGATGCGCGGCCTGTCCGCCGGCAGTAGGCCGCGCGGTAGGCGGCTTCGTCCGGAATGCCGCAGGTGCTGAAATCCAGTTCGCCGATGCCGAAGCGATAATCCGCGCGCCGCAAGCGCCAGATGATCATGTGATTGGCGAAATCGGAGATCGGATGACCGAGGGTCGACAGTTCCCAATCGAGCACCGCCAGAATCCTCGGCTCGGTCGGATGGAAGATCACATTGTCGGTGCGAAAGTCGCCATGGACGATCGCGGTTTCTTCCTCGGCCGGAATGTGCTGCGGCAATGTCGCGGCCATCAGGTCGATGTCCGCAAGGCGATCTCCCGGGCTCTGGGCGTACTGGCGCGTGAAGCGATCGATCTGCCGGCGGAAATAGCTGCCCGGCTTGCCGTAGTCCTCGAGACCGAGCTTGCGATAATCGACCGAGTGCAGGGCTGCGATGGTGTCATTCATCGCGGCGTAGACGCCGGCGCGCGTCTCGGGCGTCTGATCGGGGAGCGCGGGATCGCTGAAGTGGCGGCCCGCGACATATTCCATGAGGTAGAAGGTGCTGCCGATGACACTCGCGTCCTCACATAAGGCGAGCGCTTTCGGCACCGGCACGGCGCTGTTCTGCAAGGCGCTGATGATGCGGTATTCGCGCTCGACCGCATGCGCAGACGGCAGCAGCGTGCCCTCGGGCTTGCGGCGCAGGACATAATTCTGCTCGCCAGCGGTGATGCGATAGGTCGGGTTGGATTGGCCGTCGCCGAACTTCGACGCCGTCACCGGCCCCGTGAAGGGCGCAATGTGCGTCCGCATCCAAGCCGCAAGGCGGTCGAGATCCATCTCCTCCTCCTCAGATCCCGAGCCCGGCGGGCCGGCCGTCGACCATCTGGTCGTGATATTCGCCTGAACCCCAGGCGATGCGGCCGTCGCTGATCCGCCAGCGCATCGGGCCTTTGACGATCCGCAGGAGACTATGCGAGCCGTCCGGCGCGGTCTGACGATGGCGCAGCGGCAGCCTATGGAGCGCCTCACCCTCCGCCGTCCAGCTCCGATTGTTCGCGCGCAGGGACACGCGGCAGCGCTGATGATAATCGCGTGCGTCGTAGTCGCTCTCGAGCGCGACGTCGTCGAGCAGGTGGAACGTTCCGTTCTCCCACACGAAGCCGCTCTTTCGTTGCAGCGTCTGTCCGGCGGACCGGATCGCCATGAAGCCGAACCCGTCGCCGGTGTTCGCGATCAGCCAGCGGAAGTAGGTCTTGGCGAACCAGTTGCGCGGACCCCAGGAATGATCGCGGCCGCCAACCCCGGCAATGGCGAAGCTGTTCTCGCCGACCGTCGCCTGACCGCGCACGCGCACGAGGTGCTGGTAATGGCCGTGCGCCTGCCCCGGGAGGAAGACGAGCCCGACGTGGTCCTGGTCGGACCCGAGCACGGACGAGAGGCCGTCTCCGGCGATGTCGAGACGGATGTCGCAGGAGACCTGTTTCGCTTCGGCGAACGCGGCGCGCGGGTTTTCCAGCGCCAGCGAATCGGCGAGCAGCGAGAGAGGACCCGAGAAGTGCAGCCCGGCGGCCTCGAACGGCCGCGCCACCGTCCAGCTCAGGCCATCCACGGTATCTCCGTTCGCGCTGATCTTCGGCCGCTCGAACGCGACCGCCACGCCGCCATCGGGCAGATAAAGACAGACGGACAGCTCCGCATGGCCCTCGTTGACGCGGTTGCCGGTGCGGAACCAGCCGCCGATCCGCGCATGTGGATCGTAGAAATCGACGTAGCGGCTTTCGTTCCAGTTCGCCTCCGGACCTGGCGTTCGCAGCCCGTCGTCAGCGGCTGTGAGAAGCCGACCCATGAATCGATCCGGCGCTCAGATCGGATCCCAGGAGAACACGTCGCCGGACACTTCGAGCGGGACCAGCGACGACTTCACGGCTGGCTTGATGACCGCGTCGATGCTCTCCGGCGTCCAGCCCTGTGCGGTGTGGAAACTGCGGATCGGGCGCGGCTGGCTCATCAGCATGACCTCGTTGTTGCGCACGACGAAGATCTGTCCCGAAATCCCTTCGGCGCGATCGGAGGCGAGGAACACGGTCAACGGCGCAATCTTCTCCGGCGTCATCCGCTGGATTTTCGCGACGCGCGCCTTTTCCGCCTCGGTGTCCGCCGGCAGGTTTTCGGTCATGCGGCTCCAGGCGAAGGGCGAGATGCAGTTCGAGCGCACGCCGAAGGCCTTCATGTCCAGGGCGATGGCGCGGGACAGGCCGACGATGCCCATCTTGGCCGCCATGTAGTTGGCCTGGCCGTTCTGCCCGATCAGCGCCGAGGTGGACGTCATGTGAACGTAACTGCCGGTCTTGCGCTCGCGGAACACCGTGGCGACCGCGCGGCTCATGTTGAACGTGCCTTGCAGATGCACGGTCAGCACGTCGTTCCAGTCGGTCCAGCTCATCTTGTGGAAGAAGCGGTCGCGCAAGATCCCGGCGTTGTTGACCAGGATGTCGACCTTGCCGAAGGCGCTCACCGCATCGGCGACGATCTGCTCGGCATTCTTGGGGTCGGTGATGCTGAGGGTGCTCGGCAGCGCCTTGCCGCCGGATTTCTTGATCTCCTCCGCCACTTCGTGCGCGGGCGTGCCCTCCGTCTTTGACCCGTCCAGGCTTGCGCCGATGTCGTTGACCACCACGCTCGCACCGTTGGCCGCGAGTGCACGGGCAAGCGCGGCCCCGATGCCGCGGCCGCCGCCGGTGACGATCGCGACTTTGCCGTCGAGCATTCTTGCATTCGTCATGGCGGATCAACCCTGCGCGCGCGCTTTGCGGAAGTCGGGCTTGCGCTTCTCGGCGAACGCGCGGCTGCCTTCCTTGGCTTCCGCCGTCTTGTAGAACAGCGCGAGCGCCTCGAAGCCATAGGCGCCGCTCGCGCGGATGTGCTCGGAATCGAGATTGAACGAGCGCTTGGCGATGGCGATAGCCGTGGGCGATTTCTCCAGGATCTCGCGCGCCCAGGCGTTGCACTCGGCGTCGAGCTGCTCGGGCGGGACGACCTTGTTGACGAGGCCCATCGCCGCGGCTTCCTGCGCGGTGTAACGGCGGCAGAGATACCAGATCTCGCGCGCCTTCTTCTCGCCGACGATGCGGGCGAGATAGGCGGTGCCCCAGCCCGGATCGACCGAGCCGACCTTCGGGCCGACCTGGCCGAACTGCGCCTTCTCCGAGGCGATCGTCAGGTCGCAGAGGGTCGCGAGCACGTTGCCGCCGCCGATGGCATAGCCCTGCACCTTGGCGATCACAGGCTTGCGGATATCGCGCAGCGCGCTCTGCAGCTCCTCGATCGGCAGGCCGACGATGCCGCGGCCGCCGTATCCGCCGTCCTTGGAGCTGTTGTCGCCGCCGGTGCAGAAGGCGCGGTCGCCGGCGCCGGCCAGGATCACCACCCCGATCTCGTCGTCATCGGACGCGTCGCGGAAGGCGAGGATCATTTCCTCGCAGGTCTGCGCACGGAACGCATTCATCACCTTCGGACGATTGATGGTGATGCGCGCGATGCCGTTATCCTTTTCGTAGATGATGTCCTCGAAATTCATGGCTCACTCCTCATCCGTGCATCGTCAAGCCACCGGAGACGCTGATGGTCTGGCCGGTGATGAAAGCGGCGTCGTCGCTGAGCAGGAAGGCAATCATGCCGGGGTAGTCGTCCGGCTTGCCGATCCGGCGCATCGGGATGGCGCGCGCCAGCCCTTCCGCGATCTTCGTTCCTGAAGGCGAGGCCTTGGCAAACTCGTCGAACAGCGGCGTGTCGGTCGGCCCCGGGCAGACGGTATTCAAGGTGACGCCCTTGTTCGCGAGCTCGCGCGCCAGCGTCTTGGTGAAGGCGATGATGCCGCCCTTGCAGGCCGAGTACACGGACTCACCGCTCGAGCCGACCCGGCCCGCATCCGAGGAGACGTTCACGACGCGTCCAGCGCCGCGCGCGGCCATGCCCTTCACCACGATGTGATGAAGGTTCAAAGGGCCATACAGATTGATGTCGATCACCTTGCGCCAAAAGGCGACGTCGGTATCGAGGAACGCAACCGGCCGATCCCAGCCGGCGATGTTGGCGAGCAGCTCGGTCGGACCTTCGCGCTCCTCGAAGCTCTTCACCGCCGCCGCAGTCTCCTCATAATTGGTGATGTCGGCCTTGGCGGCGAAGGCCTTGCCGCCGTTCTTGCGGCATTGCTCGGCGGTCGCCATCGCTCCTTCGCGATCGATATCGAGAATGCCGACGCTGGCACCCTCTTCCGCCAGCCGCAAAGCAGTGGCGCGGCCGATGCCACTGGCGCCGCCGGTCAGCAGTGCGCGCTTGCCCTTGAGACCCCGCATACTTTCTCCTTCTCGTGATTAGAGCGACCGGCGCGCTTTTGCGGGCGCACCCGGCGGACGGTAGCCGATGGCCGCAGAGGCTTTGGCCGCGACTTCCTCGACATGCCGTTTGAACGACTTGAGCTGCTGCTGCACGCGATCCGTCGGACCGCCGAGCAACAATGCGCCGGCCACGGAGCCGTCGCTCTGGAAGATCGGCGCTGCGATGCCGGCCGCGCCGGCCACGGCTTCGCCGATGCTGACGGCAATGCCGGTACGCCGCACCTCTTCCAGACGCCGGCGCAGTTCAGCGCGATTGACCACCGTCTTCGGCGTCAAAGGCTTGAGCACCGCGGTCTTGAGATAGTTCTCGCGCCACGTCTCGTCGCTGTAGGCGAGCAACAAGAGGCCCGCCGCGGAGCAGTACAGCGGGCGCGTGATCCCCACCGTCACCGTGTACCGAATGGCCTGCGGGCTATCGACCGCATCGATATAGGATACGGTCTTCGCGCCCTCGTCTTTCACCACCAACAGCGCGGTCTCGCCGGAGCGCGCCACCAGTTCTTCCATGAACGGATGAATGCCGCTCGGAAATTGCGAGCCGGACATGATGCGCGATGCGAGCTGGAACATCGCCGGTCCGAGCTGATAGCGGCCGTTGACCTGCGCGAGATACTTGCGCGCGACGAAAGGCCGCAGCAGCGTCAGCAGACTGCTCTTCGGCGCTTCCAACGCCACGCTCAATTCCGCGAGCGTGTGACCCTCCGGCGCGGCCGCGATGGTCTCGAACAGGCCGATGAAGCGTCCCACCGACCGCGGCCCTTCGTGGTCGGGCGCTTTGGCCGCCGGCGTTTCGGACGTCGGGGATGCCTTGCTCATGCGGACCGCCGATGTTGAGAGAGCCATGTCAAATCGCTTTCGCCTTCTGCAGGGCCGTCACCTCGTCGGATGAAAGCCCGAGCACATCGCGCAGCACGTCGTTGGTGTTCTGACCGAGCATCGGCGGCGTCTCGTACCGGGTCAGAGGCGTTTCGGAATAGCGGATGGGATTGGCGATCAGCTTCAAGGCCGCGTCCAACGGGTGTGGCACGCTCACGGCCATGCCGCGATGGCGCACTTGCGTGTCCTCGAACACCTCGTTGACCTCGTTCACCGGCCCGCAAGGGATGTCCGCTTCGTCGAGCCGCTTGAGCCACTCGGCCCGGGTCCGCGCCGGAAAATACGTTTCCAGCATCGGCGTCAGGATGTCGCGGTTCTCGATCCGCGCCACGCCTTTGGCAAAGCGCGGATCGGTCGCAAGTTCCGGATGCCCGACCGCATCACAGAAGCGGACCCACTGCGCATCATTGCCGACGGTCAGCACGATCAGCCCGTCGGAACACTGGAACGCTTGCGACGGAATGCCGCCATTGCCAGCGTTCCCGCGCCGCGGCCACGGCTTGCCCGAGACGAGATACTGCACGCCGTGGTGCGACAGCGTCGCGACCATCGAATCCAACAGCGCGAGATCGATGTACTGACCCTTGCCGTCCGGATGGGCATCGCGGTGATAGAGCGCGCCGATGATTCCAATGCTGCCGTAGAGGCTCGTGAGGATGTCGACCATGCTCAGGCCGCTTTTCATCGGCCCGCCGCCGGGGACATGATCGGGACGGCCGGACACACCCATGTGCCCGCCGACCGCCTGGAAGATGGCATCGTAACCTGGCTTGTGCGCATGCGGCCCGGTCTGGCCGTAGCCGGTCACGGACAAGTAGACGAGGCGCGGATTCAAGGCCGACAGCGATTTGTAATCGAGCTTGTACTTGGCGAGCGCGCCGACGCGGAAATTCTCGATCACCACATCGGACTTGGCCGCGATCTTGCGGATGATCTCCTGCCCGGCCGGATTGGCGAGGTCGACGGTGACCGACCGCTTGTTGCGATTGGCGGCGAGATAGAAGCCGGAATCCCCGGTCTTCTTGCCGACATCGCCGGCGATGAACGGCGGACCGTACTGCCGCGAATCATCGCCGGTGCCGGGCCGCTCGATCTTGATCACCTCGGCGCCGAGATCGGCCAGCATCTGGCCGATAAGCGGCCCCGCCAGCACGCGGCTCAAGTCCAGCACACGAATTCCGGAAAGCGGCAAGGTCATGAATGCCTCTACTGGAAGACCGGCTTGCGCCGGGCCTCGAATGCGGAAATCCCTTCGCTCACGTCCGCGCCTTGCAGCGCGGGCACGACCTCCGCCGCCTCCAGCGCAAGCCCGTCGGCGAGCGAACCATCGCTGCCCTGGACCGCGAGGCGCTTCATCAGCGCCATGCCGGATGCGCTGCGCTCGGCGATCTTGTCGCAATAGGCCCGCGCATCGGCGCGCAAGCTGTGGTCTTCGCTGACGTAGTTCACCAGCCCATAGGACAGCGCCGTCGGCGCATCGACCCAGCGCACGCTGAAGAACAGATCGAGCGCACGACGCAAGCCGACGATGCGCGGCAGACGCTGGCTGCCGCCCCATCCCGGCACGAGGCCGAACTGTCCATGCTGATCGCCGAACTTGGCGCTCTGGGCAGCGAAGACGACATCGCAGGCGAGCATCAGCTCGAGCCCCCCGGCAAGACACAACCCTTGCACCGCCGCCACGATCGGCAGCCGACTGACCGCGAAATTATTCAGCACGCCATGACCGCGGGCGATGAAACGCTCAAGCCCTTGGCGGTCGGACAAAAGGCTCTTCACTTCGCCGAGCTCGGCGCCGGTGCAGAAGTTTTTGCCCTGCGCGCAGATCAAGACCGCGCGGATCCGAGGATCGCTCTCGAACGACTTCAGCGCGGCATCGATCTCGCTGAACAGAGCCATCGAGAGGCAATTGAACTTGTCCGGCCGGGCTAGCTCGATGAGGCCGACGTGGCCTTGGGTGGCGACAAGAACGAGAGGCGCGGTGCTTGTGGTCATGCGTGCGCCGCTTTCACGTCGCCAACGCCGAGTTCGCGGAAAACCTCGTCGGTGTGTTCGCCCAGTCGCGGCGCGCCGCGGCGGATGCTGCCGGGAGAATGGGTGAACGCCACGGGGATCTTTGTGGTGACGATGTCGCCCTCGGTCGGATGATGCAGCGTCTGGAAGAAGCCCGTGTCGCGCAGATAGGGATGCGTCACGACATCGTGCAGATCATTCACCGGGGCGTTGGGGATATCGGCGGCATCGAAGGCCGCGTGCCATTCGGCGATGGTACGTGTGGTGATCGCTTCCGCGACGATCTCGTACAGCGCATCGATGTTCACCGTACGCGCACCGATGCCGAGGAAGCGCGGATCGGCCGCGAGCTCAGGCTTGCCGATCGCCACGAACATCTTGCGCCAGTGCTCGTCAGTGTGCGCCAGGAGGGAAATGAAGCCATCCTTGGCGCGATAGGGCCGGCGATGCGGGCTGAGCATTCGCGGATAACCGAGCCCCTTCTCCGGCTCGCCGAACACGCCGTTCCACAGATGCTCGACCATGTTGAACGACACCATGGTCTCCAGCATCGGCACGCTGATGATCTCGCCCTGGCCGGTCTTCTCACGACGATACAGTGCCATGCCGACGGCGGAGGCGAGCACCATGCCGACCATCTTGTCGACCATCGGCGTCGGCACGTAATGCGGCTCGCCGGTCACGTGACCGTTCAAGGCGGCCAGTCCGCATTCGCCCTGGATCACGTCGTCGAAAGCCGGCTTGTCGCGATAGGGGCCCGATTGGCTGTAGCCTGTGCCGACCGCATAGATGATGCGCGGATTGGCCCCCATTACCGCGGCATGACCGATGCCGAGGCGCTCGGCCGCGCTTTGCCGCATGCTGTGGACGAAAACATCGGCGGTTTCGATCAGCGCCATCAGCTTGGCTTTGGCGGCCGGCTGCTTGAGATCGAGCAGAACGCTGCGTTTGTTGCGATTGCAGTTGAGGAAGAATGCGCCCATGCCGGTGTGGCGCGACGGTCCGACATAGCGCATCGGATCGCCCTCGCCGTTCTCGACCTTGATCACGTCCGCGCCCATGTCGCCCAGGACCTGCGTGGCAATGGGTCCGAGCACGTTAACGCTCAGGTCGACGACGCGAATGCCGGCAAGCGGGCCGCTCATCTGCGGGCTATTCCTTCCGCGCCGCGGTCTTGTCGCGGCACTTGATCATGCGCAGCGGCGTATAGGTCAGCGCGACGGTCCCGTCCTGCTTCACCACCTTGTTGCGCGTGCGCACAAGTCCGCGCCCGGGCTTTCGCGTCAGGCGCGCCTCGATCACTTCGCATTCGACATGGATGGTGTCGCCGGCGACGACCGGCGATTCCACATTCAGTTCCATGTTGAGGAAGGCAAATCCGGTGTGCTGCATGGTCGCATGCACGAGCAGGCCTTCGGAGAAGGCATAGGTGCACGCAGCCGGCGCCGGGCGTCCCTTGATGTCCGATTCCTCGCGGAGGAATTCGAGATTGGTGAACAGCACCTCGGTCATGCCGGTGCAATTCACGAAGTTGGTGATATCCGCTTCGGTGATCGTGCGGCCGATGGTGCGGAACTTCCGTCCCACCGGCAGGTCCTCGAAGTGGCATCCGATCCCCAGGACTTCCATCGTCTCCCTCCTTAGGCGCGCGCGCGATCGCGCGAACCCGGCGATCCCATGAGATTGCGCGAGATGATGTTGCGCTGAATCTGGTTGGTGCCTTCGATGATCTGCAGCACCTTGGCGTCGCGGAAATAGCGGTTGATCGGGAACTCATCCGAAATGCCGGCGGCGCCGAACAGCTGCACGGCGTCCTCCGCCACGCGCATGGCCGTGTCGCTCGCGAAGCATTTGGCGATGGCGGACTTGGTGGCGAGTTCCTTGCCCTTGAGCCCGCGGTCGACCGCGCTGGCGGCGCTATAGACGAGATTACGCGCGGCCTCGGTCTGGATCGCCATGTCGGCGATCATCCAGCGCACGCCCTGGAAGTCCCCGACCGTCTGGCCGAAGGCGCGGCGGTTCTGCACGAAGTCGATGGCGAGATCCATGGCACCTTGCGCAAGGCCGACGCCGCGCGCGCCGATGACGGGGCGCGAATCATTCAGCGCATCCATCACCGTGCGGAAGCCTTCGCCCTCCGCGCCTAGGCGATTCTCGTCGGGAACGAAAGCGCCGTCAAAATAGAGCGCGCAGGAGGGAACGCCGCGCGCGCCCATCTTCGGTTCCTTGCGGCCGACCTCGAAGCCGGGCGTCCCCTTCTCGACGATGAACATGTTGATCTTGCCGGCCGCCTCGCCCTCGCCGACCTTGGCCGCGACCAGGATGAAATCGGCCTGGCACGCATTGGTGCACCAGATCTTCGAGCCGGTGAGCTTGTAGCCGCCGTGCACTTTCACCGCGCGCGTCTTGATGCCGGAGACGTCGGAGCCGCTCTGCGGCTCGGTGAGAGAAAGCGCGCCGCGCAGATCGCCCGAGGCGAGCCCCGGCAGGAAGCGCTTCTTCTGCTCGTCCGTGCCGCCGGCCGCGATGCCGGTGAGCGGGATCCACTGCACGACGAGAAGATAGGCCGTGTTGTAGCAGACGCGGCCCAACTCCTCGACCGCGACACAGGCCGACAAGAGGCTGCCGGTGCCGCCGAGCTCCGGAGGGAACGGCACCATGAACAATCCGAGCGACTTCAACAGCTCGTACATGTCGTGCGGATATTCGGCCTCGGCATCGATCGCGGCGGCCCGCGGCGCGACCTTCTCGCGCGCGACGCGGCGGACGAGTTCCTGGACCTCGAGCTGGTCCTGACCGAGGGCGAAGCTCACGGGGGCGACCATAAATGTGAACGCTATTCGCTATTCTGAACGGGCGCCGGATCGCTTGTCAACGCGGGATTGACTCCGCCAGGGCGGCCTGTTCAGAATACCGAATAACCGTTCAACATGCTGTCGGGACTGGCCTTGGGACCGCTTGCGGGCATCAAGATCATCGAACTCGCCGGGATCGGCCCGGCGCCCATGGCGGCCATGCTGCTGGCCGATCTCGGCGCGACCGTGCTGCGGGTCGACCGGGTCGAGCCCAGCGGACTGGGGATCGCGCGGCCGCTCAAGCACAACCTGCTCCTGCGCGGCCGCCGCGCCATTGCGGTGAACCTGAAGGAACCGGCTGCCATCGACATGGTGCTTCGCCTCATCGAGTCCTCCGATGCGTTGATCGAAGGCTTCCGGCCCGGCGTGATGGAGCGCCTCGGGCTCGGCCCGGAGGTTTGCCTCGCGCGCAACGCGAAGCTTGTCTACGGCCGCATCACCGGCTGGGGGCAGACGGGACCGCTCGCGCAGACCGCGGGGCACGACATCAACTACATCGGCCTGACGGGCGCGCTCGATGCCATCGGCCGCAAGGGCCAGCCGCCGACCCCGCCGCTCAATATCCTCGGCGATTACGCCGGCGGCGCGCTGTATCTGGCGCTTGGCGTGCTGAGCGCGCTTGTCGAATCGCAGCGCTCCGGCAAGGGCCAGGTGGTCGACGCGGCCATCGTCGACGGCGTCGCCTCGCTGATGACCAACTTCCACGGCCTCGCCGGCGCCGGCATCCTCAAAGCGGAACGCGGCACCAACCTGATGGACTCCGGCGCCTATTTCTACGACGTCTACGAATGCGCCGACGGGCGCTGGCTCGCGGTGGGTCCGCTGGAAGGAAAGTTCTTCGCCGAACTCCTGACGATCCTTGGCATCGACGCGAGCGCCGTCGGCAAGCAGAACGATCGGGCCGCCTGGCCGGCCGCGCGCAACCTTTTCGCCGCGCGCATCAAGACCCGCACGCAAGCCGAATGGTGCGTGGCCTTCGACGGCAGCGACGCTTGCGTCTCGGCGGTCGTGTCGCTGGACGAGGCGCCGTCTCACCCGCACATGAAGGCGCGGAACACCTACATCGACATCGACGGCGTCACGCAGCCCGCCCCCGCGCCGCGCTTTAGCCGCACCGTGCCGGAAGCGCCGATAGCGCCCCAGCCTGCCGATAACACCGCCGCGGAAGCAGCGCTCGCGCCGTGGCTGACGGCGGCCGAGGTGAGCGGCTTGCGCACCGCGCGCGTGCTGACCTGAGGGCGCGATGGAGCTTCACTTCACGCCCGAGGAGATCGCCTTTCGCGACGAGGTGCGCGCCTTCTTCCGCGCTGCGCTGCCGGCCGACATCCGCACAAAAATGGTCGAAGGCCGGGAGCTGGAGAAAGAAGAGCTGGTCCGCTGGCAGCGCATCTTGAATGCGAAAGGCTGGGCGGTGCCGCACTGGCCGACGCAATGGGGCGGGACCGGCTGGTCGCCCATCCAGCGCTACATCTTTCTCGAGGAGAGCTTCCTCGCGCCGGCGCCGCAGCCGCTGCCGTTCAATGTCACCATGATCGGCCCCGTGCTGATCGCCTTCGGCACCGAGGAGCAGAAGCGCCGCTTCCTGCCCCGCATCGCGAATATGGACGACTGGTGGTGCCAGGGCTTCTCCGAGCCGAATGCAGGCTCGGACCTCGCCTCGTTGCGGACCAGCGCGGTGCGCGACGGCGATCACTACATCGTCAACGGCCAGAAGACCTGGACCACCCTCGCCCAGAATGCCGACTGGATGTTCTGCCTGGTGCGCACCGATCCGACCGCGAAGAAGCAGGCCGGGATCTCGTTCCTGCTGATCGACATGACATCGCCGGGCATTGCCGTCCACAAGCTCGAGACCATCGACGGCCGCCATCAGGTCAACGAAGTATTCCTGGAGAATGTGCGCGTGCACGTGAGCTTGCGCGTGCACGACGAGAACAAGGGCTGGGATTGCGCCAAGTTCCTGCTTGGCAACGAGCGTACGGGAATCGCGCGGGTCGGCCTATCGAAAGCGCGCCTGCGCCGCGCGCGCGAACTCGCCAGGACGATCGAGGTCGACGGCCGGATGCTGGCCGAGACCGATTCCTTCCGGCGCAAGGCCGCGGCGATCGAAGTGGAATTGAAGGCGCTCGAGGTGACACAGTTGCGCGCCATCTCGCGCCAGCAGCACGGATCGGCCGACAACAAGCCGGACCCCTTCGGCTCCATCTTGAAGCTGCGCGGCACGGAGCTGCAACAGGCCACGCTCGATCTCTTGCGCGACGTCGCCGGCCCGCTCGCGCTTCCCGCCGAGGACGTCGCGGAGGCCGGTTGGGCTGGGCCTGTGCTGCCGAACTACTTCTATGGCCGCGCGGCCTCGATCTACGGTGGGTCGAACGAGATCCAGCGCAACATCATCGCGCGCGCTTTCCTGGGCCTTTAGACATGCACTTCGAATTCACCGAAGAGCAGCGGCTGCTGAAAGAGAGCGTCGATCGTTTCGTCGCCAGCCGCTACGCAGCGGCCAAACGCCAGGACTATGCCGGCGCGCCGGAAGGATGGAGCCGCACGGTCTGGCAGGAGATGGCCGATCTCGGTCTGCTCGCCCTGCCCTTTTCGGACGAGGACGGCGGCCTGAACGCCGGACCCATCGAACTGATGATCGTCATGGAGGCGTTCGGCCGCGGACCGGTGCTCGAGCCATATCTTTCAACCGTCGTGCTCGGCGGAACGATCCTGCGGCACGCCTCCGATGCCGTGCTCAGGCAGCGCCTCGTCGCCGAGATCGCCGCAGGACGCATGGTGCTCGGTTTCGCCCACAGCGAGCGCGCCGCGCGCTATGACCTGAGCGACGTGCAGACGACGGCGAAACGCAGCGCCGGCGGCTGGACCATCGACGGCCCGAAGGCCTTCGTGCTGCACGGCGATTCCGCCGACCGCCTGATCGTCAGCGCGCGCGTCGGCGGCCCGCGGCGATCCTCGGCGGGCATCGGCCTGTTCCTCGTCGATCCCCAAAGTGCCGGTGTCACGCTGCACCCGTACGCGACCCAGGACGGACGCCGCGCCGCCGACATCACGTTTGCCAACGCTGAAGCGGAAGCAGTTCTGCGCGAAGCCGATGGTCACGCGGCGATTGCCGAAGCCGCCGATCGCGCCATCGCAGCGCTGGCTGCGGAAACCGTCGGCGCGCTGGGCGAAATGCAGACGCTGACGTTGGAGTATCTGCGCACGCGCAAGCAGTTCGGCGTCGCCATCGGATCCTTCCAGGCGCTCCAGCACCGCGCCGCCGACATGCTGGTGTCGCTCGAACTTGCGCGCAGCATGGCGCTTTACGGAGCCATGATGGCCACCTCCGCCGATCCTTCGGCTCGCGGCGATGCGATGTCCGCGGTCAAGGTGCAGATCGGGAAATCCGCCAAGCTTGTCGCCGAGCAGGCGGTCCAGCTTCATGGCGGCATCGGCGTCACAAGCGAATACGCGCTGGGCAACTACTTCAAGCGCGTCGCGGTGAACGAATTGCTGTTTGGGGACGTCGAGCATCATCTCGGCTTGTTGGCGGCCGACGACCGCACCCTCGACGCGGCTTAGAAGGGAGCGCACGCATGTTTCAGCCCGATCTGCTGAAGGGGAAGAGAGCGCTGATTACCGGCGGCGGGACCGGTCTCGGCAAGAGCCTTGCACGCCGCTATCTGGAACTCGGCGCGGAGGTCGTGATCTGCGGCCGGCGCAAGGAGGTGCTGGAAGCGACCGCGAAGGAACTTTCGTCGGAGACCGGCGGGAAGACGTCGTTCCACGCCTGCGACATTCGCGACGCCGCCGCCGTGGACGCCATGCTGAGCGCCATCTGGACTGAACGGCCCTTGGATATACTGGTCAACAATGCCGCAGCCAATTTCATCGCGCGTTCAGAGAAGCTGTCGCCCCGCGCGGTGGACGCGGTGCTGAACATCGTCCTCCACGGCAGCTTCTATTGCACGCTCGGCTGCGGCAAACGCTGGATCGCCGGCGGCGCCAAGGGCTCGGTGCTGAGCATCGTCTCCACGCCGGCGTTCCACGGGCTCGCCTTCACCGTGCCGTCCGCGGCCGCGAAGGCCGGCGTGCTGGCGATGACGCGCAGCCTGTCGGTCGAATGGGGACCGCAAGGCATCCGCTTGGTCGCGGTCGCGCCCGGACTGTTCCCGACGCCCGGCGCCTGGGAGCGGCTCTATCCATCCTCGATCCAGACCGAGCCGCAGGAGAACGGCATCCCGTTGCGGCGTGTCGGGCAACACCGCGAGCTGGCGGACCTGTGCTCCTACCTGGTGTCCGACGGCGCCGCCTACATCACCGGCGAATGCGTGGTGATCGACGGCGGCCGCTGGATGCAGGGCGTCGGCGGCGCATCGACGCAAATCTTGCACAAGCTCACCGACGCGCAGTGGGAAGAGATGCGCGGCAAGGCGTGAGCGTTCGTCATTCGGAGAGAGACATGAAAGAAGCTGTGATCGTCGATGCCGTGCGCACCCCGATGGGCCGCGGCAAAGCGGGCGGACAGTTGTCCACGATTCATCCCAACGACCTGCTGGCGGAGGTCTTCAAGGCCCTGATCGCGCGCACAGGCATCGATCCCGGTACGGTGGACGACATCATCATCGGCTGCGTCAGCCAGGCGGGCGAACAGTCCATGACGCCCGGCCGCCAGGCGTGGCTCGCGGCCGGATATCCGGAGCACGTGCCGGCGACCACCATCGACCGCAAGTGCGGCTCCAGCCAGCAGGCGGTGCATTTCGCAGCGCAAGGCGTGATGGCCGGCGTCTACGACATCGTGATCGCGGGCGGCGTGGAGGTCATGAGCCGCGTGCCGCTCGGCAGCGCGCGCATGGACAAAGACATCTATGGCGCTGGCGTCAATCGCCGCTATGCGCCGGGGCTGATCTCGCAGGGCGTCTCGGCCGAGCTGATCGCGGCGAAATGGGGCTTGAGCCGTCACGATCTCGACCGCTATTCGGCGGACTCCCATCGCCGCGCCGCGACGGCACAACAGTCCGGCCATTTCGACAACGAGATCATTCCCGTGCCGGTCGATGGCTCCGCGGCGACAAAAGACGAGACCATCCGCGGCAACAGCACGCCGGAGAAGCTCGGCGAGCTTGCGCCTTCGTTCGCCGCCGAGGAGTGGCGCCGCCGCTATCCCGAGATCGACTGGAAGATCACCGCCGGCAACTCCTCGCAGATCACCGACGGCGCCTCGGCGCTGTTGATCATGAGCGAGGACCGGGCGAAGGCCCTCGGCCTGAAGCCGCGCGCGCGCTTCGTCGCCTTCGATGTGATCGGCGACGATCCGATCATGATGCTGACCGGGCCGATCCCGGCCACCCGCCGCATTCTGAAGAAAGCGGCCATGTCGCTGAACCAGATCGATCACTACGAAGTGAACGAAGCTTTTGCTTCCATCCCGCTCGCTTGGGAGAAGGAGTTCGGTGCGGATCCCGCGAAGACGAACCCTTGCGGCGGCGCGATCGCACTGGGGCACCCGCTCGGCGCGTCCGGCGCACGGCTGATGACGACGATGCTGAACGCGATGGAGCGCAATCGCCAGCGCTACGGCCTGCAAACCATGTGCGAGGGCGGCGGCATGGCGAATGCCACCATCATCGAACGGCTGGGGTAACGCGCAGGCTCAATGGACGGCGGTCAGCGGCGCCATGACTTTCGACACGTCGTCGACGCTGTCCATGCGGTAGACGAGATTTGCGATCTCATCCATCCGGCTCTCGGGCAGCACATCCTCGGCGCAGTGCTTGAAGCGCTCGATGATCTCGCTCTGGGTCAGCGGGTTGCGCGGCTCGCCCTTATGCAGCGTGGCCGAAACCTTGTGCTCCACGCCGGACTTGAGCCGCACGGTGATCGGATTGTCGGCCTCCATCACCCCGCCCTCGAAGTCGGCATGACGCACCCACTTCACCTTCTTGCGCAGTTCCTTGAGCTTGGGATCGTTCACTTTCGCCGTCGTGAACGTGTCGAAGAACACGCGCTGCCCAGACAAAGCCGCGGCCACCGCGTGCGGCAGGCTGAAGCGCGCCTCTTCGCCGTCGGTCGGCTCCTCGTAGCGCACCACGCGGTTGAACATCGCATTCACGGCGATGGTCACGCTCTCGACGTCATCGGCGGTGAGTTTGTTCTTCTTCATGATATCGGTGACGGAATCGATGATCCGCTGCAGGAAGTAGCAGCACGGATAGCGCTTCACGCCGACCTGCATCAGCCGCACGCTGTCGTCGCTCGCGAGATCGAAATCGAGTTCCGGATGACCCGAGAGTGCGTCGTAGTAGCCGGCCTTGCCATTCAGGATCGTCGGATTGCCGGCGAGCCCCGCCTTGGCCAACACCGCCGCGGCGACGCCGTTGCGTCCCGAGATGCCGGCTTCGATGACGTGCGCGCCGGTCCCGGTCTGGCGGAACAGCCCGCTCGCCAGCGAGGCCGCCAGCGTGATCGCGCCTTCGGTCTGCTCGACCGACAGGCCCATCAGCCGTGCCGCGGCCGCCGCCACACCCATAGTGCCGAGATGCGGCGGCGCCAGCCAGCCGCGATCGAACGCGCCGCCATTGGTGGCGATCACACCCGGCCGCGCCGAGACCTCATAGCCGATGATAAGCGCGCTGAGCACGTCCTTGCCGCGCGATTTCATCTTCTCGCCGACCGCGAACACGCTCGGGATCAGGTGGCAGGTGTAGACCGCTTCCGGAAAGGCCACGTCTTCGAGTTCGGTACAGTGCGAGGCGCTGCAATTGACCAGCGCGGCGAACTCGGCTGAGGTCCTGTAGCCCTTGCCGATCACGCCGGCTTCGGCCGGCGCGCCGTTCGCGCGCACGTAGTCGTGCAGGACTTCCGTCACGTCCATGCCGGCGCCGAGTACCGCGGAGCCCAGCGCGCTCAACGCGAGGTCTTTCGCCCGCGTGATGACCGGGTTCGGAAAGCTTTCAAATCGCGTGTTTACCGCGTATTCGGCGATCTTCCGTGCGGTTTGCATCGACGCTCTCCCGGCAGAATACTGCCGCCATGCTTGCCACCTTCGCCGGGACAGGTCAAACTCATCCTTGAACGGCGTTCAATATTCTGAACGTGCGTACAAACCTTTCCGTGCGGGACCTTTTCAGTGAGCGAACCTGAGCTCGTGCAGATCTCCAACGAGGGTGCCATCCGCATCCTCACGCTCAACAATCCGCCGCGGCTGAACGCCTATTCGGCCGACATGCGCGGCGCCCTCCTGCGCGCCATGACGGAAGCGATGGAGGACGACGCGGTCCGCGCCATCGTGCTGACCGGAGCGGGCGGCAACTTCTCCGCGGGCGGGGACCTCACCTCGCGCAATTTCGATCCGGCGAAATTGCTCGATGCGCGCGACATCCCGCGCGAAAGCCAGGCCCTCTTGCGCGCGATGGTGAGCGGGCCGAAAGCCGTGATCAGCGCCGTCGAAGGCTACGCCTACGGAGCCGGCATGGCCTTGGCGGCCGCCTCCGATTACGTTGTCGCCGCGTTGAACGCGAAATTCTCCGCCGCTTTCATCCGCGTCGGCCTTGTGCCGGACGTCTCGATCTTCTGGTCCTTGGCGCAGCGCGTCGGTCCCGGCCGCGCCAAGGAGCTCTTGCTTCTCGGCACACCGGTCGAAGCGGCGGAAGCCCACAGCATCGGGCTGGCGAGCAAGGTCGTGGAACCCGGCACGGCCTTGAATGCCGCGCTCGAGGTCGCGAAGACCTTCGCCGCCGGTCCGCCGGTCGCGCAGGCCCTGATCAAGGCGGCCTTCTTCAATGGCATGCCGACCATCGCGGACGCCTGGCGCGCGGAGATCGATTACGTTTCGGCCGTATGGCAGACGAAGGATTTCCTGGAGGGACGCAATGCCTTCCTGGAAAAGCGCAAGCCGGTCTTCAAGGGCGAGTGACATGGCGGAGATCCTCCTCAGCACCGAAGGCGAAATCGGCATCGTCACGATGAGCCAGCCGAAACGGCGCAATGCGCTGACGCCCGACATGCGCCGCGATCTTGGGCTCAAGCTTCTGGAGCTGATGGATGACCGCGCCGTACGCGCCATCATCCTGACCGGCGCCGAAGGACACTTCTCGGCCGGCGCCGACATCTCGCACATGGCCGAGGTTTCGATCGTGCAGGGCCGCAAGGTGATCGAAACCGCCGATCACGCCGTTCATGTCATCGTCCACGGCCGCAAGCCGGTGATCGCCGCCGTGGAGGGCCTCGCCTATGGCGCCGGCATGTCGATCGCGCTCGCCTGCGATACCATCGTTGCGGCAAGCGATGCGAAGCTCTCGGCCTCGTTCGCGAAGGTTGGTCTTGTGCCGGACATGGGCATCATGTGGACGCTCGCGCAGCGCGTCGGTCCCGCCAGGGCGAAGCACATCCTCGCCTTTGCGCAGACGCTCGAGATGCCCGAGGCCGAGCGCCTGGGCGTGGTTGACAAGGTGGTCGCACCTGGCGCCACGCTCGACGCCGCGCGCGACATTGCCCGCCAGTACTTCGAGAGCGGTCCGATGGCACTGGCCTTGACCAAGGCCGCCTTCGCGAACGGCGTGAAGACGCTGCAGGACGCGTTCCGGGCCGAGGCGGACTACCAGCCGATGCTGCGCCGCTCCGACGATCACAAGGAAGCGGTGGCGGCCTTCATGGAGAAGCGCAAACCCACGTTCAAGGGGACGTGAGCCATGAGCGCCTATCGCAGTTTCGAACGCGTCCGCCGCGTCGGTATCGTCGCCACGGGGATGGTCGGCGCCGGCTGGGCCGCGTACTTCCTGAGCCGCGGACTTGGCGTGAGCGCCTACGGACGGCGCGCAGCGGCGGAGCAGGAGCTGCGCGATTATGTCAGCAGCGCCTGGGACGACCTGACGCGCATCGGCGCGGCGAAAGGCTCGGTCCCGAACACCCTCACCTACTCCACCGATCTCGCCACGGCGATCGCAGGCTGCGACTTCATCCAGGAGAACGCGGCCGAGAACGAGGCGCTCAAGATCGATCTCTATGCGCAGGTCGATGCCATCGTCCCGCGCGACGTCCTGATCGCGAGCAGCACGTCCTCGCTGTCGATCACCAGCCTGCAGAGCAAGTGCAAGCATCCGGAGCGGTGCGTGCTGGGCCATCCGTTCACGCCCACGCACCTGCTGCCGCTGGTGGAAGTGGTCGGCGGCGCCAAGACCGACCCGGCCGCGGTCGATGCGGCGATCGCTTTCTATGCCGGACACGGCAAGCGGCCCGTGCGCCTCAATCGCGAGGTGTTCGGGCATATCGCCAACCGGCTTGCGAGCGCCTTGTTCCGCGAAGCCGTGAACCTCGCGGTCGAAGGCGTGGCGACGGCCGAGGAGATCGACGCCGCTGTGGTCAACGGACCTGGGCGCAAATGGGCGATCACCGGACCGTTCCTCAGCTATCATCTCACCGGCGGCGCCGGCGGCTTCGGCCAGTTCCTCGAGCACTTCGGCAAGGGCATGGAGCGGCGCTGGGCCGATCTCGGCGCGCCGTCGCTCACGCCGGATGTGCGCAAGACGCTCACCGATCAAGTGACCCGCTCCTACGGCGACCTGCGCGAGCAGAATGCGGCCCGCGCCGACAAGCTGGTCGCGCTGACCAAAGCCATCGGCACGACGGCGAAATAGGCAAAGGATCACGACAATGCTGACCTTGGAGACCATTCACGATCTGAAGGACCATGTCGGCAAAAAGGTCGGCTCAAGCGACTGGATCGAGATCACGCAGAAGATGATCGATCAGTTCGCCGACGCGACCGGCGATCATCAGTGGATCCACGTCGATGTGGAGCGGGCGAAGCGCGAGGGCCCCGGCGGCAAGACCATCGCGCATGGCTTCCTGACGCTGTCGCTGGTCGCAGGCTTGAGCGGCAGCATCATGCAGATCAAGAAGCGCTCGCGCGGCATCAATTACGGCGTCAACAAGGTGCGCTTCATTAACATGGTGCCGGTGGGATCGCGCGTGCGTCTGCACCAGAGCATCGTCGCGCTGGAGCCGGTGCAGGGCGGCGTGCGCATCATCAACGGCTGGGAGATGGAGATCGAGAACGCCAGCCGTCCCGCCATGGTCGCCGAGACTATCACGATCGTCTACGAGTGACCGTTGGCAATGGACGACGCGCCCAAAGCGCCCGATCTGACGACGCTGGAAGGCTTGCGCCGGCGGCTCGTCGGCCAGCCGTTCAACACCTGGCTCGGACTCAAGCTGCTGGCTGCGGGAGCCGAGGGCGTCGAGATGCTCGTGCCCTGGCGCGCGGAGTTCATGGGCAACCCCGACATGCAACGCATGCACGGCGGCGTCGCGGCGAGCCTGATCGACGTGACCTGCGCCTTCGCCGTGATGGCCCGCTCGGGGCTTCAGATCGCCACAACTGATCTACGGGTTGATTATCATCAGGTGGCCGGCGTCGGCGACTTGCGCACCTATGGAAGCGTCGTTCATCTTGGCGGCCGCATCGCCTGCGCCGAAGCGAAGATCATCGACAAGGACGATCAGCTGATCGCCAGCGGCCGCGGCACGTTCTATTTGCTGCGCAAGTAAGGAGAGACGCACATGAAGGGCAAGGTCGCGATCGTCACCGGCGCCTTCGGCATTCTCGGCCGCGCGGTGGTCGAACGCTTCAGCGCCGCCGGGGCGCAGGTGGTGTGCGTCGACATGGCTAAGGCCGCGCCCGCGGATTGGAGCGCGCGCGACACACTCAATCTGGGCGGCGTCGATCTCGGCAAGCCGGAGGATGCGGCACGCGCGGTGGCGCAGGCGATGGAGCGGTACAAACGCATCGATGCGCTGATCAACGTCGCCGGCGGCTTCCGCTGGCAGACGGTGGCCGACGCGGAGCCCGGTCTATGGGACCTGATGCTGACGATGAACCTCAAGACCGCGACCAATATGTGCCGCGCGGCGCTTACGCATCTTGCTGCGTCCGGCGGCGCGATCGTGAACGTCGGCGCGGGCGCGGCGCAGAAGGCCGCCGCCGGCATGGGTCCATACACAGCCTCCAAGGCCGCTGTGCATCGTCTGACCGAGGCGCTGGCCGAGGAGTGGAAGGGCAAGGTTCGCGTGAACGCGGTGCTGCCCTCGATCCTCGACACGCCGCAGAACCGCGCCGACATGCCCTCCGCCGACTTCGGCAAATGGGTGCGGCCCGCCGATCTCGCCGCCGCCATCCAGTTCCTCGCCTCCGAAGATGCGCGGGCGATCACCGGCGCGCTGGTGCCCGTCAGCGGCCTGGTGTGATCGCTCACTCGGCGAAGGCGTCGTAGCGATAGAGACGCTCGGCGCGCAGCGCGCGGTCTTCATCGAAGGCGCGGCCCATCGAGCCCGCGTGATAGAGCTTCTGGTTCTGACGCGATTGCGCTTGCACCCAGCTCGTGCGCGGCAGCCGCGCCTGCTCGTAGGCCGCAAACGCGGCTTCGACATCGCTGTGCCGGTCGAGCATGCGCGCCAGCACCGCCGCATCCTCGATCGCCATGGCGGCACCTTGCGCCAGGAACGGCAGCATGGGATGCGCGGCATCGCCGAGCAGCGTCACGCGACCCTTGCTCCAATGCGGCAATGGATCGCGATCGAACAGTCCCCACTTGAAGCAGGCATCCGCCGGCGTCTTGGCGATGAGATCCACCACGTCCGGGTGCCAGCCCGCGAATTCGCGCAAGATTTCGGAGACATCGGAACGCGCCGTCCAGCCCTCGTCCGTCCATGTCTCGCGTTCGGCCAGCGCGACATAGTTGATGAGCGTTCCGCCTTTCACCGCATAGCGCACGACGTGCCGGCGCTCGCCGACCCACACGGTGCTCTCGGCCAGTTGCTGTTCGGGCCGCAGCCCCGCAGCGGGAACCAGCCCGCGCCAGGCGATGTTGCCGGTGAAGCGCGCGGAGGCGTCCGGCGCAATGTACTGCCGCGCGCAAGACTTGATCCCGTCGGCGCCGATCAAGGCCGCGCATGTCACGCGCTCACCGTCGGCGAATGCGGCGGTCACATGGCTGCCGCTTTGCGAAATCGCGATCAGCGACTTGCCGCGCCGGATGAGCCGCGGGTCGCGCGCCTCGACGGCCTTGACGAGCGCGCCATGGAGATCGGCGCGATGGATGTGATAGATGCGCGCGCCGTCGGCCTGCGCGACCGCGGCACCGAACTCCGTGCGCGACAGAAGCGTGCCATCCTTGCCGTCGCGCACCAGGGTGAACTTGGGTTCATAACCCAAGCGCGCGAGATCGTCGCCGATGCCGAGCCGCGCAAGCACGCGGGTGGCATTCGGGCCCAGCATGACGCCCGCGCCCACTTCGCCGAGCAGCGGCGATTGTTCGCACACAACGACGCGCCGTCCGGCGTCATGAAGCGCGAGTGCGGCGCACAGGCCGCCGATCCCCGCCCCGACGATGAGAAAGTCCGCGTCCACGTTTCGCTCGAGCCCCGCCGAACACTCCTATTTTGGGTACATGGCCGTTCCGCAGGTGGCCAGCTTCCCGCGCGATTCCTTCACATTGCGGTCTTTCGCCTGCGACTCTCACGGCATCGATCGCTGGAATGCTTCGGCAGACCGGACGTCGCGGATGCGCCGTTCGAGCGCGTCCATGCGCCGCTCGATGTCCGCCAGTTCGTGAACCTTGCGGAAGTTGTCGATGAGCACGGACAGATCGCGCGCCTCGTCGATCGCCAAGGTGCCGGCCGCGACCGCGGCGACGACCGCACTCATCGCCGCCACCGCGTCGGCGGCCGTGGTCATGGCGGGCAAGATCACACCATCGACCGGAGCGCTCTTGCGTGCCGGACAGGCCCGGTCGAGCACCAGCCGGATGGCCCCTAGGCGGCCTTCCTTGGCGAGCTCGATGGCGCGGTGGCCGATCTCCTCGGCTTCGCCATCGAACAGGCGCGCGAGCATGGTGGTCGACTTGTTGCGCGCGCCTTTCGGACGGCCACCCTGGCCAGGCTTGAACGGCTTGCCGGGATGGGCGGGTCCGAACGGACGGCCGCGCATGTTTAGGCGCGAAATAGGCGCGAAAATTTTTTCGTCCGGCTTCCGATCTGACATGGGCGGCGTTCCTGCAAGCGAAAGAACAAAACAGGAACATAGCGTGGGACCCGGAGTCCGTCAAAGTCTCGCCGCAGGCCGCAAGGCCATAGGGCGGGACAACCGACGCGTTTCAGCACTCTCCGGCTATGGTTGCGGAACATTATGGAGGTTCGAGCATTAGGCTCTAGTTCTACCGGGCGCATCGGGCTGTTCGCCGGCGAGCCGGGAGGGGGTCTGTAAACCGGTCTTGTGAGATGAGGCACTACACCGTTCTGATAATCGACCATCAGTCCGACATCATCGGCACCGATGGCGTCCGCGCGCCCGATGCCAAGGAGGCCCGGCGGATTGCGGAGCAAATCGTCCGCACTCACCCGGATGCCGCCGGCTATCAGCTCTGGAGCGAGGGCGACCGCATCTATTCCACAGTGCATCGCAACGATCCGGCCGACGTGGCGCTGGTGATGTCGGTGCAGCGCACCCTCGCGGCAACGAAAAAGTAGTTACGCCCGCTAACTACTATTGCATCTGACCTTTTTCAGACCCGGCGCGTTTTTCAATCGGGACCGCAGTTTGAAAAGGGTATCGGGGTGCGACTGCGCCGCGTCATGGTGGTCGAGGACGAAGCGATCCTCGCGTTGCACGAGGCCGCGGTGGCCAGGGATGTGACCGGGGCCGAAGTCGTCACCGTCCACACGCTGGAAGACGCAATGGAGCAGGCCTCCGGCGGTGAGGTGGATCTCGCCATCCTCGATGTGGCCTTGCCGGACGGCGAGATTTTCGCGCTCGCGGACGTCCTGCGGGAGCACGCAACGCCGTATGTGTTCGTGACGGCCTACGGCCTTTCCCAGATCCCGGTAATGCACCGCAGCGCCCCCTTCCTGAAGAAGCCGTTCGAGGAGTCCGCCTTGCGCGCCGCCCTGGCGACCTTGGTTGTGCCCCGGGCCGGGACCCGCAGAGCCTTGTCGGCTGTCAGGCAAGCCGCCGGCATGGGCGTCCACCCCAAGGGGATGGGGTAAGCGCCCGCCCCTCCGCCGACATTTCGTATGGCTCCCCGCGGAACTTATCCCCAGATTCCTCGTTACGGTTGGGGAACCTATCTCGAACACGCCTATTCAGCGGAACATCATGGCGACCCAGACCAGTTTGCTTCCGATCCAACCCAAGGGGACTTCGGCGGGGATGACTCACTTCATCGTTTTGATCTTCAGCGGCAACGACGACATCGTCGCGACCGAGAGCCTGCGCGCGGCGAATGCCCAAGATGCGCAGCGTATGGCTGAGCTGGTCCTGCAGACGCGGGGTTCCGCAGGCGCCGGATATCAACTTTGGCAGAACGGGATCCGCATCCATTCGTCCGGGTTTGCGCATCGCCCTGCCGAAACGCCCCTCGCCGCCCTTTTCCGTTTTCCGGCCCGCGCAGGCTGACACGCGAGTCCACCGGCCGAGCGCGATCCCCAATCCGAACTATCGCATCCTGAAATTCGCCGGCGCGTGAGTTCGCGCAGACTGCGGATGACGGTCGCCGTGCCACAGTTCAAAACCAGATGCAGCCTGCTGCTTCGCAAGCCGGCGTACTGCATTCACGACGTGCAGGGCGTGGCCCTGGAGATTCGTTGCCGCGACGACGACATGGCAAAGCCGATCGAGCAGAATGACGATGTAGTTTGATCCGATCGCGGCGCCTCCTCTGAATTAACGGCACACGTAGGGGTCAGTTCGATTGCAAGTGTGTGCGGTCTCCCGCACTCGGTCGTCGCACCTGCGGGGCAGACCCGCCGAGAGCACCTGATCATGAGAGCGCCCGTTCAAATGTGCGTCCATCTCCGCGCTTCGCCTTCCCGACGGGGGGCGTGAAGTCCGGAGATTGTCCCTGAGATCGGCGGTCCAGAGCGGGAAACATGCTACCGTTGTCCGCGCTCGCATGAGGGTAGCGAGGAATTAGCGATGGGCGGTTGTTGCGACGTCGATTCCTGTACGACCCCGGGGGCCGAGCCGGGTTTCCGGCGCGTGCTTTGGGCGGCGCTGTTCATCAACGCCGGCATGTTCGTGGCGGAGCTTGCCGCCAGCTTCTTTGCCGGATCGGTGTCGCTGCAAGCAGACGCCATGGATTTTCTGGGCGATGCGGCGAATTACGCCGTGAGTCTTGCGGTGCTGACGATGGCGCCGGCATAGCGCTCACGGGCGGCAATCGGGAAAGGTGTTGTGATGGCCGCTTTCGGCGCCTGGGTGGGCGCAAACGCGGTCGCCCACGCGATCACGGGTCATGTTCCCCGCGCCGGCCTGATGAGCGGCGTGGCGATCGTGGCGCTGTGCGCGAATGCATTCGTGGCATGGCTCCTGTTCCGGCATCGGAACGCCAACGCGAATGCCATGTCGGTCTGGCTGTGCACGCGCAACGACGTGATCGCGAACCTTGCCGTGGTCGGCGCCGGTTTGGGCGTATGGGCGAGCGTAAGCCACTGGCCGGACGTGGCAGTGGGTCTCGTCATTGCCCTTCTCGGTGTGACCTCGGCGATGAAGATCATCCGGCGGGCGCGCGCCGAATTGTCGCCGTTGCCTCTCGCCGCCGAGTGACAATCGCGACACTGTTGCAAAGCCGGCCGCCTTGGTAAACTTGGACCCGATGAAACCCGTGCGTCACATCATCTTACGGCTGATGTTGGCTGTCGCCCTGCTCTGGGGATGGACGGCTCTGCCTTCGCTCGCCGACTTCGCCTTCGGGTCCGGCAAGGATGTGACCGTCGCCGCCGCTTGCCATTGCGATCACGGCTGCAGCCAAGGGGATCTCTGCGGCGGGACCAATGCATGCATGGCGATGTGTAACGGCCAGTTGGCCGCTCTGATCACCACGGCTCCGTCGGTCGCGGGCGGATCGCGCACGGTCGCCATAGAAGCGATCAAAGTCGCCACACCCATCGACCGGCCGCCGCCGCTTCCGCCGCCTAACATCCGTCTCTAACCACAGTTCGCGAGCCAAGCTTCAGCTTGGCGATTGGCGCCGCTTTCGCGCGCGCCCTTGTTGACGTGGTTCGGTGACGGATAGTGAGCATATTTCCCATCTTCGTGGCTGCGTTGACGCTGATGCTAACCCTCGGCGTCGTGTGCACAGAGGCGCAAGCCAAGCCCATCTCCTATGTCGGCGGGACGATGGTCATGATCGAGAACGACGAGACCGGGAACAGCGTCAGCGTCGATTACACACTGTCGCCCCGTTTCGCCGCCGCGCTCTATGCCAAGCGCGAGATCGGCGGCGACCGTTTCACGACTGTCGGTCCGCAAGGCAACGTGCTCCTGAAGCGGTGGAACTTGCCCGACGGGCAAGGAAACATCTTCAGCATGACGGGCGTCGGAACCGCCATCCGCGACGGCACCGCGCACTTCGGCGCGTGGACCAGTCTGTTGGCGGATTACGAAACCCGGCGCGTGTTCGCCTCGTATGAACTCAAACTGATGTACGCCGACGGCATCGAGAAATCCGCCTGGCAGCGGGCGCGCCTTGGCATCGCGCCGTACCTGGCGAGTTACGAGCAACTGAACACCTGGGTCATGGTCCAGGTCGACAACCATCCGGCAAAGCGGCACGCCACGACCGTCACACCGCTGGTCCGGCTGTTCTACAAGACCTTCCTGATCGAAGGCGGCGTCAGCACACGCGGCACCGTCATGTTCAATCTCACCCAACAATTCTAGGAGACACGACATGCGCTCAATCATCATTGCGACAACGCTTGTGATGCTGGCTTCCGCGGCGCAGGCGGAAACCATCCTCGCATCCGTCAACGGCATGGTCTGCGCGTTCTGCGCCACCGGCATCGAGAAGACCTTCAAGAAGCAAGCCGCGGTTGAGAGCGTGAAAGTCGATCTCGAGGGCAAGCTGGTGACCTTGAACACCAAGCCCAACCAGACGCTCGACGATGCGACCGTGCGCAAGCTGATCACGAACGCCGGTTACGCCGTGACGAACATCGCGCGGAAGTAGATTAGATGAATACGGTTCAGTCGCGCGAGACGGTGCTGTCCACCTTCACGCTGTTCGCGTCTTTCGGAACGCTGCTGTGCTGCGCGCTTCCGGCGACGCTGGTCGCCCTCGGCGCGGGCGCGGCGGTTGCGGGCCTTGTCAGCGCCGTGCCGCAGGTCGTGCTCCTGTCGGAACACAAGACCGCCGTTTTCGCGGTCGCGGGCGCGATGATCGCGCTCGCCGCCGCCGTTCGGTATGCAAACCGCAACGCGCCCTGCCCGGCCGATCCCGCGCAAGCACGCGCCTGTCTGCGGGCGCGCCACTTCGCACGCGGGACCCTGATCGCCGCGACCGCCATCTACGGAATGGGCTTTGCCGCAGCTTTTCTCTTGGGCTGAGTCGGCTTCCGCCTATTTCCGGAGCGCCGTCGGCGCCGTGATCTTCATGATCTCGGCAGCCGCGGCGTGTCGTTCGGAGTTCCCGGTGAGGACATACGCGCGCACCGGCGCCGGCAGATCCAGATCCTCGTGGACGAGCTTCCAGCGCTCGGGATAGCGCCGCGCCGCTTCCTCGATCTGGTCGAGGTGCGACCAGTGCACGCGCGCCTGCGGATCGTTGCGCAACAGCACGAGCGGCACAGCCAACCTGTCGAGTTCGCTCATCAGCTCTTCGACGGTCTGAAAGCGCGGGACGTATTCGCTGTTGTTGTAGCCGCCCGCGCCGAGCAGGCGCGACCCGGGGATGGCGAACGAGCGCGGAACGCCCGGCTCGGTCATCAGCATTTCCGAAAGCGCCGCGGCCTGGCCGTTGGGATCGGAGGCGATCAGCACGACCGGATTGTCGGGCGGCATCAAGGCGCGAATGAGCACGGTCGCGCGCCTGATGCCGACGTCGCGCCGGGGCTCAACCACGGCGGCGCGGCGCGTGAAATCAGCAAGCGCGAACAGTCCGAAAACACAGAGAAGGATCAGACCGTAGCGATCGCGCGCCGCGAACCATCGGCCGAACCGGCGCGTCGGGCTCCTTGCAGGCATCACGGCATGCTTCCTTGATCGCAAGATTGACGCAAGCTTCGCATGCACGAGAAAACGGGAGGGGCTCGGAAAGGTTCGCCACCATGGCGGGGTTCTCTTCTCTTACGGGGAAAACGGACGGAAGGGCGCGCCACACACTATTAGTAGTCCGTGGCTCGGCTCGTCACGCAACTTATGCCGAGTTCCCCCGTTTGGCCTGAATAGTCTCATGCAACTGCGTCCAGGGCTTCATGGCGTCGGAATCCGACTATCTGCCGGGCCCAACAGGAAAGAACGCTTCCACGAAGCGCTTCATGGTCCTGGTGTTCGACGCAGAGGACGAGGTCGTCGCCACGGAGGTCGTCTCGGCCGAAGACGTATCGGCGGCCAGCCGCAAAGCCGATCGCCTGGTCGCGGCACATCAACATGCCGCCGGCTATCAGATTTGGGAGTCCGGCGTGCGCGTCCACTCGACCCTGCCGGACGCCGCGCCGTCGAAGACGCCCATCGCGGCGGCGCTCGCCTTCAAGCTGCCCCGGGCGCACAGCTCCGACGAGTAGCCGATCCGCCGACAGCGGGCTCGGCACAATCCCCGGTGGAACCGCGACATTATAACGCCATTTCGTATACGGCCGAAACCAAACGCGTGTACTGGCGTTATTGTGTGCGTCCATCGCGCGTATCTCACCGCGCGACGTCAGAGAGCCGCTGGCCGGGTTCGTCAGGCCCGGCCAGCATCTCTCTCCCGCGGACGGGAAAAGACGACCGAGGGCGGATCAGGATGCCCAGCTACGTGTGTCTCATCTATCGGAAGGACGACACCGTCGCGACCGTGGAGATGATCGACGGCGTCGACGACGAGGGCGCGATCGCGATCGCAGCCGCGATCAATTTCGGAGAGCGGCAGGTCCGGGGCTACGAGCTCTGGCGATCAGGCGTGAAGATCACGAGCAATCTGCCCTGGGGCCAGAAGTCGGCCCACCTTCACAGCGACAGCGGCCCCTCAGCAACGCTGGCCTAAAGCCGCGTACTCCGGCCGCCTTAGAGGCTCCGCACCCGTGCCGGCATGGCCGCCCGCGGCACGGCGAGACCGCCCGAGAGCGCGAACTTCAGGCAGTCCTCGACGGTCATGTCGACGTGGATGGTGTCGGCGCGCGGCACGAACAGCAGATAGCCCGAGGTCGGGTTGGGCGACGTCGGCACATAGACCGTGATCATGTCTTCCGGCAGCTTGGCGTGAAGTTCGCCTTCGGCACGTCCGGCGACCAGCGCCAGCGTCCACGTTCCGCTGCGCGGAAACTCGATCAGAACCACCTCGCGGAAGGCGCCGGACTGATCGCGGAAGACGGTCTCGAAGACCTGCTTGAGAGAGCTGTAGATGCTGCGCACCACCGGCATGCGCGTAAGAATTCGTTCACCCCACTGGATCAGCGACCGCCCGAGCAGGTTGGCGGTGAGGAAGCCGACGACCATCAGCGCGATCACCAGCATCACCAATCCGACGCCGGGTAGACTGAACGGCAGATAGGTGCTGGGGTTGTAACGGGCCGGCAGGACGCGGGCGACGCCCTGGTCCACCCAGTCGACCACCGACCAGGTGAAATAGAGCGTGATGCTGATCGGCGCCGTCACCAGGATGCCGGCGAACAGATAGTTCCGCAGCCGCGCGGCGAGCGACAGGCGCCGCGGCGGACTCTCAGGCTCAGGCAGGGACTTAGGGGTCGGGTTCATGCCCTCAGAAATGAGGGGAAGGCGGTTAAGGAATCGCCTATTTTCCCCGGCAAGAAAGCCTTGGATGATGTGCGGATGACCCAGTTGGTGATGCCCGCAAGCCTCGCGACCGACCCCAAGCCTGTGATCGGCGTGGGAATCGTCATCCTGCGTTCGGGCAAGGAGGGGCCGGAGGTCCTTCTGATACGGCGCGGGCAGCCGCCGCGGCAGGGGGAATGGAGCATTCCCGGGGGGCGCCAGGAGCTTGGCGAAACCGTGCGCGAGACGGCGGTGCGGGAAGCGATGGAAGAGACCGCGCTGACCATCGCCAACCTGCGGCTGATCGATGTGGTCGACGCGTTCGGCAAGCATCCGGACGGTAGCTTGCGGACGCAATGGACGCTGATCGATTTCCGCGCCGATTGGGCCGGCGGCGAGGCGGTCGCCGGCGGCGATGCCGCCGCCGTGAAGTGGGTGCCGCTGGGGGAACTGAAGTCCTACGGCCTGTGGGACGAGACGGTCCGGGTCATCATGGCGGGAGCGGCGCTGCCATGATCCTCGAAGGCGAATGGAGGATGCCCGAGGCGCCGCTGTTCTTCGTGCGCATGTGCATCAACAAGCGGCTGAACACCGACCAGCTTCCGAGCTGTGCCGGCCGCGGCAGCCGCGGGCTCGCGGACTATCTCGAGAAGCTGATCGCGGATGAGCGCCTGCCGGTCGAGATCAAGCGCGGCCCGTGCATGAACAACTGCCTGATCGGTCCCAATCTCAAGATCCAGGGCGGCGCGCTGATCAATCTGAAGGACGACATCTCCGAGCCGCGGGTCGAGGAGATCATGGCCCTCCTCCGTGCCGAAGTGGCGAAGCGCAAGGCCGCCGCCGCCGCACTGCCGTCCTCATGACGGCAGCGCTGATCATCGCGCTGATCGCCGCGGGCCTGATCGGGCTGATCCTCGCCCTGCCCTGCGAAGCCTGCCGCCAGCGCCGCGCGCGGATCGAAGCGGCCTATGCGGCGTGGCGGGCACGACGGGGCGACTAACACAGTCGTCATCGCCGGGCTTGACCCGGCGATCCAGTGTGGAATTCACAGCACGTGCAGAGAGGAAGTCCGCTCGTCAGCCGGCGCGCCCGGCCATCCTGGGTCCTCGGGACAAGCCCGAGGACGACGATGGTGTTTAGCTGCGGGCGATCGCTACGAGATGAGCTTCATCACCGGCGCGATGGCTTGCAGGGTGTAGGCCTTCATCACGCCCCATTGCGCATAGGGCCAGATGAAGGCGTTGATCATCGCGGTCTGCATCGGGACCTTGGCCATCATGTCCTGGATGAAGAATGCGATGCCGCTCAGGCAATAGAACGCCTGCAACACAAACCACTTGCCCATGGCCCCAACCCTCCCCATCGGCGCGTATGCTGAGGAATTTTCGCGCCGACCGGAGGAGATGCCAAGGGCTTGTTGCGCGTCAGGACTTGGTTTCGGGCTTCTTGATCAGTTCCGCCATCCGCTTGCGCATGGCGGCGACTTCATAGGCCGGGACTTCGTAGACCCAGCCGTCGCTGCGGGCGTTGATCTCGGCGGCCATCTTGGCCCAGTCCGGACCGGCAGTGGCGGACTCGCCGAGCTTGCCCTCGCCCGCCGGCTTCGGCGCCGGCGCCGGCGTCCCCGGCGGCGGTTCGGCCTTCAGCTTCACCCAGGACTTCCCGTCCTTTTCGGCCAGCTGGAGGGTAACGCGCATGCCGCTGAAGGTATCGACATCGGCGGTGGTGGTCTTGTCCTTGGGGAACGGAATGTCGTCGGCGCGCGCGACGTCGTCGGCCAGCATGGCGGCGACCAGGCGGCCGTAGTCGTCGGCGGCGTAATCGCTCGCCGGCTGCTTGCCCGCCGGCAGGTTCTCGATCTTGAAGCCGGGGTCCGCGGGCGTGAGCTTGCCGGCGACCACCTTCTCGCCGTCGGGATGTGTGACGGTGACGCGTTTCACGTCCCGGTCCTTGATGTCCACCATGTCGCGCTTCAGCCAATCGCGCGGCTTCGCACCTGCCGTGATGTCGCCGAGCGCGAGCCAGGTCTGGTTGCTGCCGGGCAGGCGGACATAGGTGCCGCCCTCCTTGCTGCCGAGGGTGAATTTGCGTTTGCCGACAATCAGATCGGCGAGCGTCTTGCCGTCGCGGTCGAGCAGCACGATCTCCTTGGCGCGGCTGTCCTTCGCCTTCGGATCGGTGAGATCGAGACGGTCGAGCTTATCGGCCGCGGCGGTCTTGGCTTCCAACTTCACCATGCGCGCCATCTGCAGGACGATGCCGGCGATCTTGTCGCCGTCGGCGGGATAGTTCTTCCGGTCGCGCACGACCCAGGTCTTGCCGTCCCAGTCGAAGGTGAGATCGCCGTCGGCCTGCTTGACCACGACGGATTTCAGGCTGCCGAGCTTCTGGGCAAGGCCCGGGAACAAGGGCTCGCCGGCGACATCGGGCGAGCGAAGCCGCGGCTGGCTCAGGATACCGACCGCCGCCAGGGCGACGAACACCGCGGTGACGAGGCAGAGCGCAAGAAATCCTTTCCGGGTCATGGCACGGGTTCCCTAGGCCGGCACCGCGGCGGCGCGGCGGCGCCGGCGGACGGCTGCAACGACGATCATGATGATGCCGAACAGGATCGGCACGGCGGCGATATTGATGAATTTCACCACCGCCTCCAGCCGATCGATGTCCTGCCGCAGGGCGCGCTGCACCTCGCGCAGCTCCTGCCGGGTGCTCAGGATCTCGGCGCGATAATTCTCGATCGCGATGCGGTCCTGGTCGGTGAGCTGGATCTGCTCCTTGTCGCCCTGGCGGAGCTGAATCGCGTTCACCTTCTTCTGCAGCTCGTCCAGGCGGCCCTCTAGGCTCTGTTCCTTGGCGCGGAATGCCTGCTCGGCGTCGCGGCGGATGGACTCCACCAGGACGAACGGCCGGTTCTGCGCGCCGCGGCCGCGCAGCGAGGAGAGCGCCGGGGAGCCGGTGAGGTTCTCGAGCGCATTGACGACAAAGCCCGCGTTGTCGGCGATCGGCACACCCACGCGCTGGCCCATGAACTGGCTCTCCTGCAGCCAGAACCGATCGGCAAGCATGTCGGTATCGGCGACCAGCACCACCTGGATCGGCTGTTTGGACTCCTTGATCTGCTCCGCGGCCGGCTTCTTGTCGTCCTTGGCGGCGTCGAGCTTGGCGGCGCCGGCCTTGTCGTCGGCGGCTTTAGTGTCCCCTTTGGGCGGTCCGTCGGGGAAGGCGGTCTTGGCCGGGCCGGTGATGCGCGCTGCCAGCACCTCGCGCTGGTTGCTGGGCTTGAAGTCGCGGAACAGGGCGACCACGTCGGGCAAGCCCTGCACCTTGTCGGCGTCGATGCGCATCGAGCGCGGACCGGTGGTGATGAGCGGCGTCACCGTCGTGGAGCCGCCCTCTTCCTTCTCGATCGCGCCCGGCGTGCCGAAGTTGATCTGTTTGAGATCGCCGGTGATGGCGTCGTGCGCGTCGACGTTGCCCGACCCGAGCTGCAGCCAGGCGACATAGTCGCTGACCACGGGCCGACCGTTGGATTCCGCGTTCACCCGCACAGCGTGATCGAGGTCGCCGATCACCTTGCCGTCGGGGACGCTCACACCCCAGGCCTTCATCAGCTTCTTGAAGCCGTCGAGATTGCCGGGGCCGGTCGGGCCGCCGGATTCCGGATTGGGATCGACGAAGGCGAGCACCTTGCCGCCCTTCAGCACGAACTGATCGATGGCGTATTGGGTGGCGGGCGACAGGTTCTCCGGCTGGGCCAGGAACAGGACGCCGATCTCAGGCGGGATCTCGGTCACGTTGCCGCCGAGCGAGCGGACCTCGAAGAAGTCGTTCATCTGCTGGGTGATCGCCCACGGCGGCGTCTGCTGGGGCTGCATGCCCATCTGCATCCCGGGGGTCATGCCGCCTTCGAGCGGCAGCGAGGTGATCACGCCGATCTTCACCTGGTTCGGCTTGGACAGGCTGTAGATCAGCTTGGTCAGGTCGTATTCGACGAACTGCTCGCGCTCGAGGTTGAAGAACGGGATGACCTTCTGGTCGTCGGTCGAATTGGTCGCCGCAAGCCCGAAATAGCCGACCTCGCCGTCCCGTCCGAGCGGCACCGCCTGGAGCCCGAAGCCGACCGCCCGGTCTTCGGTGTCGGAGAAGGGCTCAGGGTCTTCATATTCGATCTTAAGTTTGCCGTGAGCGAGCTTCGAGTATTGCTCGAGGAGTTCGCGGACACGGCGGTGCAAGGCGGCGTGGCGCGGGCTCGCCTGGCCGAGCGCCTCGGAGAAATAGAGCCGGACGGTGATCGGCTCTTCGATCGAGGCGAACACCGGCTTGATCTGGTCCGAGATCGTATAGGCGCCGCCCTGGGTGGCATCGATGCGCCACGGCGCGAGCCACAGATTGGCGACAATGTTCACGGCGATGAACAACACCGCGGCCACGATGACCGCGAAGAGGGCAAAGCGCGGAGAGTCAAAACGGGTCGGAAGGGTCATGGCGGAACCTAACCTGCTTTCTTAGCGTCGACCGCCATGGTCGTGGCGAACAACCAGAAAGCCATCAGGGAAAAGAAGAACACGAGGTCGCGCAGCTCGATCACGCCGCGGCTCAAGGCCTCGAAGCGGGTGAGGAAGCTCATCGACGCAATTACGTCGACCAGCGCGCCCGGAGCCCAGGGGCGGAAGAAGTTCAGCACCATGTCGAGGCCGCTCAGGGTGAACAGGAAACAGACCACCGCGCCAGCGATGAAGGCGATGATCTGATTGCGGGTGAGCGCCGACATGCAGATGCCGATGGCAAGGAACGAGCCGGCCATCAGGAAGGCTCCGATGTAGCCGATCAGGATGACGCCGTTGTCCGGGTCGCCGAGTATGTTCACCGTCAGCCACAGGGGCCAGGTGAGCACCAGGGCGATGCCGCAGAAGACCCAGGCCGCCAGGAATTTGCCGATCACCGCATCGGCGGTGCTGACGGGCAAGGTCAGCAATTGCTCGATGGTGCCGGACTTGCGCTCCTCCGCCCACAGCCGCATGGCGACGGCCGGAACAAGCAAGAGATAGAGCCACGGCAGGAACTGGAAAAAGGTCTCCAGGCTGGCCTGGTTCCGGTCGAAGAAGCGGCCAATGTAGAAGGTGAAGGCGCCGGTGAGGGCGACGAAGATGGCGATGAACACGAAGGCGAGCGGGGTCGTGAAGTAAGCCGCCAGCTCGCGTTTGGCGATGATGCTGATTTGGCGCATGAACTTGGCCCAGGCTCTTTAGGCGGCGCGCGCGGTGGAGGTCTGCGCGGCGCTGCCGGTGGTGATCAGGCGGAAGGCGTCGTCGAGATTACCGCCGTCGCGGTAGACCTCGGTGGCGGGAATGGCGTTGAAGCGCACCGCCTTGTTGACCTCGTCCAGCAGCACCGCGCCGTCGCGCGGCGTGAGCCGCAGCCGGGTGCGGGCCTGGTCGATCGGGGTCTCGAACACCGCCGCGACGCCGGGAAGCTGGCGCATCACGTTGGCGGCGGCCAAAGCGTTGGCGGTGGGCAGCACGATGCTGACGGCGTTGTAGTCGGGCAGCCGGCGCAACAGCTCGGCCGCCGTACCGTCGGCCAACAGGCGCCCCTGGCCGATGATGACCGTGCGGCTGCAGACGGCCTGGACTTCCTCGAGGATATGGGTGGAGATGATGATCGCCTTGTCGGCGGCCATCTCGCCGATCAGCGTGCGGACCTGATGCTTCTGGTTGGGATCGAGACCATCGGTCGGCTCGTCGAGAATGAGCACCGGGGGATCGTGGATCAGGGCCTGCGCCATCCCGACGCGCCGCTTGTAGCCCTTGGACAGCACGTCGATCGCGCGGTCGAGCACGTCGTTCAAGCCGAGCCGCGCGCTGACCGCGGCGATGCGGGATTTCGCCTCGGCGCCGGTGATGCCGCGCACGGCGGCGATGAACTTGAGGAACGCGCCGACGGTCATGTCGTCGTAGGAGGGCGAGCCTTCCGGCATGTAGCCGAGGCTGCGTTTGACCGAGGTCGGATCGGCGACCACGTCGTGGCCGCAGACCCGCGCGGTGCCGGCGGTGGGAGTAAGATAGCCAGCGATCATGCGCATGGTCGTGGTCTTGCCGGCGCCGTTGGGACCCAAGAACCCCAGCACCTCGCCCTTGCGCACCGAAAGGCTGATATCGCTGACCGCCTGGAAATCGCCGAACGATTTGCACAGGTGGTCGACTTCGACCATCACTGACATTCCAACCCACCCACAGTAGCTACCGACCCCGCAGCCGGCGCGCCGGACGTTACGGGGGAGTCGGCGGCCGCGCAAGAGCCGCGCCGTCCGGGAAACCCTGTAAAATGGTAACAAAATCAGACGGCTGCGCCCGCCGCCTGAGAGCACGCGTGACCTGTCATTCTTTTCATCAGGAGCGAAGCGAGAACCTGCCGGCCCGACCGTTACGTGTCAGCTTCCGGAAGGGCTCGGCTGCGGCGGTCAAGCTCGGGGTGCGCGGCGATCAGGTCGATCAGTTCGGCAGTCAACGCACCAATCTTCGCTGCCGCGGCGCCCCCTTCGGCGCTTAATCCCGCGGGAGCCGAAGGGGAAGCGATATAGCCGACGATGCTCTCCACCTGCTCCACCATCTGTTGGACCGATTCAGAGATGTGCCGCGACTTCGGGCCATAGACCTCGTGCACCGCCCGGAGCGAATTCGCCAGATGTCTCGCGAATGTCTGAACCGCGGGATCTGCCGCCGCGAGCGCCCGGTCGAGACTTGCTCGCGGCACGGCTATGACGATCGAGTCCTGTGTGGCAATCGCGCTCGCCCGCCGCGGTGTGCCGTCGGCGACGGCCATCTCGCCATAAGTCTCGCCGCGATGAAGGTTGGCGACCGGCACCTGCTGACCCTCGCGCTGGCGATACAGCGCGACCGTCCCGGTGAGGACGATGTATGCGGCGCCAGCCACATCCCCTTGGCGGAAGAGCGCCTCACCCGGAGACAACTGGACGATGCCTATGTCGCGCAGCGATCCGCCGGTCAACGCCGGGAGCGTCGCCGCATCCAGACCGGCACGGGGACGACTGAGGAAGGTTCTCGCGCCCTGCTCGGCCTCGGCCGCCAGGGTCTGGCGCGGGATGGAAGGACGCAAGCACGGAACGACCGCCCGGGCGATCAGGTCCAACTCGGCTTGCGGGGCGGCCGCGCGGAGCGAGATCAATTCGTCGCGGAAATAGCTGCAGACCAGGGCCGCCAGCGGGTCCTTGAGCTGCACGGCCAGCGCCCCCGCCTCGCCCAGAACCCAGATCAATGCCGCGAGGACGGAAGACCGGTCCTGGGAATGCGCGAACGCCTGGCACAACAACCCAATGCGATAGCCATGGGAGGCCATGCGCGCGCTCAAGAGCTCGTGAATGGTTCCCGCCACGAGCCCGTTCAAGGCGGGCGAATTCTTCAGCCGCTCGGTTGTTTTCTGAAGGATCGAATTCGGCACACCGACGCGGCCCAGGCTCGCCCCCCGGTCGCGTGCCCGCCGGTCCGGTCCCAAGTAGTCGCTCGAAGCGATGAACGCCGCCCGATGGGTCATCAGCCGACGGGCGCGCTGAACCAGCTTTCCAGCACAGTGGGATCCGAAGCTTGGAATTCACGTGACTTGAAGTCGCGGCCGCACTGACCCTATAGTGAGTCGTATTAATTTAAATCATACCAACATGGTCAAATAAAACGAAAGGCTCAGTCGAAAGACTGGGCCTTTCGTTTTAATCTGATCGGCACGTAAGAGGTTCCAACTTTCACCATAATGAAATAAGATCACTACCGGGCGTATTTTTTGAGTTATCGAGATTTTCAGGAGCTAAGGAAGCTAAAATGGAGAAAAAAATCACTGGATATACCACCGTTGATATATCCCAATGGCATCGTAAAGAACATTTTGAGGCATTTCAGTCAGTTGCTCAATGTACCTATAACCAGACCGTTCAGCTGGATATTACGGCCTTTTTAAAGACCGTAAAGAAAAATAAGCACAAGTTTTATCCGGCCTTTATTCACATTCTTGCCCGCCTGATGAATGCTCATCCGGAATTTCGTATGGCAATGAAAGACGGTGAGCTGGTGATATGGGATAGTGTTCACCCTTGTTACACCGTTTTCCATGAGCAAACTGAAACGTTTTCATCGCTCTGGAGTGAATACCACGACGATTTCCGGCAGTTTCTACACATATATTCGCAAGATGTGGCGTGTTACGGTGAAAACCTGGCCTATTTCCCTAAAGGGTTTATTGAGAATATGTTTTTCGTCTCAGCCAATCCCTGGGTGAGTTTCACCAGTTTTGATTTAAACGTGGCCAATATGGACAACTTCTTCGCCCCCGTTTTCACCATGGGCAAATATTATACGCAAGGCGACAAGGTGCTGATGCCGCTGGCGATTCAGGTTCATCATGCCGTTTGTGATGGCTTCCATGTCGGCAGAATGCTTAATGAATTACAACAGTACTGCGATGAGTGGCAGGGCGGGGCGTAACCTAGGTGACAGAAGTTAAAAGCCTCCGGTCGGAGGCTTTTGACTTTCTGCTAGATCGGCCGCATCGAATATAACTTCGTATAATGTATAATGTATATTGATTTAAATTGCAATAATAAAT
>JADMIO010980202.1_pt1 | contig 69992 bp, 57 predicted proteins | sample 8958161 | NCBI WGS metagenome assembly JADMIO01 (sample SAMN16585339, study PRJNA669376) | soil metagenome | isolation source: Crop rotation soil | place: USA: Cullars Rotation, Alabama | collected 2011 | reverse complement strand
GGCCGCGACTTCAAGTCACGTGAATTCCAAGCTTCGGATCCCACTGTGCTGGAAAGCTGGAAAGATCATCAACGCATTCGGCGAGGGCAGCTTGCTCGTCTTCATAAGGCGACCCCGGATCGACGATTACAAATTCTTCCGGGCCGCTGATCAGATAACAATTTGTGTGCGTGGCCGGCGGTTTTGTCGGGGTGCGCACCGGGAAGCAAATATAGTTGGGATGAAATTCCATGCGCCGCGTCGGCTCGCGGCGGGCTTCGGGAATACTCAAAAAATTTGCGACCGTATCGGCATTCAAACCGAGGGAGAGAGTTCGCATCGCGTGCAGCACCGGCGGCACCACGATGATTTCACTGCGGTCCCATTGTGCATAAGCGTCGCGCGCGCCGATCCACTCACCGCTTTCAAGTTCCGAGTCTGCGGTAATGCGCGGTTCCTGCTTCGCCGGGCAATTTGCCAGAAAGAACCAGGTGTCAAAACGCTTCGGAGCGAACGGCGGCGTCAGCCAACGACCTGCGAAGGTGAAGTCGTTCGCGTCCAGGCGCAAACCATAATGATCAAGCAGCCCGGGCCAGGTCATGCGACCCGACTCCAGATCGTCGAACAGTGAATCTCTTTGACCGACGGTGAGCGTTTGCGAACCGCGCGCCAGCATTACTCCCACTTCTTCGAACAGTTCGCGCGCCGCGCAAGAAATCATCGCCGCCGTTTCGGCATCGTCGCAGTTGCGAACCGTGACTTCGGCGTCACTGGTCTCGCGTTGCCCGCCCGGGAACGCACGATAGCCGCCGAGAAACGCGAGCTTCGTGCTGCGCTTGACCCAGTAGACTGCGGGATTGTTTGGATCGGTGTTGGACTTGAGAAGAATTATCGCCGCAGCGTCTTTGGGTTGCTGGGGATTCGCTGGCTTATCAGTCACGATGATTGGTTAATCCGGAAGATTGGTCTTTCAAAGGAGCTTCTTAACCCATCCGCTGACGCGGATGGTACTGACTCCTGTCATGATCTTCTGCGTAATCGGCGGAGGTATCTCAAGACCAGCGAAATCGTTCGCCGTCGCCGCCTTCCCAGGGATTGCCGCGCATGTGATAGCCGCCTTCTTCCCAGAAGCCGGCCTGATCCTCTGCCAGAAAGCGCACGCCGCGGACCCACTTCGCCGACTTCCAGGCGTAGAGCTGCGGGATGATCAGCCGCACCGGCCCGCCGTGTTCCGGTTCGATCGGCGCGCCGTCGTGCAGGAAAGCGAACAGCGAATCTTCCTTTAAGAAATAGTCGATGGGAACATTCGTGGTCCAACCGTGGTCGTAGGCGAGCGCCAGAACAAATTTTGCTGCCGGCTTCACCCCGGCCAGTTTGGCGATCTCGCGAGCCGGCACGCCGGTCCAGACATTGTCCAGCCGCGACCAGCGCGTGACGCAATGAAAATCGGCATAGACTTTCGCCCACGGCAGCTCCATGAACTCATCCAGAGAGAACTGCAAAGGCTTCTCGATCAGCCCATCGACTTCGAACTTCCACGTCGCCAGGTCGATCGACGGCGTTCCGTGCGCGTCGAGCACGGGCCACTTCTTCGTGCGCGACTGCCCCGGCGGCATGCGGTTCTCGCGCCGCGTATCCGGACTGATGATGATGTCGGGCTCGTTTAATTCTTCAGGCCGGCGCGGACCCTCGTGCTGATACTTCGGATCCTTGATGAGACCGTCTAGAAAACTCATTGATTGTCCGCTGAATAAGACTTGTGCGCTTCTTCCTGCGCATCGATCACTGAATCGATTAGAGAACGTTCTTTTTCGACCAGCGTGCGCAGGGCTTCGCGGAAGATTCGCTGCGAGAGCGAAGGGTCGCGCAGCAGCAACGTGCGGAATGCTTCGTCGCTCCATTCCAACACCGCGGCATCGTCCTTGGCGCGGACCGAAGCTGAACGCGGAATGCCGCAAAGCACCGCCAACTCGCCGAGGATGTCGCCCGGTTCAGCTTCGGTAAGCGCCAGGTGTTGCCCTTCGCGATCTACAAACACTTCGAGCTTTCCGGCCAGCACCAGCAGCACAAAATCCGCGGTATCGCCTTCCTTGAGTAACACCGCGCCGGCCGGGTGTTGTTTCACCTCACCCGCACTAATCAGACGCTTGGCGCCGTTCGCGGTGAAACCTTTGAAGAGAGGAAAAGTGGGGATTAGTTCAGAGTAGTTGTCGTTCATAATTTTTCAGGGGACGTTTTAAGGCCGCACGTCAGCCGCAGGCATCCATGTTGCCGAAGTTGTCGGTTTGTTTAGTCCAGCCGATTTGACCGCGGGCATTCTTTACTTTAACCCACCAGACCGACTCAGGTTTGGAAACTAACCGGAAATTCGGATCCGAAGAACTTTTGTTGCCGCCATCATTAAGTGCCGGGATTTCGTCAGAATAGATTTTTCCTCGAAACCAGATCTTAAAAAACCCCTCGCCTTCATAGTGCAAGACGTAGAGAATGTCTCCTGGCTTCACGCGCACCTTACGATCCTGTCCGATCGTGCGCGCTTTCTTAACTTCGATTACGCCCGGGCGGGACGTGATCACCACCCCCGTGACACCGGTAACGTGCTCGCCTTTCTTAACGCGGAAGGCGATGTCCGACTTGATTGACCGTTGACGGTAAATGAACGTGTCTTTGTCAACGCTCCACCGCCGGTAGGTGCAGCACTCGAAAGGACAGGCGCCATGGTCGAGATAAGGGCTCGGCGGTTTGATATCCTGGGCGGTGCTTATCGATCCGGAGAGGAATAGTGAAAAAAGGATTACCCGGCCAACAAATCTCATAGCGCTCACCTTTTGGTTTGTCGCTCCGCCAATCTGATCAATTCGTCAGGCATCCATTTCCCGACGCCTTTGTCGGTCGCCGCATTGATTCCTTTGGAACGATCGTGCCAATGATCGCGGGTACCTTCGCCGCCGCGCGATTGTTCGTAGTTCTCGGTTTGCTCCAACGACAGTACGATGCCCTGCGCAATGTCGTTCCAGTCTTTCTGCTGAATTCCCCGCAAGACCAAAGGCAAGCCCGCCGACCAATCCTCTTCCGGCGCGCGCGCGTCCTGTTCCGGAATCGTCAAATTGTAGGTGGGCGGCAAAGCTCCCCCTGAGAATTCCCGTACGAGTTGTTTGGCAATGTCCCGATAGGCTGACTGCGAATTTTCGTTTCGAATAGCCTGGGCGCGGCGAAATAGATCGGCGACCGTTGGACCTGATTTTGTTTCAGCCAAAATAATCTCCTGATTGTTGTTGACGCGAATAACTTACACGCGTTGCGGAAAGAAGTTCAAGCTTGGCCGCTCCCGTAGAGCGGTCATGTTCACAGACCCAGCCGGCGCCTAAAAGTTCACAAGAAGACATGCCTGGCGCGGGTCTTCTCGTGAAAGAGATCAAACATTACTGAATAAACATCAGGCGCTAACGGCGCCGTTTCAAAGGTTAGATCCGCTGCAGCTCTTTTTTGGTGAACTCATCTTCCACGTTCCCGGTATTCAGGGTCGAAGCCGGCTCGAACAGCATGACCTCGCACTCTTCCTCAGCGAACGGCCGGTGCTCGACGCCGTGCGGCACGATGATGAATTCGCCCGGCTCGATCCATTCCTCGCGCTCGCTGCCATGCTCGCGAAAGTCCATGCGGAAGCGGCCTTTGACGACGAAGAACATTTCGTCTTCGTTTTCATGTTGATGCCAGGTGAATGGCCCCTGAAATTTCACCAGCTTGAGATATTGACCGTTGAGCTCGCCGGCAATCCGCGGGTTCCAATGATCTTTAATCAGCGAAAACTTTTCAGCGAGATTGATCTTATTCATACGTCACAAGCGTCCCATCTATCCCATCCGTCCCATCTGTTCACCCGCGACAATGGGACCCGCGGGCTATCATCAGTCCGCCTTGCCCATCTGCCAAAGCATGAACGCGTAATCAAAAGCCGTCTCGTGGATCGCGTCGTAACGCCCTGAAGCACCGCCATGCCCTGCGCCCATATTTACTTTCAGGATCAGCGGGTTCTTATCGGTCTTGAAGTCCCGCAGCTTCGCCACCAGCTTCGATCCTTCCCAGTAAGGCACCTGGCTGTCGTTGAGCGACACCTTCACCAGCATCGCCGGATAATCCGCCTTATGAATATTGTCGTACGGCGAATACTTCTTCATGTAATCGTAGGCCGCCTTTTCGTTTGGATTACCCCACTCGATATATTCGCTGGTCGTCAAAGGCAGCGATGCATCGAGCATGGTGTTGAGCACGTCGACGAAAGGCACCTGCGCCACCACCGCTTTGAAAAGATCGGGCCGCATGTTGCTGACAGCGCCCATCAACAAGCCGCCGGCGCTGCCGCCCTGGATTACCAAACGATCCTTCGAAGTGAACTTGTTGTTGACCAGATGTTCGGCGCAGGCGATGAAGTCGGTGAACGTATTAATCTTGTTCATCATGCGGCCGGCGTCGCGCCAGGGTTCGCCCAACTCACCACCGCCGCGAATGTGTCCGATCACATAAACGACTCCGCGATCGAGCAGCGCCAGACGACTGGCCGAGAAAGTCGGCGGAATAGAAATACCGTAAGATCCGTAGCCATAAAGCAAAGCCGGCGCTGAGCCGTCGAGCTTCACCGTCTTCTTATAAACCACGGACATCGGAATCCTGGTGCCGTCCGCGGCGGTAGCGAAGACGCGTTCGGCCTTATAGTTGTTCTTATCAAAGCCGCCCGGCACTTCGGTCTGTTTCAGCAAACTCGCCTTGCGCGAATTCATGTCGTAATCAAACACTGAACTGGGCGTCGTCAACGATTGATAGTTGTAACGCAACGTCGTCGTTTTGAATTCCTGGTTGTCTCTTAAGCCGGTTGAATAAACCGGTTCAGGAAACGCGATCCGATGACGTTGATTGGTTTTGAAGTCGACAATTTCGATTTGCTCGAGCCCGTTTTCCCATTCCGACACGACCGCGTGATCGGCAAACAAATTAAGATCTTCGATCTTCACGGCGGGCCGGTGCGCGACGAATTCTTTCCAATTCTTTTCCGCAGGATCAGATTCCGGCGCCGTAACGATGCGAAAGTTTTTCGCGCCTTTGTTGGTCCGAATGTAGAACATGTCGCCGCGATGATCGAGATCGTATTCGTGATCGGGTTGCCGCGCCGCGATTACTTTCCATGCCGCATTTGGATCATTGGCGGGAATGAATCGAAACTCGGTCGAAGTCTTGCTGAAGGCGCCCATGAGGATGACGGCCCGGTCTCTGGTTCGGGCGGCGCCAAGGTCGAACAGCTCGTCCTTCTCCTCATAAATCAAATCCGACTTATCGGCGCCCAGCACGTGCCGGAAAAATTTATCGCTGCGCTTGGTGGTCGCATCTTCCGTCACGTAAAAGAGCGTTTTGTTATCTGTGGCCCAGGCGACGTTGTCGACGCGTTCGATCGCTTCCGGCAACAGCTCGCCGGTTTTCAAATTCTTCACATGCAGCGTGTACTGCCGGTAGCCGGTGTTGTCGGTCGTGTACGCGAGCAGGTTGCCGTCATCGCTCGGGACAAAGTTGCCAATCGACATGTACTTCTGACCCTTGGCCATCTCGTTCAGATCCAAAATGATCTGTTCGGGCGCATCGACGCTCTTCAGCTTGCGGCAGAAAATCGGATACTGCTGTCCTTCAATCGTCCGCGTGTAATAAAAATAATCGCCCCAGCGGTAAGGCACGCTGACGTCGGTCTGCTTTATATGGCTGAGAATCTCGGTGTAAAGCTTCTCCTGCAAGCCTTCAGTCGGTTTCATCACCGCCGCGGCGTAGGCATTTTCCGCTTCCAGGTGAGCAATCACGGCCGGATTCGATTTTTCACGCAGCCAGAAATAATTGTCGACGAGTTTGTCGCCGTTGATTTCAGTCGTCTTCGGTTTCTTTTCGGTCGTTGGCGGTTGCAGCATCATGGAAGAGTTTCCGTCCTGCGCCGTGACTTTCACGAACGTCAGGGTTGAAATTAATAAGACCAGAAGAGTCAAAGGCATTCGAGATTTCATGTGGCAGCTCCAGGCAGATCGCCGCGCGCAACTACGAGCGGCTGAAGTGAAGTGTCCGGGACACGCATCGGAGACATTGCCCGCTACCGGGCGTTTCGAATTTTTGTTGCGGCGACGAGCGCACGGCCCGTCAGTCGTGAACGGTTCAACCACGCAACGGGTCACCCCAACCCGATTGAATATATTTTCCGTCCTCGACAATGCAGGGCACGGTGGGATCGCCACCCGAGTATTTGAACATTTCAGCCCGGTATGCGCGATTGGTCTGCGCGTCGCGATCGATATAAGGAATGCCCTTTGATTCGTAGTGTTCGCGGGCCTTCTGACAATAAGGACAGCCGGGCTTGGTATAAATGACCAGAGACAAAATTGTGAACCTCCGCGAGAGGTTCAGTTTAGCAGTTGGGCAGGAATTGTGAGAAGTGAGGTGGTTTGAGTCAGTACCATCCGCGTTAGCGGATGGGTTAAGGGATGCCTCTTTGATTCAAGGGTACCTCCTGATCCCATCCGCTCACGCGGATGGTACTGACCCGGTTCGTACAGGTGACCGCTAATCTTTGATCGCGTCGCGCCGGTCCTGTCGCAAGTCACGTCGATCGCCACGCCGGTCGCGCACATCGCGTCGCAGTTCGCGTTGATCGCCGCGGATTTCCAGCGTGTCGCCACGAATCTCGCGGCGGTCAGCTCGCAACTCTCCGGGCGAGGCGCCTTCACGGCGGTCCTGACGCAATTCCCGCACGTCCCTTGTGCGTTCAAGCGAGTCCTGCCGAATCTCGCGGCGATCGCCGCGCAGCTCACGTGAATCCGCCCGCAACTCATGTCGATCCGCGTGTAGCTCGCGACGCTCGCCTCGATCGATTCGCCGTTGCGCTGCGGCCGTGCCGACCAAAGCCAGCGTGGAAATCGTCAGCAATGCAATTCGTAAGAAATTCTGTTTCATGGTCGTTATCATCCTCCTGCTTAGTCTCGGATCTATTTGCGAGTTCGCTTCGGCAGAGGCAGGAGGAGACCACGCGCATTCAATCACATGTCGCGTTCCGCGCATCATTCGCGGCGAACTCTAACTGAAAGATTAGACGTGAAGCTTTTGAGGATGGACGAAGTTTTTTGCAGGCCTTATTTTGCGATCGCGTTGCGAGCAAGTGCGTACGCTTGTCAGTAGTGATCCAACCCATTAAGGTGGGCAAGTCCGTCGCAGCAAGATAAGGAGGAGCCTATTTCCCCAGACTTGTTATTGGCGAGACTTGCCCTTCCTTCGGTGCGGGCCGCGGATACTCACTTACAGGGATGACAGCGGTGGCGTTGATAAGCCGAACGCCCGCGGGTTCTCACCAACGATCGCCGCGCCGAAAAACTGCGGAACGTAGTAGACACCTTCCTTCCGGAAGTTCGCATCAAGCTTGTCGCTTTGTTCGGTCAGCGCACAGATGCTGCACGCGCGATTTTGGTCGCTCATCACGGTCTCCAGATCACGCTGAACGTTGTCACTGCCGCGGTTGTAAGAGAGCAGCGCCAGCGCCTCTTTCATTGGATCGTCGTCGAAGGTCTTCAATCCGCCGGCGATGTATCGCGCCGCGGCATCGGCCGACTTGGACACATCAAGCAGCTCTTCGCGCGACAGTCCGAAATGCTCGCCCGTCTTGGGAAGGAATTGGAACATGCCAATCGATCCGGCTTCGTTGGGCGACTGAAGATTCACGTATTCCGATTCAATCAGCGGAATGTAGAGGCCAAAAAGCGGCGACAGGCCCCGCGCTTTAAAGATCCCATTCAGCGTCGGCGCCACCGTCTGTCCTCGCTCAAAGACCAAACGCGCGTCGCCTTTGCCGAGCTTGTCACCGCCGTTATTGCCGATGCGGCGAGCATAAAAATCGACAGCTCTTTGAATCGCCGCATCGAAGGCCGGCGTAAATTGGTAGTCGCGACCCGAGAGTTGTTTCGCGATCAGCCGGGCCCGTTCGGCGACATAAGCCGCTCGCTGAGGTTGACTCATTTGTTGATAGTTTTCGCCTGATTGCGTAGCGGGCTTGGCCGGCACCGTAATTAGACACGTGGCGACAATCAGCGCGGCCACCAGCATTCGTGAATATTTCATCTGTGATCTTTCCCTTCTCTGCCTGAGTTTTCGACTGGATTAATCAGCCTCTAAAGCTATAGGCGTCAGCCGCAGGCAAAAGTGTTCACGTCAAGGTTATCTACCGGCTTTGCCTCAAAAGCATCGTCTTTGTTATTCACCCACGGCTTTAGCCGGGTGACCAGGAGCATCGGTTGAATCGGGAAACCGTTTAAACGGTTTCCGGCTATTTTCTGCATTGCGCGCCACCTGGCTAAAGCCAGGTGTGAATGAAACAGTGCCCGCGAACGGGGCTGATAAAGTTTTGAGGCAAAGGTACCCGAAGCGACGGCGACGCAAATCGGAAAACCGCCCGTCGCTTCGCCGCCAGCCCGCAAGCGAAAAAGAGCAGCGAAAATGTTCACTATCAAGAAACTTTTTTCCTGCTCGCTGCCCGTCATCGAAGTCAAAATCTTCCGGTGGAAATGATGATAAGATTTCGCCCGAGCGATGCAAATGGTGATGACCGCAACTTCAAACATCACTGAACTGCTGAACGACTGGCAGGACGGCGATCAGGCGGCACTCGAAAAACTGACGCCGCTGGTCTATGACGAGCTGAAACGGATGGCCCACCGCTACGTGCAGCGCGAGCGGAACGGTCACACGCTGCAGACGACGGCGCTGGTTAACGAAGCCTACCTGCGGCTGGCCGCACAAGAGAAACCGTCGTGGCAAAACCGGGCGCATTTTTTCGCCGTGACCGCCCAGGTGATGCGCCACATTCTGATTGACTACGCGCGACGCCGGCGCGCACTCAAACACGGCGGCGAGGCGCAGCAGGTCCCGCTCGAAGATGCTTCGCTAATGTCCGCGCACCGGGCCGAGGAGTTGGTCGCGCTGGACGAAGCATTGGCGGAACTGAAGCAGTTCGACGCGCGAAAAAGCAGTGTCGTCGAACTTCGTTACTTTGGCGGCTTGAGTCTGGAAGAAACAGCCGCGGCCATGGACATCTCGATGATGACGGTGCGCCGCGACTGGCGCGCCGCCAAGGCCTGGTTGTTCCGGCGAATGTCTGAGGCACTTACTCGCGATGACACCTGAGCGCTGGCAAAAAGTGGAAGAAGTTCTGCAGGCGGCGCTTGATCGCCCCGCGGCAGAACGCTCTGAATTTCTGCGGGACGTCTGTGCCGGCGACGAGGAACTCGCGCATGAGACTGCCTCACTAATCGACGCGCACGACGACGCGGAAGAGTTTTTCTCAGAGCCGGCCTTTGCGCATGACGCGTTGGTGATTATCGACAACCACGAGCCGGAGAGTGGGCCGCGCGAAATCGGGCCTTACCGGATCATCAAGCGCATCGGCGGCGGTGGCATGGGCGAAGTTCATCTTGCGCACGATCCGCGACTCGATCGCTTGATTGCTCTAAAAGTGATCCGGCGTTTTCTGGTTGCCGACCAAAGCGTCGGGCACCGGTTTCAGTCCGAAGCGCGCGTGGCATCCGCACTCAATCACGCGAACATCCTCACGGTTTACGACGCCGGCCAATTCGAGGACACGTTTTTTATCGCCACCGAATACGTCGACGGTCCGACGATTCGCGAACGCATCCGCGCCAACGATCTGACCCTGCGTGAAGTATTGGAGATTGCGCGGCAGTTGCTGACGGGTTTGGAAGCCGCGCACACGGCCGGAATTATTCATCGCGATATCAAGCCGGAAAATATTATTCAGCGTCACGACGGCGGGTTGAAGATTCTCGACTTCGGCATCGCGAAACTTCTGGAGCAAACCTCATCGGATGCTCCGTCGGAGTCTTTCACCTACACGGAGACCGGCGTCGGCGTGACCCTGGGCACCATCGGTTACATGTCGCCCGAACAAGTGCGGGCCTTGCCGGTCGATCAGCGCACCGACATCTGGAGTTGCGGGGTCGTGCTTTACGAAATGCTCAAAGGTCGACGCCCGTTCGACGGTGAGACGAATGCCGACACGATGGTCAGCATCCTCGAGCGCGAGCCCGATCCGGTTTTCGCCTTCGACACTCGCCAGGAACGCTCGTTGCGGCGACTGCAAACCGTGATCGACAAAGCCCTCAGTAAAGATCCGGAACGGCGTCATGAAAAGGCCGCCGAGATGCGCGCGCAGCTTGAAGAAATTCAGCGCGAGCTGGAAAAGAATCCATCGCGCGCGAGATTCGATTCTCAGACTCGAGTCAGCGCGCTGCACGAACTGCCGGCGCGCGCGGGCTTGCGTCGCGAGGCTGTCGTCCTGGCGTTAACGGCGGTCGTGGTACTCGTCTTATTGAGCGTATTTATTTTCCAGCGTTGGCGCCGGAACATCGCCCCGCCGGTAGCGGCTCAGAAACCTTATCTGCAATTAAGCGACGCCGAGAAACTCGCTTTCGTTGAAGCCCAGGAGCAACACATCTCCGCGTTGATGGGCGAGCGGCCGGTAAAGCTGAACGACGAAGCACTGCTGATCATCAAGGCTTCTGTTGATCGCTATGCCGCGCGCACGGGCAGCCATCCAAAGCCCGGAGCGGAGCCTTTGAGCGACGTGTACGCGCGCGCCTCCGCGAACATTCCGGTCATCACGCGTGCCTTCACCGAACGGAAGATTCCCATCATCGTCGGGATTTACATTCCCATGATCGAATCTGAGTACAAGCCCTGCTACGAAAATCCGTTCGGGTCCAAAGGTTTGTTTCAATTCATGCCGTCCACCGCCGAACGTTACGGCGTCTCTCGCGACCAAATGTGCGATGTAAACCGGATGGCCCCGGCCGCCGCACACTTCATCGCCGATCGCATGGCCGAACTGGGCGACGATTCGCAAAGCATGACCCTGGTTTTGTTGAGCTATAACCGCGGCGAGAATTCCGTGCGCGATACCCTCCGCCAACTGCGCGAGAGCGATGCTAATTACGAACGCAATTTTTGGACGCTTTTTGCCAACCGGAAAAAGTTAGACGAGTCGTTTCAAAAAGAGAGTGCCTACTACGTGCCTTCCTTCTTTGCGGCGGCGATCGTCGGCGAAAACCCGCAAGCCTTCGAATTAACTTCGCCGCCGCTGTCGAGTTTTGCCCACGGCAAGTGAACCGTCCCACGCCTCTCACGCTCACCAAATATTTTTTCAGCCCCGCACCTGCACTATAATCCGGCTCGTCCAACTAGCTTCAGCTCCCACGAAAGGAAATACATGGCGACCCGAACGTTTGACGAACTCGTACAGGATCTCAAACAACGACGTGAAGTGGCCGATCTTCCGCCCGTGCTCCTCATCGGCGCCGGCGCCTCTCTGGCGGCGGGTATCGGGGCCATGACCGATCTGTTCGCGTTTGTGAAGCGCGACAACTTTGACAGTTTCGTTGAATACATCCAGCCGCTCACCGCCGGCGAGCGCTATCGTTTGCTGGCGAAATTCCTGCAGAGCCGTAAACCGGATGAACCGACGGCGGGCTATCAGGCCCTGGCAAAACTCTGCGAGCAAGCCTATTTCGACATCATCCTGACTACCAATCTTGATCCGTTGCTCGATGATGCGCTGACGCGCCAGCGGCTTTGGCGCAAAGACTACATGTTGCTCGTCAATGGCGTCATTCGCTCTGAACGTTTGCCGACGCTGTTGGCAGCGCAAAGCCCTCGTTTGAAGATCGTGAAGCTGCACGGAGATCTATTTCAACGCTTCATGGCCTGGACTCCGCACGAAATGGATTCGTACCTGACGGACATCATTCCGGATTTGAAACCGATCCTGAACGGACGGGATCTGCTCGTGGTTGGTTACAGCATGCGCGATGAGCGGGTGCGGGAACTCGCGTTGTCGACGAACGGCGCTGTTTGGTTCACGAATCCATTCGGCGTTCCCGACTTTCTCGCCAAAGAAGAACGGTTGCGGGCCGTGGTCGGCGAGAACATGACCTTTGAATACATTTTTCCGGCTCTCGTTTCCGCCCTGGGTTACGGAACTGCCGGCGCGGCCACCACCGATGTCGAGGTGGAACGTGCGCGCAGAATCAAAGCTGCTGAAACCGGCGGGACCGAACGGATTCAACCGAACCTCGCGACCATCGACGATTTCATGTCGTGCGTGCTCTCGATCCTGGGTCCGGATGGCCAGCCGTCATCGACCGGATTCGTGCTTTCCGAGCCGCGAATCATCGTTGCCGACGGCTATGTTTATAGCGCGGGTTATGGAGTAAAGGACCGCAAGGTCAAAATCCTGACGTCGGATGGCGAACAATTCGAAACCGTGGTTAAAAATCTCGATAAGCGCAACCCGTTCGGGCCGTTGCTGCTCGAAGTGCCTGCCGATTACGACGCGATCGGTCTGCGGGTAAATACTGAGGCGCTCAAGGCAGATTCGCCCGTGACGATCGGGGTCGCGGCCGGCGAACGCATTGGCATGTCAAAAGGCGTGGTCAGAGATCCGGCAGCTCAGACGATTTCCGTCCAGCCAATCGGCAATGTCAAAGATCTGGTGGCCATCGAAGCGATCGTCAAACCCGGGGCGTCGGGCGCTCCGGTAGTGAATGAGGATTTTGAAGTAATCGGTTTCATCGTGGCCGGATCAAGCGAACGTCCTCCTTCGTTCATGTTACCGACTAGGAAGTGGGTCGACATTCTGGGAGGCAAACCGAAGCGCGCGCGCGCCGCGGCCACGCGAGCTCGAAAACCCCGGCGCACCTGAGTCGCTAATTGAAGCCGTAACTAATAGCCGCCGGGCGCCGTCTTGGCATGCAGCAAAGTCTTGGTGGGAGCCTTAACTGCCGGATCAAAAAAGCCGACGCCGGCTGACTTCATCCCGGAAAAAAGCGGATCCTCATCGACCAGGCTTTTTTGCCGCGAGTTCAGCCAACCTTTCACGTCAGCTTCGTAAGCAAATAACCATTGTGACTCGTAGAGACTTTGCGTGTTCAGCGATTTGATCCAATCGCCGAACGACACGCCGCCGCTAATCAGGCCCAGCTCCTTAGCGTGAAGCGTCAGGACAGCCACTGCTGAATCGCGGTTCCCTTCCAGTTTCTGCGCAACCGCATCCGGTATCGTTCTTCTAAACCAGATTGAAGCCCAGAGCGCCCACGCCAGCTCTGAGCCGTGAGACAGCGGCGCGTGATAATCAATCGTGCTGGCGATCAGCTTGTCGAGCGCATCGGTACTGGTCGTCTCAGTTTTTTCCTGCAGCAGGGTGACGACCTGCTCCATGGCGCCGGCTTCAGCCAACGCGCACTGGCAAACCAGATCTTGAAGCAGTTTCCCGGCCTCGACCTTAACGTGACGCAGTCTGGCGATCGCGTAAGCCAGTACGGCGTCCGCCGGAAACTTTGTCTTCCAATCAAATACCAGGTTGAAATAGTTTATTAGTTCTGACTGAGTGACCGGACGATCTTCGGCGATCGGGCATGATTTGATGGCGCTGATCCAGGCCCGTTCCATATCCACCGGGAGCGGTTCGATCACGGTTTTCTGCGGATTGATCGCCAGCTCGAATTCAGCGAGCGTATCTTCCAACAAGACGAGCGCGGCTTCGGCTTCCGGGCGCGACAGGAACCCAAACTCGTAATCATCCATAAACCGCATGCCGACCAGGTTGTGTTCCGCCAGCACCTCGTCAATCGCACAGGCGACGATCTCGGCGACTACCAGCGACGCATCGGGCCCGATGGGAATGCCCAGGGTTTGTCCGTCCTGCAGATCCGTGAGCGCTTCAAACAGCCGGCTGGCCGGGCTGACCGCGTTTCGTTTTGCGGGGCGAGTTCTGCCCTCGAGCGCCCAGACAATGCTGTTGCTGTAAATGGAACCGTAGAATCGCGAAATGTCGGCTTTCAGCGAGAATCTGGCGGTGCTCCTCACCTCGGCCCGGCGCGTGGCGAGCGCAATGCCGTCACCATGAGGTTTAAGGGCTCTGACTCCGGCCGGATCGGTTACCGGCAGGCTCATCGAGTAGGTAGATTTGCCAATGTGTCGGGTGATCAGATCCCAGTGCTTGTCGAGCAAAGAACAGACGCGAAAATAATTAAAAGGATTCGGAATTTGCAGGCGTCTGCGCTGGCCGCCGGGCCGGGCGAGATTGTGCACCGCCGGCTGGGTCACCAACGATTTGCTGAGTCGGGCCACAGTTTTCTGGTTGTCCACAAAGTAATCCGCAAGCGTCGTGGTATTGAACGGCGGCGGAAGTTCCTTGGGAAAGTAGCCGAAGCTAAGCAGGCTTTTGGCATCCATCGAAATTTGTGAGCTGCTTAATGGTGATTACACCCGAGGATCGTGAAGCGCGTTTATCGAAATCAGCACTCACCGACGCCCGAACATACGCGCCGGGATCAATGGGTGTCAAGGATTACCAGTCGCGTGGCGCACACCACCTTAGTAATGCAGCTAGCGCCGAAGGCGCGGCATTCCGTAGCCACGGCCGTGAGGCCGTGGCTGAAGTCACAAATTGCAGTAGAGGCCCGCAAGGGCCGGCCGTCTTTGACGGGCGAATGGCGGTTTAATGCCGCACCTTCGGCGCTCGTACCATTCTTGTTTCACTATCGACGGCCTTACGGCCGTGGCTACTAAATACCGGTCCTTCGGACCTGACTCGTCGGCTTCGCCGACTTATGCGGCAAACCAGACACAACATTGCTTCGGCTTTAGCCCGCAATGGGTTTAGGAATTCTTCGAACGCCGTATCTCTAGCCACCTCACTCTATCTCGGCTAGAATGCCCGCCTAAAAAGACAGCCCGGCTCTCCGCATCCCCCATGGATCAGCAGATACACTTTTGCACAACTCACGACGGCGTGCAGATCGCATATGCGCTGGTGGGGCAGGGACCGCCACTGCTGAAAGCCGCTAACTGGCTAAGTCATCTCGAGTGGGACTGGCAAAGTCCAATCTGGCGGCACTTGCTGCGCGAGTTCTCGCGCGATCACACCTTCGTCCGCTATGACGAACGCGGCAACGGACTATCCGATTGGAACGTGGCCGATCTTTCATTCAATGCCTGGGTTGAAGATCTCGAATCGGTTGTGGCGGCGGCAAAGCTGGACCGCTTTCCCCTGCTCGGGATTTCGCAGGGCGGCGCGGTGGCGATTGCTTACGCCGTGCGCCACCCGGAAAAGGTCTCGCACCTGATTCTCTATGGCGCTTATGCGCGTGGCTGGATCACCCGCGACTCGCCGGAAGAGATCGAACAGCGCCAGGCACAGCTCACGCTCGTGCGTCTCGGTTGGGGCCAAGACAATCCCGCGTTCCGGCAATTGTGGACTTCGCTGTACGCCCCGGACGCGACGCCGGAACAGGCCCAGTCATTTAATGATCTGCAGCGCATCAGTACTTCGCCCGAGAATGCCGTAAAGCTTTTGACCGAGATGGGCCGGATCGACGTGGTCGACCTGCTGCCGCAGGTGAAAGTTCCGACGCTCGTACTGCATTGTCGCGATGAAGCCGGCGTCCCGTTTGAGGAAGGGCGCAAACTCGCCGGCACCATTCCGGGCGCGCGGTTTGTCCCGCTTGAAGGACGCAATCACCTGCTGCTTGAAGGCGCGCCTTCGTGGGGTACTTTCGTCAAAGAGATTCGCCGCTTCCTCGGCACGGAAGAAACTTCCGCGCTGACGCAAACTTCCGGCAACCCGACCCTCACCGGCTCGCCAAAGTTCGATCTGAACCGCACTGACTTGCCCGACCGCTATACGCTGATTTCGTTTCTCGGGGTCGGTGGCATGGGTGAAGTCTACCTGGCCGAGGACACCAGGCTGGGTCGTAAGGTCGCGCTGAAAACGCTGCCCGGGGAATTTACCAACGATAAGGAACGTCTGCGCCGTTTTCATCACGAAGCGCGTGCGGCTTCAGCGCTGAACCATCCAAATCTCCTGACCATTCACGAGATTGGATCCGAAGCCGGCGCCCACTTCATCGCGGCCGAATACATCGAAGGGGAAACGCTGCGAGCGATCGTGAAGCGCGGCCGGATGAAGGTTGATGATGCGCTCGACGTGGCGCAGCAGGCCGCCTTCGCCTTGACCGCCGCTCATGGTGCGAGCATCGTGCACCGCGATATCAAACCTGAGAACATCATGCTCCGCGGCGACGGCATCGTGAAGGTGCTGGACTTCGGTCTCGCCAAACTGCTCGAAGACTATGCGCACGACATGGTTGATCACGAGGCGGACACCCGCGCGCTCATGACCGATCCGGGAAAAGTTTTAGGTACGCCGCAATACATGTCGCCCGAGCAGGCGCGCGGCCAGGATCTTGATGCCCGCACCGACATCTGGAGTCTGGGCGTGGTGCTTTACGAAATGCTGGCGGGCCGGCCGCCGTTCCGCGGCGAAACGCGGAGCCATACAGTCGTCGCAATTCTCGAAACCGAGCCGCCGCCCATCACGACCTTTGCCCCGGACGTTCCGGCCGAATTGCTGCGCATCTTGCGCAAAGCCCTGACCAAGGACCGTGACAGTCGCTATCAGACCGCGCGTGACTTGATGATTGATTTGAAGAACCTGCGTCGCGATTTGGATATCCGCAGCGAGATGGAACGGTCCATCGTGCCGCCGTCTGCCGAAATCTCCACGGTGCCCGAAGTAGCCGCCCCCGAAACCGCCACGTCCAATTCACCGGCCGACGTATCTCAAACAACCGCCGCCCGCAAAATCCGAAACGTCTTGATCCTCATCGTCGGAATAATTCTGCTGATCACGATTCTGTTCGCGGGTTATTGGTTCTTTGGTCGCTAAACCTCGCAGAACGCTTGCCAGGTTTTGTGCCGGGGTTAGACCGTTGCCGGGCGAAAGAAGTTGCGGACGCGGCGGCCGACGCCCTGGAAGAATCTGATTACTTTCGGCAGGATCCAAATTGAGAAGGCGAGGCCAGCCGCGATCAAGAGGAACACCAGCACCGGCACAAACGCGGCCAGCAGCATGGAGATAATTACCAGGGCATCCTCGGCCAGGCTGACCACAATATTGGAAACAGGTTCGGGGCTGGTATTGATCAGCGCGCGCGTTGCCGCCTTGGTGCCGTGTGAGCTCAGGGCAAGACCGCCGCCGACCAGCAAGGCAATCACCTGAATGCGCCGATCAAAATCTCCGAAAGCGGTGGCCGCGATGATGGCCCCGGCGGGGACTCTGATGAACGTGTGAATGACATCCCAGATGCTGTCGACAACCTGAATCTTGTCGGCCACGAACTCGACGACAAACATGAATAGCGCGACGCCAATTACCCACCAGTTGGTGACGACATCCAGATCACCCGGCAGCTTCAGATGGGCGAAGCGGCCGAGCAGCCCGAGCATGACCACCGTGGCATAAAGATTAATGCCCGAAACCCACGAACCGCCCAGACTAATCGCCAATGTAGAAATGAAGTCCATCGCCGGAGAATTATACGCCGCCCTTGCCAGATGAGTTCGGAAGATTCGAGCCGGATGCTCGACCGAAAGGGAGGGCGCGTTCTGCCTGAGGAGGCTATCGCTGCTCGGGCTTCCGACAAGATAAAACTCTTCCGTGGATCAGGCAGATAAGATATAAAGCACTCCGCAATCAGCGGGTAATGAACGTGCCCGGCCCCGCAGAAAATTATGACTACTCAAATGCGTTTCCTTTTACTGTTGCTCATGCTGGCCTCGTTTGCGGCCTCAACCAGCGCCGCCGCGCCAACCTATCTCTACCAAACGAAGCTGGTGCAAGCGGCGCCCGGAAAGTTGCTCGAGGTCATCGAGTTGGAGAAAGCCAGGTTGAGTGAATACCGAACTGCCGGCGATGATCAACCGTTCATGATGCGTCACAGTCAGGGAGATCATTGGGACTTGCTGCTGTTAATCCCGATGAAGAGCTATGCCGACTATTACAGTCCGGAGCGAGTATCGAAACGACAGCTGCTCAAAGAGAGCCAGGACAAACTGGATGCGCTGATCGCCTGGCAGGAAGACGTGTTTGTCTACGGACCACCGCTGCCCGAGCTACAGAAAGCGTTTGCCTCGTCCGCTTTTTTTCACGTGGAGATGTTTGACGCGCTCGCCGGCAAGCAGTCTGAGTTGTTCAAAGAACGCGAGATGGAGAACGCTTATCTGAAGGCGCTCAAACGGCCGGAGAACCTGATCTTTGTGCGCGACCAGGGCGCCGCCTGGGATCTATTCACGATTGGCACCTATCGCGATCTAAAACACTTTGCGGAAAGCGCCGGAATCTCGGAGGCAGACCAGGAGTCGGCAGCGAAGGCAGCCGGCTTCGAAGCCGCCAACCGGATCGGCCCGTACCTTCGCACGCTGATCGGTTCGCATCACGACACGCTCGCGGTGAGCGTGAAGTAGTGGAAATTCAAACCGGAAATACAGCTTTGCCTGAAAAGCACCGACTGGTCTCATTCACACACGGCTTTAGCCGGGTGACTCTGATCACCAAAACATGACAGCCCATCAATTTAATCGCGTCTTGATTCTTTCAGCCTCTGCCGGGGCGGGACACATGCGCGCCGCCGATGCCCTCGCACACGCCTTCACCAAAGCTCGCGCCGCCGGCGAAGTTCGCCATGTCGACGTGCTGCAGCTTACCAACAAGTTGTTCCGGCGGTTTTACTCGCAGGCTTATCTCGATCTGCTTGCCAGCTCGCCTGAGGTGCTCGGTTGGTTGTATGACTATCTGGACACGCCCTGGGAGCGTGAGCGGCGGCGCTTGCTACTCGATAAATTGAACACGCGTCCTTTGGTGAAGTATCTGCATGATTACGCGCCGGACCTGATCGTCTGCTCGCACTTTTTGCCGGCGGAGATCGTCTCCTGGCTCAAGGCCAAGGACCGGCTCGCCTGCCCGCAGGCAATCATCATCACCGATTTTGATGTGCACGCGATGTGGCTTTGCCATCATTACGAACACTACTTTGTGGCGTTGGAGGAGACCGGCGAGCATTTGATCAAGCTGGGAGTGCCGGCGGCGAAAGTGACGGTCAGCGGAATTCCGATCGATCCGGTGTTCGCGGAGAAAAAGGATCAGCGCGAAATGCGCCGCAAGCACGGCTTACGACCTGACGTCACCACCATCCTGCTGAGCGCGGGTGGTTTCGGTGTGGGACCCGTCGAGCATCTGCTGCAAGCTCTTCTCGACCTGCAGCACCCCGCTCAGGTCATCGCAGCTTGCGGCCGTAACGAGGAATTGAAAACTCAGATCGAAGAACTCAATCATCGCCGGCCGCGCTCTTCGAAAGTCGTGATCAAGCCGATTGGATTTACGACTGAGATGGATGAGTACATGAGCGCGGCGGATATCATCGTCGGCAAGCCGGGCGGCCTGACTACTTCGGAAGCTTTGGCCAAAGGTCTGCTAATGGTGATCGTGAATCCGATTCCAGGTCAGGAAGAACGCAATTCAGATCACTTGCTGGAAGAGGGCGTCGCCATTCGCTGCAATAACCTGCCGGTGTTGGCCAATAAAATCGATCGGCTGCTCGATGACGGTAAGCGTCTGGCCGCCATGCGCGCGAACGTGAAACGAATGGCCCGGCCGCACGCGGCCCGCGACATTGTCAGGAAGCTGCTTGAGATTCAAAGCCAGCCGTGAACTGCATTCCTGCGGCTTTGCCGCAGCACCCTGCGGTAAGGCTTTGCCTTACCGTAAGCCGCACCTAAAGAAATGCGGCGAGGCTCAGCCTCGCCGCAAACTCTCAAACCGGATTGTATCCGGAAAACCAAAGGCTTTCCGCAGGGTGCTGCGGCTGAGCCGCATGCTTCGTAATCCCGCCGTTCAATTCAACTTCAATTTCAAGGCTGCGGAGATTCGCGCTTCTTTCCCTTAACCCGGCTGAGGTCCATTGAATCTGAAACCAGCCGTACCTTGCCTTGCTCGTTAATCTCGGATCTAGTTGCGCTCTTCGATTGTGGTTCCGACGGAACGTCGGCGCTGTCGATTTGGGTAGGCTCTTTCGGAGTCTCGCTATCCACGTCAACGTCCACAGCTCTTTCCCGCTCCGTCTCAGCAACTTCGACCGCCGGTTCGGTTGGAGCGTGAAGGTAACACTCGACCGCCGGGGCAAACCCATACGAGACGCTGACCGTTTGAGCAGATGGGCAGTTCGGTCCCGCCAGCGCGCCGCTCTCCGGATCAATTTTCACCGTAAGAATGCCGCCCGGCTTCGGAAAAGACGTGCCCCCTAAACTCGGTCGGAGGGCCAGGGCGTCCTGCATAAAATCGACCCAGGCCGGCAACGCCGATTCGGCGCCGGTGATTCCCAATTGTTCGTTGTCATCGAAACCTATCCAAACGGCGCAGACCAGATTTGGCGTGTAACCAACAAACCAACCGTCGCGCGAAGTTCCGGTTTTGCCGGCGATAGCCACGTTCCCCAAACTCGCCCGGGCCCGGCGCGCGGTGCCGCGCTTGATCACGTCGGACAGCGCGTCCGTAATCATGTAAGCAGTTGTTGGTTTGATCACTTGCCGGGCTTCAGCCGGCTGGGTTTCCAATCTTGGTTCGCCGGTAGTGTCGACGGCGCCCACCAGGAAAGTCGGCTCAATCCGCTTGCCGCCGTTCGCAAACGCCGCATACGCGGCCGCGACTTGCAGCGGAGTCGCCTCGAACGTGCCCAGCGCCATCGACGGATAAGTATCGGGACGGGGTAGTCCAAGATTGGCTGCGGTGCCGGCGACTTTTGAGAGTCCCGTGCGCAAAGCCAGGTCGACAGTTACGACATTCAACGAACGCACCAAACCTTCGCGCAACAGGACGTCATGCATTGCATAAGCACCTCCGTAGTTCGCGGGCGAATAAGTTGCCGAGCCGTATTGAAAAGTTTGCGGCGCATCGTGAAACATCGCCAGCGGTGAATAACCCGATTCGAATGCGGCGGCATAAACAAAAGGCTTGAACACGGAGCCGGGTTGACGCCGGGCGTCGGTGACCCGGTTCAATTGCGACTCGAGATAGTTACGGCCACCCACCATCGCCAGAACGTTGCCGGTATGAACATCGAGCGCCACCAGGGCGCCCTGCGGCTGAGATTTTCCCGCTCGCGACTTGCCCAGCTGGTCCAGTTGACGACGCAGAGCATTCTCGGCCGCCGCCTGCAAATCCGGATCGATGGTCGTTTGCACGCGGAGGCTTTGATCAGTTTCCGGATTCATCTCACCGGGCGCATCCTCAAGAGCCCGATTCACCGAGTCGATGTAGTAAGGCGCAAACTCATTGGCGTCACTTGCGAAGGCCGCGACGTTGACCGCCGAAGCGCTCTCGCGTTGAGCGGTCGCGCGGTCGACCGAGCCCTCGTGAGTCATCGCGGCGATCACTTGATCGCGGCGAGCTTTCGCAGCTTCGGGGTGACGATCAGGCGCGTAGCGCGCTGGACTCTGAATCAGGCCGGCGATCGTGGCTGCCTCAGCAATTGAGAGATCCTTTAGTTCCTTCCCGAAAAAGACTCGCGCTCCCTGCGCGACCCCGCGGACGCCCACCCCGTTTCGTTGACCGAGATAAACTTCGTTGCAATAGAGAGCGAAGATGTCCTGCTTGGACAGCCGCTGTTCAAGAGCCACCGCGATGAGGGCCTCGTTGAATTTGCGTTGCAAGGTTTTTTCCGGAGTAAGGTAAGCATTCTTGACCAGTTGTTGAGTGATCGTAGAACCGCCCTGGTGATAGTTAACTGATCCACTGGTGGCCCAATTCACAAAAGCCCTGGCCACGCCGCGGAGGTCCACGCCGTTGTGCTGAAAAAATCGGCGATCCTCAATGGCCAAAATCGCCTGGACCATGACCGGTGGAATTTCGGGATAGGTAACTGTCTGCTGCTGACCAGTCTTCAACCCGGCGTCGACCGTCAACAGTTCCGGCTCGAGAGAATACGAACGCAACTCGCCGGCATCACTGGCTGACAGGGACGCGATCGTTCCGTTCGGTTTGAAGGCGACATCCACCCATTGACTATTGCCGGCGCCGTGACGCGGCATGATTCTGATCTGGTTTCCATTCTCCTGGAAACTGCCGCTCCAGATGTTACTGGCCACGTTTCGCGCGTAGCCCGCTCGTTGCAGCGACGCTACCAGTTTTTCTTTCGAGATGTGCGCGCCGGTTTCAATCACGCGCGGCGCGGCGTAGAGACCGGCGTGCCCTTTTAAGTACCCGCCGCTGATCTGCTGATCGATGAGCTCGCCGAACCTGGAATAAGCGTCATAAACAAAAATAGCTGCTGAGACACAACCGACAGTAAGTAGAGTCGCCAGGGCCGCGCCGCAAATCTTGGCAACACGCATGACCTTCACTCGTCCCGGGGCGGGCGGCTTTGCCACCTTCGCCTTGCGTATGGAAGTCCTGGGTAATGAGATTTCAGCGGTCACGCCAGGGACATGGCAACGGTTGTGCCGCCAGCCAGACTTCAACAAATGCTGATAAAAACGGATAACCCGAAAGCATGAACTTGATTGCCGGGAGGGTGAGTGAATACAAAGCGTCCAGCGACGTCGCCGGATCGCTGTATGCATTTCGAAGTCGAGAGTGTGGCCGCTTGAGGTGGCACGCGCATCCTGCGCGTGATTTCACGCTTAAGGTGGCACGCGCATCCTGCGCGTGATTTCACGCTTGAGGTGGCACGCGCATCCTGCGCGTGATTTCACGCTTGAGGTGGCACGCGCATCTTGCGCGTGATTTCACGCTTGAGGTGGCACGCGCATCTTGCGCGTGATTTCACGTTCGAGGTGGCACGCGCATCCTGCGCGTGATTTCACGGGCGGGACGCCCGTGCCACTGCTGGCGCTTTTGCGGATCGTCGAGATGGGATATAAAGCGGTTCGCACTCGGCGTGGGAGATACGTTAACCAGTCTTTGAACTAACCGGAGGTTTGAAATGACACGTGCGTTTACTGCCGTCGTCCTCACTCTGCTTTGCACCAGTTTCTGTTACACCCAGGATCGCAAGAGCTTTACAGTGGGCACGGCCAGCGCAGCCCGCGGCCAGAAAGCAACCGGGACTATCGAAGTTCCGGCAGGCAGCGACGCGGCGTTGAGCATTCCGGTCGCCGTCATTCACGGCGCGAAACCAGGTCCGGTGCTGGCGCTGGTCGCCGGCTCGCACGGCACGGAATACACGTCGATCATCGCCCTGGAGAAATTGATCGGGATGGTCAACCCGGCCGAGGTCTCAGGCACGTTGATCATCGTGCCGCTCATCAACATCCAATCGTTCGAACAAAAAGTGCCCCACGTTAACCCGGTCGACAAGAAAAGCATGAACCGGTTCTATCCCGGCAAGATGGACGGCACGCAAACTGAGCGGGCCTCCTTTTTGATTACCAAACAAGTCGTGGAGCAATGCGACCACCTGATCGATTTGCATGGCGGCGATTTGGATGAAAGCCTGCGCCCGTACAGTTATTGGACGAAGACCGGAAACGAAAAGCAGGATCAAATCTCGCGCGAGATGTTGCTGGCCTTCGGGCTCGACCACATCATTATTTCGGCCGATCGGCCAAAAGATCCGCAGGCCTCGCGGTATGTCGAAAACACGGCCACCACGCGGGGCAAGCCTTCCATTACTGCCGAAGCCGGACACGCCGGCACCGTTGAAACAGACGATCTCAACGCGCTCATGAACGGCTGCCTGAATGTGATGCGCTATTTAAAGATGCTGCCGGGCGCCGCGCCCCTGGTTGAGCATCCGGTCTGGATCGAGAAGATTGCCGGCCTGACCAGCGAGCAGACAGGCATCTTCTATCCAACGGTGAAGCGCGGGACTTTTGTCGAGCAGGGAATGAAAGTTGGTTACGTCACGGACTATCTCGGCAACGTCACCTTCGAAGCGCGCGCGCCGGTCGCGGGCGTAGTGCTTTACATTTGCGCGGTGCCGTCGATGACCAAAGGAGCGACGATCGCGAACATCGGCGTGGTGGCACGCGCACAGTAGTCGACTAAGGAGAACCTATGAACAATCCTCTGGATACTTTCGATCATGTCGTTGTGCTGATGCTCGAGAACCGCTCGTTTGATAACCTGCTCGGCTACCTTTATCAGGATGGAGTTCCGGCCGGCAAAACCTTCGCAGGAGTCGTGGGCAATGACCTATCGAACCCGGATGAAAATGGGACTCCTGTGCCTGTCTCGGCGGGTGTCGATTTTCATCAACCCTATCCCGACCCGGGAGAGGAATTCGATCACATCACCGCCCAACTGTTTTCCGGCGCGCCGACCACGAGCGTTCCCCAGATGCAGGGATTCGTTAAGGACTACTACAACGTCCTGACCGCCTTGTCGGGTTGGAGCGGGACCGCCGCGAACCAGAGCCAGGTAATCATGCATTGCTTTCCGCCCAGCTCTCTCCCGGTCTTAAGCGGACTGGCGCAGCAGTTCGCCGTTTTTGATCACTGGTTTTGCGCCGTGCCCAGCCAGACGTGGTGTAACCGCGCCTTTTGGCATGCCGCGACTTCGTGGGGTTGGGTCAACAATCCGCCGCTCAAAGATAATGCTCCCTGGGACCTGGACAGTTGGGCCGTCTGGAGCAAGGGCCCCACGCTCTTTGATTTGCTCGAAACTAGTTTCGGAGTTGGGAGTTGGTGCATCTACGAAGACCTGGCCGTCGGTCTGACCAAGCTCGTACATTGGGCCGACTTGAAGGACAGGGACGGCAGCAAATATTTTCGTTACTTCGAAGGTGGCCGGCCGTTCTTTAAAAACTTCTTTCACGATTGCGCGGAAGGCAATCTGCCGAAGTACTCTTTTATCGAGCCGCACTTCATCAATTTCTTCGAAGATGTGATCTGGCACGACGACATGCATCCGTCTTCATTCGACTCAGAGCTTTATTCCGATGGCGGGCCGGGCAGCGTGCTTTTGGGCGATCGGATTATCTGGAAGGTGTATCAGGCGATTCGCAACTCAAATTCGACCACGGGAAACAACTGGCAGAATACTCTTCTGATCATCACCTGTGACGAACACGGCGGCTGCTACGATCATGTGCCACCGCCGTGCACGGTTTCACCCGACCCGAAGAATTTCAATACGGGCGCGGGTGAGGAAGGATTCAATTTCGAGCGGCTGGGGGTGCGCGTGCCGATGGTCATGGTCTCGGCGAACATCGCCGCGAACACGATCGTCAATACGCCCATGAACCACAACTCTTTCCTGCAAACGATGGCGCAGAAGTGGACCCTGCCCTCGCTCGGACCACGTCAGGATGCTTCCACAGCTTTTACGGAAGTGTTTAGTTCGACGGCGCGTTCCCTGGATACCTGGCCGGACTGGCCGGTTTATCCCGGACCCCAGTCAACGCTGGATGAAGCCTCGCTGGCCGTGGTCGGTACCCCTAACGCTCCGCTCAACCCTCTGCAGCAATCTATCGTTGATGCGATCCGCGAGTTCTACGCCGGTGATCCGGCGTTGATTGCGTTTGCCGACAAGGTGATCAGGACGGCGGACGACGCCAAAGAATTCCTGGAGCACGCGGAGAAGCTGCGGCACCGGGCTTAAACTTTCCTTTTTATTCGCTTCGGCCAGTTGACCAACCGCTTGCCAACTCTGGCGCGGGACCCAGGGCTGAGGTGTTAGGAATTATGCAATTCGGCGAGCTTCTGCGTGATCCAACAGGTCGCAAGAAAGAAACACTCGATCAAAATAACCAACATCGCCTGCCAGCACCTTCGATGAGAATTCAGCAGCTTCTGCGAAGCCAGAATTTGGCGCGGCGAATGGAGGGTTATAAGTGAAGGCGCGTGAGTCATAGTGAATCAGAAGATGCAGCTCTTCGAGTCCGGCGTGTTTTCGCAACTCCTGATTGTAATTCTTATCTTTCGTATGGGTCTTGAGCGCGTTACTAAGCGTCGATAGCATCTCGTTGGGCGAATACGCTCCCCCGCGAGTCACTAGTTGTATCCATTCCGTTGAAAAACGTGGCCAGGAATGAATTTCGATCAAATCCAAATATTTCTCCAGCAGCGGGAAGCGAGCAAAGTCTCTGATGAATTCAACCTGCTGTTCGTCCCAATCAATCTTTTGGGACCACTGAGCATCTTGTTCATCAACCAGGACAAATAGCTGTTCACGGAATTCTGCCCCATCCGTCTCGATGAAGTGTGTCGGCTTTGTCGAGAGCTGAACGTAGCCAATATGTTTGGTTGTGTTTGCGGGTTGCTCTCCTATGGCTTTCAAGAGCCGCTGTCGATGTTCTTCTTGTATTTTCGCTGCCTTTATCTCGGACTCATTAATCCAACTCTTCAGCTCAATACCAATTCTTTTCCCTGAAGCTGTAACTGCGATTATGTCCGGTCGCTTGTCAAAGGGAGGCTCTAGCGGAGCGAGGTTCCTCTTGGCGTACCATTCGTCAACTACATCCCATTCCTTGATCGGAATGTCTGCAAAATTGGGGAAGGTTCGCAGAAACGATGCAAAGATTGGTTTTTCGCCTTTAGTCTCTTTCGAGGCAGCCCGGAGCTTGTTCACGATTTGAATCTTCTGATCAAACGGCAGATTCGCCAGTCGCTTCCGTCGCGCTTCCTTCGCCCGAAAGATGTCGTCAACCGTCAATTTGGTGATGTCCGGCTTGCTGCTCACTTAATTCTCCAAGTCATAACGAGATGCCAGATCAGTCCATTCATCATCCAGATCATGACGGCCAATCATCTCGTGAAAACTTCGCATATCGACTTTCCCGGACCGAACCAAATCAACAACTCGGGCGTGATCTTTCGGCCGGCCTGACCGCAGCAATTCCGCCGCCAGGTGCTCCGCCGAGAAGATTAGCGTGCGATTTTTCCCGAGTGTCACCGCACGCGCATTCAACACCGCCTCTTCTTGCGTCGACTTAGATACCCGAACAAATTGCACCGGCCAGTCCTCAATCAGAATTCCAATGCCCTCTTCGACCGAATAGTAGCCGAGTTTCTCGAGATATGAATAAATCGGTTCAAGCGAAACCAAGCCTCCTTCTCCGAAGAACACAGGCAGGAAAAACACATCTACGTCGTCAGTTTCATAAGCCTCAACGTAAAAGATCGCAGCGATCCCGCCGCCGATGGCGAACTTCTTAAACACACCGTCGGCCTGCATGCGATTCAGGATTTTCGATGACCTTCTCCATGGCAAGTCACTCGTGCTAAGACGTCCCCGGCGCTGGCGGCGGCTTCATTTCATAATTCTTCGGCGGCTCGACGCCCATCAGGTAGCGCACAAAATAATCCCAACGCCGCCGGGTCATGTAGTTGCTCATGCTGCCGTAGCCATGCCGCTGGTTCGGCAGCAACAGGAGATCGAAGTCCTTGTTCGCCTTGATCAACGCATCGACGACCAGGAGCGTGTTGTAAGGTGGGACGTTGTCGTCAAGCGTTCCATGCGCGAGCAGCAGATGGCCCTTCAGATTTTTTGCCAGGTTCTGATTCGCCTGATCGTCATAGTTGGTCTTGCCGTTCGCCTCTTTGGTCAGCAAACCCTGGTATCGCTCGCCCCAGTCGTCTTCATAAACCCGATTGTCGTGATTGCCTGACTCGGAAATTCCGACTTTGAAGAAATCCGGGTAGCGGAACATCGCATCGGCCGCCGCAAAGCCGCCTCCTGAATGACCCCAGACGCCGGCGCGATCGATATCAATCCACGGATACTTCGCCGCCAGTTGTTTCATCCCGGTGATCTGATCCGGCAGAGTGTTATCACCCATGTTGCCATAGTAGAAGTCGTGGAATTTTTTCGAACGCAGAGGATTCCCCATGCCGTCGATCTGCACCACGATGAACCCCAGCTCCGCCAGCGCCTGGGCATCGCTGCGGGCGGCGGAGAATGAACGGCTGCCGACACTGCCGCCCTGCGGGCCGGGATAAACCTGATTGATGATTGGATACTTCTTCTGCTCGTCCAGATTCGTCGGCTTGAACATCAGGCCATAGAGATCGGTAACGCCGTCCCGCGCCTTGACGGTGATCGGCGTGGGCGGTTTCCAGCCCGCCGCCAGCAGTTTCGAGATGTCGGCCTTTTCAATCGTATTGATTAACTTGCCGTCGGCATCGCGCAGTACCGCGACCGGCGGCACATCCGGTTTGGAGTAACTGTCGAACAAGTACCGGCCCGAGGGCGAAAGACTAACGTCGTGATTGCCGTCCTCCGGCGTCAACAACGAAAGGTTCTTGCCGTCGAAACCGACCCGATAAAAGTGGCTGAAATAAGGATCGCGACCTTTTTCTTTGCCGACCGCGAGGAAATAAAGTTGCCGGTTCTGCTCATCAACTCTCAAAAGTTGCGTGACCACGCCTTCGCCGGTTGTGATCTGATTCTTCAGCTTGCCGGTCGTCGCATCGTATAAATAAAGCTGGCCCCAATTGTCACGTTCCGAATACCAGATCACTTCATTGGTCGCCGGCAGGTAGCGCCAGTTCACGCGGCCCTGGCCCGATTCGTATTGCGTCGCCACCGTTTCTTCCATCACATCGCGGATTTCACCGCTGGCGGCATCGGCGATGCGCAGTTGCGCGCGTTTGTGATCACGCGAAGTCGAAACAAACGCCAGTTGCTTCGCATCCGTCGTCCATTCCGCATCGGCCCACTCACCGCCGCGGCATTGCACGTCGTCGCACAAAGTCGAGCGATGCTGATCGGCGGCCATCTTCAACCTGATCACTTTCGGAGTGTCGACTTCAATGATGACGCGCTGAATCGTAGTCACGACTTCGTCGCCGGGTAGCGGATATTTCCAGGCCTGCAGAGTCGGATGGCCGGCCTTCGTTTCCACCAGGTACATTTCGCCGACCCCGCGCTGATCCTGTTGAAATGTGGCAATCTTTTTCGAGTCCGGCGACCAGACCAGCACCGGACGATCACTGTGCGTCCAGCCGGCGTTATCGGTCGCGTAACCAAAGTCCTTCACGCCGTCGGTCGTCAATTGGCTTTCCTTACCAGTAGCGACGTCGCGCACCCAGAGGTTGAAATCGCGAATGAAAGCCGCGCGTTTTTTGTCAGGCGAAAGAATCGAATTCCCCGCCCCACCGCGGCCGCCCCCGGCCTGCGCGAGAATTTGGGCCCCGGTTTCGGCGTTGCACTTGCCCGCCGTCAGATCGCATTTCCAACGTCGACGCTGCGCCGAAAACGAAATAGTTTGCCCGTCAGCCGACAGTTCGAAATCCATAAACGGCAGACGATGCGCGTCGACGTTCGTAACGCCTGCCGCCGAGAGGGCTGCCGCCAGCTTCGCATGATCAAAGGCCGGCGCCTTGGTTCCGGTCCTGCTATCGACCATGACGAACTCGTTTCCTTCGGCGGTCGTGACGCGGTACCAGAAGCGCTCGTCACCCTGCCACGAAGGACGGATGCCGGCGCGGTAAACCAAAGGCGTCGTGTTGTAGCCCATCCACTTTTCCGCGCGCGCGTAATCGGCCGCCGTCAGTGCCGCGGGTTGCTGGGCGATTGCCGGCGCCGCGATTAAAAGGACGATTGTCGTCAACTTCAGAATTTTGTTTTTCATAATAGATTTGTCGGACGTAATTGACATGATTTGCATGATGGAGAACGGCCGTCTCCGTCGTCGTTATTAATCAGGCAAATCCTGTTAATCCTGTCTAATTTCCTCTCTTCGGTGATAGCATACGCGCGCCATGCGCCCCGGAAGAATCGCATTCTATGCAACCCTGTCGTTGGTTGTCATCCTGTTGCGGGTAGGCGCCGCCCACGGTCAATACATTTCGGCCGACACCTACACGCGTTACGAGTTGCTCGCGCCCGAAACACATCAGTTCAAAATCTATTACGAAGTCACCGAGACGCGGGCCGGCGCCCGTTATCATTTCAATCAGATTCGCGAAGGCAGTGAAGCCTCGGACGAGTCGGTGATCGATCTCGCCACCGGCAAAGCGCTCAAATTTGAAGTGGTCACCGGCGCCCAGGCCAGGGCGGATTCGCCGGCCGAGAATTTCCCGCCGGCAGCGCATTACATCAAAGTCTTTCTGGCCCACCCGATCGCTGAACGCGGCGAATACCGGCTCGCGATCGTCAAGACGTACAAGGATGAGAAAAGTTACTTCCTCGAAGGCGACCAGATTGTTTTCAAACGCCCGCTGGGAATTCCCCGTGACAGCATCGTCCTGCCCGCCGGTTACGAAATAGTCTCGTGTTCAGTAGCGGCGCAAGTGCTGCGCGAGGTGGACGGACGGCTGAAACTCGCCTTCGTGAACCCGGGTAGCGGCGGCCAGTTGGAAGTGACGATCAAGGCAAAGAAATTGAAAGCCTGAGAATGCGGCCAGCTGGCTAAAGCCAGGTGTGAATGAAACAAGTGGCCCGCGGGCTATACAGTCAGTTTTGAGGCAAAGCTCACGGGGGACTTTGCCTCAGTATCTCGTTGTTTCATTCACACACGGCTTTAGCCGGGTGACCAAGCGCAGCGGTTAGGGCGGGAAACCGTTTAAACGGTTTCCAACCATTTTCTGTATTGCGCGCCATCTGGCTAAAGCCAGGTGTGAATGAAACAGGGGGCCCGCGGGTTATACAGTCAGTTTTGAGGCAAAGCTCACGGGCGGGACGCCCGTGCCACTTTCAAAATGAAAATTCGCGTCTTTTGCGGCAGACGCGAGTTTTGAGGTAAAGTTTGTTTGCCTTCGGAAAGGCAACTCGTAACCCCCTCTGAATCAATCAACCCCCTGATTGCGAAAGCAAAAGTTTCGTATGCTTTGGTGTGTCCCCGGTACACCGGCTTACCCTGACGACAAAACTTCTGACCACGAAAAACATGTCTGATACGAATGTCGAACCAATTGACGATCCGCGCACTAAAAGCGGTGTGCAGGGTCTTGACGATATCCTGAGCGGCGGTTTACCTCCGAATTGCTTTTACTTGATCCAGGGAGATCCCGGAGCCGGGAAGACTACGCTCGCGCTGCAGTTCCTGCTCGAGGGAGTGCGGAACGGCGAAAAGGTTTTTTACATCACGCTGTCAGAAACGCGGGCCGAACTGTTGCAAGTAGCGCGCTCACACGGCTGGTCGCTCGAGCACGTTCCGTTATTAGAACTGTCGGCGATCGAGAGCCTGCTGCGGCCCGAGATGCAAACGACTGTCTTCCATCCTTCCGAAATCGAGCTGGCCAAAATCACCAAACTCGTGCTGGACGAAACTGAGAAGATCAAACCTACTCGCGTCGTCTTCGATTCACTTTCAGAGTTTCGCCTGATTGCCGAAACCCCTTTGCGGTATCGCCGCCAGCTGCTGAATCTGAAACATCAGTTTGCCCGGCACGGGGCGACGGTCATGCTGCTTGACGACAAAATGGACAAGCCTGGCGCGGCCGCCGATCCGCATGTCCTGAGCCTGACTCACGGCGTGGTCCAGCTGGAACAATTGTCGCCTGAGTACGGCACGGCGCGCCGGCGTTTGCAGGTGATGAAGATGCGCGGCGTGAAATTTCGCGAAGGCTATCATGACTACACGATCGTCACCGGCGGTCTGCGAATCTTTCCCCGGCTGGTTGCGGCCGAACATCACCTGGATTTCCAACGCGATTCTGTTACCAGCGGTGTCGAAGAACTCGATCAGTTGCTGGGTGGCGGCCTCGATCGCGGAACTACCACCTTGCTGATTGGCCCGGCTGGGAGCGGCAAATCGAGCGTGGCAATTCAATATGTCGTAGCCATGGCCAAGCGGGGCGAGCCGTCAACCGTTTTTGCGTTTGACGAGACGCTCGGCATCATGACGGCCCGCGCTGAGGCTTTGGGTCTCTCGCTGAAAAAACATATCCGCGACGGTGACGTGATCGCGCGCCAAATTGATCCGGCAGAGATTTCGCCCGGTGAATTTGCCTGGACCGTTCGGAACAGCGTCGAAGCCGGCTGCAAACTGCTGGTGATCGACAGCCTGAACGGTTATCTCAACGCGATGCCGGGTGAAAAATATCTCAATAATCAACTGCACGAGCTCACTTCGTACCTGAACCAGCAGGGTGTGGTGACGATTCTCGTCATGGCCCAGCATGGGATGGTAACGGCGCTGGAAGCCCCAATCGATCTGAGTTATTTGTGCGACACCGTAGTAAACATGCGCTATTTCGAAACCGCCGGCGAAGTAAAGCAGTCGATTGCCGTCATTAAGAAGCGCAGCAGCAACCACGAACGGACCATTCGGGAATTTACGCTGACCGGCGGCCACGGTATTCGTATTGGCCTGCCGCTCAAAAATTTCCATGGGATCCTGACCGGGGCGCCACAGTTCGAAGGGGCTCAGGAACAAATCATGAGAAACACTCCGTCGCAATGAAAGCTCTGTCCTTAAACACTCCCGAATATTATTCCGAAACGAACGCGGCCGGCGCTTCGAAGCTTGAGCAGCGCTATGCCAAAACGCTGGACGAACGCGTTATCGTCATGGCGCCGACGGCCGGCGACGCCACCGGCATCGCAACCCTGCTGAGCGAGAACGCCTTTCAAGCCGCCGTCTGCGATGACCTGGCCCAAAGCGCTTTGGAGATCCAAACTGCCGGCGCTCTGGTGTTGACTGAAGAAGCGCTGGAGTTCGCCAGCACGGCAGATTTTTTGCGGGCGCTCAAGGAACAGCCTCCCTGGTCGGAGCTGCCGGTAATTATTCTCACCAGCGGCGGCAGCTCACGCTTGAATCGGCTGCTGGATTTAGCGGCGGCGGCAGCCGGCAATGTGACTTTGCTGGAAAGACCAATCGGCACCGACACGCTGCTGCGAACCGTCAACGTGGCCCTGCGTTCGCGCCGCCGCCAATACCAGGTCCGCGATCTGATTCATGAACAGGAAAACATCCGGGCCAGCCTGGAAGCCCGCGAAGAACAATTGCGGAAGCTGCTCGCGCGCGAGAAAGAGTTGCGGCTGGCGGCCGACGAAGCCAATCGTTTAAAGGACGAATTTCTGGCGACGATGTCGCACGAGTTGCGAAACCCTCTGAACGTAATTCTCGGGTGCTCCGAAGTGCTTTTACGAACCGAACAAATCAAGACGTCGCCGCATTTGTTTCGTTTGAGCGAAGCGCTGCGACGTAATGCGCTGGCCCAATCGCACTTGATCCGCGACTTGCTCGAGCTATCACGTTTGCGCAGCGGCAAACTCACCCTCGATTTCGAAACAGTCCCGGTGATGAACGCAATCAATAACGCGATCGAAACAGTCCGCGCCGACGCGCAGGCCAAACAGCTCACTATTGAAGTCACTGCCCCGTCTGAATCGTTGTTTGTCGAAGGCGACCTGTTGCGGCTCGAGCAGATCATCTGGAACCTGATGGCCAACGCTGTGAAGTTCACGCCTGAAGGCGGCCGGGTGTGCGTTGATCTGGCTCGCCACAACCATGACGTGATCGTGACGGTCGAGGACACGGGTCAGGGGATCGAGGCCTCCTTCCTGCCCAGCATCTTTGAAATGTTTCGCCAGGGCGACGCGCGCGCGAGCCGCGAACATACGGGCATGGGGATCGGGTTAGCCCTGGTGCAACAGTTGGTCCAATTACACGGCGGCTCAGTGGTGGCCCACTCGGAAGGACTCGGCAAGGGCACCAGGTTTACGGTCACACTTCCCGAAAAGCGGGAACCGGTCGCCGGCGCCGCGACTGTGCCCGTTCTTACTTGCGAAGGTCTGAATGATTTGAGCGTGCTGGCGGTCGATGATGACGAGGACACCACCGCGCTCTTGCGTTACCTTTTAGAGATGAACGGCGCCAAAGTGACGACCGCCAACAGCGGTCTGGAAGCGCTGGGCATCGCCACCGATACAAATTTTGATGTGGTGCTGTCTGACATTTCCATGCCGACCATGGACGGATTCGAATTCGTGCGGCGCTTACGCGCTTTGCCCGGCAAGCATAACGTGCGCGTAGTTGCGCTCACCGGATTCGGGCGGCAAGAGGATATCAAGCAGGCCGAGAATGAAGGATTCGTCGCCCACCTGACTAAACCATTCGACCTGGATTCGCTGCTCTTATTTCTCTCCGAGCTGCGGCCCGCGAACAACGGGAACGGCGCAGATCACAATGTGACTTGAGGATCTCCCCGGGTCCGCGGATTCTTCTTCGTGCCTTTCGCCTAGCCGTCTTCCCATTGACTAACATCGCGAAGTTTTCTATAAGCCGGAGCAACGCACCGGAAATATCTATGCCTGTCCGCTCAGTGTTAGCTGTAATCCTGACGATCGTTAGCGCAATTGTGATCTGCGCGCAGAACCCGCTCTCCGAACGCGCCTATCAGGATCGCGAAATTCTCTATGAGCTGGAGGCTCCGGAAACGCATGCGTTCCGCATTACTCATGACTACACCGTGCGCAAGTCGGGCGAAAAGTTTTACTTCAACGTCGTGCGGGCGGGCAGTCACGTCACCAATCCCGAAAGTGTGGATCTGGACACCGGCGAAAAACTCAAGCGGGAAATTCTGAGCGGCAAGCAGGCGCTGGAACGGAAGCTGCCGATCACCGATACCATCAAAGACGATAGCGAAATCGTCGTCACTTATCTGGCGCGCGCTCTCGAGTCCGGCACTACCAACAGAATTCGCCTGATGGAAACTTATGCCGATGCGAAGAGCTACTATCTCGACGGCGAAGAGTTGGTTTGGGATCGCACCTTTGGCCGGCTGCGCAACACCGTCGTACTTCCTCAAGGATGGTACGTCACCGGGCTCGCTTCGCCGGCAACAATTCAAACACTCCCTGATGGTCGCGTGTCCGTCTACATCGTGAACCCACGCAACGACGAAGTGCGCGTATACCTGCGCGCGAAGCGACGTAAAAGTTAGCGGCTTGCGCTAATACATTAGCGTCATCAGTCTTCGCCGCTTAGCGGCGCATGAATTATCCCGGCCTTTCAAGGGCAATAATATATTGGACCCAGCCCGCGGGCTTCCGTCGAGGATCGAGGCGACTATAGCAATGGTCTGCCACTCCGATGCGCGGCAAGTCTCCGACTTGCCGATACGCGGGCCCAATTAAATTTAAGCAGTCTTTGACCGCGGCGGGGTCGGAGACCCGATGAAATAGGAGGCTTTCGCAGCCGGCAAGTCACAGACTTGCCGCGCATCGGAGTGGCAGAGCCATTGCTGAGGTCGCCTCGAACTTCGACCGGAGCCCGAGCGCTGAGTCAAGTATGTTATTACCCTTTCAAGGCCGGGCTAAACTCAAGAAGCGCTCGAGGTCGATAGCGACGTAGTCGAAGAAGTTAAGACGAGTTCGTCGAAGTGGATTAAAACAATGGGGCGAGAGTTTAAGAATTTCGACTGGCAGACATTATACGGAGCTTTTCCGGTAGGACAATCGAGCGTCCCGACCTTGAAGCGATACATAAGAAGCCAGAGAGCACATCACCTAAGAGTCACATTTCAAGACGAGTACCGAAAATTCCTGAAGGCTTATGCCATAGATTTCGACGAGAAATACGTCTGGGACTAAGTCATCCCGCGCTTTCAGCGCTCGGGTTCGTTTGCGTTACTTGACCTGGGCGTTGGCCCAGGCTTTTGCATTTCGCGCCGTTGGCGCTTTGGAGCAGCCGTCGCCTTAGCCGAGCAAAAAACAATTGGCGGGCAAGTGCTCCCAGCACCGGCCCGCCGCAAAAACTCTCTGCTCGAATCAGTTGTTCTTAGCAGTAGCAATAATAGTAGTGCCACCAGCAGCGCCACGCGTTGCACAGCAGTTCGCGGCAGATGCAGATGCGGGAATAGGCCTGGACCTCTCCGAGGCTCTCGGTATTCTCGACGCGCGTCGGGCTCATCTCGGCACTCGCTTTGGGAATACCGGAAGCCGATGATTTTTCGGGAAACATCTGAGCGGCCTTGTCGCCGGTCAGCGTATATTGGTTCAGGACATCATCAGGAACATCATAGACTTTTACTTCATTGTCGGCTCCGGGTGACGAAGTCAGGATTGCCATTTATTTTTCTCCTCTCCAGAAACTGAATGTTGCCTCACCGTAATTGAGAAGTGGCTCCCGGGCCCGGCGGTAAAAGTCATTTCAGGAAATCATGCCTGTGATGATCGCCAGACCCAGGTTTCACCGTTTCGGCTTTGCCGTCGCCGGCGTTTAGCAGTAGCAGTAGTAGTAATGCCACCAGCAGCCGTACGCGTTACAAAGCAACTCCCGACAAACGCAGATGTCGTTGTACGCCTGAACTTCACCCAGGCTTTCAGCGTTGTCGACCTTCAGCGCATTGCCGCCCGCACTCTGCGGAATGGTCGCGCCGGAAGTCTTGCCGCTTTCGGGAAACATCTGCGCGGCCTTGTCACCCGTGACTGCATACTTCTCGAGTTCGCTGTCGGGAATATCGTAAACGCTTACTTTGTTGCCTTCACTTGGCACTGACGTCAAAATCGCCATCGTTGGTTCTCCTTCTTAATCAAAGTACATGAGGAAGATTCCTCAAATTATGAAATAAGGCGGGTAATGAGTCTTCACTGAATCTCATCGCACCACATCATTTCTCAAATCGCTCTCGCACTGCCCGAGCGAACTTCAGCTAACATTGAACCGATCCATCTCCGCTCTACGTGCCGGGATTGACAGAGCGCAAAGGGACCCCGCAATTACGCATCCAGCGCACGCCTGCTCAACGTCTTTGTTGTTTGAAGCGGGTGCATCCTAACAGCCATGACGTAATCAGGCAAGGCTTTTGCGCTTGCCCGATTGCGCCCTTTAATCCTGAGCTTCGAGGCATTTACGCAGACTCTTGGCAAAGACCGGATCCTCTTCGCCGGGCCCCGCATAGGCGACGATACCGTTGCGGTCGATCAGAACTACCGTCGGCAGACCATTTGCGCCGTAGGTCGTTTGCAGGCGCTCATCGTCCGCTACGGCCACGTGGAAAGTCACGCCATGTTCCGAGATCGTTTTCCGCATCAGATCCAGCTCCTCGTTCCTGGCCTCGAGGGTGCCGCCGTACGCCATGTAGTGACGCGTAATCGCTAAGATCTCCAGACCGTTGGCCGACTCCTGTGCATATAAACTGGTGAGCTTGGGAAACATCTCCTGACAGGGTTTGCACCAGGTGGCCCAGAATTCGAGCATCACCACCCGGCCGCGCAGCGCCGCCAGGTTCGTGGGCTCGCGCACCAACCACATTCTCAGGTCAATTTCCGGCGCCGGCCCGCCGAGCAATTCGATTTGCGAAGCGCGATCCCGTATCTGCAGGTAACCGCTCATCGACTGCCGCTTTTGATTCAAGGTGCCGGTGGCCTGCATGATTTGCGAGATTCGCTCGGCGAACGCGACTTCTTCTTTCAGGAATGAACTGGCATCCTCGATCCGGTTCAGCGTTAGATAAATGTCGGCCAGCATCAGGCCCAGCCGGATGCGCGTTAAGAACTCAATTTCGTACGGGGTGGCGCGCGCGGCCGCGACGCACTTTTCCAATTCGGCGGCGGCCTCGTCAGGTTTTCCCTGCGAGAGAAATTCCCCCGCCCGATCCAGTCCCGCGGCAACATTGGCCTGCGGTGTCAGCTCTGCGGCAATCGCTTCAAGACTCATTTTATGAATACTCCGTTTTAAGGTCTGTGGAATATAGCCGCTCGATTGTTCGAGAGCAAATAGCGGCTAAACCCATAATCCGTGCGTCCTGCGCATCGATTCGCGGCGCCACTCCGGCGAACTGCAAATGACGAGCGGCACCGCTTTTTTTGCGCGAGTCAGCCGCATCTGTATAATGCGGCAACGCAAATTTGTACGCGCAGGAACAAACTATGAGTGACCAGCAATCAGACGGCAGCCCGAAATCGTTTGCCGAACAATTGAGCGATGTGGCCGCCTCGATCGACGTTTCCAAATCGTTGACTGCTTCACTCACGCGGGCTATCGACGATCTCCTGCTTACTGCCAATCAGGCCGTCAATTCCGCGGTGGCTTCGGTGCTGGTGCGTGATGGTGACCGCGGTGGGTTGAGATTTTTGACGGCGACCAGCAACGTCACTGAAGAACTTTTGGCGCTGCGGCTGCCTCCGGGCGCCGGCATCGCCGGGCTTGTTTTCTCAACCCAGCAGCCGATGGCCGTCGCGGATGTCGAACAGGAAGGCTCGTTTTGGTCCGAAGCCGACAAACGCACGGGTTTTAAGACCGTGACCCTTTTGGCGACGCCTTTGCGCGGCGAAACCGAAATACTCGGGGTCCTGGAGTTCGTCAATCGACCCGGCGAACCGCCTTATCCGCCGTTCACTCCGGCCGAGATGGATCGGGCAGCTCGTTTTGCTGAACCGATCGGCCGCCTGGTCGAAGCCTACGAAATCGCTCAGCTGGTCGAATCGCTATTCAATTTTTCTATCCAATCGTCCCTGACCTCGAAATCGCATGCGCAACGGCAGGAAGCGGAACAGGAATGGCTGGCCAGCAATCCCACCGCGGGCGCGCATCGCGACTTGCTGACAATCTGGCTGTCGTTGCGCGACATCATTAATTCGGGCGCGGCTGAACGAAAGTTGTGCCTGGAATTGCTCGAGGCAGTCGAGCGATTTGCCCAGAGCCGTTCCGGCAGCCTGGGTGATTTTGGATTTTGATTTCTGAGCGTGGAGGGACCTGCTCGACGATGACCGAATCAGTCGTACCCGAATCGATGATGAACGACATCTGGTCGCTCATTCAACCGGAAGCGATCTGGAAAGGGCGCACCGGCAAAGGTGTGCGCGTCGCCGTCGTCGACAGCGGGATTGATACGGAGCATCCCGACTTAAAAGGCAAGGTAAAGGAATCGGTCGAAATAGTGACCGTCGACGGCCGTCTTGAATTCCAGCCGTCGACTTCGGGAGATCAAGCGGGACACGGAACCGCGTGTGCCGGAATCATCACCAGCATCGCGCCCGACGCTGAGCTTTACAGCGTGAAGGTTCTGGGGCCGCAGGGTTCGGGATCCGGTGAGATGTTTCTGGTCGGCCTCGACTACGTCATCAAGCAGAAATTTCAGGTGATCAATTTGTCCCTCGGCACGACCAAGCGCGAATACTTTGCGCCGGTGCACGATCTTTTGGATCGCGCTTATCAGGCCGGCTGCATCATCGTTGCCGCGGCGAACAATCTTCCGTATCCGAGCTATCCTTCGATTTTTTCCTCATCAGTGGTTTCGGTCGTGAAGCGATCCGGCGACGATCCCTTCAACTTTGCCTACCGCTACGGCCAGGTTATCGAGATGGTTGCGCCCGGGGTGGAAATCAAAACCACCTGGCCGGGCGGTGGTTATCGCCAATTGACGGGCAATAGTTTTGCTTGTCCCTACATCGTCGGCATCATCGCTTTGATCAAAGAAGCCTTCCCTGATCTCACCCCTTTCCAGGCGAAATCGGTGCTGTACACCATCGCGCAGCGCAATCGCGAGCGAGCTCTCAGGGAAGGTCAGACGGCCGCCAAATCCTAAAAATAAATTTATTGTCAGCGCCTCGCGGCGTGGTTTTTTCAGCCGGTCAGGCAAAAAGACGGGGGCGCTTACGTCTGCCCCACGGTGGAAATAGAATGCGAGCAGTTCGGCGCCGACTGTTCACAGGAGTTCTTTAACAATATAATGGGCCGGTTTTGAACGACGATAACACTCGCCGCCAGGCCGACTTGGAAACGGACCTACTCCAGAATTTAGCATCGTGTAGCGATCAGTTGATCGAAATTCATGCTCAGTGTGGGCAGGACTATCCGAATTTCGATGTGCCGTTTGCCGAGTTTCGCGACGCCATCGCGACTGCCGCCAGAAAGTATTTAGTCGCCGTCGCAGGGCAAACAGCGCCGCCTTCAACGCAGGACCTTAGCCGCTTCATTGGGGATCTGAAGAGTCCCGATCTGTTCCTGGGTCTCGCCTGCATGCGCGGCGACGAACAGGCCTGGTGGGAATTTGATCGCCAGCATCGGTCATTTATCGAACGCTGGACGCGCCACCTGGTGCGCAGCGACGCCGATGCCGATGAGGTAATCGACGCCGTCTATGTCGAGTTGTTCGGCACGAAGGTCGTCGATGGCGTCCGGCAATCGAAGTTCAGGACCTACACGGGTCGCGGGTCTTTGCGGGGCTGGCTGCGCGCAATCATCTTGCATGCTGCTGTCGACTTGCACCGGGCAGCGAAAATCGAAATACCCGTGGACGAGTGGTCGGAAGGCGGGGAAGAATTGCAGTCCCGTCAGGTTTCCGGCGGCGAAAGTGAAGATTCAATGCTGACCAGCGTGGTGCGCGAACGATATCGATCGGCCACTATGGCCGCCCTGGATCATGCGCTTACGACCCTGGACGATCACGAAACGCTCCTGCTGCTCTACTATCACGTTGAAGGTTTGAAGCTGCGCGAGATCGCGCGCATTGTCGAAGAGCCCGCGTCCCCAATCCGCCGCTGGTTCCAGCGTCGTAATTCCCGACGGAGCCGCGTGCACGAATCGACGGTAATGCGCTGGCTCGACAAGGTCTATCAAAAGATTTCAGACCGGTTTCACGCCGAGCTGGCCGGCAAGCATGGTCTGAAGCCCGAAGAGATCGAGATTTGTAGAGCGCTGGCCGCCAACGATCCGGCCCAGACGATTTCCATCATGGGGCCGGGCAAAATTGAGAAGCAAGACGGCGTCAGGTCTGAAGGCACGTCATGAAAAGTACCGAGCAGCACAATCAGGAATTTGAACCGGTCCGCCGGCTACTCGATGTGCGCCTGAAGGCTCGCATGAGCGCGGCGGCTGATGCGGCCAATCATCCTGACGACGACGTGATCAATGCTTTTGTCGAAGGGCGGCTGGATGATTCCGAATCCCGGTCGCTGGTGTCGCACCTCATTACGTGTCGCTCGTGTCTGCATTTAACCGCTCAACTCATTCGTTTACAGCCTGACACGGAAGACGCCGGAGAGACGATTGCGCCTGAAGCCGAGCGTGGGCCGCTGCAGCGATTCTTTGATCGACTCTCGATTGGCGCGATGCCGCCGGCCGATGAAGATGTGGTGTTTGCGTATCAGGACAACGGCGAGACGAAGAGCGAAGAGGAAAATAAGGCTGAATCCGGCGCGCCCGATGAAGATTAGGCATGACCACAGCCGCTGGTTAGGTAGTCAGTACCATCTGCGTTAGCAGATGGTAGGGTCACGCTACTTTGTCGAACCTGATCGTACTTGCTGTTCCATCTGCTGACGCAGATGGTACTGACTTCAGTGCCGCGACACGCTACTCAGCGACGGTCCATTGGTTCAAGTGGTCGACGAAAACTGCGCGGACAGATAATCCCGAAGCATCATCTGAAAAAGTCTGGTAAGGCTTGACGCCTTCCACCTTCATCACCTTCACCTGCCCATTTTCAAAACGAAAAGCGCCCGTCGCGTTGGTAAACGACATGCCGCCGGAATCGTCGCTGCCGCGTTCGGCTTCGATATAGGCAAAGCGCAGGCGATTTTCCCAGGCCTGCGACGTCAGTTCAGCCGGCCGGCGTTCCGTGCGAACGTTGCCGTTCATATCGCCGACCAGCGCGGCTTCGTTGTTGAAGGCAAGCAGGAAATCCATGATTGTTTTGAGTGAGGTGACAATATGACAAGTCAGAGACGTGCGTCAAACTGGCCATCACATTAAGAAGGACGGTAGACGCGCAGCCTTGTCTCAAACTGTCTTCCTCCCGCTCCCACTGGGAGAGGGCCGGGGTGAGGGTCTAGCGCAGAGTATTTTTTTTTCATCGCGCGGCCACGCCGCGCGCAGATCGTTCAAGAGGGAGTCCGCGTAAGCCCTCACCCCAAACCCTCTCCCAGTGGAAGAGGGGATTTGAAATCACGCGCTGGAGCTCTTTGAGTAGTCTTGACTCCCGCAGGTTTCTGGCGAATTCGACGCAACCGCTGCACTGGCTCCGCCACTCCGATGCGCGGCAAGTCTGCGACTTGCCGGGGGCGAAACTTTTTACTCGGGTCTTCGACCCGCCACGGTCAGAGACCGTTCAGATTAATAGATCACGTTTCGGCAAGTCAGAGACTTGCCGCGCATCAGAGTGGCGGAGCCAGTGCATAAGGAGTCAAGTAAATCTCTTGTCGCGGCTTTCCAGGATGGTCACGAGACCGGATCTTTCCAGGATGGTCACGAGACCGGATTTGGTAGCAGGTTTATATTGATGACGGCTTCCTTTGGTTCGCACCCAATACCACCCTGCTTGATGAGCTTTACGACGTCGGGACCTTCATCGATTCGCGATAAGCCCCTCAGAAGACACCGTCAACAGCTTCGCGCGTGATCGAAATCACCAACGCTGACACGGCTGACTCGATCCCTCTGTAAGTTTGCGCGTCCCGCAGGCCACCGCTAGTCGCCAATTGTCGATCGGCGTGCCGCTCACCGTCATGTGACTCGTGAGATAAGCGAGCCTCTGCGTCTCCGGACCCTTCGCGGTCGTGAAACGTTCTTTGAGGTAGTAAGGCGGAATCGCCTGGTAATTCAACGTCACCCGCACCGAAACGATTGCCTGCGTCCGTTCATTCAGCGGAATGCTGTAAGTAATTCGGTCTCCGCCCAGCGCGCCCGCACTGTTGACGTAGTCCGGATCGTGTTCGGCCTCGCCGTGCGGACTGGTGTATTCCGCGAACGGCCCGTTGCTGCGCCAACCCTTCGGCAGCAGGCGATTACTTTTTAAAACCTGATCCAGGCCGACGAAGCTGGTCGTTATTTTGCCCGTGACGTCGGCGATGATCTCTTCATAGATCTGCACCTCGCCCTCATCAGAAATTGTCTGATAGTGCGGCTGCAAAACCTGTTTTCGTTTGACCGGATCGTAAAAGAATTCCGTCGGCAGCACTTCTTCGCCGGTGCCTTTGACGATGGCCCCGACACTATTGGTCCGGCCGGAAGCCCACACGACTTTTCCGTTCGCATCCAAACCTTCGAAGGTAATGAACGCACGCCGGAAGGCGACTCCGGAAGGCAGGTCGTGTCCCGCCAGATTCCTGACTTCAACTTTGGCTTCGATGGATTTTTCCGTGCGGGTGAGTTCGTTGACCGCGACAGTGGCCGTCTCGCGCCGGGCCAGGTCGAAGCCCGAGCTCTGCGACGTCAGCAGTCCCGGCACAGCGTCGCCATACATGTAGTCGGCGGTGCGAATGCCCAGGATGTCCGGAAACTGCTCGAACATCATCAGCCCGAATTGATTGATACCGAGCAAGGTGTGACGTGAATATTGATCCCGAACGCGGACGGTGATGTCTTTGTCCGGCAGACGATAATCTGTAAAGGGATAATCGACGTCTTCAATGTTGGCGATCCGAAACACGAGCGGCCGATTGAGGAACTTCGTGGGCATGTGGCAATCCTGGCAGGTTTTCACACTGGCCCGATCGATCGGTTCGCGCTCGTTCTGATAGACGCTGTTCGTCCATTCCGGGTACGTCGTCTGCTCGTGAAATTCCTTAGGTTTGCCGTTCGGATCCAGCACTGGCTTACCCTGCAAATCCAACACCGGCAGCACCACCGTGTGGCAGCTGCCGCAGAGAGCTGACGTTTTGATTTGCTCACCGAAGCGCGGCGTCATTCCGGTCGCATTCTTCATCGGCTCGGTAATAAGCTGATCGTAAGGACCGTTAATGGTGTTCGGCGGATCGACCTTGAATTGTCCGGTAAAGGTTGCGGGTTTACCCAGATCCTCTTTGGCGATGCGATGACAGACGGCGCACGAGATACCGTCACGGGCCAGCGCGCCATATTTTGCGTCCGCTTCGCCGGGCAGCGCGTAAACCATGCTGTGCTGAAACGGTTGATGCTTGTCGAGCTCGACCTGTCTTTGACCCATCACCCCGTGACAGCGGTAGCACGTGTTATCGAAGAATCCCGTTTGCGAAGGCCGCATCGCCTTTTCCGATTCCAGCTGCGCATGAAAGATTGGATCGCGGCCCGCCAGTCCCATCATCGACGCGCGCCACTCCGTGTAAGGTGAAAAATTGAGCGGCGGCTGGATCTTCTCTTCAAACAGAAAAGCCATGTTCTCGTCGGACGCGGAGTGGCATCCCAGGCACTGGCTGGAAGTAATGAACCCGTCGGGACCGCCCATGGCGGCGACGACGTGATCGAACGATTCGCCCGGAAACTTCTTGACGTCCGCAACTGGTACGAGCGGCAAGCCTTTGAACAAGTTGATAAAGTTCGGCTCCGGGGTTTTGCGCGCGGTGCCAAAGGGGCCGCCGCGGATCTCTTTCTGTTCGGCAATCTGTTGATGCTCGTCTTTGCCGGGCGGCAGTTGCTTACTCATGGTCGGCACTTTGATCGCGAACGAGATCGGGTCGCCTTCGACATTCTTCGCCGTAATGAAGGTCGATTCTTTCTCGGCCGAGGCATGGCAGCGCAGGCAATAAAGGCCAAAACCGGAATCTGGATAATCGATCGCCGGATTGTCTGACTTGTAGTTGGGGGCATGGAAGGACCAGTACCAACCGTCATAGGCGCCCTTTTTGTCTTTGACCATGATGGTCCAGGCGGTCAGTTTCGCGTCCTGCTGCGCCGGGGGCGGAAACATCTCTTTCACGATCATCGCTCCGTCCGGAATCGACCCGGCGCGATTCTTATGCTTCAGCCAATCCCAAACCTCCGGGGAATAAAAAACTTTTACTGAGTTATGAGTGCCGAAAGATTTGTTATTGACGAAAGGGCCGCTGTTACGAATCTGGCGATCGGCAACCCAGTTCTTGTAACAACCCTGGTCGAGAAACTTGTAAAGCAGCTGTTCAAATTTGGTGGTGCCGATGTCGCTCGCATTCGGCAACGGAAATGAAATCGTGCAAGGCTGCGGTGCAGCTGCGGCCGGAGGCGTTGGCTGTTGAGCGTGGCTATTGTGGATGACAATGCTCGCCGCCGTAGACAAGCAGGCGAACACAAAAACGATCCGAAGAATAGGTTGGGGGTTCATGGAGGATTTGTTCACCAATTGACAGCAAGGTCTAACGGCAAGGGATTATCATCGTTGAGCGGGTGATCGCGCAACAAGAAGTAGCGCGCATCCAAATTGAAAAAACCATCGCCGGCTAATAAAGTGTTGCGCGCCTGGCGCCATCCCATGAATGCGAAACAAAAAACTGTCCGCCGGAAGATCAGAATCGGCGTTGATACCGGCGGCACGTTCACCGATTTTGTTTACGAAGTCGGTGGCGACGTGCGGATTTTCAAGGCGCCTTCGACGCCGGATGATCCTTCGCGGGCAATTACCGAAGGCCTCTTGCGGGTCGCGAATGAAACCGGCGCCCGCCTTGGCGCGCTCGAGGTGGTTCATGGTACGACCGTCGGCACGAACGCTTTGCTGCAACGCAAGGGCGCGCGCACGGCGCTCGTTACTACCAGTGGTTTCGAAGATGTAATCGAGATTGGCCGTCAAGCCCGGCCGGAACTCTACAATCTCAACGCGGTCAAACCACCCTCGTTGGTTGAAAGCGAATTGCGATTCGGGATTAAGGAGCGCGTGGCTGCCAACGGCGAAATTCTTGAACCGCTCGAAGACAACGAGATTACCCGCGTATTGGAAGAGCTGCGGCGCGCCCAATGTGAGGCGGTGGCCGTCTCGCTTTTGTTTTCATTCGTAAGCCCGGCGCATGAACAGCGCATCACCGCAGCTTTGCAATCACTCGGTGTGCCGGTTTCCATATCTCACAAAATTCTGCCCGAGTATCGCGAGTACGAGCGCACTTCGACCGTAGTCGTCAACGCCTATCTGCAGCCCCTGATGGGTCGTTACTTAAACCGGCTGTCCGAAAACCAAAGTCCAAAATCCCAAGACCAAAGTTCTGCTTTTAGTTTGCGCGTCATGCAGTCGTCGGGCGGCAGCATCTCGGCGGCGGCGGCGGCGGCCGAACCGGTGCGCACAATTCTCTCCGGACCCGCCGGTGGCGTGGTCGGGGCCCTGCGCGCCGCGAAGGTTTCCGGCTTCGCAGACGTGATCACTTTTGATATGGGCGGCACCTCGACCGACGTGGCGCTGTGCGATCGCGAAGGGCTGCGCCTGACCAATGAATCGATTGTCGCCGGCGCGCCGGTCGCCATCCCCATGCTGGACATTCACACGGTGGGCGCCGGTGGCGGCTCGATTGCGCGTGTTGATGAAGGCGGATCATTGCGCGTTGGGCCGGAGTCAGCCGGCGCCGATCCCGGACCGGCCTGTTATGGCCGATCGCTTTTGCCGACCGTGACCGACGCGCATCTGGTGCTCGGGCATTTCCCCGCAGCGCGTTTGCTGGGCGGCGAATTTAAACTCGATGAAGAACGGGCGCGCGAAGCCTTGAACAGCTTGGCGGTCCAAATGAGCACCGCAGCAAAGCGCAAGGTGACGCCGATCCAGGCAGCACAGGGTGTCGTCGACGTGGTGACCACAAACATGGAGCGTGCGTTGCGACACATTTCGGTTGAGCGCGGCCACGACCCGCGCGATTTCACTTTGATTCCTTTCGGGGGCGCCGGCGGTTTGCATGCGGTAGATTTGGCGCGCGCTCTCAGAATTCCCCGCGTCCTTTTGCCCGCATCGCCGGGCGCGCTTTCCGCAGTCGGGGTGCTGCTGGCTGATGTGGTTAAAGAGCAGAGCCGCACGGTAATGATCGAAAGCTCTGCTGAGACTCCGCGAAAGCTCGACGCGATATTTCGGCAAATGGAAAAAGAGGCGGTGAAGGTCCTGCGACGCGAAGGATTCCCGCCGGCGAAACAAAAGCACGAGCGCTCGCTGGCGGTTCGCTACCAAGGGCAATCGTTCGAACTGCAAATTAAGGTAACCCGCGGCGACATCGCCAAAGCGTTTCACTACGCGCATCGGGCGCGGTATGGATACGCACAGGAAAAGAATGCGGTCGAGATTGTCAGCGCCAGAGTGCGTTCAAGCGGGTTGGTCGAGAAGCTTAAGACAAAAAGATTTCGAGCGCAGACCGGCGGGGCGTTGGCAAAGCCACGCCAACATGTCGATACCTGGTTCGCCGGGAAGAAAGTTCGGGCAGCCGTTTACCGGCGCGAAGAACTTCAGGGCGGTGCGCTCCTGCGGGTTCCCTGCGTGTTGACCGAGTACTCCGGCACGACGCTGGTGCCGGGCGGAGCGCGAGCCACGGTCGATGATTACGGCGCGGTGGGTGTTGAGTTGCGGGAAAGCTGAAACATGCGAGTCGAGTTCATTCATAGTCAGGAAGATATGGTCGATGCTTTGTTGCGACTCAGCGCGCGATCAAAGGTCCTGCGTCGCATGAAACTAAATCGGACAATTTTGATGGGCTTGGTGACCTGGTTCGTGGTGGTTGTGCTGTTTCGCTTTTCGCTATATGGCTTCATCGCCGGTGCTGTTGGCGCGTTCTTAAGCGCCCTGACTGATCCATGGCTCTACCGCTATGGACACCGAAAAGCCCTACGCAAAATAATTAAGGAGAGACACGGCGATAAACGCGAATTTCTCTGCATCGTTGAACTGTTGCCGGAAGGAATGAAGACGAGCGACGCCGATATGGACGTGATGTTTGGCTGGGACGCAATCGAAGAGATTTTGGAAACGAACGATTCGGTAGACATTTTTATCCGCACCGGCATTTGTGTGGTGCGTAACCGGGCGTTCAGTTCGGCCGCCGAAAGGCAAAGGTTTATCGAGCTCGGGCGAGAGTACATGACCAGGTCCCGCGTATGAAGAGCTTCGATCCGACCACACTCGAAATTTATCGCGCGCTCTATACCTCGGTAGCGGAAGAGATGGGCGTGACGCTGCGGCGCACATCGTTCTCGCCGAACATCAAAGAACGGCGGGATTATTCGTGTGCGGTGTTCGACGCTGACGGCCGCGTGATTGCCCAGGGCGATCATATGCCGGTACATCTGGGCTCGATGCCGATGGCGGTCGCGGCCGCTTTGCGCGAGGTCGAAATCGAAGCGGGCGATGTGGTGGCGGTGAACGATCCGTTTGCGGGCGGAACACATTTGCCGGACGTGACGCTGGTGATGGGAGTATTCGGCGAGATCCGATCGCGTCCGTTGTTTTATGTCGCTAACCGCGCGCACCACGCGGATATTGGTGGCGCGACGCCGGGATCGATGGGCCTCGCCACCGATGTTTACGGCGAAGGAGTGCGCATTCCGCCCGTCAGGATCGTCCGCGGCGGCGAAGTTTGCCACGACGTGATGAAACTTATCCTCACGAACGTACGCGGCAGCGCTGAGCGGCGCGCCGACTTTGAAGCGCAGATCGGTTCGCTGAAGACAGGAGAGTTGCGCTTACTGGAAATCGTCGACCGTCGCGGCATGAAGGAAGTTCGCGATTATGCCGCCCACCTGATTTCTTATTCAGCGCGCATGATGCGCCGGGCTATCGCTGCGATTCCCGATGGCGCGTATTCGGCAGCCGACGCGCTTGACGACGACGGCATCGTCGATGAAGAGATTCCGATCCGAGTGAAGATTACCGTGAAGGACGATCGGGCGCGCGTGGATTTCACCGGGAGTTCACCACAAGTCGCCGGTGCAGTTAATGCGGTCGAGGCCATCACCGTCTCGGCGGTGTCATATTGTTTTCGGTGTCTGGTCGGCAGCGACGTGCCGGCCAGCGCCGGTTTGATCGAACCGATTGAAGTCATTGCGCCGGCCGGCACCGTGGTCAACGCGCGGCACCCGGCTTCGGTCGCCGGCGGCAACGTCGAAACTTCGCAGCGAATTGTCGACACAGTTTTCAAAGCCCTGGCGCAGGCTATCCCCGAGCGCATTCCCGCTGCCAGCCAGGGAACGATGAACAATCTGACGATGGGTGGAATCGATCCGCGCACGGGATTGGAATTCTCTTATTACGAAACTGTCGCCGGTGGCATGGGCGCGCGCGCGGAATTCGACGGCATGAGCGCGACGCATAGTCACATGACAAACAGTCTGAACACGCCGGCGGAGGCGTTGGAATATGCTTACCCGCTGCGAGTGCGCGAATATCGAATTCGCAAAGGCTCGGGGGGCCGGGGAAAGCGCCGGGGCGGTGACGGCGCCATCAGGGAGATTGAAACCCTGGCTACGGCGAACATGGCTTTGTTGTCGGATCGACGCAAGCGAGCGCCGTATGGTCTGCACGGCGCGGGCGCCGGCGAGCCGGGCCGCGCCTACGTCATCCGCGTCGACGGCGCCAGGGAAGCATTGAAGTCGAAAGACAACCGGCAACTTAACCCCGGCGATCGGGTGCGGATCGAAACGCCGAGCGGCGGCGGCTGGGGGAAGGAATGATGAATGGGACATCGGTCCACTCATACGTCCCATCTGTCCCATCGATCACCGCACTTTCGGAATTCAATCGTTTGATTTAGACTGCACCGTTCGCCCACACCATCGCAGAAAAATTGAAGAATAAATGAGCACGACAGTAAGAATGATTCGCACGATCGAACCAGATGAAAACGAAGTCCCCGCCCGCAAGGAACATCCCGGGGTGCGGCAAGCCGGTTGGATTGAAGTCATCGCCGGTTCAATGTTCTCGGGTAAATCAGAAGAGTTGATCCGCCGCCTGCGGCGCGCAAAAATTGCCCGCCAGAAAGTGCAGGTATTCAAGCCCGAAATCGACGCCCGCTTCTCGAACGATCACATCGTCTCGCATTCCGAGATGAAGCATGAATCATCCAACGTGCGCACGGCCGCCGAGATTCGCGCCCGCGTCGAACCGGACACGGAAGTGGTCGGCATCGATGAAGGCCAGTTTTTTGATAGTAATTTGATCGGCGTGGCCAACGAACTGGCGATTCGTGGCGTACGCGTGATTATCGCGGGACTCGATCAGGACTACACCGGAAGACCCTGGGACCCGATGCCGCAACTGCTGGCGATCGCCGAGTACATCACCAAGACGCACGCCATCTGCATGAAGTGCGGCCAGCCCGCCAACTACACCCAACGTACCTTTGAATCAGAAGAGCGCGTGGCCGTCGGCGGGGCCGGCATGTACGAAGCACGTTGTCGTACCTGTTTCGTCCCACATGCCGACGCGCCGACGGTGCACGAGGACTGACCAGTCTTCAGATTCCGAACGCCTTTTTCAACAACTCTTCGACCGCATCAGATGCTTCTCCTTGAGTCGTGGGCAAAGTCTCCGGCACGGCGTTGAGCGCTGCCGGTAAGGTGGTAGTCAAGGCCATGACGCCTTTAAGCCACTCCTTGCTGAGCGAATCAAGCGGTTCGTCTGCCGGATCGACTGGGAGACCGGCGGCGAGCGAAACTACCGTGTCAGTCAATGGCGGCCGATTAAGTTTCTTCGGTATCTGCGCTGCTGAACGTGAGTGTTCTGGGATCCGCGTGGATAACTGAGTTCTCACTACCGTCGAGAAGTCAGGATCAATACGCCTTGAGGCGAACTCGTTTAACTTCTACCTCGCCAGTCTCTTTCTTCACCGTTACCACGTGAGTGGCTTCCAACGGTAACTTTCCGCCCTTCGGTTCCAGGGCTTCGCCCCGCACGAGTAAGTCCTTTACAAATCGTCCCGAGGCTGTTTTTCCAGATGTCATTTTCGACTTGGCCTGCGGTTCCCTGGCAGGTGATCGTTTGGCTTTACTTTGTGCCGAGCGCTTTTGACTGGTTCGAGAGTTCTTTCGAGTTTTAGTTGTCATGGGTACCTCTCGAACCAGTCTAGGTCGCGCTCTTTCGGCTAGTCAAACCCGCATTCAAAGGTCCTCCGTTTCATAACCAAGTCTCCACCTTCTTCAACAATGACGTGAGTCTTGTTCGAAACAGAGTTTTGCAAACCGGCGTCAGGGTGAGAATAAGAACCAACGTCGACGCGGCCGCGTTGGAATAAATCCTCGGTGTATGACTCGGCCGCGTTTTGCGCGGATCGTGGTTCCAGGGGACCGAGCATTAACGACGAGGAGGTTACCGCGAATTGCTTGGCTTCTTCGGCAGTGTGAACCTTGAGAGCAGATCGGCTAAGACCGTAGGGTTCACCGGCGATGGTGGCTTGAGGTAGCTCAGCCGAAATAGTTGTGGTCGCCGCCACTAAAGATCTGCGTCGGGGTGCGGATTTGATGCTGCTGACCGTTACCGCCGCTTGGAGTGAGAGAATACCGCGCCGAGTGAACGCACTCTTCAGGACGTTTCGGTACTTGCCGTTAAAAGGAGCGGCTTCTCCCGCACTAAGCATGTGTGCGGCCACCTGGCTGAAGTAATCCGGGACTATTGGAGCGTCCAGGATGCCGGCCACCAGGATCCGCGCGCCATCCGACGCCGCCTTAGTCATGTCATCTACTTTGGGTGGATTTCCCTGAAGCCTGAATATGCCGGCTAAGACATCGAGGAACGCGGCAGTAAATACGCGTGAGAACGAGTGTGGTTCCGACGAAAGTTGAGAAGCCGGCGCGGAAGGCGGCAGCGTCTGCGGATCTCGATAGAAGAACGAGTTTACAGCATTTCTCAAACAATCCGGCTCGACTGAGCTCGGGTGCTGGATACGGATGGCCCCGCCGAGTTGTTCAGCCAGTCGCGATAATCGCGACGATCTGTTGAGCACTCCGCCAGTTTCGTCAAACACTTTTTGCCTGAAGGATGCGACTTGCAGGGCTGAGACTATTGCGCACATATCTCCAAACGACTCGTGAAAGGCCGCGGCTTCGATGGTTTGGGCGTCGAACAATTGGGGTCGTATGGCATCGAGAATGGCATGCCCCATTTCGTGGCAGGCGACGTCTGGGCTTTCCGCTGAGAAGAACGTTCGCCCGGCGACAGTGTCATGAAAGAAGTGCAGCCCCGGCGCGTCTCCAAACCCGCCGCGCGTATAAAAGGCGTTCAGATCAATCCCGTCATCGAGGATCACCGGTAACCGTGCGCCTACTTTCCATTTGGTGCTGGAGGGAAGGATGGGTCCCCAGAAATCCGCCGTTCGTCTCAACGCGCTGGCCGCCGCATAAAAGCGAAAATCTGCGGTACCCGGCTGGTATATTTTGGGCGCAGGGGTCGAACCTGAAATTTTGAACGGAAGTGGTTGTGCCGTTTGATCGGGAGCGGCGCCGGTGATCGGCACCAGAGCCGGCTGTTGGCGAGCGTCTCCGGGATCATCTTCCCAGGTGGCGACAGTAACGGTCGCGGCGGCTGGGGCTTTACTTCCCGCGCGAGTTCGGGTTCCTTTTCGGCTAGATCGTTTTCTCGTTGGCATAATTTAATCTCCTCAAGTTTGTAACGATGGTGAATGGCCGCAACGGGGAACATAGGTACGAGTCGCGGCCCGGGTGATTTGGCTTTAGGACAATTCGCGTCCGGGCGGTGAAGGCTTGAGTAAGGCTTTCATTCCAGCCGTCATCGCGCCGATCACTTCAATCAGGTTTTCGCCGACGAACAGGCAGCGCGAGATTTCTACGCCAGCTTTCTGTGCCGCGAAGCGATAGATCTTGGGATCGGGTTTCGCGGTCCCCGCGTCGTGATCCGAAACGAACCCAACAGGATCGAGAAACTGGCTGAGGCCGGCCTGTTTGAGCATGTCCAACGCTTGAGCGTCGGTAAGCTGCGCGCCCAACGTCGTAATGATCCCCACGCGCAATCCCAACTGATGCATGGACTGCAATAGTCCGGCGCTGCTCGGGAAGGCTGTGAACTTACCGGTTGTCGAATTACGGTCACCGAGCGTTCCGCCGATGTCGAAGAAGACGATGTCGATTTCAGTTGTCATGGTTGAGGCCTTTCGTGATTACTTGAAGCACGAAGCCTGAGGTAAACATGGTTGTGCTGTTTCTTGCTTTCTCCTGAGGCAGCTCGTAAAAGAAGTTATCCGCAATCGAGCGCGCGTCTTTAAGCAATCAAGAGTTAGTACCGTTCGGACGCGAGGACGAGTAACGTCAGATCCATTTCTTCCTCCCAGCTGTCTAAGAGCCGTCACGTAATATCGACGTGTCACTGATCTATATGAAACAGAGGTCGGTAACATTTCACTTCTTGACGGAGGCCGTTTTCGGTAGACCTTCCTTCAATCGAGTGGCCTGCAATCAGTGATGAAAGTTATTTGCGCGGGTTGGTTCACGACTCGAGAGGGCGGATCGTAAAGACCGTCAACGAACATTTAGGAAGGAGGCCGGCAAAACATCTCGTCGGCGAGAACGAAGTTTTAACGTGAGTTGAGCAATGGAAGACGTGCCCCGCGAGATAACGGGACGAAGGTTATTTCGAATGCAATAAACTTAAGTTCGGGGGTCAGCCGGCATTAGGCTGATTGACGCGAGCGCAGCTATTCAAATCAAAAATCTGTGTGCGGCTTGCTGTCGGGGAATAAACTCAGCCCACTCTGGATCGTGTCGGAGTTGGCAATGGTCCCATAGGCAGTCCCAACTTCTGGAGTATTGCCTTGAGGTTTGGTCGGCCGCCAATTTTTTGATTGGCGGGGCGGTTAGCGGCCGGATCTCCATCAACTTGTGGCGTGTTGGTTTCCGGGTCAGCAAGCAGTTGACGCGCTGCTAACGGAGTCAGCCGAGGTCGGTTGGCCCGGCGTAAAGCGCCCTGTACACAGGCGAGCACTGCAGCGACCATTGGCGTGGCCGCTGACGTTCCGCCAAAGTCGCGTGTGTACCAGCGATCTTCGTTCGGCCCCTGCTGTAAGTTCCCAAAGCCGGTCGTGGTCACGTCCTGGCCCCAACCCTGAGCGTCAACCATGCTGCCATAGTTTGACTTCTCCATCCGCGACAGTTCCGGTCCCCAATCAACTCCATTTAAGTTCCTGGGAGGCGCGCCCGCTCCGACCAGAATGGCCCCACTGTCGACATTTGTTCTGCGAAAAGGATTCTCCCAGTCCGCCGGAAATGGTCCAAATTCATGCGCCGGTGAGCGTTCGAAAAGATCGTCGTCCAAGTTGCAATTCCCGTTGCCGGCCGCTTCCACGACGATGATGCCGTCATCGGTAGCTTTTCGAATGGCTTTAAAGTTATCGGGCCACCATTCGATCGGAATGTATCCACGCTGATCCGCTCGCACTTCGAAATTGGGAGGACCCGGCGAATGCATCTCGATCACCAAAATGTCGCCGCGGCTGAGCAGGCCGGCCGCCTGTCTGATAGCTGCTGCGGTCCCGGAATCGAAAGGCGTGTGACTTGCGGGTTGCCCGAAAACCGAGACTGCCCGCACATTCGCGTCAGGACAGATGCCGATAATTCCCACGTTCGGTCCCGCCTGATGGTCGCCGCTGATAATGCCCATTACGGCCGTCCCGTGGTTCCGCCAGAACAAATCGGGTTTCTTGGTCCCGCCGACTACGCCGCCCTGGTTTTGCTTCAAGTCTTCATGTGAAAAGCGCCACGCGCCTTCAACATCAATAATCCGAATGCCAACACCCGTACCTCCGGGACAATTCCACGCCGCGAAAGCGTCGACGCCATGAGGTGCTGGTCCCAGGTAGGGTTGCCGGTCAGAAAGATCCTGCGTTACAGGCGGTAATGGATCGGGCTCAAAGTTCTGCCCGCTCGGCATGAACGGTAACTCTACCCCGGGCTTAATAAAAGCGCTGTGCACAAGCTTGAACTCTCGAAACGTCGCGGCCAGGCGCTCCAGCTCCGAATCCGGGGCGGATACTCGATAATAAAGCGAAGCTGCAGACCATGGTCCCAAAGCGTCGAAGGTCGTTGAGGCAAAGCTGCTGTCAATCGCGTCTTCGCTCAGACCGAAAAGTGGCTCGAGGCGAATGTTCTCTGCAGCCATGAAGTTGCTCAAGCCATCGACCGGCATGCCGCTAAGCGAAACAATGCCGGCGGCGTTCGCGCGCAAAGCAACATCAGGTTCAGCAACTACAACCAGTTCTCGCGGTGCTGGTGAAGGTTCCATGGCTTCTCCCCATGATTATCTTGAATCGACTAGACAATTTTGCTGCGGCTCATACTGCAACCCATGCAACGGGCATCGCTGTCGTTGGGAAGTGACGGGGCGGTCCCCGTCGCGGAAAACCGGATCTTTTGCTTATCCGGAATAAGGTGTCCGACCGCGGTGTAATAAGCCTCGGCGTCTGACCCACCCTGATTGGCCGCGCAAATTCGAGCAAAGGTGATATGGAACCGCGATTGCCAGTCGGCCGTAAAAATGACGTCGTCCCCATTCTTGAAAACGGCCCTGCTGGTCGGCTTATCCAGCACGATATCGATGCCGCTTTTCGTGGCAACCCGGCCAACTATTTCCTCTTTGATATTGGGAGGGCGCGTGATTGTCAGATCGTTTTGGCTGATGGTCCGGGTGACCAATTCGCCCGCGTTCACCTGCAGCACAGTGGCGAACCCTTTAGGCTCTGCACCGATCGGCTGGGAGTAGACGTCGCTTTCGAGGTCGAGCACCCAACGGAACGAATCCTCGTTTTCAAGAGTGGGGCCGAACTGGCGATTGAAAGCCACGTCCATTTTGCGCAGAGAGATTTTCTTCTGCGTTGCGTTGCTCACCGTCAGGGTCAGTTTGGGTTTGATGTCGGCCTCGTCGATCTGCGTTAAGAGCTGGGGCGTTCCCGAGGCGTCCTCTCTCAAAACTCGAATGGCAAAGTCATGGCCCTGAGGAACGTTGGCCAAAACCCCAACGGTACATTCCTTATCTTTGGGGCCGACGAACACCGTCTGCAATCCTTCAAATGTAACTTGCACGTTTGGTTTGTTAACTGATGGCATGGATATTTCTCCCTAAGCTTCTTAGTGCAACTTCACAAACTCGAAAAACATCAACCGGGGAGTTCTACTCGTTATGTGTTTTCCGGTAGAAGTATTTCATCATGAACATCGAAGGGCTCGACCTCAGGAGAAATTAGATTGGCTGGCGGTTGGTGTCATACACCTTGAGTCGGGATCATTCTTGTCCGGGCCCTGGTCGAAATGAATCCGATCGCTTGGAGCGATGTTACCGGCGACGGCGGTATAAAAGTTCTCTGCGTCGCTTTCATTGGGCTTGGGCATATGACCCGCTGGGCGGGCTTGTTTCACCTCGATTTCGTAATCAGTGTCCTTGGCGACGGGTAAAGAAATTTTAGTAGTGCCGTTCCAAAAGTCTGCCAGGTCATCTTTGGCAAGACTGATGTCACAGCCGACTCGAATTGCAACTTTCCCCACGTTCTGATCGCAATTCTTTTTCTTGAGGACCAAGCTTCCGCCACTCGGTTTGGCTGTAAAAAATGTGCCGTCGTTGATACTGAGTATCGATTTGAAGCCATCCGGACTGACGGCGATACCCGCCGGGTACATATTTCTTCCTTCAAAGTCCAGCACCAGATCAAAGTCGCTCTTATCAGCGGTGTGGCCGTGAAATAAGACGATCTTCTTCTCGGGTTTCTGTACGTCCAGCCACATGCGAAATTGAAAATCCGAACCCTTTATTTTCTTAAATTTCTTGCGCTGGCCGCCGGTAATCCGAAAAAAATTGACCTCTGAGTCATGCTGCGGCGCATATTTCAAAATACCTACACGACAGGTGGTCGCCTTCTCGTTGACGAATAAGATCATCATTCCTTCCAGCGAAAGGTGAATGTTGGAAACGACATCGGTTACGCTTTGTCTTGCCATATTCAATTTCTCCTATTGGGGTGTGCACGAGAGGTTCACACGGAGAGAGCCTCTGGGTGTTGTTGTTGACAGCCGGCGCCGGACCGCCGCCGCAGACTCAAAACGTCGCGTAGCCGCCGGTCAGCTCAAATCCTGCCCAGTAATACGGTTCGCGATAACGGGTGTCGGCGTTATTCAGCATGTCTTCCTGGGCTTGCCGTAAAGCTTCGACGGTCGACAGCTTTCCCGTCTTTCGGTGGCGGTGAAAGGCAATCATCAGCTCGGTAGTGGAATCGGAATCGATTGGCCACAAACTATCGATGACTAACGGAACACCAGCTGCGATGAATGCACTGGAGAGGCCAATCGTTCCTTCGCCGCCGTAATAGCGCCCGACACCGGTCTCGCAGGCCGACAGCACCACCAGCCGTGTTTGCGACAATTCCATTGCATAGATTTCGTTGGCCTCGAGTACGCTCTCGTAACCGGATAAGCTGTTCCCACCCGACCGCGCGAGGATTAGTCGCGATCGCCATGGCGATTGCTCGTCGACGATCGAGTGCAAGGCAAAATGAAGGACGTCAACCTTCTTCATCCGCTCGGCCACCAACGGTTTGGTGGGTTGAGTGTCCGTCAATACGACGGCACGCGGGGGCTCGTAAAGAGCCCAGACCGCTCGCGCTTCTTTGGCGGCCGACGGCAGGTCATCAAGATTCGGAAACTCTTCATGATCAAAACGAGGGTTCCCCACCGCCAGTAGGCTTTCGCTGGCAACCTTTTCTTTCTTCACAGCATTCTGCGAAGACGCAATAAACATCGAGGAACTCGGCGCCCTGAGCAACCTATAGTCATTAACTAAATACTTGCCCGGTTGCGGCACCAACGCCGCAAACGGCAAATAGTTGAGCATCTTGTCCGGGACAATACAGAGCAGTTTGTCTGGCTTAAGCCGTTTCTCGATCGGCCGAAGCAGCAGGTTGTAGAGAGCCGCGCCGTCTCGATCGACATCCGCGCGTTGGGCGGTTGGCGACGAGACCAGTTTGAGATAGCGAGAAAGTGTCTCATTGAGTTGCGCCAGTGGAATGGACTGTAGCTCATGAATGAAATCAGTGTCGGAAATCAGCCAAATAATTATTTTGTCCGGCAGTACCGTGTATTGAACGACTTGAACGTTTGCCGATAAGGCTGACTGAATTTCGTCGAAGCTCTTCTGGGGGGAAACGGCATCGAGGCGAATGTCCGGGCCGGACTCGCCGTCAATTTGTTTCCCTTTCTTTTCCGCCAGATCGCGTAAAGAACTCGCTCGTGCTTGCTCGGAATATTCAAAGGCCGTTTGATAATTCTGTTTTGCAAACTCGTAGTCAGTAGCGATGTCGTAAATATCCTGTTCGGTATCAAAGAAAGGCAGGCGATTTGATACTTCACGGATGTTTGCACGATAGCGTTTGAACAGATCCAGGCAGGTTTTGATTTCTTCCGCGGCGTAGTCGCAACCGGGGGTCTTGAGGCAAGCGAGCAACTTTCCCTTATGAAGGACGTAGCTGAATGCCTCGAACCTGTCTAATGAGTGGTAGCTTTGTATCGCTTGATCGTAATTTGTAATGGCTTTCTTCTGGTCTCCTGATTGACGATAAATCAAGCCCAATTGCAGCATTGAATACGCTACGGCTTCCTGCCTGAACCGCTCTCCGGGAATTGTCCGGGCCGTCTTCAGGGCGGCTTCGCCGTTTCGCGCAGCGTCCTGAAAGTCTCCGTTATTCGCGTACATCAATCCCAGGATGGAGTAAGAACGACTAATTTCGGTGGCAAACTTCAAGGCCTCCGCTCGCTTGACCGCTTCTTTCTCGTATTCGATCGCGGCCGCATGCAGACCCAGGCTTTCGAGTGACTTCGCAATCCCAAAATAATTTCGCCACCATTGGATCGGCTCTGGTGGTGTCAGAAAAGCGGCGCTCAGACTTTGCTCATGCAGATCCAGAGCCTTGGAATAGTTGCCGAGTCGGCTGTATTCAGAAGCCAGTTGATTCGTAGTCTTAATGACTCCGGTCGTATCACCAATCTCCCTGGATAATTTCAGCGAGGCTTCACTGGCTGCTAACGCGGCCGAATGATTTGTCAGGTTAATCTGCGTATTCGCGGTGGCATTCAGTGCCTGCGCTAAAAGCCATCTGTATTGCTGGGCTCGCGTCGTGCGCACGACCTCGGCGAAGGCCGCCAGCGCTTCGTCAGTTTTCTTCTGGTTGAGGAAGAAAAAGCCGAGCGGATATTGCGCGTAGATGGCCTCGCTTTTGACACCGAGGCGCGCGAATCGAGTTTTCGCCTCCGCGAGTAATTCTCCGGCGCCCGGCTGCGACTGCCACAGTTCTTCCTGACCCTGTTTCAAGAGTCGCCGGGCGTCAGACATCTCAGCCCGCTGAGACAAAGACAAAGCCGACAGCTGCTCAGCCAGATCGCCAACAAAGCGATCGCCGGAACGCTTGGTTTCAATTGTCGCGACATAAGACAAAGCCTTATGCGCTTTCGCGGATTCCTCGGAGGCCGCATCAGCTGCCAGATATTTGTCGATCAGCGCGTTGGCAATTGGTCCGCCCGACAGGTCGCGGTTGCGACTGATTAGCAGCCATGCCGATTCGTCGTCGCCGGATTGGTAAGCCTTGAGAAACTCTTCGAAGGGATTACGTTTAGACCGCGCGCCGTTTCGCTCTTCTAATTGTTTGAGATTACGCCTCGCTTCCTCTGCCCACAGCGAAGTGGAATCTAATTTCAAATACTCTCGCCATTCAGCCGCGGCCGGATCCGGAAGTTGCATGAGCTGTAGACAAAGGGCGCGATTGAACCTTGCGTCTAACAATTTGCCGTCCAGCTCTAAAGCCTTGTTGAGGTTCGCCAGAGCTTGCGCCCGGTCGAAGGTACCCTTACCCGGTTCCGTGCCGGCCTGATCCAATTTGCCTTTCTCCAGCCAGGCCGCTCCCAAATCACTGAAGAGTTTTGGATTGTTTGAGCCGGCCTTTACCGCCGCGTCAAACTGCTGAATTGCCAGATCAAACTGCCGTTTAGCGAGAAAGACCTGGCCCAGCGCGTGACGAGTTTTGTCGTCCGGGCGCTCGTTGAATGCATTACCCAGAATTGCCTCAGCCCGAGTGCGCGCAACCTCGTCGAAGCGGCCGGGATCGTTCGGTCCGCGGGTCTTTGGATAAGGGGCATATGATAGCGACGAGATGCGCGACTCAACTGGACGCTGCTCCCGATAGGCATCGTTCAATGCCAACAGTCCCTTATCTAGATCGGATTTATAGAACGTGAAGCGCCAGACACCGAAGGCGATGACGATGAGGAAGAGGGTGAATGCCGCGATTGCATAACGCGATGAAAATAGTGACCGAGCACGCACCCAGCCGCCCGGGCTTGGACGAGAGTCCGCGAAGGCTTGAGCCGGTACCAGCGCAGACACATAGCGCTTGAATGCGCGACCGAATTTCAGTTTGTCCTGTCGCTCAGCAGTGATCAGGAAATTTCTTTCAAAGTCCGTCCGTTCGTCTCGGGAAAGATTCCCGGCCAGGTATTGATCAGTTAACTCGTCTTCGGTTACCTGTAATTCCTCGAACAATTCCGTGCTCACCAAAAGATCCTTTTCGATCTCTTCGCGCGCAGCTTCAGCCAACTGCCCCAGCAGATATTGCCTGAGTCTCTTTTGCACCTCTGGGGTCGGCGTCATTTGAGAAAATCCTTCAGGCTGGAGGCGGCCTCTGATTGATATGGATAGATACGCAAAAGCATTTCAATGTGCCGGTTGTTGTTCCACGCAATTGCGGACGCATTTTTCAAGGCCGCGCCGAATCCGGTGCGCCCGAATCCTCAGCGCGTTTAGCGCGATGCCAAGTTCAATCGCAAGCTGCCGGCGATGATCTATCTTTGCTTGTCGTTCATCCTGATAATAGCCAAGCACCAGGCGACGGGTGTTATCGGGCAAGCGTTCCAGGCAGCGATCCAGGCACGCAAATTCGGGTTCGTCGTCGACCGGTGGCATTGGCGGCGCCAACGAACCACTACCATTTCCGTTGGGGAGGTCCGCGGATATTAGGCGGGTTCGGCGCACGTATTCATGCTGCATGTTGGGCACGAAGGCGTAGAAATAAAGCGCGGGTTCACCTTCGTATTCGAATGACGGATCCGAAACCTTGGCCGCCACCCGGTTGATGAGCTCGTCGGTTAGTTCTTCCGGGCACGAACAACCGCGACAAGTAAAGATCTTTATCAGTCTTACCCGAATCGCTTCGTACTTTCGCCCCGCCTCTTCTCGGTCGGCGTCGAGCCAATCCAGCAATTTATCGAACGATGCCTGAGTAAGCGCCCAGTTTTTTTTCATCGAAAAGCGTGGCCACCGACGAAGTGGTCATGGTTTGATTTCGAATTTGTATCCGAAATTATCTGACTAGACTTGATGGTGATTGGACAGCCGGACGAACGCCTGCAATTAGGGTGGGGCCGAGGAGTCTTCAGATCACCAAGTGTTATCCGTCAAGCGTCTCACGAGATTGAGCTTAAACGGAAGGGCAACAAGCTTGCGAACAGGCGCAGAGTAATCGCCTTACCGGTCGATGTCAATTGGAAATCTACGAGAGGATGACCGCGGACACGAAGGAACTTCATCAGACACACCAGCCTCAAATTACTGACCGGGGTCGTGAAATGTTTCAGAGGCGGACGCCATAAGAGTTAAGCGGATTGTTGTGCTGGTCGAGCATCGGTGCACTGTTAGATCTGTCGCAAGCGCGGCTGTGCTCACCGACGATACAACGGCGGACTCTGATGATATGTACCAGGTGTGCTTACGGGCAGCAATCTGAAAAAGGATCGGCGTGAATTGAATATGTCCTCCCCCATCCGTGGCAAGGGTGCGCTTGAGGCGCATCCTTCGCAGCGGAGGATCTAAGGAGAGCTTGGTCCTTAAGAATTTAAGATCCGCAAAGCCGCGCCCACGGCCGGCCGCGGGCTGTCTTCGTGGCTGCGGCTGCCCGCCGCGAACAGGTGGGAGCCTGAGGTGCTGATAGCGCTGCTGTGGTCTGAGGCCAGCGCAGCTTTCACGTTCTTAATCTTTTCTTCCAAAGCCTCATTTGACTGCAGCGCTTGTTCCTTGGCCGATTGCGCAGCATCGCAGCGTTGGGTCTGGCGAGTAATTTCCTGCTTGAGCGTTCGCTCATTTTGCTGACTGGGAAGACGGCCAAAATAAAAGCCGATAATCACAAAGACAATCGGCTCAAGCCTCATAACCATTTTTTCGTCGGTCAGGGGCCTGAGCCAACCGGTGAGAGCGGCGCCGTAAAGGGAGATGAAGATCAGAGTGAGGACAACCATAATCCAGTTCTTGAGGGATTCGGTTCCGGCAGGTTGGGACGTGGGGTGAGTAATTCCGGTAGACATCGGGTGCCTATAAACTTTCGTTTTACTGGTAATAAAGATTCCTTGCTAAAACTTTAGATTGCCGCTATATAAGTGCTCACGCTTTCGCGTAATGGCCGCTCTCGACCAAATCGGTCTGACGCCGTTTACCTCTTCACTAACAAACGCACCGAGGTTCTGACGAAACTATCACGCGGGCGGAAATTTCTTGGCTGTAGTTGATTAGCCGGGGGACCGGATGCATCTGATGGGTTCTCACTCTGAAATCACCGCTTTGCTGGTTGATTGGGGTAACGGCGACCAATCGGCGCTCGAAAAACTCTTACCGCTGGTCGAACGCGAGTTGCACCGGCTGGCTCACAGCTACATGCGGCGGGAAAATCCCGACCACACCCTACAAACAACCGCTTTAATCAACGAAACCTACCTGCGGCTGGTCGATCAGCGAAAGGTTGAATGGCAGAATCGCGCCCATTTTTTCGGCATCGCCGCGCAAATAATGCGCCGGATTTTGCTGAATTATGCGCGCGATCAGAACCGGCAAAAACGCGGCGGCAAGGCGATTCACGTCTCTTTATCTGAGGCGATGGTGATGCCGGCAGAAAAAGATAGAGAGTTAATGGCTCTAAATGACGCGTTAAATAGGTTAGAGGCAGTCGATCCACGGAAAAGCAAAGTCGTGGAGTTGCGTTACTTCGGCGGTCTCAGCGTCGAAGAAGCCGCCGAGGTGTTAGGCATATCCCCCATTACGGTCATGCGTGACTGGCAATTTGCCAAGGCATGGCTCGCCCGTGAATTGCTAAATGGCAACTAATCTCAAGCAAATCGAGGAGATGTTCCATCGTGTCATGGAGGTCGAACCTGCGGCCAGGGCCGGCTATCTCGACGAAGCCTGTGAAGCGGATGCCGACCTGCGTCGTGAGGTCCACTCGCTTATCTCCGCCTATGAGAGCGGAGGCGCACTCCTGGAAGATAGCGCGGTGACGCTGGCCATGCGGGTGCTAAGCGCGGCCGACAGCGTCTCGATGATCGGGCAGGAAGTTGGTCCCTACAAGATTCTCAGTTTGTTAGGACAGGGCGGCATGGGCGCAGTTTACCTGGCAGAAAATCGCCGGTTGAACAAGAAGGTGGCATTGAAGTTCCTCTCCGCCGAATACATCACCGACAATTGGGCTAAGCGTCAGTTGATAAAGGAAGCGCAGGCCGTCGCGATGTTGGATCATCCGAACATCTGCGCGGTTTATGACTTCGAAGAGATCGGCGAGCACAGCTTCATCGTGATGCAGTACATCGAAGGTCAGACCCTTGCCGACCTGATTCGCAACAAATCGCTGAAGGTGACCCAGATGGTCCCGCTGGCTCAGCAGATTGTGAACGCGCTCGCAGACGCCCACGCGCACGGCATCATCCATCGCGACGTCAAGCCCAAGAACATCCTGGTCACGCCGGCCGAGCAGGTAAAGGTGCTCGACTTTGGTCTCGCCAAAACCATTCAGAAGAACCTCGAAGACTCGACTGAGAGCATTAGTCAATTATCGAAAGATGGTTTGCTGATCGGCACGATTGCCTACATGTCGCCCGAGCAATTGCGCGGGGAAAAGCTCGACTATCGCAGCGACATCTTCAGCCTGGGCACCGTGCTTTACGAGATGGTTTCCGGGAAGAACCCGTTTGCGCACCGGCCGGACGCGAAAACTAAATCTAACGCTGAAGTGATTTCGGCGATTATGGCTGGCGAGCCGTTGTCCTTGCGGCAAATATCCACCAAGTGCCCGCGCGAATTCGAGCATGTCGTCAGAAAGTGTCTCGAGAAGGACCGCAGCGAACGTTACCAGTCCGCGGCTGAGCTTGCGATTGATCTGGATAATCTGCAAAAGGGCGTGGCGTTGCCGCGGGAAGGCTCGTACATCAATCTGAGAATGGCGGCGATCGCTGCAGGGGTCTTGCTGGCTGTGGTGGTAGGCGCGTACTTGATCATCGCCTCCAAGACCAAACAGCAAACACTGGCGATCTTGCCGATCACCTGCGACGAAGCGACCATCCCGTCGCAATGCAACGGGCCGGTGTTGACCGACGCCGTGGTGAAAACGCTCGCGCGGCGCAGTAACCTGCGAATTGAACGATCGACGGTCGCCGCTTCGCTCTTCGGTCCTCAAGCGGCGAGTACGCAAAACATCGGCAGAAAATTAAATGCAGATGTAACGATGTCGGGCAGGATTACCCGCGGGGAGAAAGGTCCGCTGCTGACAATCCGTCTTGAACGAGTCTCAGATGGGTCAAAAATCGCCGAGGACAGCGAGCCTTTGAATCCGGACAATTTGCCGGTGCTGGCTCAGTGGGTCGCGATGAAAGCAGTGTTCCAGCTGCAATTGCCGATGAGTGATGACGACCGCAGCGTCTTTATGGCGTTAGCGGCAGAGCGAAAGCAAAGTGCGAGTGCCGTGGAACTCTACCTGCGGGGACGGAGCCACTGGAACAAACGTGACGGCGAGAACATTCAGCTGGCGATTGATAATTTCGATCAGGCTACGCAGGCCGATCCGACTTTTGCGAAAGCCTATGCCGGCATCGCCGATTCCTACGTGCTGATGAACACCGTCAGATATGGGACGCTGACCAGCAAAGATTCCATGAGCAGGGCTGAGTGGGCCGCCAAGCACGCACTCAGTCTCGACGACAATTCAGCCGAAGCGCATAACGCCTATGGCTCCGTGCTGATGAAAGGCAAATGGGACTGGCAGGGCGCGGAAAAGGAATTCAAGCGCGCCGTTGCGCTGAACCCCGACTACTCTCCGGCGCACTGGAATTATTCGAATCTGTTGCTCTACACCGGCCGCACCAGTGAAGCAATTGTGGAAAGCAAAATGGCGATGGATCGCGAACCGTTTTCGCCGCCGGCCATCCTCAATTACTGCAAAGGCTTTGCCTACACGCGCCAATTTAACGAGGCCGATGCTTGCTTCAGCAAACTGTCCGCGGATTATCCGGAGTTCTCCAGCGCCCGGTATATTCACGGCCTAATCTACATTGGACAAGGCAGGCTGGCGGAAGCTACCGAAGTCTTTGAGAGCTTCTACAACAAGGACAAGGCTTTGGGTGGCGCGATGCTGGGTTTTTGCTACGGTCTGACTAACCGCCGCGATGATGCCTTACGGGTGCTGTCTGAAATGGAACAGCAGAGTGCGCAAAAACCTATTCCGCCGCAGGAGTTTGCCATCGTATATCTCGGTCTCAATGACCTCGATCACGCGATGCCGCTTTTCCAAAAAGCAGTCGCGGAGCGGTACCCACCGGCAATGGGCATCTTCTCTGACCCGCTGATGGATCGCTATCGCTCCGATCCGAGATTTTCCGAGATGGCTCGCGAGGTCAGGCTGCCTTTAGGTCCGGTGACCTCGGGTGCTGCGTCCGCAGCGAATGTTTCCGCCAAATAGAATTGAGTTGCGCGGCCGCGAGGTTGGCTGCCGGCCGGCCGGCGGGGTCAACCTGCAACAACGAAGTGATCAGTTGCTGGAATTGAGAGGGAACTGAGCGCCGCAGCTTGCCGATCGGAATAGGTTGCGACGGTTCGTAGACTCTTCCCGTTATCAACAGATAAAGCATCGAGCCGAGGGCGTAAAGATCGTCACCCACGCCGGTAGTTGCTCGGTGCTGCCGCCACTCCGGCGGCGCGAACCCGGCAGTTCCCCACCTGACAATATCAGGCCGGTTGATTGGGGCGGCGCCTTCAAAGTCGATCGGGACGAGTCGTCCGCCCGCGGTCACGATCAGATTCCTTGGTTTGCAGTCACGCCAAACCCACCCCGCCGCATGCATCTGCTCGAGAAAATCCGCCAGCTGGATTGCGTAGTCCAGCACTTGCGCGAGGGTGAAGCGTTGGCGGCAACGTGCCAGTCGATCATGGAGCGACTCGCCGTTCAGATATTCCATCACCAGGTAGTGATTGCCGCTGAGTGTGAACGATGAGTCGACGCGGGGCACGGGTACGCCCCGGGCCCTCAAAAGCTTCAAAACGCGTTCTTCATGTCTGACTCGCCAGGCGCCGTCACGACCGTCCCAGCTGAGTTCGCCGTGCTTTCGGCCCTCCTTCAGCAGGCAAAGTTGCGGGGTGTTTCCTCTGAAATCGATCGCTTCGTAGACGCCGCCCTTGCCGCGTTGCGCCAGGACCTTCATCACCCGAATCGCGGAGTTAACCGGCTTAGTTGCGCGCCGCGAGCGCGGGCGGTGGGCCGCCAACGGATCATTGACCCAATCAGGTTTTGGTTGGTGACGATTGTCGGGGACCAACTCGCCCGCCGGTGTATAGACCGCGTGCCCGGGACGAATTTCGGCGTCGAGCGTGACCCGGCCGAAGGCGCCGTAGCGGTAGTAAACGTTTCCCGTATCGGAAAATCTCAGATCGAAGGGGATGTTGGGAGCAGGCAAACCCCGGGTTAACCGATCGAGCTGTTGCGCCAGGAAAACTGCCTGCTTATCGCTGCGGGGATAGACGGTAATGATCTTACCGATCTGGCTGTAGGACTGGTTCAGGCCGGCATTCAGACGCGCCACATCACTCAACGAACGCGGGGCTTTGAAAGGAACGCGCTGGCCGGCCAGAAACGGGCCGACCCGACTGAGAACGGTCGGAGCGCTAAGGATGGTCGCCGAGATGTGAAGCTTCCAACCACTCCGCGGCTGGTGGCGGCGCGTAGATGTGTCATAGCGCCAGAATGAATCCTTCGCCGCGCGTGGCAGCCAGGTTGCGCACAACCTTTGCCAACGCGCTTCGAGTCGTCTGGCGCGCGAGTTGGAACGAACGTCCTGCCATTGAGATTGGTCGTCGTTCATTTATTCAGGTCTGGTTCTGCGACTGCTGCTCGTCGCTGTCCAGGTGGGGTCCTTCTTCTTCTTGGCGGCACGTTTTTTGCCGGCTGTGTCTTTGGATGACACACTCGACTCGACCGCGGAGTATTGGCAGGGGTCCAGCGTCAAATCAACACTGCCGACGGTTAAGTCGAACCTGTCCGTCGAGGGGAATGAGCAAGTCCCGTTGGAAACCAGGTAGGCGCGAGCCTGGTTCAACTCCTGATGTCCGAGCGTGCCGTCAGTGCCCAGGAGCCGATCCAATTGCGCCGGATCGACCGGCGTTCCCGGGGGATTCTGTTCGACGAATTGCATCATGTACGCGCGCCATTCAGGTGAGCGAATGCCGCCGTTAATCGCCGCCACGGCCAAGACCATGTTGGCGCCGGCTTCGCTCTTGTTCTTGAGCATTCTGGCTTTCTTCGCCGCAACCATTTGGAAGATTGTCTTTCGCATTGTCGTCTCCTTTTGAAATTGTTTTGATCAAATGACTTCAGCCAGGGCGAGCAAATCGCGCAGCCTGAACATTCCCGGCTTTGGCCCCAGCGTGGGCTTCCAGTTTTTCTTTCGCAGAATTGAATCTTTGCTGCCGCGCACGAGACCGATGAGTACTTCGGCGACAATGGTGCTCCCGACTGGTCCCAAACGTCTCGACGGTTCACCGGCAGCTTCGGTCAGGATGTAGAACCAAAGCGGTGTGCGTTGCAGGAATCCACCGTCACAAACCGCGGCCACTTGTTCGGCGCCGACGCGCGCGGCTATCGCTTCAATCTGGTCCGGAGCCAGGGCCGGAAGATTCAACGCCGACGCGACAGCTTGCCCGGTTGGCAAGCGCAGCATGTATCCGCGCAGCAGGTTACGGACCGGCAAGCGCGCTTCGACCGGCATTGGCTTATTGAACGTCGTCAGATCGAAGAGCGCGCGTGAGAGTCCGGTATCAATCGGGCGCGCGTGATTGCTGCCGCCATCCACAAAGTTGTTCCAGTCAATAACCCAGTCGGCAGGCAGCGTGTCGGATCCGGCCAGGTTTCCACTGAGCGCAGTCAGGGTAAAGAGATCGCCGAGCGAAGCCCTGGGAAAGTTCGCGTTGTAGCGATAGATATCGCGGACCATGCTGTGACCGAACCGGTAGGCGGCCACGCTGAACTCGAAAGGCATGAACAGCTGATCAAGTTCAGGACGAAAGACCTTATTGCCGCCGAGCAAAATCTCATTGACGATCAATGGGTCACAGATTCGCGGCAGGAAATCCCGGATTACTATCCACTGATAATGGCGGCGCAGGATTTTGCGCGCCTCGTCGAACGTGTGTCTGCGCGCGGCAATCGCGTTATGGGCCCGCAGGAAAGCGACGTGCAATTGCGAAATGATCAGATTCTCATCATCGCGGCTATCACCAATCAGGGCGGCGCGATCCTTCTCGCTGGTGGCGCTGCGTCGTTGGCGAGGCAGGTCGAACATCACGCCGGATTTCGGCGGCATCCCAACAGCCGGCCGGGAAACGGCGCCGACCACCATCCGCGAACAATTCCGCGGCGCCGGTTTGTAATAAACATTGTCGAGGTCGAGGCCCGGCGTGCGCCCGTTGGTCAGCTTCGTCGCAATTTCCTCGGGGGTCAGCACGCGGAAGTCCAGATCGCCCAACTTCACGATGTCATCGGACTTTGCTTCGAACGTGATGTCGTGATCGACAAATTGTCCGAAGTAGGTGTAGGCCGAAGGGATCTGGCTGTCAGCCCAGGCACTGGCAGGCTCCATCATTGCCGACCCGAGCCTCACCAGCCGCGCATGCATGTCAGGAGTTTCAGGCAGGAGCGCGTCGGCGAACTGCAGGTGCGGAAACAGATAGTTGAAGTTGCTGGTCCGGCTGGTGATCGCAAACGAGAAGGGCAGATCCGCATTGCGATTAACGTCGCGGACGGCGTGTTCGGCCCGGGTCAGTCTCTCCCTCACCGGAATTACGCCGTGCGAAATTTTCTTGTAGGGGTCGCTCATGCGCGGACACCTTTTCTCGATTGTGGCTAACCTGAAACTACCTTGAAAAGAGTGGAGAGACTCGCGGCTTAACGGTAAAGATTAGGCGCCGCGACGGGTATCTGTTGGTCAGATGACCCGATTCTTGAGTTTTGCTTCAACTGGGAACGAACTAAATCGCGGCCAAACCTATCATGAAACGCGCTCGCGGTAACCAATTTTGCCCGCTCTGGCGGGGTTTTATGTTGGTATCCTGACCAGCAGATCGTGAACGCAACGCTTCGGATGGTCCGGTGTGAGCGGGCAGAAACTTCGCGCCGCACGTAGTCGCACCTAAGCAACCTGTCGCGATCGATTTCGATCAAACGACGCAAGAAGACTCCCCACCCACGTTCTAACCAACAAAGCATCCGCAAGCTTTACGCGGAGTTTCAGTTTTCAGCTTTCAGGCTGCCGGCGATCTCTCCAGCGCGCGCAGTAAATACTTTGATTGAAGGGAGAAGTTTTATGAGAACGAAAAGTTTGGGGTGGATTACCGGTTTGATCCTGACCGTCCTGACGCCGCTGGCAATGTTTGGCGCCGGCTGGGGCGGAGCGGTCGGACAAAAGGCGCAGGAGAAAGATGGCTACCGGCTGGAAGGGCCGTTCACGCAGGGCAACCTGTCCGTGTTTCTGATTCACGGGCAAGACAAGATCAAAGGGGTGACCTTTATTACTCTGCAGGAAGCGCTGGTGCAGAAAAAAGTGATCGTGCGGGAAACGCGTTCGGTCAACGAATTGACGATCGAAAATATTTCCACCGAAGAGGTGTACGTACAGTCCGGCGACATCGTCAAAGGCGGCGCCCAGGATCGCATGCTGGCGACTGATCTCATCCTGCCACCGCATTCAGGCAAGATTCCGATCGATGCGTTTTGCGTCGAGAACGGACGCTGGAGCCAGCGTGGATCCGAATCAGCCACGGTCTTCAATTCGTCGGCCAACAGCGTGGCCAGTCGCGAAGTAAAGCTGGCGGCGAAGATGAAGAGCTCGCAGGGTGAGGTTTGGAAGGAAGTCAGCGTCGCCCAGGACAAGCTGAGCCAGAACGTCGGCACGCGCGTGAACGGTGCAGATTCGCCAACCAGCTTTCAGTTGGCGCTCGAGAACAAGCAGGTTCAGGGGAACGCCGACAACTATGTGAACGCGCTCGACAATTTGCTCGACACGCGCACTGACGTCATCGGTTACGTGTTTGCCATTAACGGCAAAATCAACAGCGCCGATGTCTATGCTTCCAGCGCGCTGTTCAAGAAACTCTGGCCGAAGCTACTGAAGGCCAGTGCGATTGAGGCGGTCGCTGAATTGAAGCGCGGCGAGAAGTTTGCAGCGCCTAAGGCGGCTGAGGTTTTGGGTTTCTTTCCAGCACATTGGGATCCTAAGCTTAGAATTCCACGTGGACAAGTTGTCGCG
>JADMIO010833455.1_pt1 | contig 70002 bp, 59 predicted proteins | sample 8958161 | NCBI WGS metagenome assembly JADMIO01 (sample SAMN16585339, study PRJNA669376) | soil metagenome | isolation source: Crop rotation soil | place: USA: Cullars Rotation, Alabama | collected 2011 | reverse complement strand
CGCGACAACTTGTCCACGTGGAATTCTAAGCTTAGGATCCCAATGTGCTGGAAAGTACGTCGGCAAGGGCGGCGATGCAGGCGAACTGTTGCGCGCGGTGCGCGAGGTCGCCCGTGGCCGTCGTTTCCTGGCCAGCAACATCGCGCAGAGCATGGCCTTGTCCGGGATGACCGGCGAAGAGTCGCCGTTCGACGAACTTTCTTCGCGCGAAATGGAAGTGGCGATGCTGCTGATCAACGGCCTGCGGCAGGCCGAGATCGCCGGCCGCCTGTGCCTGAGCCCGAAGACGGTGAACACGCACAAGACCCATTTGTTCGAGAAACTCGGCGTCGGCGACAGCATCGCGCTGGCCCGGCTCGCCGGGCAGTACGGGCTGCTGGAACCCGCGCGCGCCGTCTGACGCGCGCAGGCCGGATCATCACGCCAGCGGCGATTCTTCGCGGGAATCGGAAGCTTCCGCTTCGGCATTCGAAACCGATGCGGCCTCACTCGCCGTCGCTGCGGGTGCTTCCGCTTCCGCTTCGGCGGCGGCTTCGGCCGGTTCCGGCGCCGGCGCTTCCAGCGCCACGACGGACGGTTCGATTGCCGCATCGCTTGCGACCGGCGTTTGAACAGCCATTCGGCTGTCAGAAGCGACGATCGCATCCGGCGCCGGCCCGACCACGATTTCGTTCGCGACAGGTGCGCCGGATTCGAGCGCGATTTCGTTCGCGACAGGCGCGCGGGATTCGATCGCGATTTCGTTCGCCGGCGGTGCGACGGATTCGAGCGCGATTTCGTTCGCCGGCGGGGCACTGGATTCGGCCACGCTTTCGGCTGGAACGGAAGGCGCGGGTTCCGCCTGACTTGCATCGGACGGCGATTCGATCGCGACCGGTGTGGGCGCCTCTTCCGTCGCATGCGCGGTCACGGCGACAGCCGTCGGAAGCGACGCCCGCTCATCCGCGTCGGCTGTAGCGATCGGATCCATCGTGGCGGCACGGACCGAAGGCGCCGCCGGCGAAGTATCGGCGAAATCGAATTCCGGCTGCGACTGCAGCGGAGTCTCGACGGCATCCTCGTCGTCGATCGCGTCCACGCCGCCAGCAGCGGCGCCTTCCGCGCCCTGCTTGTTGCGGCGACGGCGACCGCCGCGACGGCCACGACGGCGGCGACCGGCGGATTCGCCGTTCCCGCCTTCGGCCTCTGGCTCCGGGGCGCTCGCGATCTTGTCCGCATCCGCGACCGACTGCGCGGCATCGGCCGCCGGGTCCACGACCGGCACCGGCGCGAGCGCGGCAATGGTCGCGGTTTCATCGCTGCGGCCCAGGTTCGCGCCTTCTTCGGCGAGCGTCGGCTGCGCATCGCTGCGCGGCTTCCGGGCTTCCTTCGGCTGCTGCTGGCGGTTCGGATCCTGCTGCGACTTGCCTTGGGCTTCCTGCTTCTGCCTGTCGGTCTTCTGCTGTTTCTGCTGCTGCTGTTGCGCTGGCTTGTTGTCCTCGCGCTTGGGCTGCTGCGGTTGCTTCTGCTGTGCCTGCTGCTGCCCGCGGCGCTGTTCGTCGCGGCGGTTGCGATTGTCCCGCCCATCGCGACCGCCCTGGCGATTCCCGCGATCATCGCGGCGTTGCTGGCCATTGCGATCGCCGCGTTCGCGCTGTTCCGGCGCGCGCGGCGGCGTGGCGGGTTCCGCACCGCCGAACAGGCCCTTCAACCAGCCCATCAAGCCCGGCGAAGCGGGTTTCGCGACGAAGGCGGGCGCCGGCGCGGGCGACGCGGCCTGCACCGGCTCGGGGCGCGGTTCGCGCATCGGCGCCGGCTGCGCCGGCTTGACGTTCTTCACCGCGGGCGCGGCCGGCACGTTGAGGTTGGCCTTCGTCAGCGCGATGGTCGCGAGTTTGCGCGGGGTCCCGCGCTGGTAGCTGGGCTTGTTCGATTCCTCGCCCAGTTCGTTCTCGCGAACGCGGGTGACTTCGTAGTGCGGCGTGTGCAATTGCTCGTCGGCGACGATGACGATGGGCGCGTCGTGGCGCGCTTCGATCTCGCGCAGCGCGCCGCGCTTCTCGTTGAGCAGGTAGTTGGCGATTTCCACCGGCGCCTGCACCAGCACCTGGCCGGTGTTGTCCTTCATGGCGTGCTCTTCGGCCACGCGGATGATGGACAGCGCCAGCGATTCGACGCTGCGCATGCGCCCGTGGCCGTCGCAGCGCGGGCAGACGATCTGGCTGGCTTCGCCGAGGCTGGGGCGCAGGCGCTGTCGGCTCATTTCCATCAGGCCGAAGCGCGAGATGCGGCCGAGCTGGATGCGCGCGCGGTCGTACTTCAGAGCGCCCTGCAGGCGATCCTCGACCGCGCGCTGGTGCTTGGACGAGGACATGTCGATGAAGTCGATCACCACCAGGCCGCCGAGGTCGCGCAGGCGCAGCTGGCGGGCGACCTCCTCGGCCGCCTCGAGGTTGGTGTGGAACGCGGTTTCCTCGATGTCGCCGCCCTTGGTCGCGCGCGCCGAGTTCACGTCGATCGCGGTCAGCGCCTCGGTCTGGTCGATCACCAGCGCGCCGCCGGAGGGCAGGCGCACGCCGCGGCTGTAGGCGGCCTCGATCTGGGATTCGATCTGGAAACGGTTGAACAGCGGCGTGTCGTCGGTGTAATGCTTGAGCTTGCGCAGGTTGTGCGGCATCACCTGCTGCACGAATTCCTTCGCTTCCTCGTACATCTCGCTGGTGTCGACCAGGATCTCGCCGATGTCGGCGCGCATGTAGTCGCGCAGCGCGCGGATGATCAGGCGCGATTCCTGGTAGATCAGGAACGGGGCCGGCTTGGTCAGCGCGGCTTCGGCGATGGCCTTCCACACGCTCAGCAGGTAGTCGAGGTCCCATTGCAGGTCCTCGGCATCGCGGCCGACGCCTGCGGTGCGGATGATCACGCCCATGTCGTCGGGGATGGCGAGCGCGTCCATCGCCTTCTTCAGCTCGGCGCGGTCGTCGCCCTCGATCCGGCGCGAGACGCCGCCGGCGGTGGGCGAGTTGGGCATCAGCACCATGTAGCGGCCGGCCAGCGAAATGAACGTGGTCAGGGCCGCGCCCTTGTTGCCGCGCTCTTCCTTGTCCACCTGCACGACCACTTCCTGGCCTTCGCGCAGCAGTTCGCGGATCGTCGCCTTGTTGTGGTCGACGCCGGCCTGGAAGTAGTCGCGGGAGATTTCCTTCAGAGGCAGGAAGCCGTGGCGTTCGGCGCCGTACTCGACGAAGGCCGCTTCCAGCGAAGGTTCGAGCCGGGTGATGCGGCCCTTGTAGATGTTGGACTTCTTGTTGTCGCGGGACGGCTGCTCGATGTCGATGTCATAGAGCGTCTGGCCGTCGACGATGGCCACGCGCAGTTCTTCTGCCTGCGTGGCGTTGATCAGCATGCGTTTCATGTCGCGTTCCTTGCGCGCTTCATGCCCGTGCGGGGCAGCACGCGGAACGCCGGGGCGTTTCGCCTGGTCACTGCCGGCGCGCGCCGCGCGATGCGCGGGCGTGCGTCCTTGGTTGTCCAGCGCTACGACACCACGGCGGGCCGCGGGAGCGCTTGTCGTTTTCGGTGTTGCGGGGCCGGCGGTCGCTGCCGGAAAGCGGCGGTCCGCGCGGGTCGTGTTCAGCTCGGCAGCCGGGCATCGGACGATGCGGCGACCGGCGAGGGCCGGGCCTGCCGGTGCGTCCGTTAACATGGCCGCCCCGGGGGCGGTGGTCGCGGACTGCGCCGGGGTCGAAGTGGAGGCCGGCTTTCGGCCGGGAAACTCTTCTTCGGAATCAAACCCTTATCTCGCCCGCCGAGTGTAGCAGATCAATGCCCATCGAACTCCGCCCAGACAGCCCCGGACCCGGGGTCCGGATGGTCCGCATCGACCCGGAACGCTCCGGGCAGCGGCTGGACAACTTCCTGCTCGGCCAGCTCAAGGGCGCGCCGCGATCGTTGGTCTACAAGCTCGTGCGCAGCGGCCAGGTCCGCGTGAACGGTGGCCGGGCGAAGGCGGAACGGCGGCTGGAAGCAGGCGACGAGGTACGGATTCCGCCCGTAAGGCTGGCCGAAGCGGAGTCTCCAGGCCCCGCGCCCAAGGGAATGCTGGCGGCGATGGAAGCCAGCATCGTGTTCGAGGACGCACGCCTGCTGGCGATCAACAAGCCTTCCGGCATCGCCAGCCACGGCGGCAGCGGGGTGTCGTTCGGGGTGATCGAAACCCTGCGCGCGCTGCGCCCGGGCGAGCCGCTGGAGCTGGTCCATCGCCTGGATCGCGACACCTCCGGCCTGATGGTGCTCGCGAAGAAGCGTTCCGCGCTGACCGAGCTGCAGGCCCTGCTGCGCGAGGACCACGGCGCAGGCATCGAAAAGCGCTACCTCGCGTTGCTGCTGGGGCGCCTGCCGGACGGCACCCTGTCGGTGGATGCGCCCTTGCACGTCGGCCTGCGACAGGGCGGCGAGCGCCACGTGCAGGTGAACGGGAACGGCAAGCCGTCGCTCAGCCACTTCAAGGTGATCGAACGCATCGGCGGCCAGAGTTACTGCGAAGTGCGGATCGAAACCGGCCGCACCCACCAGATCCGCGTGCATGCCCGGCACCTTGGCCATCCGGTCGCCGGCGACGACAAGTACGGCGACGAGGCGGCGAACAAGCGGCTGCGCGACAACACGGGGCTGAAGCGCCTGTTCCTGCATGCATCCACGCTGTCTTTCGCGCTCGAGCGCGGCAAGGCGCCGTACATGCTCAGCGCGCCGCTGGCGCCGGAACTCGTCGACGTGCTCGAGCGCCTCGCTTAGGGCTTCGGAAAGAACGGATTCAAACCACGGGTGCGGGATCCTGCGCACGTCACTCGGCGATTTCCACCCGATTGCGTCCATTCGCCTTGGCGCGGTAGAGCGCGGCATCCGCCCGCGCCAGCACCTGGGACGCGCTTTCGCCGACGCGGTACTCGGCGATACCGGCGGAGAACGTCATCGCGAGCGGCCCGGCGCAGGTCTGCAACGGATGCTCGTTTATCGAAGTGCGCAGCCGCGCGAGGCATCCTAGAGCGCCGTCGATGCCCGCGTATGGGAGCAGGAGCAGGAACTCCTCGCCGCCGTAGCGGCCGAAGCTGGTTTCCGCGTCCGCGCGACCGAGAACGTCCATGCGCCGGAGCTGCTGGCGCACGTGCGTCGAGAAACTGCGCAACGCATCGTCGCCCGCGAGATGGCCATGCAGGTCGTTGACCCGCTTGAAGTGGTCCAGATCGATGATGCAGACGACGAGCCCTTCGCCGTGGCGCCGCGCCCGCTCTCGCTGCTGCTCGAGCATTTCCATGAGGTGGCGCCGGTTATAGACCCCGGTAAGCTCGTCGTGGCTGGCAAGCTGCTGCACGCGCTTCAGCGCCACGGCGAGTTCGTCGCGACGGCGGGCGAGACTCGCCCGCAACCGGGTGACATAACCCCCGAGCCACGACATCCATACCAGCATCATCGCCAGCATCGCCAGGTACAGGAGCTCGAGGCGGACCGTACCGAGGTCGTAACGGACGACTCGCAGTTTCAGCCAGAGCATCACGCCATAGCCCGTGATCGCGAACAACGAGAGGACGAGGTACCGGCGCGTCGTGAGGCTGAAGACGCCAAAGAAGAACGAAGTGAAGAAGAGCATCAGCGCGACGATTCGTGCCTCGTCGGCGTAGTAGCCCACGACGAGCGCGAGCAGCACGGCGGCTGCGATCTGCGGCTCGATCATCGAAGGATCGGCGAACCGCCGATTCGCGCCGGTACGTATCGCGACGTGGAAACCCAGGTTCACGGCAATCGCGATCACCGTGAACGCCGCCAGCCCCCCGTAACCGAACCGCACCCAGTGCTCGTGCACCGAGAACGCCAAAGGCGCCACGAACATCAGGTAGGAGATCAACCCCATCGATTGCTGGCGCAGCCGCGCCTTCTGGATGCGGAATTCCCTGGCGTCGGGCGCGTGCATGTTCACATGCTCAGCGAACCAGTGCGTCCGCCCTGGCCGCGCAGATGAAGTCGTTCTCGCTCAGGCCACCGACATCGTGGGTGGAGAAGCGCACGACGCAGCGGTCGTAATGCACCGACAGGTCGGGATGGTGGTCCTCGCGGTTGGCGACATGCGCCAGCGCGTTCACGAACGACATCGTGCGGTAGTAATCGGCGAACGGGAACGTGCGCACCAGCGCATGGCCGTTCTCGGCCAGGGCCCATTCCGGCACCTGCGCCAGCAGTTCGCGCACGCGGGCTTCGGCGAGGCGGTGTTCCTGGCCCTTGCGGGGCGTGCAATGGGCTTGGGAGAGGGGGATGAGGTCCGGCATCGGCTGGCTCCTGACTGGCGGCTGACGCCGCTTGCGCGCAGGGCGGCATGGGGCATCGCGGGGCGCGGCTAGAATACCGCGATGATCCAGATCTCCGAATCCGCGCAATCGCATTTCCGCAAGCTGATCGAACGCGAGGCCTTGCCCGGCCTCGGCGTGAGGCTCGCGGCGATCGACGCGGGCACGCCTTCGGCGGACGTGCGCCTCGAGTTCGCCGAAGCCGGCGACCTGTCCGGCGACGAGTGGGCGGTGGATTGCGATGGCTTCACCCTGTGGCTGGACGCGGGCAGCGTGCCGTTCCTCGATGGCGCCGAGATCGATTACGAAACCGGCGCGACCGGCGGGCAGTTGCAGATCCGCGCGCCGCGGATCAAGGGCGAGGCGCCGGACGCGTCCGCTTCGCTGGTCGAACGCGTGCGCTGGTTGGTGGAGCGCGAGATCAACCCGCAACTCGCCCAGCACCGTGGCCACGTCGCGGTGGAGGAAGTGCGCGCCGACGGGACCGTGCTGCTGCGCTTCGGCGGCGGCTGCCACGGCTGCGGCATGGCCGACGTGACGCTGAAGCAGGGCATCGAGAAAACCCTGATGGAAAAGGTGCCCGGCGTGACCGCGGTGCGCGACGCCACCGACCACGACAGCGGCATCGCGCCGTACATTCCGCGCGACGCGGCCTGACGGCGAACGGCACGGACGCGCGTGTACAACGCCTCCGACCTGATTGCGGCCCTGCTCGAACGCCCGCGTTCGAAATTGTGGTTCCGCGCCGGCGACACGCGACCGGCCGGCGAATTCCCCCCGGGCTGGCGCGCCTGGTTCGCGGCGATGCGCGAGCGCGTGGATGCGGTTCGTGGTGCGACCGCCGATGCGATCATCGCGATCTTCCTGGGGCGCGAACTCGCGCGCCCGGACCCGCGCAGTCCTCTGCTCAACGACTGGCAGGCCTTCGCCGCCCTGTGGCGGCAGCAGTGGCTGCCCGCCAGCGAGAGCGAGCGGCGGCAGCGGATCGTGGCGCTGGCGATCACGCTGGTCGTGCACGTCGTCTTCTTCATCCTGCTGCTGTGGCTGGCCTACGTGCGTTTCAGCGAACCGCCGCCACCGCTGGGCGAAGACGTGGTGCAGGTCGAATACATCGGCGAAGGCACGCCGGATTCGCCGGGCGGCGGCGCCAAGGAAAGCGCGGCGCCCGCGAGCCAGACACAGTCGAAACCCGCGTCGAGTCCGGCCGCGGCGGCAGCGGCGCAGCCACCGGCACCCGAGGCATCGGCGGCGACTTCCGAGCAACCGCCCGCGCAGACCCCGGCGGAAACGATGCCGCTCGCCGACCAGCCGCTTGTCGTGACCGAAACGCCGTTGCCGGATCGGCGCTTCGAGGTGCCGCCGACCTCGCCGCCGCAACTGCAAACGATGGTCGCTCCGCCGCGGATCGAAGTGCCGGTGCAATCGCGCGATGTGCCTTTGGCCGAACAACCGCAGCCGTTGCCGAACGTGGCGACGCCGCGGTTGAACGCGCAACAGGCGACTCCGGCCCTGCACGCGAACACGCCCGCGCTTTCCTCGCGCGAAATCTCGTTGCCGCAGGCGTTGCCGCAAGTCGGTACGCCCTCGCTCCAGGCGACGAAACCGGCGGCCGCCCCCGCGCTGCAGGCGCAAGCCGCGTTGCAGTCGCGCGAAGTGCCACTGCAACCTGGAACCGCGACGGCACCCGCGCCAGGCACTGCCCCGTCGGCCGCGTCCAGCGCCGCGCCTTCGGCTCCCGGCGACAATGCAAAGCCGCAGCCGAGCAGCGGCACGCTGGCCAACACCGCGGCGCCCGGTAGCGGGCCATCGACCGCGGCCCGGCCCGGGGCGTGGCCCACGCCGAAAAAGGGAGACGACTGGGGCGATTCGAACCGCAATCGCCCGGGCGGAATCGCGGGTTCGAAGAACGGACTGCTGAATTCCGACGGCACGCCGCGCTTGCCGCCGGGCAGTTCCCCGGCGCCGGGCGGCGGTTATCCGCCGGGATACGACACGTGGTCGCGCGAGGCGATCGACCGCAACGGCACCTGGTTGAAGCGCCCGCCGAACAAGTACACGCCGACGATGTTCGACCAGTACTGGTTGCCGCGCGAGACGGTGCTCGAGGAATGGGTGCGCAAGGGCATCAAGCAGACCGAGATCCCGATTCCCGGAACCTCCAAGAAGATCCATTGCGTGATTTCGATCCTGCAGCTCGGCGGCGGTTGTTACGTCACCGATCCGAACATGCAGGACCAGGAAGCCGTCGCGCGCCCGCCGCCGGATATTCCCTGGAAGCCGGAATTGCAGGAAGACCAGGACAGCCTGGAGAAGCCGTCGCAGCCGTGACCGGCGTGGCAAGTCGTCGCGGTTGCAGGCTGCGATGAAATGCAGTGGCCGCGTTTGACGGCCGAACGGCCGTCCAATCCCAGCGTTGCAACCCGGTCCATGCCGGGATTGAACAGTCGGTCGACTGTTGGAAGCGGCCGTTTCCCTTCATCCCAGCCTGCGAGCTCCAGCAAAAAAGAGTGGAGCTTGAGCAAAAAAGAGTCGGGCTCCAGCCAAAAAGACTCGCGCTTCACCCAAAAAGAGTCGAGCTCCAGCCGAAAAGAGTCGAGCTTCAGCAAAAAAGAGTGGGGCTCCAGCCAAAAAGAGTCGAGCTCCAGCCAAAAAGAGTCGCGTTCCAGCCGAAAAGAGTCGAGCTCCAGCCAAAAAGAGTGGGGCTCCAGCCAAAAAGACTCGCGTTCCAACCGAAAAGAGTCGAGCTCCAGCAAAAACGGATCGGCGCTGGAACAAAAAAGGAGCCTCGCGGCTCCTCTTTTCGTTGCGTCGGATCGAATCGCTTACTGATGCTGCAGGTCGTTCAACTTGGTCGCGCGCGAGCCGAAGTAGGCGGCGAGGTCGGCGATCTGCTGGTCGGTCAGGTCCTTCGCCTGCGAACCCATCAGGTCCGTGGTCGGGCTGCCGGAACGATCGCCGTCGCGATACAGCTGCAGGGAATGCGCGATGTAATCGTGGTACTGGCCGCCGATCTTCGGGTAGGTCGCATCGATCGGCGCGTTGCCTTCGGCGCCGTGGCAGTCCACGCAGGCCTGGCCGGTGGCCTTGCCCTTGGTCTGCGCGAGCTTCATGCCGGCATCGACATGGCCCTCGGGCAGGCCCGCGGACGAAGAGGTATGGCCTTCCGAACGATCGGCCTGCGAATGCTCGGCGGGAACGTCGTTGGCGTTGCTGCAGGCGGCGAGGGCGAGCGCGCACAGCGCGGTGGCGAGAATGGTCTTCGTCATGGCGCGGCTCACTTGTCGATTCCCGAGAGGTAGGCGGCGATGTCGGCGATGTCCTGCTCCGAGAAGCTCTGCGCCTGCGCCTGCATGGTCGGATGCTTGCGCTTGCCGGCGCGGTATTCCATGAGCGCATTGGTCAGGTACTGGGCCGACTGACCGCCGATGCGCGGCACGTGGTAGTTCGGATAGGCGTTCTTGTACCCCGTGATGCCGTGGCAGCCCTGGCAGGTGTAGGTCAGCGGCTTGCCGCGGGCGGCGTCCCCGGTCGGAGCGGCCGGCGTCGCGGCGGCGGGAGTCGAGGTGCTGGCGGGGGCTGCGGCGTCCTGGGCGAAGGCGCCGGCGGGCAGCGCAAGGGCGATGAATGCGGCGAAAATCGACGGTCGCATCGGTGTTCCCGGTGTTGGAGTGGCGCGTTTCGTCGATGCGAAACACATTCACGAAAGTATAGCGTGCGTCCGAGATGCAACGGAACGCGAGGTCGCCGCATCCTCGCTCGGGAAGGCACCATGACCTTCGGCGCATGGGCGCTGGCGGACAAGGTGATATACCTACCTACAACACCAGACAGGCCTGTCCCGATGCCCGCTTCCTCCCCCCGTTTCGCCGGACGCGCCCCGCGTCCGTTGTCGGCGTTCGCCATCGCCGCCTGTCTCGCCATGGCCCTGCTCGGCGGCTGCAAGAAAGGAGAGGGCGATGCCGAGGCCAAGGCGGCGGAGAAGGGTCCGGACGCGATCCCCGTGGAAGTCGCCGCGGTCGCGCGTCGCCCCATCGCCGCCAGCTACAGCGGCACCGCGCCGCTCGAGGCCCGCGGCGAATCGCAGGTCGTGGCCAAGACCTCCGGCGTGGCGTTGCAGGTGCTGGCGCAGGAAGGCCAGGCGGTGCGCGCCGGGCAGGTCCTGGTGCGGATCGATCGCGCGCGCCCGGCCCTGCAGGCCGCGCAGGCCGCGGCGCAGGTCAGCAAGCTCGAGGCGAACTATGCGCGGGCGCGCACGCTCGCCGCGCAGAAGATGGTCAGCGCCAACGATCTCGACCAGCTCAAGTACGACCTCGAGAACGCGCGCGCGGTCTACAACATGGCCAGGCTCGAGCTTTCCTACACCGACGTGGTCGCGCCGATCTCCGGCACGATCGCATCGCGTTCGATCAAGCCCGGCAATTTCGTGCAGATCAACACGCCGATCTTCCGCATCGTCGACAACTCGCGGCTCGAAGCCACGCTCAACGTGCCCGAACGCGATCTGGAAACGCTCAAGGCCGGCTTGCCGGTGTCGCTGCAGGTCGATGCCCTTCCGGGCAAATCCTTCGCCGGCACGGTCGACCGCATCGCGCCGGTGGTGGATGCGGGCAGCGGTACTTTCCGCGTGGTTTGCGCGTTCCAGGGCGGCGGGCTGCTGCAGCCGGGCATGTTCGGCCGCATCCGCATCGACTACGACCAGCGCGCGGATGCGCTCGTGATCCCGCGTACCGCATTGCTCGATGACGAGGACGATCCGGCGGTGTTCGTCGCGCGCGGCGGCAAGGCGGCGCGCGTCTCGGTGAAGCTCGGCTACATGGACGGCGAATGGGCCGAAGTGCTGGCCGGGCTCAAGCCCGGCGACCAGGTCGTGACCGCGGGCAAGGTCGCGCTGCGCGAAGGCAGCGCCGTGCAGGTGCTCGGCGCGCAGGCGGCGAAGACCGTCGCCAAGGCCGTTGCGAAGCCGGGCGCGAAGCAATGAGCGCCGCGTCGCAGGGGGCCGCGCGGGGTGCGCGTGGCCTCGTGGAGTTCTGCACGCGACGCCGCGTGACGGTGGCGATGGTGACGCTGACCTTCGTGCTGTTCGGCCTGATCGCGCTGAACGACCTCAAGGTCAACCTGCTGCCCGACCTCAGCTACCCGACGCTGACGGTTCGTACCGAATACACCGGCGCCGCGCCGACCGAAATCGAAACCCTCGTCACCCAGCCGGTCGAGGAAGCGGTCGGCGTGGTCAAGAACCTGCGCAAGCTCACCTCGGTCTCGCGCACCGGGCAGAGCGACGTGGTGCTGGAATTCGCCTGGGGCACCGACATGGACCAGGCCAGCCTCGAAGTGCGCGACAAGATGGAGGCCTTGCAACTGCCGCTGGAAGCGAAGGCGCCGGTGCTCCTGCGATTCAATCCGTCGACCGAGCCGATCCTGCGCCTCGCGCTGTCGGACAAGGGCAACGGCGGCGATGAACTGCGCCGGCTCACCGAGCTGCGCCGCTACGCCGACGACGACCTGAAGAAGAAACTCGAACCGGTGTCCGGTGTCGCCGCCGTGAAGGTCGGCGGCGGCCTCGAGGACGAGATCCAGGTCGACATCGACCAGCAGAAACTTTCCGCGCTCGGCATCCCGGTTTCCACCGTGATCCAGCGCCTGCAGCAGGAGAACATCAACGTCTCCGGCGGCAAGCTCGAGGAAGGTTCGCAGCGCTACCTCGTGCGCACGGTGAACCAGTTCGCCGACCTCGACCAGATCCGCAACATGCTGGTGACCACCCGCGCCGCCAGCGCCGGCGACAGCGCCGCCGACCAGGCGATGCGGGTCGCGGCCGCGAGCGGCGACATGACCGTGATGGCGGCCCTCGCGCAAGGGAGCGCCAGCGGCAGTGCCGCGGCGGCGGGTGGCCAGGCGTTGCGGCTCGGCGACATCGCGACCGTGCGCCAGGGCCACAAGGAACGCGAGGCGATCATCCGCCTCGGCGGCAAGGAAGCGGTCGAACTCGCGATCTACAAGGAAGGCGACGCCAACACCGTCGCCACCGCCGACGCGGTGCAGAAGAAGCTGGCCGAACTCAAGGACCAGGTTCCCGCCGACGCCGAGCTGACCGTCATCGACGACCAGTCGCAGTTCATCCGGCACGCGATCAGCGACGTGAAGCTGGACGCTGTCATCGGTGGCGCGCTCGCGATCCTGATCATCTTCCTGTTCCTGCGCGACGGCTGGAGCACGTTCGTGATCTCGCTGTCGCTGCCGGTGTCGATCATCGCGACATTCTTCTTCATGGACCGGCTCGACCTCAGCCTCAACGTGATGTCGCTCGGGGGCCTCGCACTGGCGACCGGCCTGGTCGTCGACGATTCCATCGTCGTGCTCGAATCCATCGCCAAGGCGCGCGAACGCGGGCTCGGCATCATCGACGCCGCCATCGTCGGCACGCGCGAAGTGAGCATGGCGGTGTTCGCTTCCACGCTGACGACGATCGCGGTGTTCCTGCCGCTGGTGTTCGTGCAGGGCATCGCCGGGCAGTTGTTCCGCGACCAGGCGTTGACCGTCGCCATCGCCATCGCGATCTCGCTGGTCGTCGCGATGACCCTGATCCCGATGCTGAGCTCGCTCAAGGGCCGCCCGCCGATGGCGTTCCCGGAAGAAGCGCCGCATCCGCAATGGCAGCCTTCGCGTCGCTGGCTGAAGCCGGTCGCGAGCGGCAAGCGCGGTGCCGGCGCCGGCGTTCGCGGCCTGTTCTTCGGCATCGCCTGGCTGGTGGTGCGGATCTGGCGCGGCCTCGTCGCCGTGGTCGGGCCGGTGATGCGCAAGGCCAGCGACCTCGCGATGGCGCCGTATGCGAAGGCCGAAGCCGGCTACCTGAAATTGCTGCCCGGCGCCTTGCTTCGCCCGAAGCGGGTGCTGGTCGCGGCCGCGGTCGCGTTCGGGTTGACCCTGCTCGCGATTCCCATGCTCGGCGCGGACCTGATCCCGCAACTCGCGCAGGATCGCTTCGACATGACGGTAAAACTGCCGCCGGGGACTCCGCTGGCGGAAACCGATGCGCTGGTGCGTTCGCTGCAGGAACAGCACGCGAAGGACGATGGCATCCATGCGCTCTACGCGGTCAGCGGCACCGGCACGCGCCTCGACGCGAACCCGACCGAAAGCGGCGAGAACATCGGCAAGCTGACGGTGATCATGGCCGACGGCGGCAGCAGGAAGCTCGAGGCGCGGGAAACCGATTCGCTGCGCAAGAGCATGCAGGGGCATGCGAACGCGCAGGTCGATTTCAGCCGGCCGCAACTGTTCAGCCTGTCCACGCCGCTGGAAATCGAACTCAGCGGCGAGGATTTGCCCACCATCGAACGCGCCGGCCAGAAGCTGGTGAAGATGCTGCGCGCGAACCCGCACTACGCCGACGTGAAATCCTCGGTGGAGCAGGGCTTTCCCGAAATCCAGATCCGCTTCGACCAGCAGCGCGCCGGCGCGCTGGGCCTGACCACGCGCCAGATCGCCGACATCGTGGTGAACAAGGTCGCTGGCGACGTCGCCACGCGTTACAGCTTCCGCGACAAGAAGATCGACGTGCTGGTGCGCGCGCAGGCCGACCAGCGTTCGTCGGTGGAGGACATCAAGCGCCTGATCGTGAATCCGGGCGGCGGCAGCCCGGTGACGCTCGATTCCGTCGCGGATGTGGTGCAGACCACCGGCCCGAGCGAGATCCACCGGGCCGACCAGATCCGGGTGGCGCTGGTCTCGTCGAACCTGCGCGGCATCGACCTCGGCACCGCGGTGCGCGAAGTGAACGAGATGGTGAAGCGCGACCCGCTCGGCGCGGACGTGCGCCTGCACATCGGCGGGCAGGGCGAGGAACTGGGCGAATCGGTGCGTTCGCTGCTGTTTGCGTTCGGCCTCGCGGTGTTCCTGGTCTACCTCGTGATGGCGTCGCAGTTCGAATCGCTGCTGCACCCGTTCGTGATCCTGTTCACCATCCCGCTCGCCATGGTCGGTGCGGTGCTGGCCCTGCTGCTCACGCGCTCGCCGGTGTCGGCGGTGGTGTTCATCGGCCTGATCCTGCTGGTCGGCCTGGTGGTGAAGAACGCGATCATCCTGATCGACAAGGTGAACCAGTTGCGCGAACACGGCGTGGCCAAGCGCGAAGCGCTGGTCGAGGGCGCGCGTTCGCGCCTGCGCCCGATCATGATGACGACCCTGTGCACGCTGTTCGGCTTCCTGCCGCTGGCATTGGCCTTCGGCGAGGGCGCGGAAGTGCGTTCGCCGATGGCGATCACGGTGATCGGCGGCCTGCTGGTGTCGACGTTGCTGACGCTGGTGGTGATCCCGGTGGTGTACGACCTGCTCGACCGCAAGTCCGACGAGTACTACGCCGAACGCGGACGCCGCGCGCGCCACGACGCCGAGGAACTGGCCGAGGGCCTGCGCCACGAAGGCGATGCGCTCGGCGAAGGAGCCGCGTGACGTGAGCATCGCCGAATTCAGCATCAAGCGGCCGGTCACGACGATCATGTTCTTCGTGTCGCTGTTCGTGATCGGCCTGATCGCGGCGATCCGGTTGCCGCTGGAGGCCTTCCCCGAAGTCTCGCCGCCCTTCATCTTCGTTTCGCTGCCGTACGCCGGCTCGACCCCCGAGGAAGTGGAACGCACGGTGCTGCGCCCGGCCGAGGAAGCCCTGGCGACGATGAGCGGGATCAAGCGCATGGACTCGAACGCCACCTCGAGCGGCGCGCAGGTGTTCATGCAGTTCTCCGACTGGAGCCGCGATGTCGCCATCGCCGCGTCGGAGGCGCGCGAACGCCTCGACGCGATCCGCGACGAGTTGCCGGACGACCTCAAGCGCTACCAGGTGCTGAAGTTCTCGACCACGGACCAGCCCGTGCTGCGCGTGCGGCTCGCGAGCAAGCAGGACCTGACCACGCAGTACGACATGATCGACCGCGAGTTCAAGCGGCGGCTGGAGCGGATTCCCGGCGTTGCGCGCGTCGAGGTCTCGGGCGCGCCGCAGAACGAGGTCGAGATCGCGATCCTGCCCGACCGCCTGACCGCGCACGGCATCAGCCTCAACGACCTCAGCACGCGGCTGCAGACCGTGAATTTCTCGGTGTCCGCCGGCGAGATCGACGACGCCGGCCAGCGCCTGCGGGTTCAGCCGGTGGGCGAAATCACCGACCTGCAGCAGTTGCGCGACCTGGTGATCGCGCAGGACGGCACCCGCCTCGGCGACATCGCCGACGTGCGCCTGAAACCCGGCGAGACCGATGCCGATCGGCGCCTCGACGGCGAACGCGCGGTCGGCCTCGACATCTTCAAGGAACGCAACGCCAACCTGGTGCAGGTGTCGCGCGACGCGCTGGCGGAAGTCAACGCGATCCGCGCGCAGCCTGACCTTTCCGACCTGCAGGTCAAGATCATCCAGGACCTCGGCGACAACGTGACCAGCTCGCTGACCGAGCTCGCCGAAGCCGGCGGCATCGGCCTGCTGCTGTCGATCACGGTGCTGTACTTCTTCCTGCGCCACTGGCCGTCGACGCTGATGGTGACCCTGGCGATCCCGATCTGCTTCGTGATGACGCTGGGCTTCATGTACTTCGCCGGCGTGACCCTGAACATCCTGTCGATGATGGGCCTGCTGCTCGCCGTCGGCATGCTGGTCGATAACGCCGTGGTCGTGGTCGAAAGCATCTACCAGGAACGCGAGCGCATGCCCGACCAGCCGCGGCTCGCTTCCATCCTCGGGACCCGCCACGTCGCCATCGCGCTCACCGCCGGCACGCTGTGCCACTGCATCGTGTTCGTGCCCAACCTGTTCGGCGAGCGCAACTTCCTCAGCATCTACCTCGCCCAGATCGCGATCACGATCTCGGTTTCGCTGCTTGCGTCGTGGCTGGTCGCGGTGAGCCTGATCCCGATGATCTCCGCGCGGCTGAAGACCCCGCCCGCGGTCCGCGACGAACGCGGCCTCATCCCGCGCCTGCAGAAGCGCTACGCGAAGCTGCTGCGCTGGTCGCTGGAACACCGCGGCTGGAGCGTCGCCGGCATCGTCCTGATCATCGCGATCAGCATCGTGCCGATGATCCTCACCAAGAAGAACATGTTCGGCGGGGACGACGGCGGCGAAACCAACATCTACTACCAGTGGAAGGGCAGCTACACCAAGGAGCAGATGTCGGCGGAGATCCTCCGCGTCGAGGACTTCGTCAACGCGAACCGCAAGCGCTTCCACGTCACCCAGGTCTATTCGTGGTGGAGCGAGCAGGGCGACGCCGGCACGCGCCTGACCTTCGACACCAAGAAGGCGGGGGCGACCAAGCCGCTGATCGAGGCGATCCGCAAGGAACTGCCGAAGTCCGCGCGCGCCGACATCGGGATCGGCAACGACGGCGGTGGGCCGGGCGGCGGCGGGCAGCCGGGGCAGAACGTGCAGGTGCAACTGGTCGGCGATTCGACCCAGGTGCTGCACGCGATCGGCGACGACATCGTGCCGATCCTGGCGCATCGCAAGGAACTGCGCGACGTCCATGTCGATGCCGGCGACCAGAACACCGAGCTCAACGTCCACGTCGACCGCGAGCGCGCGGCCGCGTTCGGCTTCAGCGCGCAGCAGGTCGCGGAATTCGTCGGCCTCGCGTTGCGCGGCGCGCCCCTGCGCGAGTTCCGCCGCGGCGACAACGAAGTGCCGGTGTGGGTGCGCTTCGCCGGTGCGCAGGATTACAAGGTCGAGGACCTTTCCGGGTTCACCGTGCGTTCCCCGGATGGCCGCAGCGTGCCGCTGCTGGCGATGGTGGATGTGCAGGTGAAACCGGCGGCGACGCAGATCCAGCGCAGCAACCGCCAGACCACGCTCACCATCAAGGCCAACCTCGCGCCCAAGGTGACCATGCCCGAGGCGCAGAAGGCGATGGAAACCGCGCTCAAGGGCGTGGCCTTCCCGGACGGCTACGGCTTCAGCTTCGACGGCGGCGGCTTCCAGGACGACCAGGACGCGCAGAAGCAGATGTTCTTCAACCTCGGCATCGCGCTGCTGATGATCTACGTGGTGATGGCCGCGGTGTTCGAGTCGCTGCTGTTCCCGTCGGCGATCATGTCCGGCGTGCTGTTCTCGGTGTTCGGCGTGTTCTGGTTGTTCTGGCTCACCGGGACGGAGTTCAACATCATGGCCTTCATCGGCATCCTGGTGCTGATGGGGGTGGTGGTGAACAACGGCATCGTGATGATCGAGCACATCAACAACCTGCGCCGGCGCGGACTGTCCCGCACCGATGCGCTGGTGGAGGGCAGCCGCGAGCGCCTGCGCCCGATCCTGATGACGATGGGCACCGCGATCCTGGCGATGGTGCCGATCGCGATGACCACGACCCAGATCGGCGGCGACGGCCCGCCGTACTACCCGATGGCGCGCGCGATCGCCGGCGGGCTGGCGTTCTCGACCGTGGTCAGCCTGCTGTTCCTGCCGACGATCTACGCGATGCTGGACGACCTGCGCAATGCGACGAGGAAACTGGTCGGACGCGCGAAGTTGCGTCGTGGCGAACGGTTGCAGCCGGCGGCGGTCGCCGCGATCAGTGTCGAGTGATCATGCTTTTTCCTCTCCCCTTGTGGAAGAGGATGCCCGAAGGGCAGGAGAGGGGTAATCAGCGATCGAAACGAAAAAGCGGGCGAAAGCCCGCTTTTTTGTCTCCGGGTCAACTACGCGAACTTGAATCCACTAGTGTTTTCCGGCGATTTTTCTATAGCTGGTTGCAACTTCCTCATGCTCTACGGCGCCCTCGGAGTGAACAATCCTCTTCACGATTCCAATGCCGGGAGCGAGATATAGGTCGACCTCTTGGGGTCCCTCGAGATCGTGCTCGCGTGCGATCCAAGAAATCGAGATCTTTGCGCAATGCCTGAAAGTTCCAGCGGGAACCTTGACGGTCAGATCCGATGAGACAACCCGATACGTTTGGTTCCATCCCCGAAGGTGGTGCTGCCAATGATCCCCGGTACGAAACGTATCCTTTACCTTGAGCCATTCTTCACCCGAGCCACCGAGCACCCAGTATGTGTAGCCATTCCCGGAAACAAGCATGTCTTTGGATGGGCTTCCGTCTTGGGATGAATCAACGACATACGTGTCTGGGCCTGATTGCGTAAAATCAACGCGCTTGTAACCGAACTCGTAGGTGCCGCGATATTCCAAGCTCACGCCTGCGCCGAGCGAGAAGAACGTAGAGTTGGCGTCCGATGCGATCGCTGGCTTCAGGACTGCGGAAACCACCAGCAGGGCGAATAGAAACGCAGGTTTCATTGTCTTGCCGCCGTTGGATGCCATGGGACATGCCCGAAACCGCTCAAGTGCAGTTTAATGGATCAACTTGCCGATGATCCGCGCACCGGCAAGCCATTCGCCGGCGATGGTGCCGAGGTTGGTGAGCATGAACACCAGGACCACACGCGTCACCCGGTTGCGATACCAGCCGCCGACGGTTTGCGCATCGTCGCGCAGGGCGAGGAAGTCGCCGTAAGCCGGTTTGCGCAGGCGGGTTTCGACCAGCGCGCTGAACATGCCCGACGGCATGCCCGGGCGGAACGGCTTGAACGGTGCGACCACGGCGCCGACGATGAGGCTGAGCGGATTCGCGCCGGCGAGGAGCGCGCCTAGCGCCGTGAACCCGACGGTGTAGAACACCCATTGGCGCAGCAGGTCCGCACCGAGTGCGAAACCGCCGCGATGCACGCCCCAGGCGATGCCGCCGACGACCAGCGCGGTGAGGATCAGCGTGAACCACGGGATGCGGCGCTTCTTCGCGACGAAATCCAGTTCCGCGCACAATGCATCCGGATCGCGCGTCTCTTCGCGCAGGTAACGCGCAAGGCCTTGCAGGTGCCCGGCGCCGACGACCGCGAGCACATGCCACGGCCGCTCGCCCTGAGCCTGTCGAAGGGCCGAGGTCGCACGCAGCTTCGCCGCCATGTACTGGTCGCGTTCGTCGATCAGGCGCGCATAGAGTTCCGGGCTGTCCTCGGCGAATTCGCCGAAGCTGGCCTCGAGCATGTCGCCTTCCTTGAGCTTCTCGATCTCGGCTTCGCCGACGTCCTCGCGGGCGAACAGACTGGCGACGAGGCCCGAACCGAGCTTCGCGCGCGCCCACCAGCCGAGCCCGGCGGACACGCGGCGGAAGGTGATGCCGACATCGCGGTCGATCAGGTGCAGCGGCAGTCCGCGCGCTTGCGCTTCGGTCGCCGCGGCTTTCAATTCCGCGCCGGGTTCGATGCCCAGTTGCTCGGCGAGGCGACGCTGATACGCGGCCAGCCCGAGGTTGGCCGCGAACAGCGCGACCTTGCCTTCGCGGATCACCTTGACCAGGTCGAGCTTGGCCAGCGCATCCGGATCGGTCAGCGACTGCAGGCGTTGCGCGTCGAGTTCGACCGCGATCGCGTCGAAGCGGCCGACGTCGATAGCCGCGCGCACCGCGTCCAGGCTCGCCTTCGACACGTGCGCGGTGCCGAGCAGGGTGTAGCGCACGCCGTCGCGCTCGACTTCGACGTGCGGCTGCGTGGTCCAGTCGGCGTTCGTCGCCCCGATGTCGTCAGTCACGATAGCGTTTCACCAGGTCGCCGTAGGCGTCGATGCGGCGATCGCGCAGGAACGGCCAGATCCGGCGCACGTGTTCGCTGCGCTGCATGTCGACTTCGGCCATGAGGATCGTCGGCTCGGTACCGGCCTCGGCGATGAATTCGCCCTGCGGGCCGAGCACGTGCGAATTCCCCCAGAAATCGATGCCGGCGGCATCGAGCGGGGATTGTTCGTGGCCGACGCGATTGCAACTCAACACCGGCAGTCCGTTCGCGACCGCGTGCCCGCGATGCGAGAGCACCCAGGCATCGCGCTGGCGGTTCTTTTCGTCCTGCGCGTCGTTGGGATCCCAGCCGATAGCGGTCGGGTACAGCAGCAGTTCCGCGCCGGCGAGCGCCATCAGGCGCGCGCCTTCCGGATACCACTGGTCCCAGCACACCAGCACGCCGAGGCGCCCGACCGAGGTGTCGATGGGGTTGAAGCCGAGATCGCCGGGCGTGAAGTAGAACTTCTCGTAGAAGCCCGGATCGTCCGGGATGTGCATCTTGCGGTACTTGCCGGCGGTCGAGCCGTCGGCATCGAACACCACGGCGGTGTTGTGGTACAAGCCGGTCGCGCGCTTTTCGAACAGCGAACTCACCAGCACCACGCCGTGCTGCTTGGCGAGCTTGCCGAGCCGTTCGGTCGAAGGGCCGGGGATCGGTTCGGCCAGGTCGAATTCGCAGACATCCTCGTGCTGGCAGAAATAGGCGCCGTTGTGCAGCTCCTGCAGCAGGACGAGTTTCGCGCCGGACTTCGCCGCCTCGCCCAAGCGCGCCTCGATCACGGCGAGGTTCGCAGCGGCATCGCCGTGGTTCCTTTCCTGCACGAGCGCGACGGGAAGTTTTGCGTACCTGGACATCACGTCAGTCCTTCGGGCAATTGCATGGTGATGCAGTGCAGGCTGCCGTTCTGCCAGATCAGTGCGCGGCAGGGAACCTGCACGATTTCGCGGCCGGGAAACGCATTCGCCATCACTGCCGCGGCGGTATTGTCCGCCTCATCGCCATAGGCCGGCATCAGCACCGCGCCGTTGACGATCAGGAAATTCGCGTAGCTCGCGGCGAGGCGACGTCCGTGGTCGAGGATCGGCTTCGGCCACGGCAGCGGGAACAGCCGGTACGGGCGGCCGTCAAGCGTGCGCAATGCGGCGATCTCGTCGCCCATCGCCTTGAGCTCGGCGAAGTGCGAGTCGGATTCGTCGTCGCAGGCCTGGAACACGATGGCGTCGCCGGGCGCGAAGCGGGCGAGGGTATCGACGTGCGCGTCGGTGTCGTCGCCTTCGAGGTAGCCATGGTCGAGCCACAGCACGCGCTCCTGCTGCAGCCAGCCGGCGAGCTTTTCCGACAGTTCCTCGCGCGATGCCCGCGCATGGCGTTCGTGCAGGCATTGCCAGGTGGTGAGCAGGGTGCCTGCGCCGTCGGTGTCGATGGCGCCGCCTTCCAGCGCGAAGTCGATGGGCGCGCGTTCCGCGTCGCGGAACAGGCCACCGGCATCGAGCCGTTCGACGAGGCGATCGTCGTCACCGGCTTCGAATTTCCCGCCCCAGCCGGTGAAACGGAAATCGAGCAGGCGGAAGGCATTTCCGTCGCGCAACGAGATCGGGCCCGAATCGCGCAGCCAGGTGTCGTCGTAGGGCACGGTGGCGAAACGCACGCGTTCCATGTCCACGCGGTTCGAGCGCAGGCGCATTTCCGCATAAGTTTCGACGTCGTCGTCCGCAACGCAGATCACGACGTCCTCGAAACGCGCGATCGCCGCGACGAGCGCGATGTAGGTCTCTTCGACTTCAGCCAGGCGACCGGCCCAGTCGGTGCCGGCGTGCGGCCACGCAATCAGGACCGCGGACTGGGGTTCCCACTCCGCGGGGAAGCGCAGGCCTGCGGGCATCAGCGGATCGGCGGCTTCGGGCCGGTCTCGTTCGCGCTGGCCTGGATGGCGACGGCGTCGATCACCTTGTCGCGCTCGAAGTAGACGACGAAACCCGGATAGGTCCAGCGATTGATCGTCGGCCAGTCGCGCTTCTGCCCGCCGCGCGGATCGAGGCGGTCGCTGGGCGCGCCGAAGCGGGCCTGCACCTGGGCCATGCTCATGCCGCGCGCGGGCATGGCGGCATGGTTTTCCTGCTGCACGCGTTCGATCAGCAGGGTTTCCGCGGCGGCCGGCGCCGATGCGACGAGGACCGCGAGCAGGGTGATGCCGAAACGGAAGGTCATGGCGAACTCCAGATCCTGGGCAGGAAGGCCGGGGGAGTGTAAGGCTACGGCGCGATGTGTCGATGCGGCGCGATACCCGAAAACGCGAAAAGGCCGCCTTGCGGCGGCCTTTCGGGGCGAAGCCCGGAGCACTTGGCGCTCGCGCGCCTTGGACGTGCCTTGGTGCTTCTCAGCGCTGCCGCGCCTTGAAACGCGGGTTCGACTTGCAGATCACGAAGACCTTGCCGCGGCGGCGGACGACCTTGCAGTCGCGGTGGCGGGCCTTCGCCGACTTCAGGGAGGACAGGACCTTCATGACGGAATCTCGGCTGGAATGTGGATGGGAAAATGCAGCCGCGCATTCTAGCGGGACTTTCCCCGTCGATTCAAGCGCTTGCGGGCGCTTCCCGAAGCCGCCGGCTAGAATGGCCCGAACCCCGGAGACCCCCATGCCCAGGAACGTGCCGGTATTGACCATCGATGGCCCGTCCGGGTCGGGCAAGGGCACCATCAGCCGGCTGGTCGCGATGCGGCTTGGCTGGCATTACCTCGACTCCGGCGCGCTGTACCGCGCGGTCGGGCTGGCCGCGGCCTGGGAACGAATCGACCTGAGCGACGAGGAGGCCGTCGCCGCCTGCGCGGCCCGCGCCGACATCCGTTTCGACGCGGAATCCGAAGCCGGCGAGCCGCGGGTGATCGTCAACGGCAAGGACGCGACCCACCAGTTGCGCATGGAAACCGCAGGGGCAGCGGCTTCCGCCATCGCCGCCTTGCCCGCCGTGAGGGCGGCACTGGTGGACCTGCAGCGCGGATTCCGGCGCTCGCCCGGGCTGGTCGCCGACGGTCGCGACATGGGCACCGTCATCTTCCCCGACGCGGGGACCAAGGTCTTCCTCACCGCCAGCGCCGCCGAACGCGCCGAGAGGCGTTATAAGCAGTTGAAGGATAAAGGGGTTTCCGTTACATTGGACGGTCTGCTGGGCGAAATCCTCGCCCGCGACGCCCGCGATGCGAATCGCGCGGTGGCGCCTTTGCGGCCGGCCGACGACGCCGTCAGCATCGACACCACCGGACACGGCATCGCGGCGGTCGTCGAACAGGTGCTGGCGCTGCTGCCGGCTTCCCTGCGCGGCGCCAAGGGCTGATTCCCTCCGGCAGAACCCGCTCCGCCGCGGCTTCGCGGCGGTTCCAACCAACTCCGACACTCACGGCCATGGGCAATCCCGCCCGCGCCGATAACGGGTGGGCCTCGCGGCGACGCGCGGCCCGGACATCAACGAGACCATCGCAATGACCGAATCCTTCGCAGAACTGTTTGAAGCCAGCCAGGCCAACCTCGCCAAGCTGAAGCCCGGCGCCATCGTCAAGGGCGTCGTGGTCGACGTCCGCAACGACGTCGTGGTGATCAACGCCGGCCTGAAGTCCGAGGGCATCGTGCCGATCGAACAGTTCCGCAACGACGCCGGCGAAATCGACGTCGGCATCGGCGACGAAGTGAAAGTCGCCCTCGACAGCCTCGAAAACGGCTTCGGCGAAACCGTCCTCTCGCGCGAGAAGGCCAAGCGCGCCATGGTGTGGGACGAGCTCGAGGAAGCGCTCGAGAAGAACGAAACCATCGTCGGCCGCATCAGCGGCAAGGTGAAGGGCGGGTTCACCGTCGACATCAAGGACGTCCGCGCGTTCCTGCCGGGCTCGCTGGTCGACGTGCGCCCCGTGCGCGACCCGGTGTACCTGGAAGGCAAGGAACTCGAGTTCAAGCTCATCAAGCTCGACCGCAAGCGCAACAACGTGGTCGTCTCCCGCCGCGCGGTGGTCGAGAGCGAGCATTCGGAAGAGCGCGAGCAGCTGCTCGAGAAGCTGGTCGAGGGCGCGGTGCTGAAGGGCGTGGTCAAGAACCTCACCGACTACGGCGCGTTCGTGGACCTCGGCGGCATCGACGGCCTGCTGCACATCACCGACATGGCGTGGAAGCGCGTCCGCCATCCGTCCGAAGTGGTCGAAGTCGGCCAGGAGCTGGACGTGCGCGTGCTCAAGTACGACCGCGAGCGCAACCGCGTTTCGCTCGGCCTCAAGCAGCTGGGCGAGGACCCGTGGGACAACATCGCGCGCCGCTACCCGGCCAACAGCCGCGTGTTCGGCAAGGTCTCCAACGTCACCGATTACGGCGCGTTCGTCGAGATCGAGCCGGGCGTGGAAGGCCTGGTCCACGTGTCCGAGATGGACTGGACCAACAAGAACGTCAACCCGGCCAAGATCGTGCAGGTCGGCGACGAAGTGCAGGTGATGGTGCTCGACGTGGACGAAGAGCGTCGCCGCATCTCGCTGGGCATGAAGCAGGTCACCAGCAATCCGTGGGAGACCTTCGCCGCGATCCACAAGAAGGGCGACAAGGTGTCCGGCCAGATCAAGTCGATCACCGACTTCGGCATCTTCATCGGACTTGACGGCGGCATCGACGGGCTCATCCACCTGTCCGACATCAGCTGGAACACCACCGGCGAAGACATCGTGCGCAACTTCAAGAAGGGCGACACGCTCGAAGCGGTGGTGCTGGCCGTGGATCCGGAACGCGAGCGCATCAGCCTCGGCGTCAAGCAGCTCGAGCAGGACCCGATGGGCCAGTTCGTGGCGAACAACGCGCGCGGTTCGATCGTCAAGGGCACGGTGAAGGAAGTGGACGCCAAGGGCGCGACCATCGACCTCGGCGACGGCGTCGAGGGCTACGTCTCGGCCCGCGACATTTCCCACGATCGCGTCGACGACGCCTCGCAGGTGCTGAAGGTCGGCCAGGAAGTCGAAGCCAAGGTCATCGGGAACGACCGCAAGGGCCGCAGCATGCAGTTGTCGATCAAGGCCAAGGACGAAGCCGAAACCCAGGAGGCGCTGGCGAACTACAACAAGTCCGCAAGCGATGCTTCCGCCGGCACCACGCGGCTCGGCGCGTTGCTGCGCGAGCAGCTGGAAGGCAAGTCCGAGTAACCGTCTTGCGCCTGCGGCGGCCCGGGCGAACCGGGTCGCCGCAATGCGCAGCGACCAGCCGGAATCCCGATGACCAAATCGGAACTGATCGAAATCCTCTCGCAGCGGCAGGTGCACCTGAAGGCCGACGACGTCGACCTTGCGGTGAAATCGCTGCTGGAAATGATGGGCGGGGCGCTCGCCACCGGCGAGCGCATCGAGGTGCGCGGCTTCGGCAGTTTCTCGCTGCATTTCCGGCCGCCGCGCACGGGACGCAATCCCAAGACCGGCGATGCCGTCGCATTGGCCGGCAAGCACGTGCCGCACTTCAAGCCCGGCAAGGAATTGCGCGAGCGCGTGAGCAGCGTGACCCCGGTGGACGCGGAAGGCTGAAACCATTCGCCGGCATGCCGAGGCTGGGCCGGCTAATCTGGCGACATTGCGGAGGCTAGACGATGCGTGTGTTGCGCCTGCTGGTCGCATGCCTGTTCCTAGCCGCCGGCGCATCGCTCGGTGCGCTCAACCCGCAGCCCGTGGCCATCGACTTCGGCCCGGCTACCCTGCATGCCGCCCTTGGCGTCAGCCTGCTCGGCGCATTGCTGCTCGGCGTGGTTGCGTGCGGGTTGTTGCTGTCGGCGCTGGTGATCGCGCCGATGGAGCTGCGCTTGCGGCGATTGCAGGCCGAGACCACTGCCGCCTCCGTCCCCGGGAACCTGCCATGACCGGACTCGCCTTCGTCAGCCAATGGTTCTGGCTGTTCCTGTTGCTGCCGATCGCGGCGTTGAGTGGCTGGGTGATCGGCCGCCGCGGCGGCGAACGACACAGCGACAGCCAGGTCAGCAAGCTTTCGACCACCTATTTCCGTGGCCTGAATTACCTGCTGAACGAACAGCCCGACAAGGCGATCGAGTTGTTCCTGCACATCGCCGAGCTGGACAAGGACACCTTCGAAACGCAAATCGCGCTCGGCCATCTCTTCCGCCGCCGCGGCGAGGTCGACCGCGCGATCCGGCTGCACCAGGCGCTGGTGGAACGACGCGACCTCAGCGATCCGCAGAAGGTGCAGGCATTGCTGGCGCTGGGCGAGGACTACATGAAGTCCGGACTGCTCGATCGCGCGGAAACCGTGTTCGGCGACCTCGCGCGGATCGACCAGCGTGCGCCGCAGGCGCTCAAGCACCTGATCGGCATCTACCAGGCCGAGCGCGACTGGTCGAAGGCGATCGAGAACGCCGCCCGCTACGAAGCCGCGACCGGCGAGCCGATGGGCAAGCTCGTCGCGCAGTTCGAGTGCGAGCTCGCCGATCGCGCGCGCGCTGCAGGCGGAATCGACGAGGCCAGGGCCGCGGTGGCGCGTGCCTACGCCGCCGACGCGACGTCCGTGCGCGCGGGCATGCTGGAAGGGCGGATCGAAGCCGAATCCGGCAACGATGCCGCGGCGATCCGGGCGTTCGAACGCGCCGCGCGCCACGATCCCGATTACCTCCCCGAGATCCTGCCCACGCTGCTCGCCAGCTACGACCGCGCCGGCGATTCGACCGGCGCGCGGAATTTCCTCGCGGAAATGAGCGAACACTATCGCGGCATCGCCCCGGTCCTGGCGTTGACGCGGCTGGTGGAGGCCGAGCAGGGCGTCGCTGCGGGCCGCGCCTTCCTCGCGGGCCAATTGAAGGACCGCCCCTCGGTGCGCGGCGAAGCGGCATTGATCGACCTCTCGCTGGCCGAGGGCGCGGATCCATCGGCGACCCTCCACGATCTCAAGCACATCACCGACCAGTTGCTGGTGCGCAACCCCAGCTATCGCTGCACGCGTTGCGGGTTCGGCGCGCGCAGCCACCACTGGCAATGCCCGAGCTGCAAGGAGTGGGGCACGGTGAAGCCGTTGTTGAACTACGCCGTCGTTTGATCGTGGAAGTGCAGGGCGGACTTCTCGCGTGGTGCTTCGCGCACGTCGCCATCGGCGCGGTCGGCACCTTGGTCGCGCGTCGCTACGCACTGCGGCGCAAGCTGCTCGATGAGCCCGGCGAGCGCCGCAGCCACATCATCGCCACGCCACGCGGCGGCGGCATCTCGATCGTCGCGTCCGCGCTGGTTGCATTCGCATGGCTGGCTTCGACGCACGCGTTGGCGCCATGGGTCGCCGCCGCGATCGTGGCCGGCCTCGTGTTCGTTGCCGGCATCGGATGGCTCGACGACCACCGCCCGCTTTCCCCATGGTTGCGCCTCGCGGTACAGGCGGTCGCCGCTGCGTTGGTTGCCGCCGCATTGCTCGCCGACGGACGCGGGCCGGATTCGGCCGCGTTCGGCTTCGTCGTCGTGATGGTGTTCGTCAACGTCTGGAACTTCATGGACGGGATCGACGGGCTTGCCGCATCGCAGGCGCTGCTGGTCGCGGGCGGTTGGGCCTGGCTGGCGTGGCCCGCGGCATGGGCATGGCTTTTGGTCGCGGTGGCGGCCGCATGCCTCGGCTTCCTGCCATTCAACCTGCCGAGGGCGCGGATTTTCCTCGGGGACGTCGGAAGCGGCGCGCTGGGATACCTGCTCGCAGCGGGTCTGTTGTGGTTGCCCGCGGACGCGATTAACCCGCCGTGGCTCGCATGGTTGCCCCTCTCGGCCTTCGTCGTCGACGCGACGCTCACACTGGGTGTGCGCATGCTGAAGGGGGAACGTTGGTGGACGCCGCATTTGCAACATGCCTACCAGCGCTGGGCATCGCGTCGCGGGCGGCACGGAGCGGTGACCGTCGCGTTCGCGCTGTGGACAGCATGTGCCGTGCTGGCTATGGTGTCCCTGCAGGGGAAAGATGCGAAAACATGCCTGTTGGCACTGGTTGCGGTCTATGCCGCCGCTGTTGCGATATGGGCATGGCTTCGGCGTAGCCAGGGCACCCAGGAGGGGAGCGCATCGCCATGTCGCTGAAGGATCGGTTCGAAATTTCCCTGCCTCGCGTCGCGATCGTGCTCCACGATTTGTGCATGGTCTGGCTCAGCTGGTACGGGCTGCACCGTTTCCGCTTCGCGATCCAGCCATTGCCCGAACACCTCCAGGCGTTTTCCGCGGAAGTGCTGCTGGTCCTGTTCGCGCAAGGGTTCGTATTCTGGCGCGTCGGGCTGTATCGAGGCGTCTGGCGCTTCGCCAGCGTGCCCGACCTGGTCAACATCATGAAGGCGGCCCTGTTCGGGCTGTTGTTGATCATCATCGTCCTGTTCCTCTACAACCGCCTCACCCTGGTGCCGCGCTCGGTCCTGGTGCTGTATCCGGTGGTGCTCAGCGCATTGCTCGGAATGCCGCGGCTGCTGTATCGCAGCTGGAAGGACATGACGCAGAAGCGCAACGTCCAGGCCGCGGTGCGGGTTCTGATCCTGGGCGCCGGCGTGGCGGGCGAGACGCTGGTTCGGGACCTCCGCCGCGGCGGCAACTATCAGCCCGTCGGTTTCCTCGACGACGCTACCCGCTTGCATGGCAGCGAATTGCAGGGCTTGCCGATCCTCGGGCGCATCGCGGACCTGGAGCGCCTCGCTTCTGAAGTGGCGGCGCAACTGGCGATCATCGCCCTGCCCGAACTCGATGCCGGGGCCATGCGCGACGTGGTCGCGGCCTGCGAAAAGGCCGGGTTGCCGTTCCGCATGGTGCCGCGCCTGGACGATGTCCTCGCCGGCCGTTCGCGACCGGGCGAACTGAAGGAAGTCGCGATCGAGGATCTGCTCGGGCGCCAGCCGGTGACGCCGGACTGGAAGGCGATCCGCGCCTGGCTGGGCGGCCGCAGCGTGCTCGTGACCGGCGCCGGCGGTTCGATCGGCAGCGAGTTGTGCCGCCAGTGCGCCCGCCACGGCGCACGCACCGTGGGCCTGCTCGAAATCGACGAACTGGCCCTGGTGACCATCGAAGCCGAACTGCGACGCGATTTCCCGCAGGTGGCGTGCGTGGCCGTGCTCGGCGATTGCGGCGACCCCGCGGTGATCCGCCATGCGTTGGGATTGACGCAGCCCCAAGCGGTCTTCCACGCCGCGGCGTACAAGCAGGTTCCGTTGCTCGAAGTGCAACTGCGCGAAGCCGTGCGCAACAACGTGCTCGCCACCGCCACGGTGGCCGGGCACAGCAGGGATGCCGGGGTCGAGTCCTGCGTGCTGATCTCCACCGACAAGGCGGTCGACCCGGCCAACGTGCTCGGCGCGACCAAGCGCATGGCGGAAATGATCTGCCAGGGTCTGGCGGGCACGGGCAATACGCGATTCGTGACCGTGCGCTTCGGCAATGTCCTCGACTCCGCCGGCAGCGTCGTTCCGCTCTTCCGCGAACAGATCCGGAGCGGCGGCCCGGTGACGGTCACGCATGCGGACGTCACCCGCTACTTCATGACCATCCCGGAAGCCTGCCAGTTGATCCTGCAGGCTTCGGCGATCGGCGCGCACCAGGCGGTCTACACCCTGGACATGGGCGAAGCCGTCCCGATCCGGCTGCTCGCCGAGCAGATGGTGCGGCTCGCCGGCAAGCAGCCCGGGAAGGACATCGCGATCGTCTATACCGGGCTGCGGCCGGGCGAAAAGCTGCACGAGGCGTTGTTCCACGCCGACGAGCGCTATCGTCCCACCTCGCATCCCAAGATCCTGCAGGCGGAGGCAAGGCCCGTGGATGCCGACGGGCTGTGGACTTCGGTATCGCGCCTGCGCGAAACCACCGCCGCCTACGACATCGAAACCATGGCGAAATTGTTGAGGGAGGCCGTGCCCGAATTCGTTCCCGTCGTCGACGACAAGGACGATTCGACCACCACGACCGTTGTCGCCTTCCCGGCGCGCAACGCGCGGAGGACCTGATGGCGAACGCGCGCGTGCGCAAGGCCGTGTTTCCCGTCGCCGGCCTCGGGACCAGGTTTTTGCCGGCGACCAAGACCGTACCCAAGGAAATGCTTCCCATCGTCGACAAGCCGCTGATCCAGTACGCGGTCGACGAGGCGATCGACGCCGGTTGCGACACGCTGGTGTTCGTGACCAATCGCTACAAGCACGCGGTGGCGGACTATTTCGACAAGGCCTACGAGCTCGAGCAGAAGCTGGAACGCGCGGGCAAGCAGGAGCAGCTCGATCTGGTGCGCAATGTGTTGCCCGAGGGCGTGCGCGCCGTGTTCGTGACCCAGCCGGAAGCGCGCGGACTCGGACACGCCGTCCTGTGCGCGAAACCGGTGGTGGGCGACGAACCTTTCGCGGTCCTCCTGCCGGACGACCTGATCTGGAACCGCGGCGATGGCGCGCTCAAGCAGATGGCGGACCACGCCGAGGCCTCCGGCGGCGGAGCGATCGCCGTCCAGGATGTCCCGCGCTCGCAGGTCTCCAGTTACGGCATCGCCTCCGTCGCGTCGTTCGAAGGGCGAAGTGGGCGCATCCAGGGCATCGTCGAGAAGCCGAGCCCCGAGTCGGCCCCGAGCACCCTGGCCGTGGTCGGCCGCTATATCCTGCCGCCCGGCATTTTCTCCGAGCTCGAACGCACCGGCGCGGGCAGCGGGGGCGAGATCCAGTTGACGGACGCGATCGCGGCGCTGGTCGCCAGCGGGCAGCGCATCGACGCTTTCCGCTTCAATGGCACCCGCTTCGACTGCGGCACGCATATCGGGCTGATCGAGGCCACGATCCGCTATGCGCTCGACCACGAGCAGTTGAGCGATGCGGCGCGCAAGCTGATGCACGATTCCCTCCGGGAACTCGGCCTCGTCGACCAATGAGGCTCGTCTTGCTGAATCCGTTGCCCGAGAGCCGTGCGGGTGCTGGACGTCGCCAGCGCACTCGGGCTATCTTCCGCAAGTCCGCCCGTCCGGGCCGATTGGAAAACAGGGGAGACTCCATGAATGCGAGTGTGAAGGCGTCACTGCTGACGCTGGCCGTTTCCGCGATCTTCGCGCCCGTCAACGGCAACGCGGCCGAAGTGCCGCAGATCATCGCCAGCAGCGCGATGGCGCATTGCCAGTCGTTCACGCCTGGCGTCACCAACACGATCCGCAATCGCGTCATCGGTTCCGAGAACACGGGCACCGCCAACATCGGCATCGCCTGCGCCTTCGAAGTGGACTCCGGTGCGATGACCATGGATGGCGTGCAGTCGATCACGCTGTGGTTCAACAACCACAACGCCGCGGGCACGATCAACATCCCGTGCACGGCGGCGGTGGGTGTCGAAGGCGCCTTCAGCCAGTTCATGGCGAAAGATGTCGATGTCGACGTGGGTACGCCGGCCTCGCTCGAATGGAACACCGACGACGCTTCCGATTCGGGCGCGATCGTTGGTAACGGGTTCGGCGATTACCTGATCGGCGTCACCTGCGTCCTGCCACCCAAGGCGATCGTCAACGACACCTACGTCGCCTACGCGGTCGACAACGGCGTCTGATCCAGCGATCGTGGCCGCTTCGCAAGGCCCCCGCATGGGGGCCTTGCCGTTTGTCCAGAGAGGATTCGAGATGAAACGGGTTTCTGGCGCGGTATCCCGGCTGCCTTGGTTGCTGTTTGCCGCGGCGCTCCTGATCGTGGGCGGGGTATCGCTGTATCGGCGACATGCCCAGGCACCGGCGCCAGCACCGGCGGCGGAAGCCCCCCGGAGCCGGATCGCGGACCTCACGCCGGAACAGATCCGCGCATTGGCGGCGCGTTCGCGCGGTGCGGCGCCCGCCCAGCCGATGGACATGGCGCAGATGATGCACAAGCGCGAACAGATACAGCAGCGCACGCAGGAACGCATCGAGCGGAACAATACCGCGATGGTGAAACGATTCGCCGGCGAGACCGCCGACCCCGCATGGTCCGGCGCCCACGAGCGCGCGCTGGCGGAGTCGAGCGATACCGCCGCGATGCACGCAGCCGGGGTCGAGGCACGGAACTTCTCCGCAGCCTGCAAGGCGACCATGTGCAGGATCAGCGCCAGTTTCCCGGACATGAGCGCCGCCGAGGACTGGTTGCAGCTGTACATGGCGGGCGTGGGCAAAAAACTGCCTGCGGCGACCGCGCACAAGACCACCAATCCCGACGGTTCGGTGCAGGTGGAAATCTACGGGTTGGGCCGGAAGTAAATCGCGTCCGGGGATTACACGGCTTCGAAAATCCCGGCCGCACCCATTCCGGTGCCGATGCACATCGTCACCATGCCGTACTTCTGCCGGCGGCGACGCATGCCGTGCACGATCGTCGCGGTGCGTACCGCGCCTGTCGCCCCGAGCGGATGGCCGAGCGCGATGGCGCCGCCGAGCGGATTGACCTTCGCCGGATCGAGTTGCGAATCGCGGATCACGGCCAATGCCTGGGCGGCGAAGGCTTCGTTGAGCTCGATCCAGTCGAGCTGGTCCCTGGTCAGGCCGGCCTGTGCCAGCGCTTTCGGGATCGCGGCGATGGGGCCGATGCCCATCACTTCCGGGCGCACGCCGGCGACGGAGAAGCTGACGAAGCGCGCCAGCGGGGTCAGGCCGTAGTCCTTGATCGCCTGTTCGGAGGCCAGCAGCACGGCCGCGGCGCCATCCGACATCTGCGAGGAATTGCCGGCGGTCACCGTGCCGCCGAATTGGTCATTGCGGAACACCGGGCGCAACTTCGCCAGGCCTTCCAGCGAGGTGTCCGGGCGCGGGCCTTCGTCGGTGTCGGCCATGGCTTTCTTCAGCCTGATCGCATTGCCGGCGAGATCGGGCAGATGCGCCACGATTTCGTAGGGCGAGATTTCGTCGCGGAATTCGCCGGCGGCGATCGCCGCGATGGCCTTCTGGTGCGAGCCGAGGGCGAACGCGTCCTGCTCTTCGCGCGACACCTTCCATTCCTCGGCGACTTTCTCGGCGGTAATGCCCATGCCGTAGGCGATCGCGACGTGGTCGTCCTTGAACACGCTCGGCGACAGCGCGACCTTGTTGCCCATCATCGGCACCATCGACATCGATTCGGTGCCGCCGGCCAGCATCAGGTCGGCATTGCCCATGCGGATCTGGTCGGCGGCCAGCGCCACCGCCTGAAGCCCGGACGAGCAGAAGCGATTGACGGTCTGGGCGGCCACCGTATTCGGCAGGCCGGCCAGCAGCACGCCGATGCGCGCCACGTTCATGCCTTGCTCGCCTTCGGGCATGGCGCAGCCGACGATCGCGTCGTCGATGCGATTCACGTCGATGCCCGGGGCCTGTGCGATGACGCTGCGCAGCACGTGCGCGAGCATGTCGTCCGGGCGGGTGTTGCGGAACATGCCCTTCGGCGCCTTGCCGACCGGGGTGCGGGTGGCGGCGACGATATAGGCGTCCTGGAGTTGCTTGCTCATTTCTTGGATGTCCTTGTCGTCGATCAGTTGCGGAGCGGCTTGCCGGTCTTGAGCATGTGCGCGATGCGCTCCTGCGTCTTCGGCTGCTGCGCGAGTTCGACGAAGTGCGTGCGTTCGAGCTTCAGCAACCATTCTTCGTCGACCAGCGAACCGCGATCGATCTCGCCGCCGCACAACACCGTCGCGATCCGGGTCGCGATTTCGTTGTCGTACTCGCTGATGAAGCGGCCCTCCAGCATGTTCGCCAGCAGCATGCGGAAGGTGGCGATGCCGACGTCGCCGGCGACGCGGATGCGGCGCGCGGGCAGGGGCGGGCGGTAACCGCGTTCGGCGAGGCCGCGTGCCTGCGCCCTGGCGACATGCAGCAGTTCGAAGGCGTTGAACGCCACCACGTCGCCGCCGCGCAACAGGCCGAGTTCCTTCGCCTCCATCGCGGAGGTCGAGACCTTTCCCATCGCGATGGTTTCGAACACGCGCTTGAGTTCGGCGAAGACGTCGCCGTTCGCGCCCGCGGCATCGGAGGCGCGCACCGCCAGTTCCTTCAGCCCGCCACCCGCCGGCAACAGGCCGACGCCCGCTTCGACCAGGCCGATGTAGCTCTCGAGGTGCGCGACGGTTTGCGCGCCGTGCATCTGGAATTCGCACCCGCCGCCCAGCGCGAGGCCGCGCACGGCCGCGACCACCGGCACCAGGGAATACTTGATGCGCTGGCTGGTGCCCTGGAAGTTGGCGACCATCGATTCGAAGCCGGCGACGTTGCCGGCCTGCAGCAGGCCGAGCGCGCCGGCGAGGTCGGCGCCGGCCGAGAACGGCTCCTTCGGCTGCCATAGCACGAGGCCGGCGAAACCGCGTTCGGCGATGCCGATCGCTTCCTGCAGTCCGTCCAGCACCTGGTCGTTGACCGTGTGCATCTTGGTCTTGAAGGAAACTACGGCGATGTCGTCGCCCGCATCGGCCCAGAGGCGGATGCCGTCGTTCTCGAATACGGTCTCGCCTGGATCGAAGCGCTCGCCCAGCAATGGATCGGGGAAGCGCTGGCGCTTGTACACCGGCAGCGAGGAGCGCGGCAGCTTGGCGTTGCGCGCGGGGCTGTAACTGCCTTCGGGGCCGTGCACGGCGTCGCGGCCATCGAACACCCAGTCCGGCAGCGGCGCGCTGCTCATCGCCTTGCCGGCGACGATGTCGTCGGCGATCCAGTCCGCGATCTGTTTCCAGCCGGCGGCCTGCCAGGTTTCGAACGGGCCCAGCGTCCAGCCGTAGCCCCAGCGGATCGCGAAGTCCACATCGCGGGCGGTTTCTGCAATGGATTCAAGCTGATAGGCGCAGTAGTGGAACAAGTCCCTGAAGAGAGCCCACAGGAATTGCGCCTGCGGATGCTCGCTGGCACGAAGCATGGCGAATTTCTGCGCCGGATCCTTGAGCTTGAGGATCTCGACCACTTCCGGTGCCGCGGCGCGATCGGCAGCGCGGTAGTCCTGTTTCCCCGGATCGAGCACCACGATGTCCTTGCCGATCTTGCGGAAAATGCCCGCGCCCGTCTTCTGCCCCAGTGCGCCCTTGGCGATGAGCGCGTCGAGCCACTTCGGCGAGGCGAAGTACGCGTGCCACGGATCTTCGGGCAGGGTGTCGGCCATGGTCTTGATGACATGGGCCATGGTGTCCAGCCCGACAACGTCGGAGGTGCGATAGGTCGCGGACTTCGGCCGGCCGATGAGCGGCCCGGTCAGCGCGTCGACCTCGTCGAAGCCGAGCCCGGCTTGTTCGGTGTGATGGATCGTGGCGAGGATCGAGAACACGCCGATCCGGTTGCCGATGAAGTTCGGGGTGTCCTTGGCATAGACCACGCCCTTGCCCAGTTGGGTGGTGAGGAAGGTTTCCAGGCCCTCCAGCACGCTTTTATCGGTGGTGCGGGCCGGAATCAGTTCGGCGAGGTGCATGTAACGCGGCGGGTTGAAGAAGTGCACGCCGCAGAAGCGATGCCGAAGTTCTTCCGGAAGAACATCGGCCAAGGCATTGATTCCCAAGCCGGACGTATTGCTCGCAAGCACCGCATGCGCCGGCACGTGCGGGGCGACCCTGCGGTAAAGGTCCTGCTTCCAGTCCATCCGCTCGGCAATGGCCTCGATCACGAGATCGCAGCCCTCCAGCAATTCCATTCCGCCGTCGTAATTGGCCGGAACGATGGCTTCGGCCAGGGACTTCGCGGCCAGAGGGGCGGGCGAGAGCTTGCCGAGGTTGGCGATGGCCCTGAGCACCACCCCATTCGGATCGCCGTCCTTCGCCGCCAAGTCGAACAGAACCGTGTCGACTCCGGCATTGACGAGGTGTGCCGCAATCTGCGCGCCCATCACGCCGGCGCCCAGCACGGCGACCCGACGTACAAGCAGTTTATCGGACATGTTGTCTAAACCCTTGATGGATATGAATTCTTACTTGACCGGCGCGGCACGAAGTCCGGCGGCGGCGAAGCGGATGAGTTCTTCCGCGGCGCTGCTGCGGTGGGAGGACTCGGAGGTGCCGGAGGGCCGCTTGATCAGGCCGAAATCGGCCATGGCATACGTCAGCGCGCCGGAAAGGAAGTCGAGGCGCCAGTACAGCGCCTCCTTGTCCAGTTCCGGGACGCAATGGGCGATCGCCTTGGCGAACTCGCGCAGCACGTGGCCGTACTGGTCGGAGAGGAACTTGCGCAGGCCGTCGTTCTTCTCCGCGTAGGCGCGTGCGATCACGCGGATGAAGGCCCCGCCGCCATGGCGATCCTGCGACATCGCCAGCGCGGGCTTCACGAACGCGGCCAGGATCGGCTCGAGTTCGCCCGGTTGGCGTTCCAGCGCTGCGTGCAGGGCGCCCAGGCGCTGCGCGCTCATCACGTCCATGCGGCGCCGGAATACCTCGTTGATCAGGTTGTCCTTGCTGCCGAAGTGGTAGTTCACCGCGGCGATGTTCACGTCGGCGCGGCTGGTCACCTCGCGCAAAGATGTACCCGCGAAGCCGTGCTGCGCGAACAGTTCCTCGGCCGCGCCGAGGATCCTGTCCTTGGTCGAGAACTGCACGCCGGCCATCGCCTTCTCCTGAATCAAACGATTGTTTGATCGTAGCGCGGGGACGCGGGTCCCGGCAAGCGCCCCTTGCAGGCCGTGCAAAAGCCGTGATCGAACCGGTAGAATTACAGCAGCCATATCGGCTAAACCCGCGTTCCATAGCGGGTTTTCTGTTATCCTCGGGCGCGGAAAGGGACATTTCCGCGGCCCGCCTGACCGGAGAAATTCCCCATGGCGCTGGAGCGCACCCTGTCGATCGTCAAACCCGATGCCGTTGCCAAGAACGTCGTCGGCGAAATCTATTCGCGCTTCGAAAAGGCCGGCCTCAAGGTCGTCGCCGCGAAGATGAAGCAGCTCTCGAAGCAGGAAGCGGAAGGCTTCTACGCCGTGCACCGCGAACGCCCGTTCTTCAACGCGCTGGTCAACTTCATGGTCTCCGGCCCGGTGATGGTGCAGGTGCTCGAAGGCGAGAACGCGGTGTCGAAGAATCGCGAACTGATGGGCGCGACCAACCCGAAGGAAGCGGCGGCGGGCACCATCCGCGCCGACTTCGCGGACAGCATCGATGCCAACGCGGTGCATGGTTCGGACTCGCTGGAGAACGCGGCGACCGAAATCGCCTATTTCTTCCCGGCCACCGACGTCTACGCAGGTCGCTGAGTCGAAGCGATGAACGAAACGCGCGCCCAAGCCATCGACATCGCCCTCGCGGGCGATGCGCCGGCGCGCGTGGATGCGACGGCGGCTCCGGCCGCCGATCGCACCAATATTTTCGATTTCGACCGCGCCGCGCTCGAGCGCTTCTTCGAGGAGGATCTCGGCGAGAAGAGGTTCCGCGCGCACCAGGTGATGAAGTGGATCCATCATCGCCACGCCACCGACTTCGCGGACATGACCGACCTCGGTAAGGCGTTGCGCGCCAAGCTCGAGGAACGCGCGGTGGTGCATGCGCCGCAGGTCGTTTTCGACAAGGCTTCCACCGACGGCACGCACAAGTGGCTGCTCGGCATGGATCCGAAGAACGCCATCGAAACCGTCTACATCCCCGACAAGGGCCGCGGCACGCTGTGCGTGTCCTCGCAGGTCGGTTGCGCGCTGAATTGCCAGTTCTGCTCGACCGCGACCCAGGGTTTCAACCGCAACCTGTCGACCGCCGAGATCATCGGCCAGGTCTGGGTCGCGGCGCGCCACCTCGGCAACGTCCCGCACCAGCAACGTCGCCTCACCAACGTGGTGATGATGGGCATGGGCGAGCCGCTGGCGAATTTCGACAACGTCGTGCGCGCGATGAGCATCATGCGCGACGACCTCGGCTACGGGCTGGCCAACAAGCGCGTGACGTTGTCCACCGCCGGCATGGTGCCGATGATCGACAGGCTCGGCGAAGTCAGCGATGTCTCGCTGGCGGTGTCGCTGCACGCGCCGCACGACGAGCTGCGCAGCGAGCTCGTTCCGCTCAACAGGAAATACCCGATCGCCGAGTTGATGGAGGCTTGCGTGCGCTACGCGCTGCGCAAGAAGGGCACGTCGGTGACCTTCGAATACACGCTCATGCAAGGCGTGAACGACCAGCCTGCGCATGCGCGCGGGCTGGTGAAGCTGATGCGCGAGTTCGACCGGCGCGTGCAGATGAAGGATGCGGCGAAGGTCAACCTGATCCCGTTCAATCCGTTCCCGGGCACCCGCTTCGCGCGGCCCTCGGACGAGGCGATCCGCGCGTTCCAGAAGCAGCTCAACAACGCCGGCATGATCGCGCCGGTGCGCCGCACCCGCGGCGACGACATCGACGCGGCCTGCGGGCAGTTGAAGGGACAGGTGATGGATCGGACCCGCCGTTCCGCGGAGTTCCGCAAGCGCCTCCAGGGGACCAAGAATGCGGCTGCGTGACGCCATCGCTTTCGCGGCGCTTGCCTGCGTCTTCGCATCCGGCTGCTCGCGGATGGCGTCGCGGCTGACCTTCATCAAGCCGAGTACGGAACGCGGCGGCTATACCCAGGTCACGCCCGATTACGACGTCCGCCAGAGCGCCGACGACAAGCGCCGGATCGCGTTGCTCGACAGCCTCGGCCTCGCGGGCGCGGCGCTGCAACGCGGGGACCTGGCCGCGGCGGAAGTGCAGGCGCGCGCGGCGATCAAGGTCGATCCCAAATCCGCGGACGCCTACACGGTGCTGGGGATGGTCGCGGACCGGCGCGGCCAGTCGGATGCCGCGGGCGAGTACTACGCCAAGGCGGTGCAACTGGCCCCGGGCAGCGGGTCCGCGCAGAACAACTACGGCGCATGGCGATGCGGGCACGGGCATCCCGCGGAGTCGCTCGCCAACTTCGACGCGGCGCTGCAGGACCCGCTTTACCCCACGCCCGCGACCGCGCTCGGCAACGCCGGCGCTTGCGCGTTGCGCGCGGGACAGTCGACGCGCGCGGAGGAAAATCTGCGACGCGCGTTGCAAATCGATCCGAACAACGCCGCTGCGCTTGGCGCGATGGCGCAACTTCGTTTCAATCAGGGCGAGAATCTCGATGCGCGCGCCTTCATGCAGCGTCGCCTAGCCGCCGCGCCAGCGGACCGCGAGGGACTGCTGCTGGCAGCGCAGATCGAAGACCGGATGGGCGATGCCGCAGCGGCCGCGCACTACCGGCAAATGGTTTCCAACATCCAGTCGCAGCAAGGGACCGGCGACCCGAACGGAGCGCGTGCCCAGTGAACATCGAAGGGGACATCGGGATTCCGGAGGGCGCCGCCGGTTGCGGTCGACGCCTGCGCGAAGCTCGCGAAGCGGCGGGTCTGAGCATCGCCGAAGTCGGCGCGCGGCTGAAGATGCCGGTTCGCGTGGTCGAATCGCTGGAACGCGAAGACTGGTCGCGCCTCGGTGCCCCGGTATTCGTGCGCGGCCAACTGCGCAGCTATTCGCGCCTGCTCGGCCTGACCACCGAACCGATCGTGAACGCTTCGGGCGTCGCGCCGATCGCGCCTTCCGAACTGCAGCCGCGCACGTACACGCCACCCATGCGGCATTTCGCCGAGCAGGCCTCGCGCCGCTTCGTGTACGTCGTGATCACCGCGGCGATCGCGGTGCCGGTATGGCTGGCGACGCGCCCGCACCTCGCGCAGGTCGCGGCGCCGACCGCCTCGCTGGACGTGCCGGTGCAGCAGCAGGCCGACGGCAATGACGATGCTGGGTCCGCGCGTCCGCTCGTGGCTTCGCTGACGCCGGTACCGGCTTCTCCGCAGCCTGCCGCCGCGGTGCTTTCCCTGACCCTCCACGCGCAAAGCTGGGTACAGGTCACGGCGACCGACGGGCGGGTGCTCGAATCGGGCATGCTCGAGGCCGGCCAGCACGACTATCCCGTAGATGGGGTGGCGCGCATGGTGATCGGCAATGTTTCCGCCGCGGAGTTGCGCCGGGACGGCGAACTGCAGGATCTCGCGGCCTTCCAGCGCGCGAACGTGGCGCGCTTTACGGTATCCTCTGACGGTCGCCTCCAACCCGCTGCCGACTGAGCGCGGCGGGACCCGCCGGCCTTCCGCGCCGGCGCATTGGCGGCATCGCAACCCCACGGAAGACCGTAGCCGCATGGCCATCGACGAGCTGCTCGACGAACACGAACAAAGCGAACGCGTGCACCGCTGGGTGCGCGAAAACGGGCTTGGCCTGGTCGGGGGCGTCGTCCTGGGACTTGCCCTCGTCGGGGGCTGGAAATGGTGGCAAGGCCACCAGCAAGGCCAGCGCGAAGCCGAAGCGGCCCGCTACGACACCTTGCAGGGCCAGCTCAAGGCGCAGGACCTGGCCAAGGCCAAGGCGACTGCCGCAGGCCTGCGCGATGGTGCCTATGCGACCCTGGTCGCGCTCGACCTGGCGAAGGCGCAGGCGACGTCGGGCAAGCGCGACGATGCGATCGCCACCTTGCGCGCGGTCAAGCCGGGCGATGCGTTGCTCGCGGGCGTGGTCCGCGAACGACTGGCACGACTGCTGCTCGACGCCGGCAAGGCCGACGAAGCGCTGCGCATCCTTGCCGATGCCCAGGATCCCGCCGGTATCGGTGCCCGCGGCGATGCGCACTTCGCGCTCGGCCAGCAGGAGCAGGCGCGCGTCGATTACGACAAGGCGCTCGCGCTGACCACCGTCGGTTCACCGATGCGTCGGGTGCTCGAGCTCAAACTCTCCGAAGTCGGCGGCGCGCCCGCCCAGGCAAAGGCAGGCTCCTGATGAAGCTGAATTCCTTCGTGCGCGACGGTTCGCGCACCATGCTGCTGTCCGCAATGGTCGCGGCGTTCGCGCTGTCCGGCTGCTCCACGGTCAAAGGCTGGTTCGGCGGAAAGGACAAGGCCGGCGAAACCGCCAGCAAACCTGCCGAACTGGTGGAATTCGCGCCGAGCGCCAGCGTGACCCGGCTGTGGTCGGCGAAGGCCGGCGGTGGCGAAGGCCGCCTCGGCGCGCGCCAGGGTCCCGCAGTCGCCGACGGACGCGTGTACGCCGCGGCGGTCGAAGGCGGCGTTCGTGCGTTCGACCTGCAGACCGGCGCCACGGTCTGGACGTATGCCTCCAAGCTGCCGCTGTCCGGCGGTCCGGGCGCGGGCGATGGCATTGTCGTCGTCGGCAGCCTCGAAGGCGACGTCATCGCGCTGGATGCGTCCACCGGTAACGAAAAGTGGAAGGCCAAGGTCGACAACGAAGTGATCGCCGCCCCGGCCATCGGACAGGGCGTGGTGCTGGTGCACGGCAACGACGGCCGCGTCACCGCCTTCGACGAGAACACCGGCGAACGCCGCTGGTTCTGGAATCGCGATGCGCCCTTGCTCTCGGTGCGCGGCAACGACGCGCCGCTGCTGGTGCCAGGCCTGGCGTTCGTCGGCAACGACGACGGCACGATGAGCGCGCTGTCGCTGACCGATGGGCGTCCGTTGTGGGACCAGACCGTCGCCGAAGCCAGCGGTCGCAACGATCTCGAACGCATGGCGGACGTCGACGGCACGCCGGCGCTCGATGGCATCACGCTTTATGCCAGCAGCTACAAGGGCCAGACCGTCAGCATCGACGGCCCCAGCGGCCGCGTGCAGTGGTCCGCGCAGAGCGGCGGCCCGGGTCGCGTCGGCGTGGGCAGCGATCGCGTCGTGGTCGCCGATGCGAACGGGACGGTGTGGGGGCTCGACAAGTCCAGTGGCGGGGTGCTCTGGCAGCAGCCGGGCCTCGCGCGACGCAACGTCAGCGGCGCGGCGGTGCAGGGCGACTACGCCGTGGTCGGCGATTTCGATGGCTACCTGCACTGGCTCAAGCTCGCCGATGGCAGCTTCGCCGCCCGCCAGAAAGTGGGGGGGGATGCGATCAAGGCCGCGCCGGTCGTGGTCGATGGCGTGCTCGTGGTGCAGAACACCGGCGGCGAGATCAGCGCCTGGCGCCTCGCCCAGTAATCCATCCCGTGCATTCGTGCCGCGGCCCCGGGTAACCTGCCCGGGGCCGTTTGCGTTTTCGCCCGCCATTCCCCGGATCCCGCATGCTTCCACTCGTCGCCCTCGTCGGTCGCCCCAATGTCGGCAAGTCGACGCTGTTCAACGCGTTGACCCGCACTCGCGATGCGCTGGTGCACGACGCGCCGGGCGTGACCCGCGACCGCAACTACGGGGTGTGCCGGCTCGATCCCGAGCGCCCGTTCGTGCTGGTCGATACCGGTGGCATCGCCGGGCAGGAGGAGGGGCTCGCCGGCGCGACCGCGAAGCAATCGCGCGCCGCCGCCGAGGAAGCCGACCTCGTGCTGTTCGTGGTCGACGGACGCGAAGGCGCGTCCGCGCTCGACGACGCGATCCTCGCCTGGCTGCGCAAGCGCGACCGTCCGGTGCTGCTGGTGGTGAACAAGATCGACGGCATCGACGTGCAGGCCGCGCTCAACGACTTCGCGCGCTATGGTTTCCGCGACCGGCTCGGCGTGTCCTCGTCGCACCGCACCGGGCTCGATGCCTTGCTCGCCGACGTGCTGGCGCGCCTGCCGCAGGACGGCGACGCGCAGGTGCCCGACGACGATCCCAAGCGCATGCGCGTGGCCTTCATCGGTCGCCCCAACGTCGGCAAGTCGACGCTCGTGAACCGATTGCTGGGCGAGGAACGCATGATCGCCTCCGAGGTGCCGGGCACGACACGCGATTCCATCGCCGCCGACCTCGAGCGTGACGGCCGCAAGTACCGCCTGGTCGATACCGCCGGCATCCGCCGCAAATCGAAGGTCGAGGAAGCGGTGGAGAAGTTCTCCATCGTCAAGACGCTGCAGGCGATCGAGGAATGCCAGGTCGCGGTGGTGATGCTCGATGCCGCAGAAGGCGTGACCGAACAGGACGCGAGCGTGCTCGGTGCGGTGCTCGATGCCGGCCGCGCGCTGGTGGTCGCGGTCAACAAGTGGGATGGGCAGAGCGACTACCAGCGCGGGCAGGTCGAGGCGCTGCTGGCTCGCAAGCTCGCGTTCGTCGCCTGGGCGGAAAACGTGCGCATCTCCGCCAAGCACGGCTCCGGCCTTCGCGAACTGTTCCGCGCGATCCACCGCGCACATGCGTCGGCGACGAAGGTGTTTTCGACCAGCGAAGTGACCCGCGCGGTGGAAGCCGCCACGAACGCGAATCCGCCACCGGTGGTGCGTGGCCACGTGCCGAAGCTGCGTTTCGCGCATCCGGGCGGCGAGAACCCGCCGACCTTCGTGGTGCACGGCACGCGCCTGAAGTCGCTGGGCGCGACCTACCAGCGCTATCTCGAGAATTTCTTCCGCAAGCGCTTCAAGCTGGTCGGCACGCCGATCCGCTTCGTGTTCAGGGAAACGGAGAACCCGTACAAGGACAAGCCGAAGAACCCGCTGACCGAGCGCCAGGTCGCAAAAAAGCGCCGGTTGATGAAGCACGTGAAGCGCGGGAAATGACTTCGCCTTCGTGATCGCGTCGCGCGACATGACCCTCGGCCTCATCGCCGGCGGCGCGGGTTCGCGGCTCGGCGGCGTCGACAAGGCCTGGTTGCAGCGCGGTGGCGTGCCGCAAGTATTGCGATTGGTGCGGCGGCTTACCGGCGAAACCGTATCGGTGCTGGTCAGCGCGAATCGCGACCTCGCGCGCTACGCCGAAGCGGGGCTCGCCGCGATTCCCGATCGCCATGCCGGCATCGGCCCCATCGGTGGGCTCGATGCGCTGGCGAACGCCTGCACGACATCGTGGCTGCTGACCGTGCCGGTCGACCTGGTCGACGTGAACGACTGCCTGTTGCGCAGCCTCGCTGCGGCGGGCGGCACGGGCGCCTTCGCGATCGACGACGACGGCGCGCAGCCACTGGTCGCGTTGTGGCCGATCGCGGCCCTGCGCGAAGCCTTGTCGGCCGCGCTCGCGACAAACGAGATCGCCGTCCACGCGTTGCAGGCGCGCATGGGCATGGTGGGCGTGCGTTTCGCCGGATTCCGCTTCGGCAACCTCAACACGCCGGGCGATCTCGCTGCCGCCGGCATCGAATCGCCATCGGCGCGATAATCGCGGCATGGACGTGCTCGAACTCGATCCCGCTGAAGCGCTGCAACGCCAGCTCGGCGGGGCTTTACTGGTCGATGTGCGCGAGGCGCACGAGCGCGCGCTGGGCATGGCCGAAGGCGCGCGCGGCATCGCGCTGGGCGAACTGGTCGAGGCGCCGGCTTCGCTACTCGATGCGAACGCGGAAGTGTTGCTGATCTGCCAGTCCGGAAAGCGCTCGTTCCGCGCGGCACAAGCCTTGCACGAAGCCGGCTTCACGCACGTCGCGTCGGTGCGCGGCGGTACGTCGCGCTGGCAGGCCGATGGCCTGCCGATGCAGGCGCCGGAACTGGATGCCGATTTCGGCGAACGCTATTCGCGCCACCTGCGCCTGGCGGAGGTCGGCCTTGAGGGACAACGCAAGCTCGAGGCCGCGCGCGTGCTGGTGGTCGGCGCGGGCGGGCTCGGTTCGCCGGCCGCGTTCTACCTCGCCGCCGCGGGCGTCGGTACGTTGCGCATCGCCGACGACGACTTGGTCGACCGCAGCAACCTGCAGCGGCAGATCCTGCACACGGATGCGCGGATCGGTGCTGCGAAGGTGGAATCGGCGACGGCCGCGCTTTCCGCGCTCAATCCGCGCACGAAGATCGAGCCGCTGCAGGAACGCATCACGTCGGCGAACGTCGAACGCATGCTCGACGGCGTCGATGTCGTGGTGGACGGCGCCGACAATTTCCCGGCGCGCTACCTGCTCAACGATGCCTGCGTGAAGCTCGGCAAGCCGCTCGTGTACGGCGCGGTGCAGCGGTTCGAAGGCCAGGCCAGCGTGTTCGATGCCGGCCGCCATCGCGGCGAAGCGCCTTGCTATCGCTGCCTGTTCCCCGAGCCGCCGCCACCGGACGCCGCGCCCAATTGCGCCGAAGCCGGCGTGCTCGGCGTGCTGCCCGGCGTGATCGGCCTGTTGCAGGCCACCGAAGCGATCAAGCTCGTGCTCGGGATCGGCATGCCGTTGACCGGAAGGCTGCTGCAATTCGACGCGCTGGCGATGCGGTTTCGTGAAACCCGGGTGACGCCGGATCCGCAATGTCCGGTTTGTGCCCCGGATTCCGCATTCCCCGGTTACATCGACTACGCCGCGTTCTGTGCGGGCACGATCTGAGCAGGCGTGGCGTGAGCGCATCGGGTTAGGATGCCTCTGGCTCGACAAGCACGGAGGCTCCATGCGCTGCTATTGCCTGTTGTTGCGTTCCATCCTGCTGTTCGCATTATTCGCGGCGCCGTGGATGGCGCGCGCAAGCGGCTGCGTGGCCGCGCAGCCGGCGGGAACGGGGATGGAAGCGGCGAAGATCGCGGCCATTGCCTGCCGCGAGAACGCGCTCTGGTACAGCCCCTTCATCGACGCGAACGGGCGCCTCGCCAGCAACACGGTGTCGGAAGCGGAAAGCGCGCGCCTCAGCGACGGGATCACGCCGGCGTGGATGCAGGTGGTGAATTACTGGCGCGGCAGCGGACTGCTCGGGCGGATGCAGCAATACGCGGGCGCATCGGATTGCAGTTACGTCGGCGGCGGCGGTTATTCCTCGCCGCAATGCCGTGCCTTCGTCATCGACCAGCCTTGGTCCGCGGCCTTCGTTTCCTACGTGCTGGTCCAGGCCGGGCTTCCGGGCTTCAACCCCTCCGCCAGCCACTACGGCTACGTGGGCGATGCCTTCCGCGGCGGGACCAGCCCGTTCCGCTTCATGGATCCCGACCAGGCGCCGGCGGCGGTCGGCGACCTGTTGTGCTACGTGCGTTCGAACGCGACGCAATTGGGATTCGCCGGCCTGTCCGCCCTGCTCGCGCGCGGCGGCAATGCGCAGAACATGCATTGCGACATCGTGGTGTCGGCGCAGCCAGGCATGCTCAGCCTGGTCGGGGGCAACGTGCTGCAGGGCGTGACCATGCGCCTGGTGCCGACGAACCGCCAGGGCCTGCCTTGGAACCTGCCTCGCGGCACCGGCATGAACACCGCGTGCTGGCCTTCGAACCCGGACGGATGCAGCTTCAACCGCCACGACTGGGCGGTGCTGCTCAAGCTCCGCCCGGATGCGGAACTGGCGACGTTGCCGAGCGCGATGCCGATCCCGTATTCGCCGGCGGCGGCGGCGCCGCCAAGCCAGCAGTGCTGCGTGAACTGCGTGGTCGGCTCGGGGATCCCGCGTTGCCCGAACCCGAATGCGCCATCGATCCTGCCGCAGGGCAGGCCGTGACGGCGGCCGTCGAACGGCGGTCAATCGGCGATAATGCGCGCTTTCCGCCACGAAGCACGCAATGCCCGCACGCATCCTCGACGGCAAGCGCATCGCCGATGAACTGCTCGATGGCCTGAAACGCCGCATCGATGCGCGCGTGGCCGCAGGCGGCTCGCGTCCCGGGCTCGCGGTCGTGCTGGTCGGGCAGGATCCGGCTTCGCAGAGTTACGTGCGCAACAAGCGCCGCGCGGCCGACAAGGTCGGCATCCGCGCACTGGATTTCGACCTGCCCGCGGGCACCACCGAAGCCGAGTTGCTGGCGCTGATCGACAGGCTCAACGCCGATCCCGGGGTGCACGGCATCCTCGTGCAATTGCCGCTGCCCGGCATTCCCGACGCCACCGCGCTGATCGAACGCATCGATCCGCGCAAGGACGTGGACGGGTTCCATCCGCAGAACGTCGGCCACCTCGCGCTGCGGCAGTTCGGGCTTCGCCCCTGCACGCCACGCGGCATCACCACGCTGCTGGCCTGGACCGATCGACCGGTCCGGGGGCAGAGCGCGACGATCGTCGGTGTGTCCAACCATGTCGGGCGGCCGATGGCGATGGAACTGTGGATCGCCGGCTGCACCGTCACCAGCTGCCACAAGTTCACTCCGCGCGAGGTGCTGGAAGCGGCGGTGCGCGGCGCCGACATCCTCGTGGTCGCGGTGGGCAAGCCCGGTCTGGTTCCGGGCGAATGGGTCAAACCGGGTGCGGTGGTGATCGATGTCGGCATCAACCGCCTCGACGACGGCCGCCTGGTCGGCGACGTGCAGTTCGACGCCGCCGCGCAGCGCGCCAGCTGGATCACCCCCGTCCCGGGCGGGGTAGGGCCGATGACCGTGGCCACCCTGATGCAGAACACGCTGGAGGCGCTGGAACTGGCCGAGGAACCACCGCAGCCCGAACCGCAGGAAGCGCAGCCGCTGGGGCGCTGAGGCCGCTTGTGGCCGCCGCGGTTCGACAGGCTCACCACGAGCGGTCTGTCGCGATACAATGACGCGCTTCCCCACCTTTCCCGGGACTGCCGATGCTCCGCATCCAGGCTGAAGCACTGACGTACGACGACGTTTCCCTCGTCCCCGCGCATTCGACCGTCCTGCCCAAGGACGTGTCCCTCGAAACCCGCCTGACCCGCGACCTGCGCATCCGCCTGCCGATCGTTTCCGCGGCGATGGACACGGTGTCCGAAGCGCGCCTCGCCGTCGCGCTCGCGCAACTCGGCGGCATCTCGATCCTGCACAAGAACATGGGCGTCGAACGCCAGGCGGCGGAAGTCGCGCGGGTCAAGAACTTCGAAGCAGGCGTGATCCGCGAGCCGTTCACCGTCGGCCCGGACACCACCATCGGCGAAGTGCTGCGCCTGACCCGCGCCCGCAACATCTCCGGCGTGCCCGTCGTCGACGGCGGCCAGCTGGTCGGCATCGTCACCGGTCGCGACATGCGCTTCGAGAAGAAGCTCGACGATCCGGTGCGCCACATCATGACCAAGCGCGACAAGCTGGTCACGGTGAAGGAGGGCGCCAGCGACGATGAAGTGATCGGCTTGCTGCACAGGCACCGCATCGAGAAGGTGCTGGTGGTAAACGACGGCTTCGAGCTGCGTGGCCTGATCACGGTCAAGGACATCCAGAAGAAATCCGACAACCCGAACGCGGCCTACGACGGTGGCGGGCGCCTGCTGGTCGGTGCCGCTGTCGGCGTCGGCGGCGATACCGAACAGCGCATCGAGGCGCTGGCTTCGGCCGGCGTGGACGTGATCGTCGTCGACACCGCGCACGGCCATTCGCAGGGCGTGATCGACCGCGTTGCATGGGCCAAGAAGCGCTTCCCGCGCTTGCAGGTCATCGCCGGCAACATCGTCACCGGCGATGCCGCGCTGGCCTTGATGGATGCCGGCGCGGACGCGGTGAAGGTCGGCGTGGGTCCCGGTTCGATCTGCACCACGCGTGTGGTCGCCGGCGTCGGCGTGCCGCAGGTAACCGCCGTGTCGATGGTCGCCGAGGCGCTGCAAGATCGCATTCCGCTGATCGCCGATGGCGGTATCCGCTATTCCGGCGACATCGGCAAGGCCATCGTCGCCGGCGCGTCCACGGTGATGATCGGCGGCCTCTTCGCCGGCACCGAGGAAAGCCCGGGCGAAACCGAACTGTTCCAGGGCCGCAGCTACAAGAGCTATCGCGGCATGGGTTCGCTGGGCGCGATGGAAAAGGGTTCGAAGGACCGCTATTTCCAGGATTCCTCCGACGCCGACAAGCTGGTGCCCGAAGGCATCGAGGGCCGCGTGCCGTATCGCGGTCCGCTGTCGGGTGTCGTGCACCAGCTCGCCGGCGGCCTGCGCGCGACGATGGGTTACGTCGGCTGCGCGACCATCGAGGACATGCGCAAGAAGCCGCAGTTCGTGAAGGTGACCGGCGCGGGCCAGCGCGAGAGCCACGTGCACGATGTGCAGATCACCAAGGAACCGCCGAACTACCGGGCGGGTTGATTCTTTGTCGTCACCCCGGCGCAGGTCGGGGTCCAGCCGTTGCAATCACGGGCGAAAAGCTGGATTCCGGCTTTCGCCGGAATGACGAAGCACATGACTGACCTTCACAGCGACAAAATCCTCATCCTCGACTTCGGCGCGCAGTACACGCAGCTGATCGCTCGGCGCATCCGCGAGATCGGCGTGTACTGCGAAATCTGGGCCTGGGACCACGACCCGGCCGAAATCGCGAAGTTCGGCGCGAAGGGCATCATCCTTTCGGGCGGGCCGGAATCGACGACGGAAGCCGGCGCGCCGGCCGCGCCGCAGCAGGTCTGGGATTCGGGACTGCCGCTGCTCGGCATCTGCTACGGCATGCAGACCATGGCCGCGCAGCTGGGCGGCGCCACCGAAGCCGCGGACCAGCGCGAGTTCGGCCATGCGCAAGTCGATATCGTTTCGCCTGACGCGCTGCTCAAGGGGTTGAGCGACCACGGCGCCGGTACGCGCCTCGATGTGTGGATGAGCCATGGCGACCACGTCGCCAAGGCGCCCCCGGGCTTCACCGTCACCGCAACCACCGACCGCATCCCGGTTGCGGCGATGTCGGACGAGGCGAAGCGGTGGTACGGCGTGCAGTTCCACCCTGAAGTCACGCATACGAAGCAGGGCCAGGAGCTGTTGCGCCGCTTCGTCGTCGATGTCTGCGGCTGCAAGACATTGTGGACGTCGGCCAACATCATCGAGGACCAGATCGCGCGCGTGCGCGAACAGGTCGGTTCCGACGAGGTCATCCTCGGCCTGTCCGGCGGCGTGGATTCGTCCGTCGTCGCCGCGCTGCTGCACAAGGCCATCGGCGAGCAGCTGACTTGCGTGTTCGTGGACACCGGCCTGCTGCGCTGGCAGGAAGGCGACCAGGTCATGGCGATGTTCGCCGAACACATGGGCGTGAAGGTCGTGCGCGTGAACGCCGCGGATCGCTACTTCGAAAAGCTGGAGGGCGTAGCCGATCCGGAAGCCAAGCGGAAGATCATCGGCAATCTCTTCGTCGAGATCTTCGACGAGGAATCGAACAAGCTGAAGAACGCGAAGTGGCTGGCGCAGGGCACGATCTACCCGGACGTGATCGAATCGGCCGGGAGCAAGACCGGCAAGGCGCACGTGATCAAGAGCCACCACAATGTCGGCGGCCTGCCCGACGACATGAAGCTCGGCCTGGTCGAGCCGCTGCGCGAGCTGTTCAAGGACGAAGTGCGCAGGCTCGGCGTCGAACTTGGCCTGCCGCGCGAGATGGTGTATCGCCATCCGTTCCCCGGCCCGGGCCTGGGCGTGCGCATCCTCGGCGAAGTGAAGCCCGAATACGCCGAATTGCTGGCCAAGGCCGATGCGATCTACATCGACGAACTGCGCAAGGCCGGCCTGTACGACAGCACCTCGCAGGCGTTCGCGGTGTTCCTGCCGGTGAAATCGGTGGGCGTGGTCGGCGACGCGCGCGCGTACGAATGGGTGATCGCGCTGCGTGCGGTCGAGACCATCGACTTCATGACCGCGCACTGGGCGCACCTGCCGTACGATTTCCTCGGCACGGTGAGCAACCGCATCATCAACGAGCTGCGTGGCGTCTCGCGCGTGGTCTACGACATCTCCGGAAAGCCGCCAGCCACGATCGAGTGGGAGTAGCCCGCCTGCGCGCCAGCCGGTGGTCGGCAGGCCGACGACCGGCCGGCCCTGCATGGCCGGGGCCGGTGCGCCGCCCCGACGTTGCGCTGGACGCGACGACCAACGGCGACGAGATGACTGCGGCTCGGTGCTAGGCTCGGTGCGGGCCGATCGGGGACCTCCCATGCGCACTGGGACGCAGCGGTTCGCAAGCGCCTTCGGATTCTCCACGCTGCTCGCGTTCGTCGTTTGCGGGGTCGCGGACGCGGCCGGGCTGGGGCGCGTGCTCACCTCCCGCAGCGGCGGACAGATCTTCGGATTCGACATCAACCAGGCCGGCGACGACGGCGTGCTGGCGAGCAGCCGCGACGTGGCTGGCGGCAAGCGACTCGTGACCATCGAAACCTTCGACCAGGACACCGGGCGGATCACCAGGTCGGTCGTGCGCCAGGCCGGAACGGTCCACGAGTACGGCATCGACGGCATTTTCGCGGGCGACGTCGCCCTGGTCACGCATTACGTGACGCCGCCGGGATCGATCTTCCCGAAGCGCTTCTACCAGACGATGAATCCCGTTGCCGAAGGGCAGGTCAACGGCACGTGGACGCCCCCGCTGCAGGACATCGACGTGCTGATGGCGGGCACGGACCAGTCCGCTGCCCAGGCCGTGCTGTTCGTTATCGAGCTGAAGCGGGGCGACAGGCCAAGCCTCGTGGTCACCGACATCGCGGCAGACACGAGCCGTGCGATTCCGCTCGATCCGTTCGTCTTCGGGATCGGCAACAGCGTGCACCTGGCCCAATACACGGCCGCGAACCGGGCCGTGCTCGCATGGTCGCCGGATGGCGGGACCGTTCGCGGCCAGGCTCCGGTCATCGCGCTGGTCGACCTCGACACGGGCGCGATGACGAAGTTCAACGGATACAACAACGGCTTCTACCATTCGGGTTTCGTGAATGGCCTCGCGGTCGACCCGGAGACAGGGGTCGCCGCGACCACGACCGAGCTGAACTCGCAGGTCGAGTTCTACGACCTCGACACGCAGACGGGGATCAAGGCCGTGCAGCTCCCGTGCACGACGAACACCGACCAGGTCCACAGCGGGTCCAACATCGCGGTCGATCCGCTCAACAAGTTGTTCCTCGTGACCGAAACGTCCTATTGCAACGGCAGCCACGGCAGCGCCATCGTGGTGTACGACGAAGCCGGTAACCTCGTCGAGACGATCGCGGGCTTCAACTTCGCCATCGGCGAACCAGCCCCGGTGCTCAACCCCGCCAAGCGCATGGGCTGGGCCTTCAGCGGGCCAGACGGCTTCAGCCAGTTGCAGCAGTTCTTCTATTGACGCGATTGGTTTGCAGGCGCGGGGCGAGCGCAAGCCGCGATCGATGCGAGCGTTGCGCCAGGCCCGAACCGTTCGTGGTGAGCCTGTCGAACCACGGACGGATTGCCGATACCATGAACCATGGCCTTCCATGTCTACATTTTGCGCTGTGCCGACGACTCGTACTACACCGGCCATACGGACGATCTCGAAAGGCGGATCGGCGAGCACCGATCAGGGGCCATCCCCGGTTGCTACACGCACGCGCGACGACCCGTGGCGCTGGTCTACGTCCAGGATTTCCCGACTCGCGCCGAAGCACTGGCTTCCGAGACGCAGATCAAGCGTTGGAGCCGGGCGAAGAAGGAAGCCCTCGCTGCGAGGGATTGGGACAGTTTGAAAATGCATGCGATGAATCGCGCGGGTAGGGCATCCATTCATGGTTCGACAGGCTCACCACGAACGGATGCCTTGGACACCAACGACGAAGAGTGGATGCGCCGCGCCCTGGACCTGGCCGCGCGTGCGCATGCCGAGGACAACGAAATCCCCGTCGGCGCGCTGGTGGTGGACGCCGCCGGCACGCTTGTCGGCGAGGGCTGGAACCGCAACATCTCCGAATCCGACCCCAGCGCGCATGCGGAGATCGTGGCGATGCGCCGCGCAGGCGCGGCGCTCGGCAACCATCGCCTGGTGGGTTGCACGCTGTACGTGACGCTGGAGCCGTGCGCGATGTGTTCGATGGCGGCCGTGCACGCGCGGCTCGCACGCGTCGTGTACGGCGCGAGCGATCCGAAGACCGGCGCGGCGGGCAGCGTGTTCGACCTGCTCGCGGACCCGCGCCACAACCATCGCGTCGATGTCGTCGGCGGCGTGCTCGGCGAGGAAGCGGGCGCGATGCTGACGAGTTACTTCCGCGCCAAGCGGGCCAAGAACGCCTAGCTCCTGCGTCGGGCGAGTTCCTGGTCCAATTCCAGGTCGAAGCTCTTCACCGCGAGGCTCACTTCGCGCCACAGCGAAAAGCTCGCCGCGAGCAGGAACAGGACGCCGACCACCGCCAGCACCGTCGGCAGCGCGCCAAGCCGGAAGCCGAGGAAGGCGTCCATCGCCAGCGCGAGACTGGTGCCGACGAATCCCGCCAGCGCGGCGTAGAGCAGGCGGCAGGCGCGCAGCACGAGGTGCGCGCGCTCGCGGTGCCGGCGGATCTGCTCGTCGCGGTCGACACGGTCGGGCGCGTCCTGTTCCCAGGCGACGACCAGCGCGCGCAGTCGGTCGACCACGCGCGCGAGCCGGGTGTTCGCCGACGTCAGCAACGCCGCGGTCGCGGTGAGGAAGAACGCCGGCGCCAGCATCGCGGCGAGGATGGCGTAATGGCTGATGGCCGACGAAGTCTGCAGCATCGGACGGATCGTGGCTGTGGGGCCGGTATGATGCGCGCAATAGTCCGATGCTTGCGAATCCATGCCCGAAGCCGCCAACGATCGCCTGATCTGGATCGACCTCGAAATGACCGGGCTCGATCCCGATCGCGACACCATCCTCGAGATCGCGACCGTGGTCACCGACGCCCAGCTCAACGTGCTGGCGGAAGGCCCCGAGCTGGCGGTGTCGCAACCGCTGTCGGTGCTCGAGGCGATGGACGAATGGAACCGGACCCACCATTCGCGATCGGGCCTGTGGCGCCGCGTGCTGGAGGAGGGCGTGCCGATCGCCGAAGCGGAATCGCGCACGCTCGAGTTCCTCGCCCGGTGGGTGCCGCTCAATGCCTCGCCGATGTGCGGCAACTCGATCTGCCAGGACCGGCGCTTCCTGCACCGGCGGATGCCCGCGCTGGAACATCACTTCCATTACCGCAACCTCGACGTCAGCACGATCAAGGAGCTCGCCCGGCGCTGGTCGCCGACGGTGCTGGCCGGTTTCAGCAAGGTCGCCGCGCACACGGCGCTGAGCGACGTGCGCGATTCCATCGATGAATTGCGGCACTATCGGCGGTACATGGGGACGCTCGCGGGCTTGCCCGGGGGCTGAGGCAGGGGAGGGCGGATGCGGGTGGCGTCGGCATCTGTGGAGGCGGAACGCTGCTTGCGCGCATGCATGGCATGGCTATGCCTGCTTCTGGGCTGCGTCGCCGGCATGCCGGTGTTCGCGCAGGATCCGCCGTCGGCCGGATCGGCGGACAAGCCGCTCGCCTCCTTTTTCCGCGAAATCTGGACGACGCGCGAGGGCTTGCCGCACAACCAGGTGAACGCGATCGCGCAGACGCCCGACGGGTATCTCTGGCTGGGTACCTGGGAAGGACTCGTCCGCTACGACGGGCTCGAATTCCACGTCTACGACCGCGGGAACACCCCGGCGATGAAGGACAACGGGGTGCGCTCGGTGCACGCGTCGGCCGACGGGGCGGTCGTGGTGGGGACCTCGCGCGGCGGCGTCAGCGTCAAGCGCGGAAACCAATGGCGGACCTGGACCATGGCCGACGGCCTGTCCCAGGACGAGATCATGGATGCGCTGCTGGACAGGCGCGGGCGCCTGTGGGTCGGCACCGAGAACGCCGGCGTCGATCGGGTCGATGGCACCACGGTCCGCCATTTCGACGAGCGCAACGGAGTGCCGTCGGATGTCGTTTACGGATTGACGCTCGATCGGGACGACAGCGTGTGGGTAGCCACCGCCGCCGGACTCGTGCACATCGTCGACGATCGCGGCACGGTCTACGGCACCGCCGCCGGCCTGCCCGACGCGCCGGTGTTCAAGGTCTACCAGGACCCGGGCGGGGGGCTGTTCGTGGGCACCGAAAAAGGCGCTTACCGACGCGATGGCGAGCGCTTCGTCGCGGTGTCGCCGCAACTGCCCGCCGATGGGGTGCCCAGCCTGGCCGAGGATGCCGCCGGCAACCTCTGGGTGGGAACGGTGAACAACGGCATCATGCGCCTCGGGAAGTCCGGCGTGGACCGCTTCACCAGCCTGCGTGGCCTGCCGAACAACCGGGTCGCGTCGTTGCTGCTGGATCGGGAAGGAAGCATCTGGGCGGGGACAAACGCGGGCCTGCTCAGGCTGGGCGACGCGCCCTTCAGTACCTACAACGGCGACCAGGGACTGAGCGACGACTACGTGCGCGCGCTCGCTTTGTCGCGCGACGGCTCGATCTGGATCGGCACCAGCAGGGGGCTCAACCTGTGGCGCGGGGACAAGCTCGCCGCCAGCTACACCAGCGAGGATGGACTGCCCAGCGATTCGGTGCTGAGCCTGCTGGAGGACCAGGACGGCAGCTTGCTGGTGGGCACCTACACGGCCGGCCTGCTGCGCTGGCGCGATGGCAAGCTGCTGGCGCAATACGACAGCGCGCACGGCATGCCCGGCAGCAACCAGGTGCGCGCGCTCGCGCAGGAACCCGACGGCACGGTCTGGATCGGGACCACGCGCGGCCTCGCGAGGATGCGCCAGGGCAAGTTCGAACGCTTCGGCAAGGCGCAAGGGCTGCCGCGCGAATTCATCATTTCCCTGCACGTCGCGCTCGACGGCAGCGTCTGGGTCGGGACCTCGAACGGCGCGGCCCACATCGTCGATGGGCGGGTTTCCGCGCTCGACCTGCGTGGCATGAACGGCGCGCAGGACGTGTTCGATTTCCTGGAGGATTCCGATGGCACGCTGTGGATGGCGACCGATCGCGGGCTGTTGCGTTATCGCAATGGGCAGCTCAAGGCGCTTGGGCTGGCGCAGGGCCTGCCCATCGATACCCTGTTCCAGGTCGTGGACGACGGGCTCGGATCGCTTTGGCTCACGTCCAACCGCGGCGTGATCCGCCTGCGCCGCGCCGATGCGGAGGCGGTGCTCGACGGACGCAAACCGGTCGTCGCCCTCGACCGCTTCGGCGAGGCCGATGGATTGGCCAGCAGCCAGTGCAACGGCGGGTCCGGTCCAGCGGCGATCCGCGATGCCCGCGGCCGCATTTGGGTGGCGACGGCGCGCGGCGCCTCGGTGGTCGATCCGGGCGCCTTGCACGCCTTCCGTCGCGCGCTGCCCCCGGTCGTGATCGAACAGGTGCTGGTCAACGATCGGCCCGTTCCGCTGCACTCGCCGTTGCGGCTACCGCCAGGGAGCGAAAAGATCGAGATCCGCTACGCCAGCCTGAGCTTCCTCATCCCGCGCTTCGTGCGTTATCGGTTGAAGCTCGATGGCGTGGATGCGGGCTGGGTCGAACGCGGCAACCAGCGGGTGGCGCAGTACACCAACCTCAGCCCGGGCCACTACCGTTTCCAGGTCAATGCCTCCGCGCCGTCGATCGGGCAGGGCTGGAGTCGCGACATCACGACGCTGGACATCGACATCGAGCCCCGCGTCTGGCAGGAAACCTGGTTCCACCTGATCGCGCTGCTGGCGGCGTTGCTGGCGCTGGCCGGGTTCGTGCGCTGGCGGGTCGGCTCCGTGGCCCGTCGCGCGGAGGCGCTCGAGTCCATCGTGGACCAGCGCACCCGCGACCTCCGCGAACAGACCGATCGGCTGGTGCAGGCGGACCACGACAAGTCGGTGTTGCTGGCGAAACTGCAGGAGCAATCGGAGGCGTTCGAGCGACAGGCACTGGAGGATGCGCTCACGGGCCTCGCCAACCGGCGCAGCATCAACGAGGAACTCGCCCGGGCCTTCGAAAGGGCCACGCGCGAGGGAACGCCGCTGAGCTTCGCCTTGCTCGACCTCGACCATTTCAAGCGCATCAACGACAGCTATTCGCACCTGTCCGGCGACCACGCGCTGCTCGCCGTCGCCCGCGCGCTGTCCGAGGAAGCCGGCGCGATCGGCAAGGTCGCGCGCTGGGGCGGCGAGGAGTTCGCGATGCTGTTCGAAGGCGTCGGCCTCGACGAAGCGCGCCGCTGTTGCGAACGCGTGCGCGAGGCGGTGGAGCGTCTCGATTGCAGCGCGTTCGCGCCGGGCTGGAAGCTGACGATCAGCGGCGGCGTGGCCGAACGCACCGGGCTTGCGTACTACGAAAAACTGGTCAGCCGCGCCGACGACCTGCTGTACGAAGCCAAGCGCGCGGGACGCAACAAGATCATGGGTTGAAGCCGGTAGCGTCGCTTCGATTGCCGGATCGAAGGATCAGCCGCCCTTGGACTTCGCCAGCGCGAGCCAGGTATCCACCACGGTGTCGGGGTTGAGCGACACCGATTCGATCCCCTGTTCCATCAGCCACTGCGCGAGGTCCGGATGGTCGCTCGGGCCCTGGCCGCAGATGCCGATGTACTTCCCCTTCCGCCGCGCGGACTGGATCGCCATCGACAGCATCTTCTTCACCGCCGGGTCGCGCTCGTCGAACAGGCCGGCGACGATGGCCGAATCGCGGTCCAGGCCCAGCGTGAGCTGGGTCATGTCGTTGGAGCCGATCGAGAAGCCGTCGAACATGTCGAGGAACTCGTCGGCGAGCAGCGCGTTCGACGGCACTTCGCACATCATGATGACCTTGAGCCCGTTGTCGCCCTGCTTCAGGCCGTTGTCGGCGAGCACCTGCAGCACCTTGCGGCCCTCGTCCAGCGTGCGCACGAACGGGATCATCACCCACAGGTTGTCGAGGCCCATCTCCTCGCGCACGCGCTTGACCGCGATGCACTCCAACGCGAACGCGGCCCTGAACGACGGGTCGATGTAGCGCGACGCGCCGCGGAACCCGATCATCGGGTTCTCCTCGTGCGGCTCGTATTTCGAACCGCCGATGAGGTTGGCGTATTCGTTCGACTTGAAATCGGACAGGCGCACGATCACCGGGTTCGGCGCGACCGAGGCGGTGATCGTGGCGATGCCTTCCTTCAGGCGCTCGATGTAGAAATCCACCGGGGAGGCGTAGCCGGCGATGCGCGCGTCGATCTTCGCCTTCGTATCCGCGTCCTGCGCGTCGTATTCGAGCAACGCCTTCGGGTGCACGCCGATGTGGCTGGCGATGATCATCTCCAGCCGCGCCAGGCCGATGCCCGCGTTCGGCAGCATGCCGAAGTCGAAGGCTCGATCGGGATTCGCCACGTTCATCATGATCTTCAGCGGCGCCGGCGGCATGTTGCCGAGGTCCGTCGTCACTCGTTCGAAGGGCAGGGCCCCGGCGTAGATGAAGCCGGTGTCGCCTTCGGCGCAACTGACGGTGACCGGATCGCCGTCGTTGATCGAATCCAGCGCGTTGCCGGTGCCGACCACCGCCGGCACGCCCAGTTCGCGCGCGATGATCGCCGCATGGCAGGTGCGGCCACCGCGGTTGGTGACGATGGCCGCGCTGCGCTTCATGACCGGTTCCCAGTCCGGGTCGGTCATGTCCGCGACCAACACGTCGCCGGGCTGCACGCGTTCCATGTCGGCCAGCGAACGCACGACGCGCGCGGTGCCGCTTCCGATCTTGCTGCCGATGGCGCGGCCTTCGGCCAGCACTTCGCCGCGTGCCCCGAGCGAATAGCGCTCGATCTGCGTCGCCTGCGCACGCGACTTCACCGTCTCCGGGCGCGCCTGGAGGATGTAGAGCTTGCCCGTGTTGCCGTCCTTGCCCCACTCGATGTCCATCGGGCGGCCGTAGTGGGCCTCGATCACCAGCGCCTGCCTGGCCAGTTCCTCGACATCGGCATCGCCGATCGAGAATTTCGTGCGCAATTCCGCCGGCGTTTCCTCCGTGCGCACGCGTTCGCCCGGCACGTTCGAATACACCATCCGCAGCTGCTTGCTGCCCAGCGAGCGGCGCAAGATCGCCGGCTTCCCGGCCTTCAGCGTCGGCTTGTAGACGTAGAACTCGTCGGGATTGACCGCGCCCTGCACGACCATTTCGCCCAGGCCATAACTGGCGGTGACGAAGACCACGTCGCGGAAGCCGGATTCGGTGTCGAGGGTGAACAGCACGCCCGACGCGCCGACGTCGGAACGCACCATCAGCTGCACGCCGGCGGACAGGAAGACGTCCTCGTGCGCGAAACCGTGGTGAACGCGATAGGCGATGGCGCGGTCGTTGTACAGGCTCGCGAAGACTTCCTTGACCTTGCGCACCACGTCGTCGGCGCCGGTCACGTTGAGGAAGGTTTCCTGCTGTCCCGCGAACGAAGCGTCCGGGAGGTCTTCGGCGGTGGCGGAGGAGCGGACCGCGACCGCGATGTTTGCGGCTCCGCTGTCGGCGCACAGCTGCGCGTAGGCGGCGCGGATGTCGGCATCGAGGTCGGGCTGCAGCGGCGCATCGATCACCCAGCCGCGGATTTCGGCGCCGGCGGCGGTGAGTGCCGGGACGTTTTCGACATCGATGGTCGCAAGCTTGTCGTAGATGCGCGCATGCAGGTCGTTGTGCGCGATGAACGCCTTGAACGCATCCGCGGTGGTGGCGAAGCCGCCGGGCACGGACACGCCGAGGCCGGAGAGTTCGCCGATCATTTCTCCCAGCGAGGAATTCTTGCCGCCCACCTGGGCGAGGTCGGACAGGCGCAGGTCGTGCAGCCACAGGACGTTGCGTGTCGAAGCGGGGCTGGTCAAGGCGAGGACTCCGGTGCGGACTGGCCGCGGGCGGCGGATGGCCGGACGCGCGGCCGGGGGAAAGCCGCTATTTTAACAGCGCGGCCGGCTCGGCCGAGCCAGGCCCCCGTAACCGCCATGACCGCAGCGCGCCCGGTGTTCTACGTGTCCGACGGTACCGGCATCACCGCCGAAACCATCGGCCATAGCCTGCTCACGCAGTTCACCGGCACCCGTTTCGCCACCGACCGCATTCCCTTCGTCGATACCGTCGACAAGGCCCGCAACGTGGCCAGTCGCATTCGCGCCGCGGGTGAAGCCGCGGGCCTGCGCCCGGTGATCGTCAGTTCCTGCGTGGACCAGGAACTGATCCGGGCGCTGGCCGAAAGCGGGGCGCTGGTGCTGGACGTATTCGCGCCCTACATCGCGCCGATGGAACAGGAACTCGGGTTGAAACGGATGCCGCAGGTGGGGCAGGCGCACGGGATCGTCGATTTCGACACCTACCATCGCCGCATCAACGCGATGAACTATGCGTTGACCCACGACGACGGCATGCGCGTGGATTACGCCGAGGCCGACCTGATCCTCGTCGGCGTCTCGCGCGCGGGCAAGACCCCGACCTGCGTCTATCTGGCGCTGCATTACGGGATCCGCGCCGCGAATTACCCGCTCACGCCGGACGACCTCGAGGACGAGCGCCTGCCGGCCAGGCTGCGCCAATACCGGCCGAAGCTGTTCGGCCTCACCATCGATCCGATCAGGTTGCACCAGATCCGCCAGGAACGCCGGCCGAATTCGGGTTACGCGCAGCTGGATACGTGCAAGCGCGAAGTCGCGCAAGCCGAGGCGATGTTCCAGATGGAACGCATCCCGGTGCTGAGCACGACGCATGCATCGATCGAGGAAATCGCCAGCCGCGTGCTGGAATCGCTGGGCATCAACCGCGAGATGTTCTGAACCCGGATCCCTGGAACGCGAAAAACCCGCGCGATGCGCGGGTCCAGAATCCCAAGTTATCCCCCAGGCGCGATTCCGTCAATGCTGCCCGCGACGCGTTTTCGCGCGTAGCATCCTCTCCATGGCCCAGGTACTCGCTCGCGCCACGCACATTCCCAGGCTGGGCCGCTTCGGCTGGCTCATGGGCTTGTACGCGGAGAACCATCGCAAGCTGGTGCGGCTGTTCGAACCCGGGGACCTCGCGGCCGGGAGTTACGCGTCCTCGACCGGCGATGGCCTCGACCTGCGCCTGGACGTGCTCGAACAGCACCGCTACACGAGCGAACTGCGACTGACCTACACGGTCGTCGACGAGGCGACCGGCGCGCCGGATCCGTCCGCGTTCGTGCGCCTGTATCGCGACGCGCACCAGGCCGAGGCCACGCATTGCCACGTCGGCCGACGATGGCAGGACGCGATCGGCATGTATCCACCGACCGACACGCTGATCCGCCACCGCCTGCGCATGAACACGTTCCTCGGCAAATGGCTGGACTACCTCGCCGAGCAAGGCCATGGGGTCGCCCGCTTGCGGCCTCTGGCCGACGCGCCCGTGCCGATCGACTTCCCGATGCGGCGTACGCCCGGCGCGTGAATCCGGCCGAGCCGCAAAAGGAAACGCCCGCTTGCGCGGGCGTTTCGATGTTGGCGTCCCCACGGGGATTCGAACCCCGGTCGCTACCGTGAAAGGGTAATGTCCTAGGCCTCTAGACGATGGGGACACGGTGAAGCGTTGTTCCGAAATCCCGACGGCCTAAGCCGGGAAGTGGTGGAGCCAGCCGGGATCGAACCGGCGACCTCCTGCATGCCATGCAGGCGCTCTCCCAGCTGAGCTATGGCCCCACGGCTGGAAAGCGCGGAATTTTAACGATCCCCGTTCGGGAGCGTCAAGCGGATTCAGAACCAACCGCGGATGCCGGCGACCCAATGCCCCTCGTTTGCGCCGTTCCTGGACCATGCGTAGCCGAGGTAGGGCGCGAACTGGCGCGTGAACTCGTAGCGCAGGCGCAATCCTGCCTCGAATGAATCGCGCGGCGCGTCGCTTCCGGCATAGGCATCGGCTTCGAGTCGCGGCTGGAGGACGAGCCGTTGCGCCAGCAACAGGTCATAGCTGCCTTCGACGCGCGCGCCGATTCCATGTTCGCCGGCATACAGGGTCGCCGCGACGTCGATCTTGTACGGCGCCACGCCTTCGACGCCCACGGCGAGCCAGTCGCGTTGTCCGCCATCCCCGGAATCGTGGCGCACCCCGAGCGTTCGGTTCCACCACGGACCGGCGGCGTGCCACCACAGCAGCTCGAGTTCGCCATCGCGCGCGTCGCCGACGCGCTCGCCGCGGCTGCGCCATTCGAAACGATCGCCGCGACCGCCGGCCCAGCCGTGCAGTTCCCATTCGAGCGCATTCGCATCGTTGTCGCGGAACATTTCCAACCGGTCGAACGCGAGCGTGGCGACGAACGGGTCGTCGTCCATGTGCTCGCGCATGTCCGTGCCGCCGAGATCGGGGAAAGCGCGTGCACGTTCTTCCGCGGTCGGCAGGGGCAGGGCGGGGTCGGATGGAGGGGATTGGGCCCGTGCCATCGACGCGTGTCCTTCCGTGCTCATGCCGGTCATGAGTGGCGTGTCGTGCCCGGCGTGTTGTGCGAAGGCCGGCGCAGCGAACGCGGGCAGGAGGGCGAGGGCGAGAGGCGCAGGGAACGCGCGTTTCATGCGCCTACCCTTATTTCGCGGAACATGCCCAGCTCCATGTGCAGAAGCATGTGGCAGTGGTAGGCCCAGCGGCCGAGCGCGTCGGCGCGCACGCGATAGCTGCGTGAATGCCCGGGCGGTACGGTCACGGTATGGCGGCGTACGCGAAATTCGCCGTCTTCGCCTTCGATGTCGCTCCACATCCCGTGTAGGTGGATCGGGTGTTCCATCATCGTGTCGTTGACCAGGAGGATGCGCAGGCGTTCGCCGTATTCGAACCGGATCGGTTCCGCCTCCGAGAACGGCACGCCATCGAAGCCCCAGGCATAACGCTGCATGTTGCCGGTGAGGTGCAATTCCAGCGTGCGGCCCGGCTCGCGGCCGTCGGGGTCGGCGAAGTCGCTGCGCAGGTCGGCGAGGGTGAGGACGCGTCGACCGTTGCCGCGCAGCCCGATGCCGGGATCGTCCTGTGCCGTCGATACCGACATCGCGCGCATGTCGATCCATGGCGTATCAGGCAATGGCTTCGAAGCGGTTGCGCCGTGCGAGCTCTCCGGCATGGCTGCCTTGCCGTGATCCATCCTCGACATGTCGCGGCTGCCGCCATGCGCCATGCCCATGTCATCCGTGGACAGCAACGGGCGTGGATCGAGCGGTGGAATCGGCGCGGACAAGCCGTAATGCGGCGCCAGCGTGGCGCGCGCGTAGCCACCGCGGTCCATCGCCTGGGCGAAGATCGTGTAAGCCTGGTCTTGCGGTTCGACCACCACGTCCAGTGTTTCGGCGACCGCGATGCGGAATTCGTCGACGGTTACCGGATGCACGCGTTGGCCATCGACGGCGACCACGCTCATCCCCAGCCCGGGAATGCGCACGTCGAAGTAGGTCATCGCCGAAGCGTTGACGAAGCGCAACCTCACCCGTTCGCCCCGCGCGAACAATGCGGTCCAGTTCGCGTCGGGCGCGAGTCCGTTGACCAGGTAGGAGTAGGTGGGCGCACCCACGTCGGCGAGATCGGTCGGGCTCATGCGCATGCGACCCCACATCGCGCGATCGGCGCGGGTCGCGGGCCAGCCGTCGCGCTTCGCATCGCGCAACAGCTCGCCGACGGTACGGCGATGGCGGTTGTAGAGATCGGATTCGATCAGCAATTTGCGCTGGATCGCGTGCGGATCCTCGTCGCTCCAGTCCGACAGCAATACGACATGCTCCCGAGCGACGGCGATGCCGTCGGGCTCGCGCGGGTCGATGACGATCGCGCCGTACACGCCCTGCGCTTCCTGCAGGCTGGAATGGGCGTGGTACCAATACGTGCCCGCCTGCTGGACCGGAAACCGATAGGTGAAACTGGCGCCGGCTTCGATGCCGTGGAAGCTGAGCCCGGGTACGCCGTCCATTCCTGCCGGCAGCACGATGCCGTGCCAGTGCAGCGACGTCATTTCGTGCAGGCTGTTGTTCACGCGCAGCGAAACCACGTCGCCTTCGCGCCAGCGCAGCGTCGGCGCCGGCAAAGAGCCATTGACGGTTTTCGCCCAGGCGCGACGCGCGCCGAGGTGCACCGGCAATGCACCGATGTCGAGCACGAAATCGGTCCCCCGCAATTCCGCCACCGCATGCGTCGGGTTCGCGTTTTGCGCGAACAGGCCGCGGGGCAGGGCGAACGTTCCCGCCAGTGCGAGGGTGCTGGTGACGAATCGACGCCGAGATCGCGCGAACCCGGTCATTCGTCCCGCTCCGAATCCGATTTTGCGTCGAGGACGCGCTGGATGATCGGGCATCCGTCGAGCGATCCGGGTCCCGAGCACGAAGCCGCCAAGCCGGCCAGCGATTCGCGCAAGGCCTGCAGTTCGCGCAGCCTGGATTCCACGTCGGCGAGCCGGCGCTCGGTCAACGCCCGCACGTCGGAGCGATCGGCTTCCGGATCGGCGCTCAGGCGCAGCAATTCGCGGGTTTCTTCCAGGGTGAACCCAAGCGCTTTGCAGCGACGCACGAAACGCAACTGCTGCAGCTCGTCTTCGCCGTAATCGCGATAGCCCGACGGACGCCGCGCTGGCGGCGGCAGCAAACCCTGGCGTTCGTAGTAGCGGACGGTGTCGACCGCCACGCCGGCCTTTTCGGCCAGATGCCCGATGCGCACGCCTAAGCCTTGGATTCGAGGAGAGAGACCAAGCCTAAACCCCGGACTTGGGTCCAGAGTCAATCTTCATTGATACTTCGCATAATGCCCATTATGTAAATTAGAGATCAGAGTACAACCGTCATAGCCAGGAGCAGCGCCCAGCTAAAGGCCGAAACACGCATCCATCTCGATCTTGTCCAGCGCCTGGAGCTCCCGGTTGGCGTATCCCTTGCCGCGCGCCTGCTCTGCCTTGTGCCGGGCATTGGCACATGCAAGTTTGCGTCTGTCGCGTTCCGTGGGTTCGCTGCGAAGGGCCACGCCCGAGCGATCGCCACGGGCGCCGTTCCCGCGAGTGCGTGCATCCTGCTGGCGTTCGATGTCCTGCAGCCTTGTCCGCGCCGCGGGATCGTCATGCACCGCCGCATAAGTCCTGGTGCTTTGCGTGTATTGCCCCGATGGACAGGCAGTGGTCGTATAGGCGGCCTGTCCCTTGGCGTCGATGCACTTCACGATCACCGTTTGCGCCTGCGCGGTGCCGACAAGAAGTGCGGCCACGATGAGCATCCTTGCCATGCGTCTTGTTTCCCTTCGATGGAGCCCTCGAAGGTCGCGGCGGACGCGCGGCAGCTCCATCGGATAAATCCGGCAATGGTTTCGCCATTCGACCCTTCTATCGGATTTTCTTCGACAACGCTTCGACCCGCGCGGCCCGCAACCGGTCCAGCTTTTCCTTGAGCCTGGCTTCCATGCCGGCTTCGGTCGGCTGGTAGTACACGCGTTCGCCCATGGCATCGGGGAAGCCGCCCTGGTCGAGCGCCACGCCGCCGGCCACGTCGTGGTCGTACTGGTAGCCGCTGCCGTAACCGAGCTGTTTCATCAGCTTAGTCGGCGCATTGCGGATGTGCATCGGCACTTCCTGGGTTCCGTATTCGGCCACGTCGCGTCTGGCCTCGCCGAACGCCGCGTAGGCCGCGTTGGATTTCGCCGTGCTGGCGAGGTAGATCGCGAGCTGGGCGAGCGCAAGGTCGCCTTCGGGCGATCCCAGCCGGTCGTAGGCATCCCAGGCCTCGATCGCCATCTGCAATGCGCGCGGGTCGGCAAGACCGATGTCCTCGACCGCCATGCGCGTCAGTCGTCGCGCGAGGTAGCCCGGATCGCAACCGCCGTCCAGCATGCGCGCGAGCCAGTAAAGCGCCGCATCCGGGTTGGAACTGCGCACGCATTTGTGCAAGGCGGAGATCTGGTCGTAGAACTGTTCGCCGCCCTTGTCGAAACGCCGGCTGCGATCCGCCAGCACCTGCTCCAGGGTGGCCTGGGTGATGTTGCCGCCCTGCCCCGCCAGGTCGGCGGCGATTTCGAGGAAGGTCAGTCCGCGACGCACATCGCCATCGGCGGCGCTCGCGATCAAAAGCAGTTGTGCGTCGTCGATGTGCAGGTCGCGCTCGCCGAGGCCGCGGTCGGGATCCCCAAGCGCTCGCCGCAGCGTCACCGCGATGTCCTCGGCGGTCACCGCTTCCATCACATGCACGCGGCAACGCGACAGCAGCGCCGAATTCAGTTCGAATGAGGGATTCTCGGTGGTCGCACCGACGAACAGGATGGTGCCGCGTTCGATATGCGGCAGGAACGCATCCTGCTGGGCCTTGTTGAAGCGGTGCACCTCGTCCACGAACAGCACCGTGCGCCGGCCTTCTGCGAAGCGATGCGCGGCTTCGGCCAGCACCTGGCGCAATTCCGGCAAGCCGGACAGGACGGCGGAAATCGCGCGGAAATCGGCGTCGGCGTATTTCGCCAGCAGCAGCGCGAGCGTGGTCTTGCCGCAGCCGGGCGGTCCCCACAGCACCATCGAATGCACATGTCCGCTTTCGATCGACTGGCGCAGCGCTGCGCCCGGCGCGAGCAGGCGCCGCTGGCCGACCATCTCGTCGAGGTCGCGCGGGCGCATGCGCTCGGCGAGCGGTCGCAAAGCATCGCGATCCACGCTCAGCAGGTCGTTGTGGTCGGAGGCTGGCTTGCGTCGGGCCAAGTGCTTGGGGCGGGAGGAGTGGTACCGGGACGATAGCAAGGCGCCGTCCGGCGATGCGGTTTCAATCGGCGGAAGCCGTGGTTTCCCGGTTGGCGGTCGTGCCGAGTTCGTAACCGACCCGCACCCAGGCGTGGTCGCGGCGATCGTACAAGGCGTGTATGTCGGCCGGCGTGCTGCCTTCGCGGCCGAAATCCACCATTCCCCGGGCCTCGATGCGCGAATAGCGCTTCCCGGCCTCGAGCACCGCGGCGCTGTCCAGGTCAAAGCGCGCCGGTTGTTCGACGAACTCGGTTTGCAGGCGGGCCTGCACCTGTTCGCGCAGTTGCACGGCCAGGGCCGAATCCGCGCCCAGCGGCTGGCCCGGGGCATCTCCACCGATGAGCAGTCGCGGCGCGCTCGCCGTGGCGGCGGCGGTGTCGTACAGGCATGCGAATCGGAACGGCAGCCAATCGTCTTGGTCCGCATCGCCGATCAGCAGGCGTCCGTCGCCCACCACATCCGACTCGATCAGGCTGTTCGGCGTGGCGACAACATGGTCAAGCTTGACTTCGACCTTGCGTTCGCCGAACTGGCCCGAGATCGATCCCACCACCGCAGCCGCAACCGCTGCGTCGATGGCTTCGCGACCTTCGGCTCGGGTCGTGGGCGCGTGGAGGGCCTTGCCGACCACGTCGCCTTGGCCGGTCGTCGATGCGGCCCGCATCACCGAAGGCGACAAGGCCATCGCGAAAACGGCGACTGCCAGCAATCGCATGGAAAGCATTCGAACTCCCTGCCATGGCGGCGGTACGCGTCATGATTCGCCGGGCTCGGGTGGTGGCAGCGTGATGCAGGGGCCGTATTGCTGAACGAAATGGCTGCTTCAGTTTTCCCCGCCCACGACATCGACATTGCTGGGCGGAACGTAGGTGAACGTCTCGCGGCCGAACGCCGGGTTGCGAACCCACTTGGCGAACACGATTTCGGTGCGCTGGCCCAGCAGGTCGGTGAAGCTCATGCGGTTCAGGCCGTTGCGGTCGAAGCCCAGGCGCGCGGATTCGAAGCTGGCATCGTGCTTGTCGCGCGGGGCCAGTGTCAGCCATTCCAGACCGCCGTCGTTGCCGGCTTCGGCCACCACGTAGTCCTTCTCCAGCTTGGCGGGGTCGACCAGGGCCGCAAGCGGGCTGTTGCTCTCGGCCGCGCCCTGCGCCCGCCGCGTGACCTGCTTCAGGTCGGGGTCGTAAACCCATACGTTCTTGCCGTCGGCGACGATCAATTGCGGGTACGGCTTTACGTACTCCCAACGGAACAGGCGTGGCGCCGACAGCGACACGCGACCGGTGGAATATTCCTTCTTCGAGCCGTTGCTGTCGTACACGGTCTGCGCGAAACCGCCCTGCAGTCCCTTGAGCCCGTGGGTGAAGGCGTCGAGGTCGCTACGCGCCCCCGCATTGGCGGCGAGGGAAACGAAGATCGCGGCAGCGAGCGGCAGCGCGGAAAGACGCATCGGAGTGCTCCGTGTTTGCTTGGGCGGAGTGTGTCGGTTCGAAGCTGAATGCGTAGCGAAGCCCGCCCTGCCCCGCTTCGCGATGTTCAGTCGCGCGGAGGCGGGGGCGCGAGCACGCTGCGATCGCCGTTGTGTTCCGGTGGCGTGACCACGCCCGCGGCTTCCATCGCCTCGATCAGGCGCGCGGCGCGGTTGTAGCCGATCTTCAGCCGTCGCTGCACCCCGGAAATCGAAGCGCGCCGGGTTTCGGTGACGATGCGCACCGCTTCGTCGTACAGCGGGTCGGACTCGTCGCCGGAAGACTGCGATTCGGGAAGTCCAGTCGCGCCGACGACCACGCCCTCGCCCATCGGCTGAACTTCCTCCAGCACGCCTTCGATGTAGTCGGGCCCCGTGCTCGATTGCTTGAGGTGCTCGACCACGCGATGCACTTCCTCGTCGCTGACGAAGGCGCCGTGGATGCGCTCGGGCATCGCCGTGCCAGGCGGCAGGTAAAGCATGTCGCCGTGGCCGAGCAGCGTTTCCGCCCCGCTCTGGTCGAGGATGGTGCGCGAATCGATCTTGCTCGACACCTGGAATGCGATGCGCGTGGGGATGTTCGCCTTGATCAGGCCGGTGATGACGTCCACGGACGGGCGCTGCGTGGCGAGGATCAGGTGGATGCCGGCGGCGCGCGCCTTCTGCGCCAGGCGCGCGATAAGTTCCTCGACCTTCTTGCCGACGATCATCATCATGTCGGCGAATTCGTCGATGAACACGACGATGTGCGGCAAGGGCTCCAACTGGCGCGGCGCCTCGCCCAAGTCGGGGTTCGGCTTGAACAGCGGATCGAGCAACGGCTGCCCGGCGTCCTGCGCGTCCTTCACCTTCTTGTTGAAGCCGGAGAGGTTGCGCACGCCGACGATGCTCATCAGCTTGTAGCGGCGCTCCATTTCCGCCACGCACCAGCGCAGGCCGTTCGCGGCCTCCTTCATGTCGGTCACGACCGGCGCGAGCAGGTGCGGGATGCCCTGGTAGACGCTGAGTTCCAGCATCTTCGGGTCGATCATCAGCATGCGCACGTCGGCCGGCGACGACTTGTACAGGAGGCTCAGCACCATCGCGTTGACCGCGACCGACTTGCCCGAACCGGTGGTGCCCGCGACCAGCAGGTGCGGCATGCGCGCGAGGTCGGCGACGGTCGGCCGCCCGGCGATGTCCTTGCCCAGCGCCAGCGTCAGCGGGCTGGCGGACTTGTCGTATTCCTTGGAACGCAGCAGTTCGCTGAGCCAGATCATCTCGCGATGGGTGTTGGGCGTCTCCAGGCCGATTACCGACTTGCCCGGGATGACGTCGACCACGCGCACCGACTTCACGCTCAGCCCGCGTGCGATGTCCTTGTCCAGGGAACTGATCTGGCTGACCTTCACGCCCGGCGCCGGTTCCAGTTCGAATCGCGTAATCACCGGCCCCGGATACGCGCCCACCACCTGCGCGTCGATGCGGAAATCCTTGAGCTTGAATTCGATCTGCCGCGACAGCGTCTCCAGGGTGTCCTCGTCGTAACCCTTGGCCTGCGGCTTGGGATCATCGAGCAGCGCCAGCGGCGGAATGCCGGAGCCATCGCCGACGTGGAACAGCGGGATCTGCTGCTCGCGCTTGGCGCGATCGCTCTTCTCCACCGCCGGCGACGCAGGCGGTTCGATCCTCACAGGCGTGCGCTTCGCACGAAGCTCGGTGTCGATGCGCCGGGTTTCCTCGCGTTCGACCCGCATTTCGCGCGCGTCGTGCCATTCGACCGCCTGCTGGGTCTTTTGCCTGAAGCGCGTGGGGATCGCGAGGACCTGGCCGCCGATCCATTCCATCACGGCAAGCCAGGACAAACCCGTGGCGAGGGTGATCGAAACCAGCAATAGCGCGAGCAGGAACAGGTTGCCGCCCACCGGCCCGAACCCGCGGTACAGCGAATTTCCGACCAGGCGACCGAGGATGCCGCCGCTGCCGGCGGAGAAGTCGAACGCGTTGCCGAAACGCAAGGCCAGCAGGCCGGTCGCGGACACGAGGAAACCGACGATGCCCACCAGCCGCAACGCGGGACCGAGGTCGGCATCGCCGTCGCCATCGCTGTCCATGCCGAACAGCGCGATCCAGGCCACCGCGCCCAGCACCGCCGGCAGCAGATAGGCAACGTAACCGGTGAGGTAGAACAGCACGTCGGCGAGGAACGCGCCGATGCGGCCGCCCCAGTTCTGCACCCCGCTCGTCACCCCGCCCGACTGCGACCAACCCGGATCGGCGGCGGAATAGGTCAGGAGGCTGGCGAACAGGAAAAGGACCAGGCAGACGACCGGGATCATGGCGATGTCGCGCCATAGCCGGTGCTGGCGCAAGCGCGCCAGGCGTCCGGGCACCGACGGAGCGGGCTCCGCGGCGCGGCCGCGCTTGTTGCGGGTCGAATCCTGGGTCGGACGGGCCACCGTGCGATCTTGCCTTAGAAATATCCCCTAGGCCATTGATCGTACGTCAAAACTTCATGCCCTGCAGCGCCGGATGGACGATCTTCCCGGCTTCCACGTTGATGCCCTTCACCAGCGCCTCGTTGCCGCGCCAGTCGCCCGAGGCGAGCTCTTTCCAGCACAGTGGGATCCGAAGCTTGGAATTCACGTGACTTGAAGTCGCGG
>JADMIO010841942.1_pt1 | contig 70012 bp, 64 predicted proteins | sample 8958161 | NCBI WGS metagenome assembly JADMIO01 (sample SAMN16585339, study PRJNA669376) | soil metagenome | isolation source: Crop rotation soil | place: USA: Cullars Rotation, Alabama | collected 2011 | reverse complement strand
GACTTCAAGTCACGTGAATTCCAAGCTTCGGATCCCACTGTGCTGGAAAGTGCAGTTTATGCGCACGCGCACGCGCTGACCATGCCGTCGCCCGTCAGGCGGCGCCGGCCAGGCGCGACGCTTCTTCCAGATCCACCGAAACCAGGCGGCTGACGCCGGGTTCGCGCATGGTCACGCCGGACAACTGCTTGGCCGCTTCCATGGTCGCCTTGTTGTGGGTGACGAACAGGAACTGCACCTTTTCGCTCATCTCGGTGACCATGCTGCTGAAGCGGCCGACGTTGGCTTCGTCGAGCGGCGCGTCGACCTCGTCGAGCAGGCAGAACGGCGCCGGGTTGAGCCGGAAGATCGCGAACACCAGCGCGACCGCGGTCAGCGCCTTTTCGCCGCCGGACAGCAGCGAGATGTTCGACACGCGCTTGCCGGGCGGGCGCGCCATGATCGACACGCCGGTGTCGAGCAGGTCTTCGCCGGTGAGTTCCAGATAGGCGTGGCCGCCGCCGAACAGGCGCGGATACAGCTCCTGGATGCCGCTGTTGACGCGATCGAAGGTTTCCTTGAAGCGGCCGCGGGTTTCCCGGTCGATCTTCTTGATCGCCGCTTCCAGCGTTTCCAGTGCCTGCACCAGGTCGGCGTTCTGGCTGTCCAGGTAAGTCTTGCGCTCGCTCTGTTCGCCGTATTCCTGGATCGCCGCGAGATTGACCGGCTCCAGCCGGCGCATCTTCGCGTCGATGTCGGCGAGCGCCTTCTGCCAGCCTTCGACGTCGGCCTGCTCCGGCAGCGCCGCCACCACCGCGTCAAGCTCGAGGCCGGCGCCGACGATCGCTTCGGAAATCTGCCCGGAGTGGATGCTCAGCGACTGCTCCTCGAGCCGGCGCTGACCGATCGCCTCGCGTTGCGCCAGCGCCTGCTGGTCGCGCTGCTGGCGCGTCTGCTCGTACTTGCGCAATTCGTTTTCGACGCCATCGAGCGCCGAGCGCGCCGCGGCCAGATCCTTTTCCACGACCACGCGCTGGTCAAGCACGGTCTGGCGTTCGCTTTGCAGCTTGTGGATCGGCGCGTCACCCTCGGCCAGTTGCGCGACCAGCTCGTTCAAGCGCAGTTCCAGCTGCGCGCGCTGGCTGCCCATGCGCGCCAGCGACTGCGTGAGCGCGGCGATGCGTGCGCGCTGCGATTCCAGCGCCAGCGCCAATTGGTGCGCGGCATCGCGCGCGTCGCGGGCGACGTTGCGGGCGGCGTCGCGCGCGTCGCTGAGCTGTTTGCGGTCGGCGTCCAGCCGCTGGCGTTCGGACTCGAGCTCGCCCATCCGGGTCAGTGCGTTTTCGAGGCGGGCGCGCGCCTCGCGAATCTGCGTCTGCGCTTCGTCGGAAGCGGTCGAAAGCGTGCCGAGTTCGGCATCGATGCGTGCGACTCGCGTCTGCGCCGATTCCAGCCGGCTCTTGTGACCCTGCAGCTGGCCGGCGAGCTCGGACACGCCGCGGTGATTGAGATACAAGGTGCGCTGCGCGTCCTCGCGATGCTGCTCGGCCTCGAGCAGCTTGTCGCGCATCGCCGTCAGCGCTTCGTTGCTGCGCTGTTCCTTCTTGCCCAGCGCGTCGATGTCGGCGCGCAGGGTCTTGATCTCGGCTTCGCGGGCGAGCGCGCCCTGCTGCGCTTCGCCGCTGCGCACGACGCGCAGCCAGCCGGCGCCCAGCCACTCGCCGGCGCGGGTGACCACGGCTTCGCCATCGCCCAGATTCGGCAACTGCGAATGCGCCGCCCGGATGTCTTCCGCGGCGCGAATTTTCGCCAGCAGCCGCCGCACGGCCGTCGGCCCCTGCACGCGCTCCGCCAGCGAACCGGCCGGCGCGGAGAATCCGTCGTTGGCCGCAGCCACCAGCGCGACGCGGCCGTTGGCGAGCGACGACAAGGCGTCCAGGAGTTCGACCGGGGCATCCACGGTGACCGCTTCGAGCAGCGAGCCGAGCACGGTTTCGACCGCGGTTTCCCAGCCGGCTTCGACATTCAGTGCTTCGCCGAGCCGGGTGTTGCCGTCGATGCCCTGCGCCTTCAGCCAGTCCAGCGCGACGTTCTTTTCCTGGCCCAGCGCCGCGTGTTGCAGCGCCTCGAGTGACGCCAGGCGGCCACGCGCGGCCTGGATCTGCTTGCGCGTTTCCGACAATTCGTTCTGTTGCTGGCGCTGCTGCTCCTGCAGCGCGCCGAGATTCTGCTTGCGCGTTTCCAGCTCGGTCGACAGCGCATCGAGGCCGGCCTTCTTCTCATCGTGCTCGCTGGTCATCGCGGCCAGCGAATCGGTCAGCGCGGTCGTGTCGAGGCCGCTGCGTTCGCTCGCCAGCGTGTCGCGGCGCCGGCTGGCATCGAGCGACTGCTTTTCCAGGTATTCGATCTTGGTGCGCTCGACTTCCGCCCAACGCGCCGATTCCGACTGATTGCGCGCATACGCGTCCCAGCGCTGCTGCCAATCGTTGAGCGCGGCTTCGGCGGCGCGCAGCGATTCCTGGCGGCCGCTGTCCTCGTTGCTGTGCGCGACCAGCCGCGGCTCGGCCTCGGCGATGGCCACGCGCAGTTCGCCGAGCTGGCGTTCGTCGCCGGTGATGTGCTCGCCGATCTGCGCGAAGGCGGCATCGGCTTCCGTGCGCGCGGTTTCCAGGCGCTGCTTGAGTTCGCGCTGGTGCTGGATCTGCTGTTCGATGCGCGCCAGTTCGCCGCTGACCCGGTAACCGTCGGCCTGCACCTTGCCCAGGCGTTCGCTGGCTTCGCCCTGCTGCACGCGGCAGGTTTCGATCTGCGCCTCGGCGGCGCGCTGTTCGGCGAGGATCTGCTGCAGTTTGGTCTCGTCGCGGGTCAGCGAATCGCGCAAGGCCGCGAGCTCGGCGTCGAGCCGGCGGTATTCCAGCGCCTTGAGCTGCGCGTCCTTGTTCAGCCGCTCGGCCTGCAGCTTCTGGTACTGCTCGGCGGCGCGCGCCTGGCGCTTGAGGTGGTCGATCTGCTTGTCCACTTCCTCGCGCAGGTCGTTCAGGCGATCGAGGTTTTCGCGCGTGGATTTGATGCGGCTTTCGGTTTCCTTGCGCCGTTCCTTGTATTTGGAAATGCCGGCGGCCTCTTCCAGGTAGACGCGCAGGTCTTCGGGCTTGGCCTCGATGATTTGCGAGATCATGCCCTGCTCGATGATCGAGTAGCTGCGCGCACCCAGGCCGGTACCGAGGAACAAGTCGGTGATGTCGCGGCGCCGGCAACGGGCGCCGTTCAAGTAATAGTTGGACTGGCCGTCGCGACTGACCGAGCGCTTGACCGAGATTTCCGCATAGCGCGCGTATTCGCCACCGACCGTGCCCTCACTATTGTCGAACACCAGCTCGACCATCGCCTGGCTGACCGGCTTGCGCGAGGACGAGCCGGAGAAGATCACGTCGGTCAGCGAATCGCCGCGCAGGCGGCTGGCCGAACTTTCGCCCATCACCCAGCGCACCGCGTCGATGATGTTCGACTTGCCGCAACCATTCGGACCGACCACGCCGGTCATGTTGGTCGGCAGATGCAGCACCGTGGGGTCGACGAAGGATTTGAAGCCGGACAGCTTGATGGTCGAAAGGCGCATGGGCAGCCAACAGGTGGTGCGGAGCCGGACTCGGGCCGGCTTACGGAGCATGGGCTCCGCCGCGAGGTTTCTGGGGGTCCGAAAACCGGTCGCCCGACCTTCCAAGTAATTGATTTAACTGGAGAGCAGGTGCGTTCGGGAGACGGCTATGGGGCAGTATAACAGCGCCCTTGTAGGAGCGAGCTTGCTCGCGACAACGGCCCCTGATCGCGAGCAAGCTCGCTCCTACGGAAGCGGTCAGCCCGCTTCCCGCGGCGTCCTGGCCCGGATGCTCAATGCATGGATATCGGTCTGCATCAGCTCACCGAGGGCTGCATAAACCCGGCGATGCCGGGCCAGCGGCAAGTCGCCTTCGAACGCCGCGCTGACCACGTTCACCGAGAAATGCCCGCGGCCGTCGCGCGCGCCTTCGTGACCCGCGTGCCTGTGGCTGTCGTCGACGATGTCCAGCGCCACCGGCGCCAGCGCGTCCTGCAGTCGCGCGCGGATTTTTTCGATACGCGTGACGCCCGGCTCGCTCACGGCAATACGTGCCGGTACGGCTTGACCAGCATCGTGTCGTAGACGCCGGCCATGACGTAGGGATCGTCGGCGGCCCAGGCTCTGGCTTCATCGAGCGAATCGAACTCGGCGACGATCACGCTGCCGGTGAAGCCGTGTTCGCCCGGATCTTCGGCGTCGATCGCCGGCAAGGGCCCGGCCAGCTTCAGTCGCCCGGCTGCGTTGAGCGCCTGCAAACGCTCCAGGTGCGCCGGCCGCGCGGACTTGCGTGCAGCCAGGGAATTTTCGACGTCGGCGCCGAGGATCAGATACCACATGCGGACTTCACCGGATTTTCTTGCATCATAGTCGCATGCCCGAACGCCTCCGCGTCCATCCCGTCACGCCCCAGGATCGCCTCATCCAGAAAGCCGCCGACGTCCTCAAGGACGGCGGCCTGGCACTGTGCCCGACCGATGCCGGCTACGCGTTCGTGTGGAGCCTGAACGGCGCCGGCGCCGAGGATCGGGTGCAGAAGCTCCGGCAACTGGACACCCGGCACCCTTTCACCTTACTCTGTCGGACATTGAGTGAGGCCGGCCGTCTGGCCCGGCTCGACGATCCGGCCTTCCGGCTGTTGCGATCGCTGACCCCGGGGCCCTGCACGTTCATTCTTCCGGCCTCCGCAGAATTGCCCCGTCGTTTGAAGCATCTCGGCAGAAGCAAGCGCCGAGCGATCGGCATACGCTTGCCCGACCACACCGTCGCGCGAGCCTTGCTGGAAGCGATGGGGGAACCGCTGCTGTCCACCAGCCTGGTGTTGCCGGACGAGGAAGACCTCGCCAGCCACGAGGTCGAAACGGTGGCGGAGCGCTGCTTGCGCTGGGTGGATGTCCTCGTGGACGCGGAAGACTGCGAACCGGGACCGACCAGCGTGGTGGATTGCACCGGCGACAGTCCGGAAATCGTGCGGCAGGGCCACCATCCCGTCGCATTCTGAGCCGCAACACGATCAGCTCGAACGAGCGCCAAGACTTCTTGATGACCAGCGAACCCGCGCCCGCCGCGCCCGAAAATCCGTTGCCGACCGCGCATGGCAATGCGCACGAGCAGCCGCAGCAGCAGGAAATGCCGCTGGCCCTGGTGCTCGGCCAGCCGCTGCTGCAGATGCCGCAGGACCTGTACATCCCGCCCGACGCGCTCGAGGTCATCCTCGAATCCTTCGAGGGCCCGCTCGACCTGCTGCTGTACCTGATCCGCCGCCAGAACCTCGACATCCTCGACATCCCGGTTGCCGAGATCACCCGCCAGTACGTCGAATACATCGAGGTGCTGCAGGACCTGCGCTTCGAACTGGCCGCCGAATACCTGGTCATGGCCGCGATGCTGGCCGAGATCAAGTCGCGCATGCTGCTGCCGCGCCCGCCCAGCGCGGAAGGCCTGGAGGCCGACCCGCGCGCCGAGCTGGTGCGGCGCCTGCAGGAGTACGAGCGCTTCAAGAAGGCCGCCGAAGACATCGACCAGCTCGATCGCCTCGACCGCGACACCGCTACCGTCGCCGCCTTCATGCCCGACCGCGCCTTCGTGCGCGTGCCGCCGCCGGTCGACCTGCGCGAGATGCTGCTGGCGTTGCGCGACGTGCTCAAGCGCGCCGAGCTGTTCACCCAGCACGCGATCAAGCGCGAAGCACTGTCGGTCCGGCAGCGCATGGGCGAGGTGCTCGGCCGCCTGAACGACGGCAAGTTCCATGCGTTCGCCAGCCTGTTCGTCGTCGAGGAAGGCAAGCTCGGCGTCGTGGTCACGTTCCTGGCGATCCTGGAACTGGCCAAGGAACAACTGCTGGAAATCATCCAGGACGAGCCGAAAGCGGCCGCGCCCGGGCAGACGCCGCTGGCGCCGATCTACATCAAGTCGCTGGCCGCGTCCGATCACGACGCCGCCAACGATCCGGAAATTCCGATGCCGACCTCGGCCTCGGACGAATCGCCGAACGAATAACGACACCGACATCCATGGAACAAGACCTGATCCAACGCATCGTCGAGGCGGCCCTGATGGCCGCGCCGCAGCCGCTGACGCTCGCCCAGCTCAACGCGCTGTTTCCGGAAGAGCAACCCGCGCCCGCCGGCAGCATCGAACAAGCCATCCAGGGCCTGCGCGCCGATTGCGAAACCCGCGGCGTCGAACTGGTCGAAGTCGCGTCCGGCTTCCGTTTCCAGGTCCGGACCGAGGTGCATGCCTGGGTCGCGCGCCTGTGGACCGAGCGCCAGACCAAGTACACCCGCGCCACGCTGGAAACGCTGGCGCTGATCGCCTACCGGCAGCCGATCACGCGCGGCGAGATCGAGCAGATCCGCGGCGTGGCGGTCAACGCCAACATGGTCAAGGCATTGGAGGAACGCGAGTGGATCCGCGTGGTCGGTCACCGCGACGTGCCCGGCCGGCCGGAACTGTTCGGCACCACGAAAGCTTTCCTCGACTATTTCGGCCTGAAAAGCCTGGACCAGTTGCCGCCGCTGGCCGAGCTCAAGGACATCCCCGAACTGGAACCGCAGCTGCCGTTCGACCTCAACCCCGCCGTCGTCGCCAATGCCGCGATGGCCGAAGCCGACGATGGCGACAACCACCGCTCCGACGACGATTCGCCGTCGGATTCCGCTAATTCCAACCCCGATCAACGCGCCGTCGAGACGATGACCGCTGATGCAAACGAAGAGGCCGGCGACACCGCCGAGCCGGAGCTGAAAGATGAGTAACAAGATGGACAACGAAAACAATCCCAAGAAACGCCTGTCGCTCAAGCGCGAAGGCAACGAAGACAGCGCGCCGAAAATCGAAGAGCGCCTGCACAAGGTGCTCGCGCAGGCCGGCCTCGGCTCGCGTCGCGCGCTGGAAGAACGCATCGCCCAGGGCCTGGTCCGGGTCAATGGCGAAACCGCGCAGACTGGCCAGTCGGTGCGCAGCGGCGATCGCATCGAGCTCGACGGCAAGACTTTCGTCGCCAGCGCGCTCAGCGAACCGGCCAGCGTGCTGATCTACAACAAGCCCGAAGGCCAGGTCACCACCAACGACGATCCGGAAGGCCGCCCGACCATTTTCGAATCGCTGCCGCGGCTGAAAGGCGCGCGCTGGATCGCGGTCGGCCGCCTCGACATCAACACCACCGGCCTGCTGCTGCTGACCACCGACGGCGAACTGGCCAACGCGCTGATGCACCCGTCGCACTCGGTCGAGCGCGAATACGTCTGCCGCATCCACGGCGAAGTGCCGGACAACATCGTCGACCGGCTGGCGCGCGGCGTGGCGCTCGACGACGGCCCGGCCAAGTTCGAGAAGATCGAACGCATCGGTTCCAGCGATTCGCACGCCTGGTTCCAGGTCGTGCTCAACGAAGGCCGCAACCGCGAAGTGCGTCGTTTGTGGGAGTCGCAGGGCTACCAGGTGAGCCGTCTGAAGCGCGTGCGCTACGGCACCGTCACCCTGCCCCGCCTGCTCAAGCGCGGCCAGTGCGTCGAAATGGCACAGAATGAAGTCGATGCGTTGCGCGCGCAGTTCAAGCTCGACGACAACGCGCCGGTGCTGACCCTGCAGCCGGTGATCGGCCAGCGCAAGTCGCGCCCGACCGAAATCCGGGTCGACAAGGACCGTCTGCAAAGCGCCTACGTCAACGGCCACGTCAACGACGAAGCACGCGAACTGCGCCGCTTCGATCACGTGCGCGAGGACAAGCCACGCGGTCGCGGTCGTCCTGGTGGCGGCCCGGGACGCGGCAAGCCGGGCGGCGGTTACAAAGGCAAGGGCGGAAAACCGTTCAGTGGCCCGATGGGCGCAGACGCGCCGCACGGCGCGCGTCCGGCGCGCGCTGGCAAGCCGTTCGGCAAGAAGCCGTTCGCGGGCCCGCGCGACGACAATTTCGGCAACCGTGCCGAAGGCAATCGCGCATCGGGTCCGCGCGCGCCGCAAGGCGATCGCCCGTTTGCGCCGCGCGGTCCGCGGCCGGACGGCGGCGGTGCGCCCTTCCAGAATCGTGGCCCGCGCCCGGAAGGTGGCAAGCCGCCGTACCAGAATCGTGGTCCGCGACCACAGGGCGAGCACGGCAACGTCAAGCCGCCGCGCGGTCCGCGTCCGCACGACGGCAACTCCGCCGAATTCCGCAGCTGGTACGTGCCGGAAGGCGTCGAAACCGGTTCGAAGGTCGCGCCACCGCGCGGTCCGCGCCCGCAAGGCCAGCGCCACCAACCCCATCGCGGCGCGCGTCCGGAAGCCGGCAATTCGCCTTATCGCGGACCGCGCGCCGATGCCGGCAATTCCTACCAGAATCGCGGCCCGCGCCCCGAGGGCGGCAACGCGCCGTACCAGAATCGCGGCCCGCGGCCGCACGGCGATCGTCCGAACGACAATCGCGGCCCGCGCAAACCGGGTGGCCCGCGCCCGCCGTTCCGCAAACGCCCCGAAGGGTTGCCATCGGACGATTGAGGCGAACGTCGCCAGCTTGAGGGCCGGATCGATCCGGCCGCCTGGAATCGGGCAAGCCGCTTCCGGGCGATTTGATCCACCGCACAAAAACCGAAGCGATCCGTCGGCGGATGCGCGAAATGTGATCGATGCCCGGTAATTCCGCAGCATTACCACATCGCTTCGAGTTCATGCTCTAGCGCTTCTTGTGAAGGTGGTGGCGTACCCTTTCCTGGAGCGCCCGCCATGTCACGACTTGCTTCGATCCTGCTTCTGGCCGGCACTATTTCGTTGTCCGGCTGCGCGCATCGGACCGAAGTCGCCGACCTCGATTCCAAGGCGCTGGTCGCCGCGATCCGCGCCGCCAACCAGCGGCCGGGTCCGGACCTGATCCGGCTCGCCAAGGGCGGCCTGTACACCTTGCACGATCAGGCCGAGGCGGGTTTGCTGCTGCCGACCATCGACGGCGAACTGGTCATCGACGGCCAGGGCGCGGAAATCCGTCGCGACAGCAACGATCGCGCAGCGATCCTGCAGATCGCCGGCAACGCCAAGGTCACCCTGAAAAACCTGAGCCTGGCCGAGGGCAGCGATGGCGCCGTGCGCAACTACGGTTCGCTCCGGCTGCAGTCGGTACGCATCACCGACAACAGCAGCTGGGACAGTTCGTCGATCGTGCTCAACCATGGCGACCTGCACGCGCAGGATTCGGAAATCGCCTACAACGACCTGCCGATGAACCACCGCGACGGCGGCACCGTGCTCAACTACGGCAAGCTCACCCTGGAAAACACCCGCATCCACGACAACCTGGTGCAGGCGCGCTATCCGGGGCTGGCAGCGGCCGGCGCGATCCTCAACCTCGGCACGATCCGGGTAAGCGGCACCGGCATCGAGCACAACAGCGCCGTCAACGAACTGGCCGGACCGAGCTTCAACGGAGTAGTCGACCTGGGCAACGGCCGCGTCGACGGCAACCTGCCCGGCTCGGCCGTGCTGGAAGCCGGCCTCGGCATCCAGTTCGCGGCGAACTAGTCGCCGGCGAATCGTCCATCAAGCAAAAACGCCGCCACGCGAAAACGTGGCGGCGTTCGGCATGAAGGCGACGCGCGGCCAGCGCGCGAGCGCGATCAATCCAGCTTCAACGAATCGGTGTCCTTGTCGCGGCGGCGCTGTTCCTGCGCGTCGAAGGTCGCCTTGCAACCGTCCTGCTTGACCATCACGCAGTCGAGGTAGTCGCTGGCGCGGATCACCGCCGCGCGGATCGCCTTGCCGGTTGGCGTGTTCTTTTCGTTCTCGAGATTGGTGCTGGCACCCATGAATCCGGACAAGCCGATGCTGCTGCCGCCGCTCTTGGCGGTGCCTTCCACGGTCCGGGAATACTCGACATCGCCGGTGGTGGTATCGACCACGCGGATATCGATGGCGACGTAGGCGGAGGAAGACTTGCCGCCGATCGACACGCCGCCAAAGCTGAAACCGCCGCCGCTATGGCCGGTGTTCGCCTCGAACGAGGTCACCGTGCCCATGATCAGGTACTGCGCGCCGGTGAGCTTGCCGATCTGCGCGGCCTGGCTGAGCTTGGCGCGACCCGACGCCATCAGGTTCTGCTCTTCCATGACGCTCTGCAGTTTTTCGCGCTCGACGACCTTGAAAGAACCGGTGTTGGACAGCTCGTTGCTGAGCAGGCCGGCGAGATCGCTGCCGACGCCGCCGCTCCACCAGCCGGCATTGGTTTCGTTCTTGAATTCGGCGACCGCGACGATCGGCCGGCCGTCGGACGGCTTCGCCGAAACCGGGGTCTTGGCCGAAACGGCACTGAGCGGAGCGAGAGCCGCGAGCAAGAAGAGGGGGGCGATCAACAGGCGCGTACGCATGGGTGTTCTCCGTGTTTCGATGTTCGGTTGCCGCTGGATTACGTATTTTGCGCTTCGCGCCGGACAGCGCAATAGCGCCTCTTCCGGCGTTCCAGGCTGAACGGACCGCCCCACAGCAACGCGTCAATCCTCGATGCGGAACCGGTCGGCGTCCAGCTGCGCCGGGAACCGTGTGCGGTGTTCGCGAAGTGATTGCGCCGACAGCGCGACGGTCGCGACCTGCGGCTGGTCGGCGCATTCCAGCAGCGGCTGGCCGAGGAAATCGTGCACGACGCTGTCGCCGCTGTAGTCGATGCCGTTGCCGTCGCGACCGACGCGATTGACCGCTGCGACGTAACTGAGGTTTTCGATCGCCCGCGCCGGCAGCAGCGTGCGCCAGGCGTGGCGGCGCGCGCTCGGCCAGTTGGCGACGAACACCAGCAGGTCGTAGTCGAACCGGTTTTCCGCCTCGACCCCGAAACGATTGCGGATGAACACCGGGAAGCGCAGGTCGTAGCAGACCAGCGGGCAGATGCGCCAACCCTTGAGCTCGACCGTCATCCGGTCGCGGCCGGCGGCGTAGCGCTCGTGCTCTTTGGCCATGCGGAACAGATGCCGCTTGTCGTACTGGCGCAATTCGCCGTCCGGCGTCGCCCACAGCAGGCGATTGAAGACGCCGTCGCGGTCGCGGATCTGCACGCTGCCGGTGACGGCAGCGCCGAGTGTTTTGGCCTGCTCGCGGATCCATGCCACGGTCGGCCCGTCCATGCCCTCGGCGCGATGGATCGCTTCGTTGCTGAAGCCGGACGTGAAAGTCTCCGGCAGCACGACCAGATCGGTCTGCCCGCGCAACGGCGCGATCATTTCGCCGTAGCGGGCGCGATTGCCTTCCGGGTCATGCCAGAGGGTGTCGCCCTGGACCAGGCTGACACGCAGATCGCCGGCGGGCGCGTTGCTGATGGTCGCGTCGCTCATGTCAGATCTTCGCCAGTCGCTCGATCGCGGCATCGAGCGTGCTCTGGTTCTTGGCGAAGCACAATCGCGCCAGGCGCTGCCCGGCCGGCGGCGTTTCGTAAAACGGCGACAGCGGAATCGCCGCGACGCCCTTCTCGATGGTCAGCCAGCGGCAGAATTCGGCGTCGTTCAAGTCACTGATCGCCGAATAGTCGACCAGCTGGAAATAGCCGCCGGGTACCGGCAGCGTCTGCAGGCGCGTGCCGGCGAGTTGCTCGGCGAAATGGTCGCGCTTGGCCTGATAGAACGCGCCGAGTTCGTCGTAATGCTCGGGATGCTGCTCGATCATCTCGGCGAACGCCCACTGCGCCGGGCCGAAACTGCAGAAACTGTTGTACTGGTGCACTTTGCGGAATTCGGCGCTGAGCGCCGGCGGCGCGATGCAGTAGCCGATCTTCCAGCCGGTGCAATGGTAGGTCTTGCCGAAACTGGAAATCACCAGGCTGCGTTCGGCGAGCTCGGGATAGCGCAGCACGCTTTCATGGCGGCGACCATCGAAGACGATGTGCTCATACACTTCATCGGACAGCAGCAGCACCTCGGTGTCGCGCAGGATGTCGGCGAGCGTACCCATGTCGGACGCCGACAGCATCGCTCCGGACGGATTGTGCGGCGTGTTGATCATCAGCATCCGCGTGCGCGGCGTGATCGCGTCGCGCACTTTCTGCCAGTCGACGGAAAAGTCGTGCGCATCCAGCGCGACGTGCACCGCGCGCGCGCCGGCGAGGTCGATCGCCGGTTCGTAGCAGTCGTAGCAGGGATCGAGCACGATCACCTCCTCGCCCGGGCGCACCAGCGCCAGCACGGCGTCGAAGATCGCCTCGCTGGCGCCGCTGGTGACGGTGATCTCGCTGTCGACATTGACCGTGCGCCCGTAGCAGCGCGCGGTTTTCGCGGCGATCGCCTGGCGCAGCGCCGGGATGCCGGTCATCGGCGCGTACTGGTTCTTGCCTTCGCGCATCGCCCGGGCCAGCGCGTCGACCAGGAATTCGGGAACGGAAAAATCCGGGAAGCCCTGGCCGAGGTTGACCGCCTGGTGCTCGACCGCGAGCTGGGACATCACGGTGAAGATGGTCGTGCCGACTTTCGGCAATTTGCTCTGGGGGAACATGGATAGGGGCGTACCTGCGCTGGGGGCATGCCTATATTACCCGCGTAGGCATGCCGGCTATGGCTGCCTGGCCAAATCGCCCGCGGGTATCCCGGTTCGGCCGGCGACTTGCTCCCGCGCGATCTGCAGCATCCATCGGCGATAGTTTGCCGACGGCGCGTCTGTCGGCGTGATCGCCCCGTACTGCGCATCGAGCTGCAAAGCGCTTCGCGGATCGCCAGCCGCGATGGCCGCGAGCATGCCGGCGCGCAATACGTAGTCGGCGTCGTCGGCAGCCAGTCCAGCCCGATCGCGTCCCAGCATCGTCCTGGCAAGCGCTAGCGAACCGGCGTGATCGCGGTTCGCGAGAGCCGCCAGCAACTGCAGGAAGTCGCGCACGGGCACCGCCTGCTTGTCGCAGTCGATCCAGTCCGGGGCGATCCAGAGATTGCGCAGGTCTGCCGGCGCAAGATAAGGAATCGTTTCCGCGGCCGCCTGGCGCAGCGCGCCGATCTGGTCCTGCGCGGCGCCGTGCCCGCGGCAGCGACCCACGCTTTCGTGGATGGCAAGCATCATCAGCGCCTCTTCGGCAGCCAGTCCCGCGGGCCTGCTGCCGTCCCGCGCCGCCACGAGGCGATGGGCGCCCTGCCTCATGACCGTGCGGTCGAATGCCGACGTCACGCTGATCTCCCGCGCCGGCAAGGACAGCTTGGACAACAGCTCGACGTAGGGAAGATCGGCCGTCGGCAGGCCAACGAGCGTCGATGCGACTTCGTTCCTGAATCTCGCCCTCGGCGCTTCCAGGGTCAGGATCGGGAAAAAATCCGAATTGGTCCGGTGCGACAGCACATGAAACAGAGGCGACAGACTGGCGCGATCACCGAGTTCATGAAAGCGCAGGTCGCCGTCGGCGGCAATGCCTTGGCGAAACAGCATGGCGCGCAGTTCCGCGGCTTCGAACCCGGCGGGCGCGACATCGCCGATCGGGCCATCCGCCCTCGCCACCATGATCATGTCGCCGTAGTTCGACAGGTACACGCGATAGTCGGCGAACGACTGCTCGAGCGCGGAGATGATCGTGCCGACCAGCTCGTCGTTGATTTCGTACAGCTGCACCCATTGCACGAACAAACCGCCCGGCTTGAGATGCCCCGGCACGAACCGGTAGAACTCGCGACTGAACAGGCTCGCGACCCCGGACACCCACGGGTTGGAAGGCTCCGACACGATCACGTCGTACCTGGTCTTCTGCGCGGTGAAGTAACTACGCGCATCCTCGATCACGATGTGCGAACGCGGGTCCGAATAGGCCCTTTCGACGGCCGGCCGGAACATCTTCGCGCCTTCGATCATCATCGGCTCGATTTCGATGTCATCGACCTGACGCACGCGCGGATCCGCCAGCAGCGTCTGCGTGGTCAGTCCGGAACCGAAGCCGATGTTGGCGATGTCGCGCGGCGCCTGGTGGATCGACAACGGCAAGGCGGCGGCCATGACCATGGTGATTTCATCCATCGTCGGCGCCACGCCGGGCACCATGTTGATGGAGGCATCCGGCTTGCCATTGGTGGCGATCACCAGGCTGCCGTCGCTCCGGTGCCGGACCCCGATGCTCGCGGTCTTGCCGTCCCGATAGAACACCACCTGCTGGCCACGCGCCTGGCGCGAGGCGCCGACGCGATAGACGCCGGCGGTCATCGCCAGGGGATCGAACCGGGCGAACAGCAAGGTCAACGCCGCGGCGACACCGGCCAGCAGCAGCATGGCCGGGTAAGTGCGGCGGCGCCCCGCGCTGGCCACGCCATCACCGATCGACCTGCGCAACAACACCAGGCCCAGCACCAGATCCGTGCCCGCCGCCAATACCATCGCCAGCTTCAGACCCAGGCTCGGCAGCAGCAAATGCACCGCCACGAGCACGCCGGCGATCGCACCGACCGTATTCGCCGAGTAAACGCGGCCGACCGAGCCCTCGCCGCCGCCGCGGCGCAACACCGCCAGCGTGAACAACGGCAGGGTCATGCCGGCGAAGAATGCGGTCGGCGCCATGATCGCCATCGCCACCAGCGCACTGACCAAGTTGTATGCGGCGTAGCCCGAATCCGTCCTGGGCAATGTGGCCATCAGCCACTCCACCCAGTTGAAGGACTGGTCGTACAGCAGCAGGCTGGCCAGCGCCGCCAACCCCATCAGAATCTGCACGTGACCGGCCACGGACATGACGTCGGCATATCCGTCGATTCGCTTGCGGATGCTCCAGCCACCGAACGCGAGGCCGCCGATGAACGCGGCCAGCATCAGTTCGAAGGCATGCACCGTCGACCCCAGCGCGAGGCTGAGCATCCGCACCCAGCCGATTTCGTACACGAAGGAACTGGCGCCGGTGACGAAGGCCGCGGCGAGAAAAATCCGCACGCCTCGGACCGGGTCGACGGCAGCGGTTTCAGGCGTACTCGCGTCCGCGCTTTCCTCGCCCGTGCGCGACACGGCCAGCGCCAGCAAGCCGGCGAGCAGGCTGAACAAGGCGCCGGTGCGCATGGCCCCGGGCAGACCGAATGCCGGGACAAGCGCGAACGTTGCCAGCAGCGCGCCGCACGCGGCGCCGAAGCTGTTGGTGAAGTACAGCCCGCTCAGAATCGATCCGTCGCCCGCGTCGGAACGGCGCATCAGCGCGTTGCTCATCAGCGGGAACGTCGTCCCGAGCAATATCGCCTGCGGCAGGATTAGCAGCGTGGCGCACAGCCACTTGAAGGCGGTGGACGACCAGCCGATGGCAAGCGCCGGGAACACCGTGTCGTAGGCGAAAGTCGTGGCGGCCAGGAATTCGCGATGGAACAACGCAGCCGCCACGCCGATCACTATTTCGACCAGCGCGTACGCGCGCAGCAGATTGCGCCAATCGGTTCCGCGACGGCTCGCCCACCACGCGCCGATGGCCATGCCGCCCATGAAAATGGCAAGCACCAGGCTCTGCGCATAGGCGGCATGACCGAGGAACAGGCCGAGGTATTGCGTCCAGATCGACTGGTAGATCAGCCCGGCCACGCCGGACAACGCGAACGCCAGCCAGGCCGAGGGCACGAGCCAACGCGATTGCAGTGAAGCGACGGCGACCCGGGTTCGGGACGGGTTTAAGGCGATCGTCATGAGATCCGGGCGGTGTTCACGGAAAAATGGCGGCGGCGATTGTGCAATAAATCGGCGCTTCCGACAGCAGCCGAGCGGCAAGGTGTCCGTCGGCCGCGACTTCGCCCTGACGATTGCGGTCGGCGCATCGGTTGCCCAAACCGCCGCTGCCGCCTCCTGTAAAATACCGGCAATGCCCGCTCCCGCACCGCCCACGCCCCTGCTCGACGTCCGCGGCCTGTGCTTCGCGCGCAATGAGGAGCCGGTGTTCGGGCCCCTGGATTTCCACCTCGCACCGGGCGAAGCCCTGCTCGTCAAGGGCGGCAACGGCAGCGGCAAGACCACGCTGTTGCGCGTCCTGGCCGGGTTGCTGGCGGCTACCGCCGGCAGCGTAAGCATGGCCGGGCAGACCGTCGACCAGGGTCATCTGGCGCGCGGCTGCGCCTTTCTCGGCCACCTGCCGGGCCACAAGGCCGAACTCGGCTGCCTGGAAAACCTGCGCTACGCCCGGGCCATCGGCGTGGCTGGCACCGGCACCCCCGAACAGGCGCTGCGCGAGGTCGGCCTGGCCGGCTTCGAAGACACGCTGGGCCGGCACATGTCGGCCGGCCAGAACAAGCGCCTCGGCCTGGCCCGGCTCCGGCTTTCCGCGGCACCGTTGTGGCTGTTGGACGAGCCGTACGCGAACCTCGATCTCGACGGCATCGCGCTGGTCGATCGCCTCATCGGCGGCCATGTCGCCGGCGGCGGCGCGGTGTTATTGACCACGCATGGCGCCTACGCCGCGCCACCGGTGCCGATCCGCACGCTGGAACTGGCCGCGTGAGTCCGACCGGATTGCCCGCGGCAGCGAAGGCCCAGCTCGGCCGCGACCTGCGCCTGGTCTGGCGCCGGCGCGGCGACGCTGCGCAACCGCTGCTGTTCGCGCTGATGGTGGTCGCGCTGTTTCCGCTGGCGCTGGGTTCGGAACGGGAAAAACTGGCGCAGCTGGCGCCGGGTGTGCTCTGGGTGGCGGTGTTGCTGTCGGGTCTGCTGACCCTGGACTCGCTGTACCGCAGCGACGCCGAGGACGGCAGCCTCGAGCAGATGCTGATGAGCCCGCTGCCGCTAGCCTGGCTGGTGGCGATGCGCGTGCTGGTGCATTGGGCCGTTTCGGCGCTGCCGCTATTGCTGCTGACGCCATTGCTGGCCGAGCTGATGTTCCTGCCGCGGCCGCTGCTGGCGCCGTTGCTGCTGTCGCTGGCGTTGGGCACGCCGCTGCTCAGTCTGATCGGCGCCGTGGTCGCCGCGCTAACGATCGGAATTCGCCGCTCTGGTATGCTTTTGTCGGTGTTGGCGCTGCCGATGTACGTGCCGGTGCTGGTGTTCGGCGCCGGTTGCGTGGTGGCCGCGGCGCAGGGCCTGCCCTGGGTCGGCGCCATCTACCTGCTTGCCGCCGGGCTGGCGTTGGCACTGGTGCTGGCGCCGCTTGCCGCCGCCACCGCCCTGCGCATCGCCCTGACCTGAATTCGCCGATCCGTCCTCGTGAACCCCGTCCTGCTCTGGTTCCATCGCACCGGCTCGCCGCCGAATTTCGATCGCTTCGCCGCGCGTTGGGCGCCGTGGTCGTTCGCGCTGGCCCTGCTCGGTTTCGCGATCGGCATCTATGGCGCGTTGTTCGCGGTGCCCGCCGACTACCAGCAGGGCGACAACTTCCGCATCCTGTACATCCACGTGCCGAGTGCATGGATGAGCCTGTTCATCTTCGTGGCGATGGCGATCCAGAGCTTCATCGCCCTGGTCTGGCGGATCAAGACCTGCGAACTCCTGGCCATGGCCTGCGCGCCGATCGGCGCCGCGTTCACGCTGATCACGCTGGTCACCGGCTCGATCTGGGGCAAGCCGACCTGGGGCACGTGGTGGACCTGGGATCCGCGCCTGACATCGGAACTGGTGACGCTGTTCCTGTACGTCGGCGTGATCGGCTTGTACGGCGCGATCGAGGACCGCCGCGCCGCCGCCCGCGCCGCCGGTTTCCTCGCGCTGCTCGGCCTGGTCAACATCCCGATCGTGCATTTTTCGGTGCAATGGTGGAACACGCTGCACCAGGGCAGCACGATCCGGCTGATCGGTCCGTCGAAAATGGACGCCAGCATGATGTGGCCGCTGATCGCCACCACGCTGGCCAGCAAGGCCTGGTTCGTCGGCTCGCTGCTGCAGCGCGCCCGCGCCATGAACCTGGAGCAGGAATCGGGCAAGGACTGGGCGCGCGCGGCGGCGGAGACGGCGCCATGAACATCAATCCGTTCGTCGCCTCCGCATATGGCGTGTTCGCCGCCGTGCTGCTCTGGGATTACCTGGCTGCGCGCATCCGCTTGCACAGCGTTCGCCGCGCCATCGTCCTGCGCGCGCGCCGCGAAGCGGCGAAGAAACCGACCGCGAATTCCACGCCATGAATCCCACCCGCAAACGCCGACTCTGGTTCGTGCTGCTGTTCGTGCTCGCCGCCGGCGTGGCCGGCACGCTGGTCACGCTGGCCCTGCAGGAAAACCTCACCTACCTGCACACGCCGACCGAAGTGCGCGCCGGCAAGGTGCCGGCCGACAGCCGCTTCCGGCTCGGCGGCGTGGTCTGCGAAGGCAGCGTGCAGCGCAAGGACGGCACGCTCGACATCCGCTTCGCGGTCACCGACCGCGTGCGCCAGGTGCCGGTGCATTACGTCGGCATCCTGCCCGACATGTTCAGGGAAGGCACCAGCGTCATCGCTACGGGCCGCATGCAGGACGGGCAATTCAGCGCCGAACAGGTGCTGGCCAAGCACGACGAAACCTACATGCCGAAGGAAGTCGCCGAGGCGATGGCCAAGGGCATCGCCATGCACTCGCACAGCTGCGGAGCCAACTGAGTGCTGCCCGAACTCGGCCAGATCGCGCTGATCCTGGCGCTGCTGCTGGCGCTGCTGCTCGGTTCCCTTCCGCTGATCGGCGCGCAGCGCGGCAACGAGGCATGGATGCGCGCGGCGCGGCCACTGGTGTACGGGCAGCTCGTGTTCATCGCGATCGCCTATGGCGTGCTGACCCACGCTTTCGTCGTCCACGATTTCTCCGTCGCCTACGTCGCGACCAACTCGAACAGCCTGCTGCCGACCATCTACCAGTATCCCGCCGTGTGGGGCGCGCACGAAGGCTCGCTGCTGCTGTGGGTGACGATCCTCGCGCTGTGGACCGCCGCGGTGGCGTTTTTCTCGAACAAATTGCCGCAGATCGTGATTGCCCGCGTATTGGCGGTCATGGGCTGGATCAGCGTCGGCTTCCTGTCGTTCCTGATCTTCACTTCCGATCCGTTCGAACGGCTGCTGCCGGCCGCGCAGGAAGGCCGCGACCTCAATCCGCTGCTGCAGGATCCGGGGATGATTTTCCATCCGCCGCTGCTGTACACCGGCTACGTCGGCTTCGCGGTGGCATTCGCATTTGCCATCGCCGCACTGCTCGACGGCAAGGTCAACGTGCAATGGGTGCGCTGGGCGCGGCCGTGGACCAATGTCGCCTGGGCCTTCCTGACCATCGGCATCGCATTGGGCAGTTTCTGGGCCTATTACGAACTGGGCTGGGGCGGCTGGTGGTTCTGGGATCCGGTCGAAAACGCCAGCTTCATGCCCTGGCTGGTCGGCGTGGCGCTGATCCATTCACAGGCGGTCACGGAAAAACGCGGCAGCTTCCGATCGTGGACCTTGCTGCTGGCGATCGCGGCGTTTTCGTTGTCGCTGCTCGGCACCTTCCTGGTGCGCTCGGGCGTGTTGACCTCGGTGCATGCGTTCGCCTCCGATCCGCGCCGCGGCCTGTTCATCCTGACGTTCCTGGCGATCGTGATCGGCGGTTCGTTGCTGTTGTTCGCGCTTCGCGCGCCGACCGAGGCGCATGGCGATGAAAAGCAGGGCCAGCCATTCGTTGCCGCGTCGCGGGAAACGCTGCTGCTCGGCAACAACCTGCTGCTGACCGCGGCCGCGTTCATGATCCTGCTCGGCACGCTGTATCCGCTGCTCGCCGAAGCCCTGGATCTCGGCAAGATCTCGGTCGGCTCGCCCTATTTCGGTTTGCTGTTCACGCTGCTGATGGCGCCGCTGGTGTTGCTGTTGCCGTTCGGTCCGCTGACGCGCTGGCAGCGCGAGCAGCCGGACAAACCGCTGCGTCTGCTGGCGCCGTGGGCCGTGCTCGCGCTGATCGCCGGCATGATCGCGTTCTTCATGTGGCCCGGCGGCACAGTCAAGACCGTCGCCGCCTGTGTGGCCGGCACGTGGCTGGCGTTCGGCACGCTGCGCTTCGTGCGCGAACGCTTCGCGAAGGCGAACAACCGCTTCACCGCGGAAATGGTCGGCATGTGCCTGGCGCACATCGGCCTGGCGGTGTTCTTCTTCGGCGTGCTGGTCACCGAAAGCACCAGCCAGGAAAAGGACGTCGCCGCCCGGCCCGGCCAGCACTTCACATTGCGCGGCTACGATTTCCGCTTCGACGGCGTCGAGCGGGTCACCGGTCCGAACTACCAGGCCGACCGCGGCACGATCGTTGTTTCCCGCGGTGACCGGCTGGTCGACACCATGCATCCGGAAAAACGCGCCTACGCCAGCGGCGGCTCGATCATGACCGAGACCGCGATCAACGGATCGCTCGGTCGCGATCTCTATGTCGCCATGGGCGATTCGCTCGGCGACGACGGCAGCTGGGCCTTGCGCCTGCACGTGAAGCCGTTCGTGCGCTGGATCTGGCTGGGCGCACTGCTGATGGCCCTGGGCGGATTCACCGTGACCTTCGACAAGCGCTTCCGTCGAGCGGTGCCCGCGGAGAACGCGGCATGATCCGCCGCCTGTTGCCGCTGCTCGTTTTCATCGCCCTGGCGGCGTTGCTGTTCGCCGGCGTGCGCATGAACTCCGGCAAGGACACCAGCGCGATACCGTCGCCGCTGATCGGCAAGGCGGCGCCCGCCTTTTCCCTGCCGGTGCTGGGCGATGCGACGAAGAAGATCGGCAACAAGGATCTGCTCGGCGCACCCTACCTGCTCAACGTCTGGGGCAGCTGGTGCGTCAATTGCCGCGAGGAACATGCGCAGGTCACCGCCCTGGCGGGCAGCGGCAGGATTCGCGTGGTCGGCTACAACTACAAGGACGCGCCGGAAGACGCCCAGCGCTGGCTCGCGCAATTCGGCAATCCCTATTCCGTGGTGATCGCCGACGAAGACGGCAGCGGCGCCTTCGACTGGGGCATCTACGGTGCGCCGGAAACCTATCTGGTCGATGCCCGCGGCATCATCCGCTGGAAGACGGTCGGTCCGATCTCCGACGAAACGATCCGCGACCAGATCGAGCCGGAATTGGCCAAACTGGCGGGCACGCCGTGAGAAGGCTCGCGCTGCTCCTGCTGTTGACGAGCTTCGCGCTGATCACCGCGGCGATGGAGCCGATGGATTATCGCAACGCCGCCGAAGAGCAGCGTTTCCGCGCGCTCACGGAAGAGTTGCGCTGCGTGATGTGCCAGAACCAGTCGCTGGCCGACTCCAACGCGATGATCGCCCACGACCTGCGCCTGGAAATCCTGCGGCTGATGCGCGCAGGCAAGTCCGACGCGCAGATCAAGCAGTACCTGGTCGAACGCTACACCGACTTCGTGCTGTATAAACCCGAGGTGAAACCGATGACCTGGCTGCTCTGGTTCGGGCCGGGCGTGCTGGTCATCGGCGGCATCGCCGTGATCTTCGCCATCGTGCGCAAGCGCAGCGGCAACGCGCCCGACCTCCCGCCCACCGACGACAGCCAGGAATGGTGATGGCGCAATTCGCACTCTTGGCCGCCCTGCTCGCGGTCGTCGCCGTTGCCTTCGCCATCTTTGCGCTGTGGCGAACTTCGCGCGGGCTGGCACTGGCGTTGACACTCGGCCTACCGCTGGCGGCGGCGGGCCTGTATTGGCTCAAGGGCAATCCGGCGGCGCTCGATGCCGCCAACCTGACGGCGCCGAAAACCATCGAAGAGATGGTCACCCAGCTCGAACAGCGCATGGCCTCCGACCCAGGCAACTTCGAAGGCCAGGTGCTGCTGGCGCGCTCCTACATGGCCATGGAAAAGTTCGAGCGCGCCCGCGACGCCTATGCAAAAGCACGCGCGCTCAAGCCGGACGATGCCGATCTCGGCGTCGAATACGCCGAAGCGCTGATGCGTTCCGCGCCGGACCATCGTTTCCCGCCGGCCGCGATCGCCATGCTGGAAACAGCCGTTGCGCAGAATCCGCAGAACCAGCGCGCACTGTTTTTCATCGGCATGGACCAGCTGCAGTCGAACCAGCCCGCGCAGGCCGCCGCCACCTGGGAAAAAGTCCTGCCGCTGCTGACCCCGGACACTGCCGCGGCGTTGCGTGGGCAGATCAACCTCGCGCGCGCGGCGGCGCAGCTGCCGCCGCTGCCGGAAATCGCAGCGATCGGGCCGACGCTGGCGATTACCGTGCGCATCGATCCTTCTCTGGCGAAATCGGCTGCGCCCGGCGACACCTTGTACGTGTTCGCCCGCACCATCGATGGCGCCGGTCCGCCGTTGGCGGTCAAGCGCATCGCTTTCCAGAAACTGCCGACCAACGTGACCCTGAGCGACGCCGACAGCCCGATGCCCGCGGGCAAGCTTTCGTCGCAGAATACCGTGCTGGTCATGGCGCGATTGTCGAAATCCGGCAACGCCCTGCCCGGCAGCGGCGACATCGAATCCGAGCCGGTCGCTGCGACGCTGTCCGATTCGAAAACGATTACCGTGACGCTTTCGCGAGCCATTCCATGAGCGAATTCATTCCCCCCGGCACGCGCTATGTCGAGCTGCCTTCGCCGTTCGCGATGAAGCGCGGCGGCGCGTTGACCGGCGCGCGCGTGGCCTACGAGACCTGGGGCCGGCTCAATGCCCGGCGCGACAACGCGATCCTGATCCTGACCGGCCTGTCGCCGAATGCGCACGCCGCTGCGAATGAAGGCAATCCCGAGCCTGGCTGGTGGGAAGCGATGGTCGGTCCGGGCAAGCCGATCGACAGCGACCGCTGGCACGTCATCTGCGTCAATTCCCTCGGCAGCTGCAAGGGCTCGACCGGACCGGCGTCGCTGGATCCGGGCACCGGCAAGCCTTATCGCCTCGAATTTCCCGAGCTGTCGATCGAAGACATCGCCAACGCGGCGTTCGCAGTGACGCGCGCGCTCGGGATCGAGCAGCTGGCCTGCGTGATCGGCAATTCGATGGGCGGCATGGTCGCACTCGCCTATCTGCTGCTGCATCCCGGCGCGGCCCGGGCGCACATCAACATTTCCGGCAGCGCGCGCGCGTTGCCGTTCTCGATCGCGATCCGTTCGCTGCAGCGCGAAGCGATCCGGCTCGATCCGAACTGGAACCACGGCGACTACGACGACGCGCACTACCCGGAGAACGGCATGCGCATGGCGCGCAAGCTCGGCGTGGTGACCTATCGCTCGGCGCTGGAATGGGACGGCCGCTTCGGCCGCGTGCGTTTCGAGAACGAAGGCGAGCACGGCGACGATCCCTTCGGCCTCGAGTTCGAAGTCGAGCGCTACCTCGAAGGCCACGCCCGCCGCTTCGTGCACCAGTTCGATCCGAACTGCTATCTGTACCTGTCGCGCTCGATGGACTGGTTCGACCTGGACGGCTACGGCGGCGGCGACGCGCTGGCGGGGTTGGCGAAGATCCAGATCGAAAAAGCGCTGGCGATCGGCGTGCGCACCGACATCCTGTTCCCGCTGCAGCAGCAGGAGCAGGTCGCCGACGGATTGCGCGCCGGCGGCGCGCAGGCCGAATTCCTGCCGTTGGAATCGCCGCAAGGGCACGACGCGTTCCTGGTCGACATCGGGCGCTTCGGGCCGGCCATCGCCGGCTTCCTGGCGAAGCTGTAACCGCAACCTGCAGGAACGGGCATGACCGCGACCCATGCTTCCCGGCGGCCGCGCGGTCGCGGGCATGCCCGCTCCGACAAACGCGCACGCTGGTAAACTGGCAAACATGAACTACCCCACCTTCACCGGCCGCGACGCGCTGCTCGCCGCCATCGAGACGGCCGTGACCGAGCCGGATCTGGAAGCGACCATGCGTTCGCTGCGCGACGGGCTGTGCCGGCTGATCCGCGACAAATCGGTGTTCCTGCCCGAATGCGTGTTCGAGCCGGTCGAAGGCCACTACGCGCGACGCGAGCTGTACGCCTGTCCCGAGCGCGGCACCAGCGTGGTGGCGATGACCTGGGCGCCGGGCCAGGGCACGCCGATCCACGACCACTGCGGCCTGTGGTGCGTCGAAGGCGTCTGGCAGGGCCAACTGGAAATCGTCCGTTACGAACTCGAGGAACAGGACGGCGAGCGTTACCGCTTCACCCGCTACGAAACCCTGGTCGCCGGCACCGGCACCGCCGGCAGCCTGCTGCCGCCGCACGAGTACCACACCATCCGCAATCCCAATCCGGCCGCGATCGCCATCTCGCTGCACATCTACCAGAAGGCGATGAACAACTGCGCGACCTTCGAGCCGCTGGGCGACGACTGGTACCAGCGCAACAAGAAAACCCTGTGCCTGGACCAGGTCGATTGCGAGTAGCGGACTGCTACTGACCGCCGCGCTTGCGCTATAATCGCCGCGTATGCCGGTGTGGCGGAATGGTAGACGCGGTGGACTCAAAATCCACTGGCAGCGATGTCGTGTAGGTTCGAGTCCTATCACCGGTACCAAACAGCAGGTCAAGCCCTTGCTGCAACCAACAGGAACCCGCCCCAGTGGCGGGTTTTTGTTGTCCGGCGCAATCCGTCCGGAAAGCGCGGCTCAGGGCATTTCCGAGTGCTGCGGCAGGCCGTCGCAGATATCGAACCAGTCGGCTTTCGACCCCGTGAAAATATGCCGTTGCGGACGCCGGTCCAGTGGCGTGTCGAGCGTGCCCAGGCGCAGGCGCATCTGCTCGCCCTGGCTGACCAGGAGGGAAGAGCCGCAATTCGAGCAGAAGACGCGCTTGACGCCGTTGTCGGAGGTGAATGCCTTGAGCGATTCGCCGCCCTGCACGACCACGAAATCGGCGATCGCCACCACCGCATTCGACGAAAACGCCGAGCCGCTGAGCTTGCGGCAGCGCGAACAATGGCAATAGTAGGCGGGGCCGATATCGCCGCGGATTTCGTATTTGACCGTCCCGCAAAAACAGCTGCCGGAATGCATTTTTTCTCCAAAGCGCGGCGCGGTCGAAAAAGAAAGGCGTGACCGGATCAACTGGAACCAGCCGATACCCTACTGCGTTGCCGGCGTCATTTTCGAAAAAGCCCGACACCGGGACACGACTCGGCATCGAGTATGCGACGCAAGCGCGGATTTGGCATCTTTCAGAAATTTTCTTGGCTCAACCGCTCAGTCGCCATTCCAGCCAGGTCGCCGCACGCGAAACACGACGCTGATCCGCGGGCCGAGCGCCGTGGCGACTTTCGGAATGCCGTGTTCATGGCTCAGCTGCGAGGCATGGCTCATCCCCAACAGGCTGCCCGGAGCCAGTTCCAGGCCGACGCTGCGGCGGACTCCGTTCCTGGAGCGAATCGCCATGCGCCGCCTGGCGCCGAGCGAAACGAGCGCGATCGGCTGTCCAGGCAAAATCATGTGCAACTTGTCGTTGTGCATCGCTACGCTGTCGCGCCCGTCGCGATAAAGGTTCAGGCCGACGGCGTTGTACGGCGCGGGCAGCAATCGGCATACGCGCGCGAGGATTTCCGCAAGGGGCAGATCGGGCGGTAACGCATCGATATCGTAGCCGGCAGTCAGCCGCGGCACGTCCACCACGCGGTCATACATCTTGCGTCGGGCCGAAACCCATTCGATTCCGGCATGCAATATTTCGAACCAGCGTGCTGCCTCATCGTGCGCGGCGAAATCAGGCCAGTAGCGTATACCGCCTTCCGGATCGTCGACGACCTGCAAGGTCGAGGCCGCGAACAGATCCATCGCCCGGTCCATAAAAAATCTTCAAAGGCTCTTGCCCACGCCACCGGCCTTGCTGCCACGGCCCTGCGGACCCGGTGCCGCGAGGTCCGGCCGCAGGCCCGCGCCAGCGCTGCCCGGTTTCGCCGCGGTGCCGCGGCGGTCTTTTCCCTGTTTGCTCTTGGCGGCTGGTGGGTGTCTTGCGGTTTTCGCGGTTTTCATCGATGTGCCTGTTCATGGTCGAATGCATGCGGAACGTGGTTCCCGCAACGCGGGAACCCACGTTCCGGACTGAACGCGTCAGGATTTTTTGGACGCCGATTTCTTGCCGCCGCCATCCTGTTTGTTGACGGTCGCCCAAGCGATACGTTCCGCCGACTTGGTGGACCGGCCGCTGGCCTTCTCGCTTTTCTCGATGTGCTCGGCCTGGCGTTTCTGCTTGTCGGTGTAACTCGATTTGTCACCACGTGGCATGGTCGTTGCTCCGGTTGAGGGGAAAATTTCCTGGATTGTCCCGTGGAAACAGGACAGGCGAAAAACTAGACCCGCGGCAATGAAGCAACGATTAAAAGCCCATAAACATGCAGTGAACCGACGGCACCGGGTGTCGGCGAAAACGCAGAATTGAGCAGCCGGCTCTGCCAGAATTTTCGCCACTAGGGAACGGGAACGAATCATGGCCACGAAGACCACGCAATCGCGCCGGGCATCCGAACCAACCAACAACGCCGACCAGACCGCCCGGCGGCAGCGCACCTTGCAGGAAGGCATCCAGCGCGTGGATGCACAGACGAAATCCGCGAGCGGGCGTTCATCGAAGAACAAACCTGTGCAGGCGGGAACGCACAAACAGCCGCAGAACCCGCTGCCCCGGCAACATCTACGTAAACCCGGCAGCGAAGCCGAAATGGCGCTAAAGCCGCGCTTCGAGGCCACCGACTACCGCGGCAGCGGCAAGCTGGACGACATGGTCGCCATCATCACCGGCGCCGATTCGGGCATAGGCCGCGCCGTGGCGGTGCTGTTCGCCCGGGAGGGCGCCGACGTAGCCTTGCTCTATCTGAACGAGCACGAGGACGCAAAGACAACGCAGCGCCACGTCGAAGCGGAAGGCCGCCAGTGCCTGGCGATTTCCGGCGACGTGCGCGATTCGGCATTCTGCGAATCGGCAGTGACCAAGGTGATCGCGAAGTTCGGCCGGCTCGACGTGCTGGTCAACAATGCCGCTTTCCAGTTGCATGCCGAACGGCTCGAGGACCTGACCGATGCGCACCTGCGGGAAACCCTGGAAACCAACATCGGCGGCTATTTCCATATGGCGCGGGCGGCCTTGCCGCACCTGCGCGAGGGTGGCTGCATCATCAATACCGGATCGGAAACCGGACTGATGGGCAGCAAGGCCCTGCTCGACTATTCGGCGACCAAAGGCGCGATCCATGCCTTCACGAAGTCGCTGGCGAGCAATCTGCTGGAGCGCGGCATCCGCGTGAACGCGGTGGCGCCCGGGCCGGTCTGGACGCCGTTCAATCCTGCCGACAAGCCGGCAAAGGATGTCGCAAAATTCGGCCAGGACAGCGACATGGGCCGCCCCGCGCAACCGGAGGAAATCTCGCCAGCGTATGTGTTCCTGGCTTCGCCGGTAACCGCCTCCTACATCAACGGCGCGATTCTGCCCGTGATGGGGGGACCGCATGGCTGACAAGCGCTTCGCGTTTTCGCGCGTTGGACGCGCCTGTCGCACTCAGCGTTCGGGGCTGCGAAGTTTCGGCAACGCGAACCAGAGCCCGCCGAGCACCAATGCCAGCGCCGCCGCGAGCCAGGCGACGACCGGACTGCCGACTATCACCCGCGCCACCAAGTAGACGTCGAGACAGATCGCCACTGCGAACGGAACCAGACCCCAGACCAGCATGCGCGTGCACAACGCGATGAAGCGCTCGGTGATGACCATGGGCGTGGTCAGCCGGTGATAAGCGGCCGGCGTCATGATCAGCGCCATCGTGACCACGATCAGCACGATCGCCAGCAGATGCAGTTCCTGTTCGCCGCGACTGAGTTCATCGCGGAAACCGGTATTGAAGACCACGATCAGCTGGAATCCGAACAGTGCCTGCACGCCGGGCAGGGTCATCCGGCATTCCTCGAGCAGCAGTGAAGCCGCTTTCGCGAGCGGCAGCTTCTCGCTTTGTGGCGTGGCGTGCGTGCGGCGGAACATGCGCTGCCTTTCAGTCCGCCGCGTTCCCGGACTGGACCGATGCGCGCAGCGCGCTGGCCAGGGCAGCGTCGCCGTTGGTCAGATCCGACCAGCGCAAGGCGACACCATTCCGGCGTCCTTTCCGGACGAGTTTCAATCCTGCTGCATCTATCGTCAGCGTATGGGCATCGCCGGCGATTTCGATTTCCCGGCGCAACGGCTTGTCGAGCCTGGTCATGGGTGGCCTCGTCGATCCAGAGTGGAAATGGCCCTGCACAGGGCCATTTCCGTTACGGAGCGACGCTCAGCGATCCTGATCCTGGTCGCGGCCGCCCTGGCTGCTGCGGCTGCCGGAGGAACTGCCGGTCTTGCTGGTCTTGCTCATTTCTTCCTGGCTTGCGTTCTTGCCTTCCTGACGATCGTGGCCACTGTTCTTGCCAGCCTGCTGGCCCGATTTCTGGTTGGCGGACTGACGGTCGTTGCTGTTGTTGCGCATATCTTCGTCTCCTCGAGTCGCGTGATGACCGGCAATTGCCGGTCGTGGGCTCCCCTGTTCCAAAAATACGATTCCGCAATTAACTGTCGATGAAATAACGGAAAACAAATCCGGCGTCGTCGATGGCAAATCATGAATGTCCTGTGCACACTGCAGGCGACCGGCGCGCGCGGCGCGACTGCCCATCGCAGGTTGCTGAACGACATGCGCGCAATGCAGGAGCAATGGACATGCGAAGGTTCGCGCAAGTGTTTTCCGGAGCGAGCGGATTCCCCGAAAACATGCCGGGCGCCGTGGCCCGCCACCTCGGCGACGAGCCGGACCGATACAACATCGGCAAAGGCAAGAACGCGAGCGTCATTTTCGCCGACGCGTCGGAAATTTCGGTCGACGCCTTCGTGTGGGGCTTGGTGCCGCGCTGGTCCGAGTCGGCCGACACGCCCTACACCACGGTCACGGCGCGGCTGGATCGCGCTCCGCGCAGCCGGATGTACCGGGATGCCTGGGAGAAACGCCGATGCGTCGTGCCGATGACCGGCTACTACAAATGGAATCGGACCGTGCGCCCGCACGCTCCCTACTTCATCCAGGCCGGCAGCGGCGAAGTGCTGCTGGTGGCCGGTCTGTGGGAATGCTGGCAAAAGCAGGAGCCGGGCATACGCAGCTTCACGATCCTGACGGCAGCAAACGCGGCGATCCCTGCGCCGCTGGTTGCCGACGGGCCGATTTTTCTGCCGCCGGACCGGTGGCAGCGCTGGCTGTGCGGATCGCCGTGGTTTCCGGTTTCGTTCCTGCAAAACCTGCGCCAACCCGCGCTTGAGGCATATCGCGTTTCGCGCCTGATCCGCGACCCCGGCCGCGACGATTTCACTCTGCTGGAGCCGGTCTCGGCAACGACGACGGCAAGCGCTGACGATGGCTTCGACGATGCGGATGAGGACTGGTGATGCTTCCCGTTGGATGCGCGCCAAAGGCCGCGAAGCATCCGTGTCTTTCCTTCGCACGGTCAATCGATCGGCGTCGGCAATTTCGACGGCGCGCAATTGCCGATGAAGAAAAATGCATGAGGGGCGATTCCCCATGAAATCGACGATGCCGCCGTCCGCACGCAGGCCGGGGAAAAAGCAGGAGCCGGTCGACTGCCTGATCATCGGCGGCGGTCCGGCCGGATTGGTCGCGGCTACCTATCTGGCGCGATACCGGCGCCACGTCGTCATCGTCGACAACGGCACCAGCCGTGCCGGCAGCATTCCGCATTCGCACAACACGCCGGGATTTCCCGACGGCATCAGCGGCAGCGAACTGTTGCGGCGACTGCGCAGGCAGACGCGACTGGCCGGCATCGAGCATCTGCAGACCTCGGTGCTGGCGCTCGGAAGGACTCGCTACCGATTCGAAGCCAGGACGGAAGCCGGAAAGATCCTGGCGCAAACCGTGCTTCTGGCCAGCGGTTCCAGCGACCACGCCGTGCTGCCCGGATTGACCCGCCGGATGACGCTCGCGGGCCTGGTCCGCTGGTGCCCGATCTGCGACGGCTACGAAGCGCTGGACCGACGCATCGTGCTGCTCGGCGAACCTGTGCACGGACCGGCGCATGCGTTGTTCCTGCGCACCTATTCGAGCGAGCTGACGCTGGTGATCGCCGGCGACGAGCGGAACATCGCCCGTGGCGCGCAGGCCACATTGAACGCCGCCGGCATCAAGGTCGTGCGTTCGGCGCCGGCGCGCGTGTCCGCGCGCAAGGGCTGCGGAAAGCTGCAGTTGGAAAACGGCGATGAACTGGTGTTCGAGACCCTGTACGTGATGAGCGGCGGTCACGGCCGCTCCGGCCTGGCGACGCATCTCGGCGCCCGTTGCGATGGCCAGGGCGGATTGCTGGTCGATCGCCATCAGCAAACTTCCGTGCCCGGCCTTTACGCGGCGGGCGACGTAGTGGCTTCGCTCAAGCAGATCACCGTGGCGGTCGCCGAAGGCGCGATCGCCGCGACCGCCATCCACAACCGCCTGGCGGCCAATTTCCGCTAGGCGTTTTTGCTCAGCAAAAATACTGGTGCGTTCAGGCGCGTTTTCGCGCCTTCGTCGCCGGCTTTGCCGCCCCTTTTGTCGCCTTTTTCGCCGGAGATTTTTTTCCGACGGACTTGGCGGCCGGCCTTTGCGCCGCCTTGCGCGCCGGCGTGCGCTTGTTGCTGGCCAGGCTCTTTTGCAGCAGCGACATGAAATCGACGACGTTGGTCGACGCTTCCGGATGCGGCGCTTCGTCTTTGGGCGCACGCTTGCTCACTGCACCGGCTTTCTTCATGCGTTGGGCAATGACCTTGTGCAGGCGTTCGCGGAACTCGTCCTTGTAGTCGCCCGGCTTCCATGCGCTCGACATCGATGCGATCAGCTGCGTGGCCATCTTCATTTCCGCCGCACTGATCCGGTATTCGCTCGGCTTGCCCTCGGGAATGGCGTATTCGTCGGGCGCCACCAACTCCTGCGGGTAGCGCAACAGGATCAGCAACAGCGCCTTGTCCTGCGGCATCACGGCCGCGAGATATTCGCGGGTGCGGATGACCACGCGGGCGATGCCGAGCTTGCCGGTCGAAGCCAGCGTCTCGCGCAACAGCACATAGCCCTTCTCGGCTTTCTTGCCCGGGACCAGCACGTAGGGCTTTTCGAAATATTGCGGGCCGATCGCGTCGCGGTCAACGAAGGCATCGACCTCGATCGTCTCATGGCTTTCCGGGGCGGCGGCCTTGATGTCCTCCGGCTCAAGCACGACATAGCTGCCCTTGTCGTATTCGAACGCCTTGACGATCTCCTTCCAGGGCACTTCCTCGCCGGTGTCGGCATTGACCCGTTCGAAGCGGATCGGTGCCTTGTCGCGGGCATCGAGCATGCGGAAATGGATGTCGGTCTTCTTCTCGCCCGACATCAGCGCCACGGGCACGTTGAGCAGGCCGAACGACAGGGTTCCGTTCCAGATCGGGCGGGCCATGTCAGGCAGCTCCTGCAGCAAGAAAAGCGGCAATGACCGTGATGCGGAATTCACGAGCCGCTACGGCGAACTGTTCCATGTCTGCCTCCTGGCCATGCATGGCCGATCCGAAACGCCAAACTACCGCAGAAATTCGCAGGCGGTCGTCAGCACCGTCCCGGTCTTGAGCCGTTGTTCATTTCCGGTCCGCGAACACCGGCCCGGTTCGTTTCAATTCATGTTCAGAACGATGCGCGCATATGGAATCCGGAACCCGCGCGCGCAAACCGGAAGGACCCCCTTCTCGTGAAAAAATCGGCCTTGAAGATTGCCACCTACAACGTCAACGGAATTCGTTCCCGCCTGCCGCACCTGTTGGAATGGTTGCGGCGGGAAACGCCGGACATCGCCTGCTTGCAGGAGCTGAAATCGATCGACGAGGGTTTTCCGATTGCCGAGATCGAACACGCCGGTTACGGCGCGATCTGGCAGGGCCAGAAGTCGTGGAATGGCGTTGCCATCCTTGCGAAGGACAGCGTCCCGATCGAAAGCCGACGAGGATTGCCCGGTTTCCCCGGTGACCAGCACAGCCGCTACATCGAAGCCGCGGCGCACGGGGTCGTGGTCGGTTGCCTGTACCTGCCGAACGGCAATCCGCAACCCGGGCCGAAGTTCGACTACAAGCTGAAGTGGTTCGAACATCTGCTCGCGCACGCCAAGGGGCTGTTCGCCAGTGGCCATCCGGTGGTGCTCGCCGGCGACTTCAATGTCGTGCCGACCGATTTCGACATCTACGATCCGCGCTCGTGGCGCAACGACGCCTTGCTGCAGCCGGAGTCGCGCGCCTGCTTCCAGCGGCTGCTCGACCAGGGCTGGATCGATACGCTCCGCCATCTGCATCCGCAGGAGCGGATCTACACGTTCTGGGATTATTTCCGCCAGCATTGGCCGCGCAATGCCGGACTGCGCATCGATCACCTGCTGGTCAATGCCGAGCTCGCCCCGCGCCTGCTGGCCGCCGGCGTCGATCGCTGGGTTCGCGATCTGCCCAAGGCCAGCGATCATGCGCCGGTCTGGCTAACGCTACGCGCCGCAGCCAGGGCGGCGCGCAAACCGGCCGCTAAAGCCACGACCAGGACCGCCGCGACGCCGCGCAAGCGCAACGCGTAATGCTCAGCTCTTCGGCAATTTCTGCCTGATCCTTGCGATCGAACGCCACGGATCTTCACCGCGGCGGGAGATTTTCGCCAACGCATTGCCGATGGTGAACGCCTCGCCGCCGCGAACCCTGCACAGCTCCTCCCACGCCAGCGGCATGGCGACGCCGGCAGTGGCGCGCGCGCGCAGCGAATAGGAAGCGACGCTGGTCGCGCCGCGGCCGTTGCGCAGCCAGTCGATGAATATCTTGCCGACACGCTTGTTCTCGCCTGCGGTGGCCACGAATTCGGCCGGCCGCATTGCCACCATCGCCAGCGCCACGGCCTGCGCGAAGCGCTTGACGACATCCCAGGGCGCCGGTGGATTGAGCGGGACGACGACGTGCAGGCCCTTGCCGCCGGACGTGCGCAGGAAGGACACCAGCCCGATCGCTTCCAGTTGCGCGCGCACTTCGCGCGCGGCCCTGGTCACGCGCGCCCACGCCACGTCCGGATGCGGATCCAGGTCGAAGACGATGCGGTCGGCATGCTCCGGATCGGCGGACTTCGCGCCCCAGGGATGCATCTCGAGCACGTTCATCTGCACCAGCTCGAGCACGCCGGCCGTGTCCTGGATGCACAGATAGTCGTCGACACCATCGCTTTCCCGGATCGGCACGCCATGCACGTGTTCGCCCCAGCCGACGCCCGCATGTTTCTGGAAAAAACATTTCTTGCCAACGCCATCCGGACAACGCACCACCGACAGGGGCCTGTCCTTCAGCTCGGGCAGCAGCCACGGCGAAACCGCGCGATAGTACTCGGCGACATCGCCCTTGCTGATGCCGGTGCCGGGAAACACTTCGCGCTCCGGATGGGTGATGACTACTTCGTCGCTGGCCGGAGCCGCTGACTTTCCGGCCTTTCGGGGCGATGACGATTTCAGCTTCGTTGCCTTGGCCCCGGCTTTTTTCCGGGGCGCCTTGAGATCGGTGGCGGCCGGTTTTTCCGACGCCGCGGCCGCAGCGACGGTTCGTGCCGTCCTCTTCGATTTTCCGGATGTATTGTTCTCCGCCATGACCAGATCCTCCGGCGTCTTGTCCAGACGCATCGCCTTGAATGCCGGCTGGCGCAGCAGGCCCTGCCCGCCCACGCCCTGGAAGTAGGCTTCCACTACCAGTTTCGGCTTCAACCATATTCCCAGCTTCTGATCGCTCCTGGCCATCAGCGCGATGTCGGCGGCGGGCGTCGCCACGATCTCTTTGGCCAGTTGCCGGCGCAATGCGCGCAGCTGTTCGTTGCTCAGGCCGGTGCCGACCCGGCCGACATATACAAGCTGTCCGTCGCGCGGCTGCGCGAGCAGCAGCGCACCGATGCCGGCGCGGCTTCTTTTCGGTTCGGTGAAGCCAATGACGATGAATTCGTCCGAAGGCCGCGCCTTCGCCTTGATCCAGTCGCCGTTGCGCGCGCCGCGATAGGGACTGTCGACGCGCTTGCTGACGATGCCTTCGAGCCCGGCGGCGGTCGCTTGTGCGAACGCGGCCTCGCCGTTGCCTATCTGGTGTTCGCTGTAGCGCAGCAGCGGGTGCGGATGCGCCGCCAGCAACCGGGAAAGTTCCCGCTTGCGTTGCAACAACGGCACGCCGCGCAACGATCGCCCGTTCAGGTGCGGCAGGTCGAACAGCATGTAGACCAGGGACGCCTCCGTGGCCGAAGTCGACAACCGCGCCTGCAGGGCGTTGAAATTGTCCCGGCCGGCATGCAGAACGATCATCTCGCCGTCGAGCCGCGCACTCTTCAGCCGCAGACTGGCGATCGCTTCGACCAGATCGGGCACCTTGCCGGTCCAGTCGATGGCATTGCGCGACCAAATGCGCACCTTGCCGCGCACGACGGTGGCGAGCATGCGATAGCCGTCCCATTTCACCTCATGCAGCCAGTCGTCGCCGGCAGGCGGCGCGGCGCGCGGCTTGCACAGCTCCGGCGCGAAGGCTTCGCTGCGGATGGTCTCCGGAGTCGATGTCGAAAGATCAGGAACCGCCGCGGCGCTTTTTTTCGGAACTTGTGCCAACGGCGGTTTCGCCACGCTCGGCCAGATCTTTCGGCGTTTCGCCAACGGCAGCGGACGATCGGTTTTCGGATCGACGAAATCATCGGCGTCGCGCGGCCCGGCGAACTCGTCGCGGTGCTTGATCAACAACCACTGGTTCCTGCTGCCCGGCTTGCGCGTGCGCACCAAGGTCCAGGAGCCACGCAGCACATCGCCGTGCAATTCGAACTTGAGGTCGCCTTTGCGCATTCCCTCCGAGGCGCTGCCGATGGCTTCCCAGGTGCCGTGATCGAAGACATCGACGTGACCGGCACCATAATTCCCCTTCGGGATATCGCCTTCGAAGGCGGCGTAGGACAAGGGATGGTCTTCGACCTCGACCGCCAGGCGCTTGACCGCCGGATCGAAACTCGGGCCCTTCGGCACCGCCCAGCTCTTCAGCACGCCGCCCAGCTCCAGCCGGAAATCGAAATGCCGGTGCGAGGCGTGGTGCAGCTGGACGACGAAAATCCGTGCCCTGCCGCGTTCGCCGCCCGACGAGGGCTCCGGCGTATTCGCAAACGTTCGCTTGCGCTGGTATTCCCGCAGGCCCATGGCGATCGCGCGATGCCGGACGAAGCGCCGGACTATGCGCTCATGGCGGCGAGCAGGCCTTGTTTGCGCGCGGCCATGCGCTCGCCGAGATTGAGCAGTTCGTCCTTCGAAAGCAGCTCGCGCGCACGCGGGAACATGTCCTTTTCCTCTTCCTTGGCGTGGTGCTCGATCATTTCCTTCAGCACCTTGGCCCGACCGCTGAAATTCTCCGAGCCGGGATCGGTGCCGAGCAGATCGGGAAGCACGAGCTCGCCGGCCGCGCGGTGTTCTTCCTTGGCTTCGAAGAACATCTTGTCGTCGTCGCCTTTCTTGCCGGCGACCTTGAACGCCGGGTAGAAGATCTCTTCTTCGATCGTCGTGTGCACCTTCAGCTCGCGCGCGATCCGCGCCAGCAGCTCCTTGCGTGTCTTCACCCCGCGCGGCGTGGTCGCTGCCAGCTCGGCGAGCAGCGCGCGCACCGTGACGTGGTCCTTCTTGAGCAGTTGAATGGCGTCCATGTTTTTCTCCAGTGATTGCCTGCGAACTGCCGAAGGCTACGGCCGGGGCCGTGAACGGCATGGAACCGGTTCCCTGCCATGCGCTGAACGCGGTCCGCCATCGTCGGCAACGCTCGCGACGCCGCCGCCATAATCCGGCGATCAACCGACGTGGACGACCATGGCGAAGCCGGCAGTCGAGGTTCAACGATGACGCCCGATGCACGCAGGGAACTGTTCCTCCGCGGCCCGATCGTGCGAGCGCTATTGACCCTCGCGGTGCCGATCATCCTCGGCAACGTGCTGCAATCGGGCTACCAATTGACCGATGCATTCTGGGTGGGCCGGCTGGGCGCTTCCGCCGTCGCGGCGGTATCAGTCAGTTTTCCGGTCACTTTCCTGGTCATCGCCCTCGGCTCGGGCCTGGCGATGGCCGGGGCAACGCTTACCTCGCAATACATGGGCGCGGGCCGGCCGGACATGGTCAACCACGTCGCCGGCCAGACCATGCTCATGGTTGCGGTCACCTCGGTCGTGCTCGGCGCGCTCGGCTATTTGCTGGCGCCGCACCTGCTGACCCTGCTCGGCGTGGCGGCCGACGTGCGCGCGGGTGCGCTCGGCTTCATGCGCGTGTCTTTCATCGGCATCATCTTCGTGTTCGTCTATGCGATGTTCCAGGCGCTGATGCGCGGCGTCGGCCAGACGCGCGTCCCCCTGTACATCGTGTTCGGCACGGTGGTGCTTAATTTCGCCCTCGATCCGCTTTTCATATTCGGCTGGGGTCCGGTCGCGGGCCGGGGCGTGATGGGCGCGGCGCTGGCGACGCTGGTGACGCAGGCGCTCGCGGCCGTGCTCGGCATCGGCATCTTCCTGCGCGGCCGCCACGGCATCCAGATGTCATGGCACGGCCTGCGTCCCGACCTGCCCTATATCAAGCGCGCCTTTTTGCTGGGTTTCCCGGCATCGATCGAACTGTCGACACGCGCGCTCGGACTGATGGTCATGTCGTTCCTGGTCGCCAGTTTCGGCACGCTGATCATCGCCGCGTACGGCGTCGGCTCGACCGTGCTGCAGGTGGTGACCATTCCCGCCATGGGCCTGTCGATGGCGGTGTCGACGCTGGTCGGCCAGAACATGGGCGCCGGCAACGTCGAACGCGCGGCCCGGATCACCCGCCTCGGCGCCGGGCTGGGTTTCGCCGTGCTCACCGTGGTTGGCCTGTTGGCCTTCGCGCTCGCGCCGTCGATCGTTCGTTTCTTCATCCCGGACGACCCCGCCGTGATCGCCGAAGGCGCACGTTTCATGCGCGTGATGTGCCTGGCCTGGGGCGGCATCGGTGTGCAGCTGTGCATCGCCGCGGCGTTTCGCGCGTCAGGCAACATGCTCAGCGCCATGGTCGTTGCCCTGGTCGCGCAATGGATGCTGCAGTTCCCATTGGCGTACGTGCTGTCCAGGCATGCCCTGCTCGGCGCGGATGGCCTCTGGTGGGCGTTCCCTGCGACCAACATCGTGGTCGCCATCGTGTCGCTGGCCTGGTTCGCGCGCGGCGGCTGGCAGAAGACGCGACTGACCGAAGACGATGCACTCGCCACGCAGGTGACCGACGAAACCATGATCGAGGAAGGCGTGCGCTGAGTCCGCGTCGCCGTGCGCTTGCCGGCGCGCGCCGGTTTTGACGTTGCCTGCATCAGGTCCCGCTCACGCAGGCTGTCGCTGAACACGTGCGGCGCCCGGCGCGGCGCAGGTCGAAGGCAGTGGATGCTTCCTAGCCAGACAACCCCCCGGTTGGTTAAGCTGGCTGTGTCGCATCATGGGAGGGGCAGCCCAATGATCGAGGTCCCCGGCTATACCGTCCTGCGCCTGCTCGGTCACGGCGGCATGGCGACGGTCTACCTGGCCTTGCAGCAATCGCTGCGGCGCGAGGTCGCGCTCAAGATCCTGTCCCCGGCGCTGGCGCAGGACGCCGTCGCCACCGAACGCTTCCTGCGCGAAGCACGCATCTCCGCCAAGCTGCACCATCCGCATATCGTCGCCATCTACGACGTCGGCGTGCACGACGGCGTGCCGTACATGTCGATCGCCTACGAACCCGGCGGCACCGTGGCGCAGAAGACCGATACCCGCGGCGACGCCAAGTTCGCACTGCGCATCGTCCGCGACATCGCCGGCGCGCTCGACTACGCGCACAGCCAGGGCGTGATCCATCGCGACGTCAAACCCGAGAACATCCTGCTGCGCAACGACGGCAATTGCGTGCTTTCCGACTTCGGCATCGCCCACGCCATCGGCGCGCAAACCGGGCTGACCCGGGAAGGCACCAGCGTCGGCACGCCGCACTACATGAGCCCGGAGCAGTTGCGCGGCGAACACGTCGACGGCCGCTCCGACCTGTACAGCCTCGGCGTCGTGTTCTACCAGTTGCTGACCGGCGACCTGCCCTACCAGGGCACCGACGGCTGGGCGATCGGCATGCAGCACATCAGCGCGCCGATCCCGCGCCTGCCGGCGATCCTGATCCAGCAGCAGACCTTCCTCGACGCCCTGCTCGCGAAAGATCCGGCGGCCCGGTTGCAGACCGGCGCCGAAGTCATGCACTGGGCCGAAGCGCGGCTGTCCGGGCCGACGCCGGCGATGACCGTGGCGATGGCGACGCCGATGCCGGCGACGCATTCGCATACCGCCAGCGGAATGCGCTCGCCGGCGGCTTCGATCGCGATCCTGCCGTTCGCCGACATGAGCCAGGGCAAGGACCAGGAATACCTGGCCGACGGCTTGTCGGAAGAATTGCTCAACCTGTTGTCCAAGGTGTCCGGCCTGTACGTGGCCGGCCGTTCCTCGGCGTTCAGTTTCAAGGGCAAGAACGCCAAGCTGGTCGACATCGGCCGGGAATTGAAAGTCGCCACGGTGCTCGAAGGCAGCGTGCGCAAGTTCGGCGAGCGGGTGCGCATTTCGGTGCAGCTGATCAACGTCGACGACGGCTTCCAGATGTGGTCGGAAACCTACGACCGGCAACTGACCGACGTGTTCGAAGTGCAGGACGAAATCGCCGCGCTGGTATGCGCCGCGCTCAAGGACAAGCTGCTGCCGAAGCCGGCGCCGGCCGTCGATCCGGAGCTCGCGCGGCAGTTGCAGTCCGGCCGCGACCATCTGCGCGGAACGAACCGCGACGACGCGCAGGCGGCCGTCGCCGCTTTCGACAAGGTGCTGGCACTGGATGCCGGCCACGCCGAGGCGCAAGCCGGACGCGGCACGGCGCTACAGACCCTGTCGCGACTGGACGCGGCGGAAGCGGAGCAAAAGCTCGCGCGCGAACGCGAAGCCGAGGAGAAAGCCGCGGCGGATGCCAGGCAGCGCGAAGCCGAGCGTCTGGCGGCGGTCGCCGCGCAACAACGCGCCGATGCCGAAAAAGCCGCTGAAGAATCGCGGCAACGCGAGGCCGCGGAGAATATCGCGGCGGAAACGCAGCGACGCGAGCAGGCCGAGAGGGCTGCGGCCGAGGCGCGCCAGCGCGAAGCGGCGCAGACCGCGGCGGCGGAATCCGCCCGGCGCGATGCCGAGGAGAAAGCGGCGGCCGAAGCCAGGCACCGCGAGGCCGCCGAAAAAGCCGCGGCTGAAGCACGACAACAAGAAGCGAATGAACGCGCCGCGGCCGAGGCACGGCAACGCGAAGCGGAAGCACGTGCCATGGCCGAAGCGCGGCAGCGCGAAGTCGCCGAAAGCGCGGCCATCGCTGCGCAAAAGCAGGAAGCCGCGCCCACGGTGTTCGCTCCGGCGGTGCCGGTCGCGGCGACGGCCGCGGCGGAACCGACGGCCGTCGAAACGCCACCGCCGGAAGCATCGGCGCGCGCGCGCGATCCGGCACTCGAGTTCGCTTCCGCCTACGCTTCCACATCGAAGTCGAAGCCGGCCGCCCCGGGAAAACCCGCGCCGAAACCGCTATCGGGCGATAGTCCCCCGCCGCGCAAACGCATGCCCGTGCTGCCGATGCTTATAGGCGGCGTGGTCATCTTGGCGGCACTGGTGGCCTGGCAGGTCAGCGGATATTTCGCGCGCCAGCGCCACGATCAATGCGCCGCCTGGCTGACGGAAGGGCAGACAAGCGCGGCCGCCGGCGATTTCGACAGGGCCGCCGCCGCGGTCAAGGATGCGCCTGGAGTCTGCCGGGATGAACAAGCCACCGCGCTGCAGACCTTGAGCGAACAGATCAAGAGCGGCCAGGAGAAGGCGCAGGTATGCGCGGCGGCGGAGACGCAGGCGCGCGACCTGCTCGGCAAAGGCCAGCCGGGCCAGGCCAGCGAACTGCTGTTGAAGTCGCACGTCGATTGCGCGGGGCGGCCCGGATTTGCCGAACTCGAGCAGCAGCCGGCCACCGCGCAATCGGACGCGAACAACCTGATCGTGCGCGCGACGGCGCTGCTGCAGGCGAACGCGGTGGACGATGCCGAAAAACTGGTCGACCAGGCGATGGCGCGCGACGGCGATGTCGTCGGTGCGCAAAAGCTGCTGATCGGCATCGCCGCGAAGCGCGGCAAGCTCGGCATTGCCCCGGCGCCGAAGCCCGCCCTCGTGCAAGTGCCGGTGACGCCATTGCCGATCAAAGCAACCCCATTCCCGAAGCCGCCCGTCGCATTCGCACCGCGGCCGACGACGCCGCCGGCGACCACGCCGAAAAATCCCGCGCGTCCCGAAGCACCTGCCGCGCCGGCGCCTGCTCCGGCAACGGCGCCCGCGCCACCGGTCGCCAGCGCTGCGCCACCCGCGCATCGCGAGCTCGTGCCGATCAGCACGCCGCAGCCGGCCTACCCCGCGGAAGCGTTGCGCCAGGGCGTCATCGGCGAAGTGGTGGTTTCGTTCACGGTCCACACCGATGGCAGCGTCGGCGATTTCAAGATCGTGCGTACCAAGCCGCCCGGCGTGTTCGAACATGCGGTGCGGGCGGTGGTGCTGCGCTGGCGCTTCCAGCCGCTGGACCAGCCGCAGACCGTGACGCGCACGTTCACGTTCAAGGCCTGATCGCCAATCGCGATATCCGTTCGCGCGGACATGACGAGCTTTCGAACTGCCGATGTGCTTGCCGCGCTGCGGCATGTTTCCGCGCCGAGCCCCGTGCATGGACCCGTTTCCTCGCGGCAGGCAAGCGGATAGACTCGGATCGAAGCAGGCGCCGTCGATCGCGGCGTGCTGGGCGGTTCACCGCAACAGTGTGGAGGGCGTAGTGCAACCCACCGATATCCGCAATCCGGATTATTTCCACAAGGTCGTCGATTGCCAATGGGCCTGCCCGGCGCACACGCCGGTGCCGGAATACATCCGGATGATCGCCGCCGGCCGTTATGACGATGCCTACCTGGTCAATTGGGAATCGAACGTGTTCCCGGGCATCCTCGGGCGCACCTGCGATCGGCCTTGCGAACCGGCTTGCCGGCGCGGCCGCGTCGAGGAGAACAACGGCGACAAGCCGGAGCCGGTGGCGATTTGCCGATTGAAGCGCGTCACCGCGGACTTCAAGAACGACATCCGCCATCGCCTGCCGAAAGCCGGCAAGGCCAACGGCAAGCGCATCGCCTGCGTCGGCGCCGGCCCGGCTTCGCTCGCCGTCGCCCGCGACCTCGCGCCGCTCGGCTACCACATCACCGTGTTCGACAGCGATCCGAAGGCCGGCGGTTTCATGCGCACGCAGGTGCCGCGATTCCGTCTGCCGGAATCGGTGATCGACGAGGAAACCGGTTACATCCTCGACCTTGGCGTCGAATTCCGCGGCGGGCAGCGCATCGATTCGCTGAAGTTGCTGCTCGCGGAAAACTACGATGCGATCTTCGTCGGCTGTGGCGCGCCACGCGGTCGCGATCTCGACCTGCCGGGGCGCGCGGAAGCTAAGGCACACATCCATATCGGCATCGACTGGCTGTCCTCGGTCTCGTTCGGGCATGTCGCGAAGATCGGCCGGCGCGTGATCGTGCTTGGCGGTGGCAATACCGCGATGGATTGCTGCCGGTCGTCGCGCCGGCTTGGCGGCGAGGACGTCAAGGTGATCGTGCGCTCGGGCTTCGAAGAGATGAAGGCGTCGCCCTGGGAAAAGGAAGATGCGATCCACGAAGGCATCCCGATCCTCAACTACCTGGTGCCGAAAACCTTCGAGCACCGCGACGGCAAGCTGGTCGGCATGACCTTCGAGAAAGTCCGGGCCGAGCGCGACGACAAAGGCCGGCGCCAGCTGGTGCCGACCGGCGAAGCCGATCAAATGTTCGAATGCGACGACGTGCTGATCGCGGTCGGCCAGGAAAATTATTTCCCGTGGATCGAGCGCGACATCGGCCTGGAATTCGACAAGTGGGGCATGCCGGTGGTCGATCCGGTGACGATGCAGTCGAGCCTGCCGAAGGTATTTTTCGGCGGCGATGCCGCCTTCGGCCCGAAGAACATCATCTGGGCGGTGGCGCACGGCCACGCCGCCGCGATTTCCGTCGACAAGTTCCTGTCCGGCGAAGACGTGCGCGAGCGCCCCGACCCGCTGCTCAACCTCGTCTCGCAAAAGATGGGCATCCACGAGTGGACCTACGACAACGAGATCTCTCCTGACGAGCGTTTCAAGGTGCCGTGGGAAAAGGCCGAGAAGACGCTGAAGAGCATCCAGGTCGAGGTCGAGCTCGGCTTCGACCTGGCGACCGCGTTCAAGGAAGCCGGGCGCTGCCTCAATTGCGACGTGCAGACCGTGTTCAACAAGGATGCCTGCATCGAGTGCGATGCCTGCATGGACATCTGCCCGATGGACTGCATCAGCTTCACGCGCAACGACGAGGAAGCCGAACTGCGCACGCACCTGACCGCGCCGGCGCTGAACCTGGGCCAGGACTTGTACGTGTCGGCGCCGCTGAAGACCGGCCGGGTCATGGTCAAGGACGAGGACGTCTGCCTGCATTGCAGCCTGTGCGCGGAACGCTGCCCGACCGGCGCCTGGGACATGCAGAAGTCGTTGTTCGAACTGACCCGCGCCGGCCCCGGTTGCCGCAGCAAGGCGAGGCAAGCCGCATGAAGGCGAGCGTACCGCCCATACGGGCCGTCAACGATTTCGTGGTCAAGTTCGCCAACGTCAACGGCTCCGGCTCGGCATCGGCGAACGAGCTGTTCGCCAAATCCATCCTGCGCATGGGCGTGCCGGTCAGCCCGCGCAACATCTTTCCGTCGAACATCCAGGGCTTGCCGACCTGGTACGAAGTGCGCGTGACCGAACGCGGCCATCTCGGCCGGCGCGGCGGCGTCGACCTGATGGTGGCGATGAATCCGCAGACGTGGAACGCCGATCTCAAGGAAATCGAACCCGGCGGCTATCTGTTCTACGACAACAGCAAGCCGATGCCGTCCTCGCGTTTCCGCGAGGACGTCACCGTGATCGGCGTGCCGCTCACTGAAATCTGCAACGCCGCCTACACCGATCCGCGCCAGCGCCAGCTGTTCAAGAACATCGTCTACGTCGGCGCGCTGTCGGTACTGCTCGACATCGACGGCGCGGTCATCGAGAAACTCATCGCCGAACAGTACAAGAGCAAGGCGAAGCTGCTCGACTCCAACGTGCAGGCGTTGAAACTCGGCCGCGACTACGTGCACAACTCGCAGCCGATCCCGATCGGCCTGCGCGTGCGCCGCGCCAACGCGGTCGGCGAGCGCATTTTCGTCGACGGCAATAGTGCGGCGGCCCTGGGCTGCGTCTACGGCGGCGCCACGGTCTGCGCCTGGTATCCGATCACCCCGTCGTCCTCGTGCGCGGAAGCCTTCCAGGGTTACTGCCAGAAACTGCGCGTCGATCCCGCGACCGGCAGGAACCTGTACGCGATCGTGCAAGCCGAGGACGAGATCGCCTCGATCGGCATGGTCGTCGGCGCCGGCTGGAACGGCGCGCGCGCATTCACCACCACCTCCGGACCGGGCATTTCGCTGATGACCGAGTTCATCGGCCTGGCCTACATGGCGGAGATCCCGGTGACGCTGATCAACGTCCAGCGCGGCGGACCGTCGACCGGCATGCCGACGCGCACGCAGCAGGCCGACATCCTGTCCTGCGCCTATGCCTCGCACGGTGACACCAAGCACGTGCTGCTGTTCCCGGAAGATCCGCATGAGTGCTTCGCGTTCGCCGCGCACGCGCTAGACCTGGCCGACCGGCTGCAGACGCCGGTATTCGTCATGAGCGACCTCGACATCGGCATGAACCAGCGCCTGTGCGCGCCGTTCCAGTGGGACGAAAGCCGCGAGTACGACCGCGGCAAGGTGATGACCGCCGAGGAGCTCGAAGCGGGCCGCGAGTTCGGCCGCTATCTCGACGTCGACGGCGATGGCGTGCCGTTCCGCACCTATCCGGGCACGCACCCGAGCAGGGGCGGCTTCTTCACCCGCGGCACCACCAAGGACGCTTACGCGCGCTACTCGGAGACCGGCCCGGACTACAACTACAACGTCCAGCGCCTGCTGAAGAAATTCGACACCGCCAAGGCGCTGGTGCCGCAGCCGATTGCGCGGCAAGCGCAGCAGCAGACGGTGTTCGGCGCGATCTATTTCGGCTCGACCAGCCCGGCGATGTCGGAGGCGGTGGACATGCTGGAAGCCGAGCACGTGCACCTGGACACGTTGCGGGTGCGCGCTTTTCCGTTTCCTGACGCCGTCGCCGAATTCATTGCTGCACACGAAAGGGTGTTCGTCGTCGAGCAGAACCGCGACGCGCAACTGCGCAGCCTGCTGATCAACGAATTCGGCATCGATCCGGCCAAGCTCACGCCGATCCTGCACTACGACGGCACACCGATCACTGCCCGGTTCATTTCCCGCGCGATCGGCGATTCGATCGCGGCGCATGCGGCGCAGGGCGAAGCGGAGAAAATTGCGTGATCACATTCGCCACGTTCCCGCTCGTCATCCCGGCGAAAGCCGGGATCCGGCATGCTTCAACCAACAGGAGCCTGGGTCCCAGCTTTCGCTGGGATGACGGCTTGTACGGAGATGATGGGAGAGTCGTAACACCATGACCTACATCGCCAAGCCGAAGCTGCACCACCCGTCGCTGACCGAGAACAAGGCCTGCCACACCCGCCGCGACTACGAAGGCAAGATTTCCACGCTGTGCGCCGGTTGCGGCCACGATTCCATTTCCGCCGCGATCATCCAGGCCTGCTGGGAGATGGACGTCGAGCCGCACAAGGTCGCCAAGCTGTCCGGCATCGGCTGCAGTTCGAAGACGCCGGATTATTTCCTGGGCAGCTCGCACGGCTTCAACACCGTGCACGGGCGCATGCCGTCGGTGCTGACCGGTGCCAACCTGGCCAATCGCGAACTGTTGTACCTGGGCGTATCCGGCGACGGCGACTCGGCCTCGATCGGCATCGGCCAGTTCGTGCACGTCATGCGCCGCGGCGTGAACATGGTCTACATCGTCGAGAACAACGGCGTATACGGATTGACCAAGGGCCAATTCTCGGCCACGGCGGACCAGGGCTCGACGTCGAAGAAGGGCGTGGTCAATGCCGACAGCCCGATCGACATGGTCAGCCTCGCGTTGCAGCTTGGCGCCACTTTCGTGGCACGCAGTTTTTCCGGCGACAAGAAGCAGCTGGTGCCGCTGATCAAGGCGGCGATCGCGCACAAGGGCGCCGCCTTCCTCGACGTGATCAGCCCGTGCGTGGCGTTCAACAACCATCCCGGCAGCACCAAGAGCTACGACTACGTGCGCGAGCACAACGAAGCGGTCAACCGCATCGACGTCATCGAGCCGCGCGCGGAGATCGTCGTCGATTTCGCCGAAGGCGAGCTGGTCGAAGTCGAGCAGCACGACGGTTCGCTGCTGCGCCTGCGCAAGCTGAAGTCCGATTACGACGCCGGCAACCGCATCGCCGCGATGAACTACGTGCAGGAGCGGCAGGCGCGTGGCGAAGTCGTGACCGGACTGCTTTACGTCGACCCCGAAGCCGGCGACCTGCACGAGCACCTCAACACCACCGCCGCGCCGTTCAACACCCTCGGGGCGAAGCAGCTCTGTCCGGGTACGGCGGTGCTCGAGAAGATGAACGCGGCGCTGCGCTGACCGCCGCCGTAGCGAAGACGAAACCATGCGATTCCTGGCGACTCTGATCATCGGCTCGGCGCTGGCCGTCACCACCACCTTGCTGGTATTGCTGTATTGGGCGCTGGGCCTGATTTTCCGCGTGCTGCAAGCGCTGACGTTCCCGCTGCACGTGGCTTGGCGGACCGTGCGACCCCTGTAGGGTGCGCGATGCACACGGATGTGCGAGTGCCGCGAGCGCAGGATGCGCGAAAGCGGCCCTTGGCGCACCGTGTCGGGTTCGAACGCGGAATCCTTTCCTGACGCGCAACCGGACCAAGATGGTGCGCCAAGGCGCACCCTACGGCCACGGCCACCAGCCGCTCCCGGTTTGCGCATAGCGATCCGCCGACCGCTCGAAGCGATTGCGTTCGGAAATGCCGCCGCACAGGAAATACAACGGCAGGAACAACAGGCCGAGCACGAGATATTGGTAAACGTGCGCGCGCTCGTGGTCGCCGATGCGCACGCAGTCCTTGCCGCCGTGCGCGCGGCAGGCATAGGTCAGCGAAGTCTCGTCAAGACTGCCACCGGTATGCAGGATCACGTTGCCCAGCGTTAGCGCCCCGCCCGGTCCGAGCGGAAAACGATCGAACACCAGTGCCGCGTCCGAGCAACTCAGCTTCGCGCCGAACGGCAGAGCCGCCAGGCCGGCGAGCAATGCGAGCAACGTCATTGGCGACGCCCAGGCAGCTCCCAGCACAAACAAGGCGATCTTGAACGGGCGCGACATGGCGCGATGCTAGCATCGCGTGCGCCGGCGATTGCCAAGCGGGCGGGGCTCTGCGAGCCTGTCGGCCCGTGCCGCACGAAGCAACGCCGTGTCCGAACCGACCGAAAGCCCCAACCGCTTGTCCGAACGCACCACCCCGACCTGGGAGATGGAGCTGCTGGTCTCCGGCGCCACCATTTTCGGTCTGCTGCAACTGCCCGAACTGCTCGACCATGCCTACTTCCGCGCGGTCAACGGGCTGCCGGGCGAATACGCCGGCATGATGTTGCCGTTGTGGGTCTACGCCAAGGTCGGCGTGGTCACGCTGGCGCTGACTTTCACGCTGCATCTGTTCCTGCGCGGATACTGGGTGGCCCTGGTCGGCATGAATTCGGTGTATCCGGGCGGCATCCGCTGGCCGCAACTGGGCCTGGGGCCGATCGCGCGGGCGCGCCTGGCGGAAACGGCCCCGCCGATGTCCGCGTTGATCGAGCGCGCCGACAACCGCGCCACGCGTGTGTTCGGCGTCGGCTTCGGCGTGGCCATGATGATGATCGTGCCGGTGGTGCTCGTACTCCTGTCGCTCGTGATCGGCGCGATCGTGGACACCGTGCTCGGCGAAGGGCATCTGGTCCCGATCTTCGTGGTGGTCATGGTCGCGTTGCTCGGGCCATGGTTCATCGCCCATCAGGTCGATCGGCGAATCGGCGCGCGCCTGGATCCGGCCTCACGCCTGAGTCGTTTGATCGGCCGGGTGCAGGCGCACTACTCGCGCCTCGGCTTCGGTACGCGCAGCAACCCGCTGGTCGCCTTGTTCGCGAGCAACGTCGGTCGTGTGAAATTCGCGGCGATCATGTTCCCGCTGGCGTTGCTGCTCACGCTGACGCTCACCTTGCAGGCGGGCGGCGTGAAAGGACGGGCCCCACTCGGCCTGTTCCAGGCGGCCAACGATCCGCTCTCGGCGAATGCTTCGCTGGCGTCCTTCTACGGCGATACCCGCGGCGACGGCTGGTCGCTCCTGCCCATGCCGTTCATTGCCTCGCGCACCGTCCAGGGCGCCTACGTCGAACTGTTCGCGCCTTACGTGCCGAGACTGCATGGCCCGGCGCTGCGCGCCGCCTGCCCGCAAGCTGCGTCGCCAACAGCGAGCAACGACAACGAGAAGCGCCTGGCCTGTCTGGCGCGCCTGCTCGACATCCAAATCGACGGCCAACCCCTGGCCGTGCGCCTGGACGCCAGCAGCGACCCCGGCACCGGCCAACCCGGCGTGCTGGCGATGCTGCCGGTGGCTACGTTGCCCGCGGGTCGGCACGACATCAGCCTGATCGAACCGGGAACCGCGGGCGCCCCGGCACGGCGCCTGCGCATTCCGTTCTGGAAATAGCAGCAGGCAATGGCACAAAAAAAGCCGCCCATCGGGCGGCTTTTTTTCGTCGAGCCGACGCCGGCTTCAACCGCCGAACGATTTCCGCAGCAAGGCTTCGGCTTCGTTGTCGGGAAGTTCGGCGGCGGTCGTCATCAGGCTGTTGGCGGCCCAGCAGGCATCGGTGTCGCTGGCGCCGGTCGGGTTGCCGAGCACGCCGAGCAGGCGCGCACCGAATTCGCCCGGATAGCGCCGACCGAGCGCCATCTCCGCCACCTTCAGGTTGTCCTCGTCGACCGCGATGACCGGTGCGTTGTCCAGTTCCGCCTGCAGCGAATCGTAGAAGAAGTCGGTCATGACCTTGTGGTGGTAGGGCTGCATCGTCTCCACGGCCTTGCGGATGTCGGCACCGAGCACCGGATCGAAGTCGTCCTGCGGCCGCACGAATTTGGCGCAGCTCGCTTCCGGCAGTCGTGCCAGCAACGCGGCCTGCGTTCGCGCTGCCTGCACCAGGCGATCGCGCGGCAGCGAGCGCGCGCCGCGGGCAAACGCGGCCTTCCAGGCGGCATACAGGCCCTTGCTGGTGATTTCGCCGGCGTAGTGGTCGCGCAGCTTGTCGTTGCCGTTGAAGCGATCCACGAACGCCTGCTCGTCCTTGTACAAGGGCGAGCTCGGGGAAAAGGTATTGACCAGTTTCAGCGTGCGCATCTGCAACGCGGTGCGACCGTGGAACAGGTTGTTGCCGATGACGATGGCGACAATGACGGCGATGAACAGCAGGAGCTTTTTCATTTCTTTCTCGATGGGATGGACTGCCGGCCCGAGCGGCCAAAGAAAAAAGCCGCCCGCAGGCGGCTTTTTTCACTCAACGGGTGGAAAGGTTCAGGCGACGCCTTCGCCTTCTTCCACGGCCTTCATCGACAGGCGGATGCGGCCCTGCTTGTCGACTTCCAGCACCTTGACCTTGACCACGTCGCCTTCCTTGAGCTTGTCGGAGACTTTCTCGACGCGCTCGTTGGAGATCTGCGACACGTGCACCAGGCCATCCTTGCCCGGAGCGATGGTGACGAACGCGCCGAAGTCCATGATCTTGGCGACCTTGCCTTCGTAGATGCGGCCCGGCTCGACGTCCGAGGTGATCTGCTCGATGCGCGCCTTCGCGGCCTGGGCGGCGGCAGCATTCACCGAGGCGATGACGATGGTGCCGTCGTCCTGGATGTCGATCTGCGTACCGGTTTCCTTGGTGATCGCCTGGATGGTGGAACCACCCTTGCCGATCACTTCGCGGATCTTGTCCGGGTGGATCTTGATGGTCAGCAGGCGCGGCGCGTACTCGGACAGCTCGGCGCGCGGCGCGGTCAGCGCCTTGGCCATTTCGCCGAGGATGTGCAGGCGGCCGTTCTTGGCCTGGGCCAGCGCGACCTTCATGATCTCTTCGGTGATGCCGTCGATCTTGATGTCCATCTGCAACGCGGAAATGCCTTCGGCGCTACCGGCCACCTTGAAGTCCATGTCGCCGAGGTGATCTTCGTCACCGAGGATGTCGGACAGCACGACGTAGCGGTCGCCTTCCTTGACCAGGCCCATGGCGATGCCGGCGACCGGCGCCTTGACCGGCACGCCCGCGTCCATCAGCGCCAGCGACGAGCCGCACACCGAGGCCATCGACGAGGAGCCGTTCGATTCGGTGATTTCCGAAACCACGCGCACCGTGTACGGGAATTCTTCCAGCGACGGCATCACCGCCAGCACGCCACGCTTGGCCAGGCGGCCGTGGCCGATTTCGCGGCGCTTGGGCGCGCCGAAGCGACCGCACTCGCCGACCGAGAACGGCGGGAAGTTGTAGTGGAACAGGAAGTTTTCTTTGTACTCGCCGGCGATGGCGTCGATGATCTGGCCGTCGCGGGCGGTGCCGAGCGTGGTGATCACGATCGCCTGGGTTTCGCCGCGGGTGAACAGCGCCGAGCCGTGGGTACGCGGCAGCACGCCGGTCTTGACCGAAATCGGACGCACCGTGGTCAGGTCGCGGCCGTCGATGCGCACCTTGGTGTCGAGCACCGAGTCGCGCATGGTGCGGTATTCGAGTTCGCCGAATTCCTTGGCCAGTTCGGCCGTGTTCCAGTTTTCGGCGGCAACGCGGCCGGCGAGCTGCTCGAACGTGTCCTTCCGGATCGCGGCGATGGCGTCGCGGCGCTGCAGCTTGTCGGTGATCTTGAAGGCGTCGGCGAGCTTGCCGCCGGTCGCTTCCTTCAGCGCGGCGATCAGCGCTTCGTTCTTGGCCGGGGCGACCCAGCTGCTCGCCTTGGCGCCGGCTTCGACGCACAGTTCATTGATCGCATGGACGACCTTCTGCAGTTCGCGGTGGCCGAAGGTGACCGCGCCGAGCATCACTTCCTCGCTCAGCAGCGCCGCTTCCGATTCGACCATCAGCACGGCGTTGGCGGTGCCGGCGACGACCAGCTCCAGCTTCGATTCCTTCAGCTGGCTGGCGCTCGGGTTGAGGATGTACTGGCCGTCCTTGTAACCGACCTTGGCGGCGCCGATCGGGCCGGCGAACGGGGTGCCGGCCAGGGCGAGCGCGGCGGACGCGCCGATCATCGCGGGGATGTCGCCGTCCACTTCCGGGTTCAGCGAGATCACCTGGGCGATGATCTGCACTTCGTTCTTGTAGTCTTCCGGGAACAGCGGACGGATCGGGCGATCGATCAGGCGCGAGATCAGCGTTTCCTTTTCGGTCGGACGGCCTTCGCGCTTGAAGAAGCCGCCGGGGATGCGGCCGCCGGCATAGAACTTCTCGACGTAGTCCACGGTCAGCGGGAAGAAATCCTGGCCTTCGCGCGCGCTCTTGGCGGCGACGGCGCTGACCAGCACGACGGTGCCGTCCACGTTGACGACGACGGCGCCGCTGGCCTGGCGGGCGATCTCGCCCGTTTCCAGGGTGACCTGGTGCTGCCCGTACTGGAACGTCTTGGTTACTTTCGCCACGATTTGTATTCCTTCAGTCTGATTTCGAAATCCGGCGAAGCACCCTGCTCCGCGGACGCGCATGGCGGGCGGGAGCCCAACATGCACGCGGCGCCTTTCGGCGCCGCGAGTTGTTGCTTGGATTAACGACGCAGGCCGAGACGCTCGATCAGGTTCTGGTAGCGCGCGGCGTCTTTTTTCTTCAGATAGCCGAGCAGGCTGCGGCGCTGGTTCACCATCTTCAGCAGGCCGCGGCGGGAATGGTGGTCCTGCTTGTGCGTCTTGAAGTGCGTGGTGAGGTCTTCGATGCGGGCCGAGAGCAGTGCAACCTGGACTTCCGGCGAACCGGTGTCGTTGGGCACGCGGCCGAATTCAGTGATGATCTTGCTGGTGTCGATGGACATGTCGTTACTCTCGTGATGCGCGACCCGCAGGAACATCCGAGACTGGATGCACCGCCTGGTCCGCCGGTTGGGTTTCGCTCGGCTGAGCCCCGTAATTGTAGCGCGGGTAGCCTTTTAGGATCAAGATTTTAGGCTGGCTGCCGGGGTGTCGCCGGTCGTGATTCTCAGCACTGTCCGGCCCAGCGAAACAGCCGCACGGCGCGCAAATTACCGGATTCGTCGATCGCACCCAGGCCCAGGGAACGGCCGGTCCGGTCGGTGACTTGCACGTCGCCGGGCTCGACGCGGTCGGCCAGGGCGATGATCCGGCCCTGGCCCAGCCGTTTTGCCTGTTCCTCGTTCAGGCAGACCAAGCGCCAGCCGGCCAGGCCGGATTCGAGCGGCAGCAGGCAGGCGTCGAGCGCGGCTTCATCCTGCCCGGCCAAGGCCTGCAGCTCGTCCAGGGAGAACATGCGCGGCTCGCGGAACGGATCGACCCACAGCCGGCGCAGTACCGACACGTGCGCGCCGCAGCCGAGCGCTTCGCCCAGGTCGCGCACCAGGCTGCGGACATAGGTGCCCGAGCCGCAAGTCACGCGCAGAGTCGCTTCGCGCTCGCGCAACTCGATCACCTCGATCGCAAATACGTCGACTTCGCGTTCCGGGACCTCGATGTGCTCGCCGCGCCGGGCCTTCGCGTACAGGGGTTCGCCGCCCTGCTTGAGCGCGGAGTAGATCGGCGGGCGCTGGGCAATGCGCCCGACGAGTGGGCGCACGGCCCGTTCCATTTGCGCCAACGTCAAGGCCGGAATCTTGCGCTCGCGCAAGGGCTGGCCATCGGCATCGTCGGTGTCGGTGGTGACGCCAAAACGCGCGATGGTTTCGTAGGCCTTGTCCTTGCCGAGCAGATGGCCGGCGATCTTGGTCGCCTCGCCGAAACAGACCGGCAGCAAGCCGGTCGCGAGCGGATCCAGGCTGCCGGTATGGCCGGCCTTCTCCGCGCGGAACAGGTGCCGCACCCGCTGCAGAGCCTGGTTGGAGCTCAGCCCGGCCGGCTTGTCGAGCAGCAGGATGCCGTCGAGCGGGCGGAAGACGGTGCGGGGAAGCTTGCTCATCGCGCCATTGTAGGAGCGGCGCAAGCCGCGATTGCTTGAAGCGGTGAAAGCATCGCGGCTTGCGCCGCTCCTACGAGTCCTCGTCGGTCGACGCGGGAGGCGCATCACGCAACAGCGAATCGATGCGCTCGCCCTTGTCGACCGAGTCGTCGTAGTGGAAATGCAGTTCCGGCACGTGGCGCATGCGCACGGCCTTGCCGAGCTGGTAACGCAGCTCCGGCGCGAGCGCCTTCAAGGCTTTCACCGCCGCGGCGCCCTGCGCCGGCAGCAGCGCCGTCACGAACACCTTGGCATGCGCGAGGTCGCGGCTGATCTCGACGTCGGACACGCTCATCGACGGCAAGCCGTGCGTGCGCACCGCCTGGTGCACGATCTGGCCGAGATCCCGGCGCAGCTGCGCCGAGACCCGGTCGGTGCGATGAAAGCTCTTGGTTGCCATGGCCCGGGTTTCCAGAGATCGCAGTTACAGCGAGCGCTGGACCTCGATGCGCTCGAAGCATTCGATCATGTCGCCCGGCTGCACGTCGTTGTAGGCCTTGATCGCGATGCCGCACTCGGTGCCGCTGCGCACTTCCTCGACCAGGTCCTTGAAACGGCGCAGCGATTCCAGCTCGCCTTCGAAGATGACCGTGTTGTTGCGCAGCACGCGCACCGGCTTGTTCTTGCGCACCGAGCCTTCGACCACCAGCGAACCGGCCACCGCGCCGAACTTGGAACTGCGGAACACCTCGCGCACTTCCGCGATACCGATGATCTCTTCGCGGATCTCCACGCCCAGCAACCCGGAAGCAACCTGCTTCACCTGGTCGATGACGTCGTAGATGATCGAGAAGTAGCGCAGGTCGAGGTTGTTGTTCTCGATGACCTTGCGCGCGCTGGCGTCGGCGCGGACGTTGAAGCCGATGATCACGGCTTTCGCCGCGGCCGCCAGCGTCGCGTCGGATTCGGTGATGCCACCGACGCCGGAAGTGATCACGTTGATCTTGATCAGGTCGTTGGACAGGTTGGTCAGCGCATCGCGCAGTGCTTCGACCGAACCCTGCACGTCGGCCTTGACCACGATGTTGAGCGTCTGCTGGCCGTTGGCCTGGCCCATCTGCGCCAGCACGTCTTCCATGCGCGTGCCGGTGCCCTTGAACAGGCGCGATTCGCGGCGCTTGGCGTCGCGCTGTTGCGCCACGTCCTTGGCCAGGCGCTCGTCGGCAACCACGACGAAATCGTCGCCGGCATCGGGCACGCCGGACAGGCCGAGCAACTGCACCGGGATGGACGGCGCGGCTTCGTCGACTTGCTTGCCGTTCTCGTCGAACAGCGCGCGCACGCGGCCATACTGCACGCCGCACACCAGGTAGTCGCCCTTCTTCAGCGTGCCCTGCTGCACGAGCACGGTCGCGACCGGGCCGCGGCCCTTGTCCAGCGCCGATTCGATGACCACGCCGGTGGCGCGCGCGTCGTAGACAGCGCGCAACTCCATCACTTCGGCCTGCACGGAAATCGCGTCGAGCAATTCGTCGATGCCCATGCCGGTCTTGGCCGACACCGGCACGAACTGCACGTCGCCGCCCCACTCTTCCGGCACCACCTCGAGTTTCACCAGACCCTGCTTGACGTTGTCCGGGTTGGCTTCCGGCTTGTCCATCTTGTTGACCGCGACCAGCAGCGGCACCTTGGCGGCGCGGGCGTGGTTGACCGCCTCGACCGTCTGCGGCATCACGCCGTCGTCGGCGGCGACCACCAACACGACGATGTCGGTGAGCCTGGCGCCGCGCGCGCGCATCGCGGTGAACGCGGAATGGCCGGGCGTGTCGAGGAAGGAAATGACGCCCTTGTCGGTTTCGACGTGATAGGCGCCGATGTGCTGGGTGATGCCGCCGGCTTCGCCGGAAGCGACCTTGGCGCGGCGGATGTAGTCGAGCAGCGAGGTCTTGCCGTGGTCGACATGGCCCATGATCGTAACCACCGGCGGACGCACCAGCTTCTCGCCCTGCACGTCTTCCTGCTGCGCCTCGAGCGCGGTCTCGGCGCTGTCGTCGGCGGCCTTGGTCGCCTTGTGGCCGAGCTCCTCGACCACCAGCACGGCGCTGTCGTGGTCGATGATCTGGTTGATCGTGACCATCATGCCCATCTTGAACAACGCGCGGACCACTTCGCTGCCCTTCAGCGCCAGCTTGTTGGCCAGGTCGGAAACCATGATGCTGTCGCCGATGAACACTTCGCGCAGGATCGGCGCGGTCGGCTTCGAGAAGCCATGCTGGCCGGTGGCCGTGCGCGACGGCTCGGCGGCCTTGACCTTCGGCTTCTTGCGATTGCCGGCGGCGCCGCGGCGGGCGCGCTCGGAATCGGTCAGGTGCAACTGGCCGGCGGCGAAACGCGCGGCGGAGTCGTCTTCGCCCTCGTTGTCGACCATCGCATGCGAGCCGCGCACCTTGTGCTTGGGCGCAGCCTTGTTGTTGTTGACCGGCGCCTTGTTGGCCACCGCCGGCTTGTCGCCGCGCGGCATGTCGACCTTGTGCGGGCGCGGCGCGTGCTTGTCGTCGCGCGCCTTGGGCGCGTCGGCGGCATCGCCGACCGGCTTGAGCGACGCGGCCAGCGCCTCGGCCTCGCTGCGCGCCTGGCGCGCGGCTTCCTCGATCGCGGCCTTGCGCGCGTTCTCTTCCTCGCGGCGCTTGCGGTCGACTTCGCTGAGCGCGGCGACTTCGGCGTCGTTGCGCGAACGCGATTCTTCCAGCTTGCGCAGCGCGTCGGCGCGCTCGTCGTTGACCGGCGTCTCGACCGTGTCGCGCTTGACGTAGGTACGCTTCTGCCGCACCTCGACCGCGACCGTGGTCTTGGCCTTGCCGGCGCTGACGGTCAGTTCCTCGACCTTGCGGCGCTTGAGCGTGATCTGCTTCGGCGCGGCGGCCTCGGCCGGCTTGTCGTCCTTGCCGTGCGTGCGGCGCAGGAAACCAAGCAGTTTCATCTTCTCGGTGCTGCTGACCACCTGATCCGGCCCGCTGAAGGTCATGCCGGCGCCGACCAGCTGTTCCATCAGCTTGTCGACAGGCATTCCCAGCACTTTGGCCAGCGAACCTACGGTGACTTCAGACATGAGTTTGTATTTCCTTGCGGGGGGCGCAATTAGCGCCCGATTTTAATGCTTCGTTGGCAACGCTGCAGCGCTCCGGTTCACTCGAACCAGTGCTGGCGCGCGGCCATGATCAGCTTGGCCGCGTGCTCGGCGTCCATGCCTTCGATGTCGATGATTTCATCCACCGCCAGCTCGGCCAGGTCGTCGCGCGAAACCACCCCGCGCGAAGCCAGGATGTAGGCGGTGTGCTCGTCCATGCCGGGCAGCGCGAGCAGTTCCTCGGAAGGCTTGTGGTCCTCGATTTCCTCCTCGACGGCCAGCGCTTCGTTGAGCAGCGCGTCGCGGGCGCGGGCACGCAATTCCTCGACGATGTCCTCGTCGAAGCCTTCCACCGCGAGCAGCTCGGCGGCCGGCACGTAGGCGATTTCCTCGACCGTGCTGAAGCCTTCCGACACCAGGATGCCGGCGATTTCCTCGTCGACTTCGAGCTTGTCCATGAACAGCTGGCGGGCGCTGGCCTGTTCGGAATCGCTCTTGGCGGTGACCTGGTCCTGGGTCATGACGTTCAGCTGCCAACCGGTCAGGCGGCTGGCGAGGCGCACGTTCTGGCCGCCCTTGCCGATCGCCTGCGCAAGCTTGTCTTCGGCGACGGCGAGATCCATCGAGTGCTTTTCCTCGTCGACGATGATCGACTGCACTTCCGCCGGCGCCATCGCGTTGATGACGAACTGCGCCGGATTGTCCGACCACAGCACGATGTCGACGCGCTCGCCGTTGAGTTCGTTCGACACCGCCTGCACGCGCGAACCGCGCATGCCGATGCAGGCGCCGATCGGATCGGTGCGATGGTCGTGCGCGAGCACGGCGATCTTGGCGCGGTCGCCCGGATCGCGCGCGGCGGCCTTGATTTCCACCAGGCCCTGGCCGACTTCCGGCACTTCCAGCTTGAACAGCTCCATCATGAATTCCGGGGCCGTGCGCGAGATGAACAGCTGCGGGCCGCGCGCTTCGGCGCGGGCGTCGAGCAGGTAGCCGCGCACGCGGTCACCCGGGCGCAGTACGTCGCGCGGGATCGCCTTGTCCTTCGGGATGAAAGCCTCGGCGTTGCCGCCCAGGTCGACGTAGACGCTGCCGCGCTCGACGCGCTTGACCACGCCGTTGATCAGTTCGCCGACGCGATCCTTCCAGTCGTCCAGCACCTGCGCGCGCTCGGCTTCGCGCACGCGCTGCACGATCACCTGCTTGGCGGCCTGGGCGGAGATGCGGCCGAATTCCGGATTCTCGATCTGCTCTTCGACGAAGTCGCCGATTTCCGAACCGGGCTTCTCGTCCTCGGCATCCATCATGCGGATCTGGCGGTCGGGCGATTCCATCACCACGTCGTCGGCCACGACTTCCCAGCGGCGGAACGTCTCGTAGGTGCCGTCCTTCGGATTGATCGCCACGCGCACGGCGACGTCCTGGTCGTGGTAGCGCTTCTTGGCCGCAGAGGCCAGCGCCGCTTCCATCGCCTCGATGATCACTTCGCGCGGCACGCCCTTTTCATTGGCGACCGCTTCCATGACCAGCAACAGTTCCTTGCTCATTTTCGCTACTCCGTTCGGGCGTTGCCGCCGTCAGCCTTGGTTCGTTTCTTGAATCTAGGATTCTTTGTTCTTGCGGCGCTTGCCGCGTTGTCCGCCGGGTTTTTCCGCGAGCAGCCCGAGGGCGGCCAGATCGGGTACCAGGCGGGCTTTCTCGACATTGTCGTGCGCGACGACGAATTCCGGCTTGTCGGTTTCGCCGAGCGCGATGCGATCGCCTTCGACGCGCAGGATTTTTCCCTGCAGGCGCCGGCGTCCGTCCTGCGGCAGGCGCAGGTTCACCTTGGCTTCCTCGCCGATGAAACGGGCGAATTGCGCCGGCGTGAACAGCGGTCGGTCGATGCCCGGCGAGGACACTTCCAGCGTGTATTGCGAGCTGATCGGATCGTTGACGTCGAGCAGCGCCGAAACCTCCCGGCTCACCGCCTCGCAATCCTCGACCGAGACATAACGACCCTCGACATCGATGTACAGGCGCAGCAGCGAATGATTGCCGGACGCCGAAAATTCGACGCCAAGCAGCTCCAGCCCGAGCGCGGTGACGGTCGGTGCCAGCAGTTCGACGATTTCTTCCGCTTTGCCTGCCATATTCGCTTGCGCCGCTGTCGATATCCGAATTTGAAAAACAAAAAAGGGCCGTGAGGCCCTTTTCCGGTACATCCAGGTTCCGGTGTCGGAACGGCCACGAGCGCCGTTGACGACAAGACCGGGCGATGTTGGTGGACGAACATCGCCTTGAAACTGGTAGCGGGGGCAGGATTTGAACCTGCGACCTTCGGGTTATGAGCCCGACGAGCTGCCAGACTGCTCCACCCCGCAGCAGTGAACCGCGATTATAGCCGCCGGCGGGAATTCGGCGCAACCCCGACCTGTGTTTCGGCCGCGCGGCGCGTGGGGAGGAAACATCACCCTCCCGACCAGGCTCCCTGCGTCTTGCCGTGGCCGGTCGCGGCGTCGTACTGGACTTCCTTTTCCTTGTATTCGTCCAGAATGCGGACGCCGGCTTCGTTTGCGGCGGCCTTCAAGGCATCGCAATTCGCCATTTCCGGCAGGGAACGCAGCTTGGCGTCGATCGCCGTCGCCGCCTGCTTCGCGATGGCGTAGTGTCCGAGTTCATGCACTCGCAGGCCGGCGAAAACCGTTTCGAACTGTTTCGTCTGCGCTGCCGTTCCGCCGTTCAGGAGCGGCAAGTCGATGGCGACCGACAGGCGGGTATCGACCTTGCTGACTTTGCAACTTGCGTCCGGGTTCTGCCAGACATCCAACTGCCAGCCGACGTTCCAATCGGTCACGCCCAGGAAGACTTCGCCGCCATTCCGATGCGGGGACGCATCGTTCAGCACTTTTTCCAGCGATCCGGAACCGAAGGCATTGGCCGCGTAATACGTGTAGCGGAAATTCTCCGTGACGTCTGCGCTCGCGGGCGCCGCCACGGCAAGCACGCCGGCAAGGATCAGACTGCGAACAAAAGGATTTTCCGAGGTCGCCATTGCGGTGCCGCCCTGATGACCGTAAGGCGCGAAACCGCAGGCTCAGCTCGGGAACGCCAGTGCGCACCAGCGCATGATCGGCTCGGCGAACAGGCCGAGCACCAGCAGCGCAGTCGCATTGATCGTGAACGCGATGCGCAAGTGGCTGTCGGCATTGACCAGCGGGCCGTCGCCTTCGGCCTCCTCGAAGAACATCGCCCGGACAATGCGCAGATAGTAGTAGGCGCCGATCACGGCACAGACCACCGACAGAATCGCCAGCCAGGTCATGCCGCCGACCAGCGCCGCCCGGATCACGGCCAGCTTGGCCCAGAAGCCGAGGAACGGCGGCACGCCGGCCAGCGACGCCATCACGAACAACACCAGCATCGCCTGCAGCGGGTGCTTGCCCCACAGGCCGCGGAAATCGCTGACCCTGTCGGCTTCGAAGCCGCGCCGCGACAGCAGGATGATGGCGGCGAACGCCGCGGCGGCGGTGACCGCGTAGCTGATCGCATAGAACATCGCCGCGCCGTAGCCGGAATTGTTCGCCGCCGACAGGCCCATGAACAGGAAGCCGACGTGGGAGATGGTCGAATAGGCCAGCAGGCGTTTGAAATTTCCCTGCACCAGGGCGATGACGTTGCCCAGCACCAGCGACAGCGCCGCCAGCCAGGCGACCATCACCCGCCATTCGGCGTCGGCCGGGCCGGTGCCGGACTCGAGCAGGCGGTAGGCCATGGCGAACGCCGCCAGTTTCGGCGCCGAACCGATGAACAGCGTGATCGCGGTCGGCGCGCCCTCGTAGACGTCGGGCAGCCACATGTGGAACGGCGCGGCGCCGAACTTGAAGGCGATGCCGACCAGCATGAAGACGACGCCGAACAACAGCATCGTGCGGTCGCCGGTGCTCGCGGCGGCGGCGTGGATCTGGTCGAGCTGCAGGCTGCCGGTGACGCCGTAGATCATCGACATGCCGTACAACAGCAGGCCGGAGGCCATGGAACCGAGAATGAAATATTTCATCGCCGCTTCCGAGGCGATCGGATTGTCGCGATCCATCGCCACCAGGCCGTACGAACTCAACGCCAGCAGCTCGAGGCCGAGATAGAGCGTGACCAGGCCTTGCGCCGAGATCATCAGCATCATGCCGAGCATCGCGAACAGCACGAGCACGTGGAATTCGCCCTTGAACAGGTCGCGCTCCTGCAGGTAGGGCTTGGCATAGACGAATACGAAGGCGGTGACGCCGTACAGCGCCAACTTCAGCACGTCGGCCGCGGTGTCGCGCACGAAGAAATGGCTGAACGCGAACGTCGGCGCCGCGGCCATGTCGCGCGCGGTCAGCACCGCCGCGGCAACCAGGGTCAACAGCGCCAGGAAATGGGTCAGGCCGCGCCGTTGCGGCGACACGAACATGTCCACCATCAGCAGGGCGAACGCGGCGGTGCAGACGAACAGCTCGGGGATGAGCGTGTGCAGGTCGGCGCTGGTGGTGATCGTCGGCAGCATGTGAGTCCCTTACAGCTTGGTCGCGGCCAGCTGGCTGACCAACTGGGTAACGGAAGCGTCCATCAGGTCGGTCAGCGGCTTCGGATAGACGCCGATCGCCAGCACGCCCAGCGCGAAAATGCCCAGCACCCAGGCTTCGCGCGCGTTGATGTCGGAAAGTTCGGCGACATGGTGGTTGCCGACTTTCCCGAACACGACGCGCTTGACCATCCACAACGTGTAGGCCGCGCCGAGGATCAGCGTGGTCGCGGCGCCGAACGCCACCAGCGGGTTCTGCTGGAAGCTGGCCAGCACGACCATGAACTCGCCGACGAAACCCGACGTGCCCGGCAGGCCGGCATTGGCCATCGCGAAGAACACGAAGAACGCACCGAACCACGGCATGGTGTTCACCACGCCGCCGTAATCCTTGATCATGCGGCTGTGCACGCGATCGTAGAGCACGCCGACGCAACTGAACATCGCGCCGGAGACGAAACCGTGCGAGATCATCTGCACCATCGCGCCCTGCAGGCCGAGCCGTGCGGTATCGCCGAGATCGTAGTCGCGCTTCAACGTGAACGCGATGAAGGTGCCAAGCGTGACGAAGCCCATGTGCGCGATCGACGAATAGGCGATCAGCTTCTTCATGTCCTGCTGCACCAGCGCGACGAAGCCGATGTAGACCACCGCGATCAGCGACAGCGCGATCACCAGCCAGGCCCAGTCGTGGCTGGCGTCGGGGGTGATCGGCAGCGAGAAGCGCAGGAAACCGTATCCGCCGATCTTCAGCATCACCGCCGCCAGCACCACCGAACCGCCGGTCGGCGCCTCGACGTGGGCATCGGGCAACCAGGTGTGCACCGGCACCATCGGCACCTTGACCGAGAACGCGGCCAGGAACGCGAAGAACAGCCACATCTGCTCGGTCGTGGTCAGCGGCAGCGCGGCGAGGTCGGCCAGCTGGAAACTGTGACCCTTCAGGTACAGGTAGATCAGGCCGATCAGCATGAACACCGAGCCGAGGAAGGTGAACAGGAAGAACTTGACGCTCGCGTAGACGCGGCGCGGCCCGCCCCAGACGCCGATGATGATGAACATAGGGATCAGCATCGCTTCGAAGAACACGTAGAACAGCATTGCGTCCATCGCGCAGAACACGCCGACCATCAGGCCTTCCAGGATCAGGAAGCTGGCGAAGTACTGGTGCACGCGGCGGTCGATCGAGGTCCACGCGCCGAGCAGCACCAGGATCGTGGTCAGCGTGGTCAGGCCGATCAGCGCCAGCGAGATGCCGTCGGCGCCGAGGTTGTAGTAGATATCGAACGTCGGGATCCAGGCGTGGCTCTCGGCGAACTGCATGGTCGCGCTGTGCGCATCAAAGCCCATGAACAGCGGAATCGTCAGCGCGAACGAGACCAGCGCGACCAGCAGGGCGAAACCGCGCGCCTGGAAGGCGCGCTGGTCGCCGAAGAACAGCGTGCAGAATCCGCCGAGGATCGGGATCCAGATCAGCAGGCTCAACAGGGGCCAGGACGAAAACATCAGGAAATCCTTGGTCTTAGAAGAGGCCGAGAGACCGCGACAGCACCGCCAGCAGCACGATGAGCCCGGAAATCATGGCGAATGCGTAGAGGTACATGCGGCCGCTCTGGATGTTGCGCAGCAGTCCCGCCGAGCGGTCGATCACCCAGGCCGTGCCGTCGACGAAGATGCCGTCGATCAACAGCGTGTCGCCGAAACGCGAGGCGAACTTGCCCAGGCGCACGCCGATGTCGGCGAAGCCGTCGATCCAGAGGTCGTCGGCCCAGTACTTCTTCTCGAGGATATGGATCGCCCAGCCGGTGAAACCGCGGATGCGCGCAGGCATCGTCGGATCGATCAGGTAGAACCAGGTGGCGAGGCCGAAGCCGGAAAGCGCCAGAAGGAAAGGCCAGGCCTTGAACGGCCAGCTGAAGAATCCGTGCAGCGCCATCGCAACGGCACCGTGCGTGCCCAGTACCGACGCTTCGTGGAATTCGTTGGCGAGATTGGCCATCGCCGGATGATTGGCGGCGATCTCGATCGAGCCATTGAAGAAATCACCGAACAACATGGAACCCGCGGTCAGCGCACCGACGATCAGCGACGGGATCGCCAGCAGGATCAGCGGCACGGTGACCACCGCCGGCGACTCGTGCGGTTCGTGCACGCCATGGTGATCGTCGTGCGCGTGCGCGTCGTCATGCGCGTCCGCAGGCATGGCATGTCCGTGATCGTCGTGCGCGCCGTGCGAATCTTCGAGTTCTGCCTCTTCGTGCCCCACTCCGTTCTCGCCTGCCGGCGCCGGATCGCGGAAGCGCTCGCGGCCGTGGAAGGTCATGTACAGCAAGCGGAAGCTGTAGAAGCTGGTGACGAACACGCCGAGCAGCACCGACCAGTAGCCGTAGGTGGCGATCCAGTTGTGCGACTCGTGCATGTGCTCGGCCGCGGCCTCGATGATGGTGTCCTTCGAGTAGAAGCCGGACAGGAACGGCATGCCGGTCAGCGCCAGCGTGCCGATCCACATCGTGATCCAGGTGATCGGCATGTACTTGCGCAGGCCGCCCATGCGGCGCATGTCCTGCTCGTGGTGCATGGCGATGATCACCGAGCCGGCGCCGAGGAACAGCAGCGCCTTGAAGAACGCATGCGTCATCAGGTGGTAGACGGCGGCGGAATACGCCGACACGCCCAGCGCCACGGTCATGTAGCCGAGCTGCGACAGCGTCGAGTACGCGACCACGCGCTTGATGTCGTTCTGCACCATGCCGATCAGGCCGGTGAAGAACGCCGTCGTCGCGCCGATGAACAGCACGAAGTTCAGCGCGGTCTCGCTCAGCTCGAACAGCGGCGACATGCGCGCCACCATGAAGATGCCGGCGGTGACCATGGTCGCCGCGTGGATCAGCGCGGAAATCGGGGTCGGGCCTTCCATCGAATCCGGCAGCCACACGTGCAGCGGCACCTGCGCCGACTTGCCCATGGCGCCGATGAACAGGCAGATGCAGATGATGGTGATCACCGACCAGTCCTGGCCCGGCCAGATCTGGTTCGACATGCCCGCCTGCATGCTGGCATTGGCGAACACCGTCGCGTAGTCGAGCGTGCCGTACCACAGCAGCACGCCGGCGATGCCGAGCAGGAAGCCGAAGTCGCCGACACGGTTGACCAGGAACGCCTTCAGGTTGGCGAAGATCGCGGTCGGCCGCGTGTACCAGAAGCCGATCAGCAGATAGGAGACGAGGCCGACCGCTTCCCAGCCGAAGAACAGCTGCAGGAAGTTGTTGCTCATCACCAGCATCAGCATCGAGAAGGTGAACAGCGAGATGTAGCTGAAGAAGCGCTGGTAGCCGTCGTCGTCGGCCATGTAGCCGATCGTGTAGATGTGCACGAGCAGCGACACGAAGGTGACCACGACCATCATCATCGCGGTCAGCCGGTCGATCATGAAGCCGACGTGCGCCGAATAGTTGCCGACTTCGAAGAACGTGTAGACGTTCTGGTTGAACGGATCGGCATGGCCGCTGACCAGTTGCCACAGCACTTGTCCCGACAGCAGGCAGCTGACCGCGACGCCGGCGATGGTCACCGCGTGCGCGCCGACCCGCCCGACCTGCTTGCCGAACAGCCCGGCGACGATCGCGCCGAACAGCGGCGCAAGCGCGATGATCAGGAGAATGGACATCTTGATCATGCGCGATCAGCCCTTCAACGAATCGAGTTCGGCGACGTTGATCGTGCGCCGGTTGCGGAACAGGGTTACCAGGATCGCCAGGCCGATCGCCGCCTCGGCCGCGGCCACGGTCAGGATGAAGAACACGAACACCTGGCCGGAAACGTCGCCCAGGAAGCGCGAGAAGGCGATGAAATTGGTGTTGACCGCGAGCAGCATCAGTTCGATGCACATCAGCAGCACGATCATATTTTTACGATTGATGATGATGCCGGCCACGCTCAGGCAGAACAGCAGCGCGCCGAGGATCAGGTAGTCGTTGAGCGTGATCATGGTTTGGCTTCCTGACCGTCTTCGCGGGGTTTTTCCGCCTTCATCTGGATCAGGCGCACGCGGTCCTCGCGGCGCACCATCACCTGGCGCGACGGATCCTGGGTCTTGGTGCCGGCGCGCCGGCGCAGGGTCAGCATCACCGCGACCACGATCGCGACGGTCAGGATCACCGCGGCGATCTCGAACGGCAGCATGAAGCGGGTGAACAGCGCCTGGCCGATCCATTGCAGGTTGCTGGCGCCGGCGGCGGTCGCCGGGTCGGCGGCCGGCAACTCGGCGACCGGCTTGTGGCCGCCGACGCCGAGCAGGCCGAGCATCTCGACGAACATGATCGCCGCGACGCCGAGCGCGATCGGGAAATAGCGGGCGAAGCCTTCGCGCAGCGGCGTGGTGTTGATGTCGAGCATCATCACCACGAACAGGAACAGGATCATCACCGCGCCGACGTAGACCAGCACCAGCACCACGCCCAGGAACTCCGCCTGCAGCAGCAGCCACAGGCAGGCCATGGAGAACATGGTCAGGATCAGCGACAGCACCGCGTGCACGGGGTTCTTCATGGTGATCACGCCGAGCGCGGCGAGCACGGCGACGGCGGCGAAGAAATAGAAAGCGAGCAATTGCGAGGACATGGTGGTGTGCGATCCTCAGCGATAGGGCGCGTCGGCGGCGCGGCGTTCGGCGATTTCGGCTTCGAAGCGGTCGCCGATCGCCAGCAACTGCTGCTTGGAGACGATGTTCTCGCCGCGCTTCTCGAAGTGGTATTCGTAGACGTGCGTCTCGACGATCGAATCGACCGGGCAGCTTTCCTCGCAGAAGCCGCAATAGATGCACTTGAACAGGTCGATGTCGTAGCGCGTGGTGCGCCGCGAGCCGTCTTCGCGCGGTTCGGCGTCGATGGTGATCGCCAGCGCCGGGCACACCGCCTCGCACAGCTTGCAGGCGATGCAGCGTTCCTCGCCGTTCGGATAGCGGCGCAGCGCGTGCAGGCCGCGGAAGCGCGGCGACTGCGGGAACTTCTCGAACGGATAGTTCACCGTGTACTTCGGCTTGAACATGTACTTCAGGGTCAGCCACAGGCCCTGGAGGAACTCCAGCAGCATGAGGCTCTTGAGGTAGCTGATGATGCGGGTCATGTCGTGCTCAGGCCCCGATGACGAACCAGTTGTTGTACGCCATCACCGCCGTCACGAAGATCCAGACGATGGTGATCGGGATGAAGACCTTCCAGCCCAGGCGCATGATCTGGTCGTAGCGGTAGCGCGGGAAGCTGGCGCGGAACCAGACGTAGGCGAACGCGAACACCAGCGCCTTGATGAACAGCCACCACCAGCCGTTGGCCGACAGCAGCGGCACGTGCCAGCCCTGGAACGGCGACAGCCAGCCGCCGAGGAACAGCAGCGAGGCCAGGAAGCTGACCAGGATCATGTTGGCGTATTCGGCCAGGAAGAAGATCGCGAACGCCGAGCCGGAGTATTCGACGTGGAAGCCGGCGACGATTTCCGATTCGCCTTCGGCGACGTCGAACGGCGCGCGGTTGGTCTCGGCGACGCCGGAGATGAAGTAGATCAGGAACAGCGGGAACAACGGGAAGAAGAAGAACTCGAAGAAGCCGTTGTCGCCGGCCTGCGCCTGCACGATCTGGGTCAGGTTCATGCTGCCGGCCGCGACCAGCACGCCGACCAGGGCGAAGCCCATCGCGATCTCGTAGCTGATCACCTGCGCCGCGGAGCGCAGCGCGCCGAGCATCGCGTACTTGGAGTTCGAGGCCCAGCCGCCGAGGATGATGCCGTACACGCCCATCGAGGTCAGCGCGAGCAGCACCAGCAGGCCGGCGTTGACGTTGGCCAGCACCATCGGCCCGTGATCGTTGGCATCGAACGGAATCACCGCCCAGGCCGCGAACGCCGGCGCCAGCGCCAGGATCGGCGCCAGCCGGTACAGGAACGGACTGGCCGTGCTCGGCACGATCAGTTCCTTGAACAGCATCTTGAACACGTCGGCGAAGGCCTGGATCACGCCGACGCCGAACACGCCGCCGACGAACTGCGGCCCGTGGCGGACATGCATCCAGCCGATCACCTTGCGCTCGAACAGCGTGTAGAACGCCACCGAGATGATCAGCGGCAAGGTGACCACGAGCACCTTGAGCAGCATCCACACGAACGTGCCGAGCATGCCGTAGTTCAGGATGAATTCGCGCAGCGTGTCGATCATGCCTGCGCCCTCACCACTGCCAGGGCCGCGACCGGCGACAATGGCGCGGTCGCCTCGTAGCCCGATTCGATCCAGATCGCGCCGCGCGGCACGCGCGGCGACACGTGCACCGGCAACACCGCGCTGCCGGTGCCGTCGCCGATCTTGGCCATCGCGCCTTCGGCCAGGCCGCGGCCGAGCGCTTCTTCCGGATGCAGCACCGCGCGCGCGCCATGGGTCAGCGGATGCGCGTTGAGCGCGGGCGAGCGGCGCAGCACGGCATCGCCACGGTAGATCGGCGTCGTGACGATGCGCTCAAGGCCGTTCCCGGCCGGTTTGGCGGAAGCCAGGCCGTTGCCCTGGAGGGTCGGTTTCAGCGAAAGCCGTGCGCGCAGGCCGGCCAGGTCGGTGAAATCGAAACCGGGCAGCGCCAGTTTTTCCGCCAGCGCGCGCAACACGCGCCAACCCGGGCGCGCATCGCCCGGCAGCTTGCCGCCGGGGCTGGCCGCTTGCGGCACGCCATCGAGATTGGTCAGCGTTGCTTCGATTTCCGGCAGCAGGCCGATCGGCAGGATGACCTGCGCCAGCTTCTTCAGTTCGTCGGACGCGTAGGCCGAGAACGCCACCACTTTCGCGCCGGCCAGCGCCTTCAGCGCCGCCGCGTTGTCGGCGAAATCGAATTGCGGCTCGATGCCGTAAAGCACATAGGCGTCGAGCGGCGCGGCCAGCATCGCCTGCACCGATTTGCCCTGCCCGCCCGGCAGCAGGCCATGCTGCGACAACCCGAGCGCGTTGGCGCCTTGCGGAAGTCGATTGAGTTTGGCACCGGTTGCCTGCGCCAGCGCCCGCGCGGCGGAACGCAGGTGCGAGGCCTGCGGATGATTTTCGGCGAGTTCGCCGAGCACGATGACGGCATTGCCGTTGGCGTTCTTCAGCGCTTCGGCCAGCGACCGCGAAGTGTCGTCGCCATCGGCGGTCAGCGCCGTCGGCAGCGCCGCGCCGGCCGCTTGTGCCGCTGCCGCCAGCGCTGCCGGCAGCTTCGAAGGCAGCACGATGCGTTTTCCGGCAAGACCAAAAGAGAAATTGAAATCGACCGGATTGATCGTGAATATCCTGGCGCCGCGCTTGCCGGCCTTGTGCAGGCGCTGGTGCAGCAGCGGGACCTCGTGGCGGATGTTGCAGCCGACCAGCAGCACGACATTGGCTTTCTCGATGTCGGCGACCGGCATCTGCGCGACTTCCGCGCAGGCGGCATCGGCGAAATCAAGCTGTTTGAGGCGATGGTCGATATTCTGCGTGCCCAACGCGCTGGCGATCGACGCGAGCAGGCCGCCCTCTTCATTGGACGTGGCCGGATGCGCGAGCATGCCGAGCTTTTCGGCGCCGGCATTTTTGATGATCGCCGCCGTTGCGGCCAAGGCTTCGTCCCAGCTCGCTTCGCGCCAGGCGTCGCCCTCGCGCAGCAGCGGCAGGGTAACGCGGTCCGACGAATACAGGCCCTGGTGCGAGTAACGATCGCGGTCCGACAGCCAGCATTCGTTGACCGCTTCGTTGTCGCGCGGCACCGTGCGCACGACTTCGCCGCGATGGATGTGCAGGAACAGGTTGGAGCCGAGCGCGTCGTGGTAGCCGAGCGATTCGCGCGCGGTCAGTTCCCACGCGCGGGCCTTGAAGCGGAATACTTTGTTGGTCAGCGCGCCGACCGGGCAGACGTCGATGACGTTGCCGGACAGCTCGGTGGTCAGCGGCTTGCCGTCGTAGGTGCCGATCTGCAGGTTCTCGCCGCGGTCCATGCCGCCGAGTTCGTAGGTGCCGGCGATGTCGGCGGTGAAGCGGATGCAGCGCGTGCACTGGATGCAGCGGGTCATGTCGGTGGCGACCAGCGGGCCGAGGTCTTCGTCGGCGATGACGCGCTTGCGGTCGACGTAGCGGGAAACGGAACGGCCGTAACCCATCGACACGTCCTGCAGTTCGCACTCGCCGCCCTGGTCGCAGATCGGACAGTCGAGCGGATGGTTGATCAGCAGGAATTCCATGACGTTGCGCTGCGCGTCGAGCGCGCGCTTGGTCTGGGTGGTAACCTTCATGCCTTCCATGACCGGCGTCGCGCAGGCCGGCGCCGGCTTCGGCATCTTCTCGACGTCGACCAGGCACATGCGGCAGTTGGCGGCGATCGGCAGCTTCTGGTGATAGCAGAAGCGCGGGATCGGGATGCCGGCCTTGTCGGAGGCATGGATGATCATCGAGCCTTTCGGCGCGGTCATGGCGATGCCGTCGATCTCGATATTGACGGTGTCCGGCGCAACCGGCGGCGCGGTGGGCGTGGTCGCGCTCATGCGGCTTTCTCCACGTTGACCAGCGTGCCGGCCATTTCGTCGTCGACGTAGAAACGCTTGTTGACGATCGCGTATTCGAATTCGTGCCAGTAGTGGCGCAGGAAGCCCTGCACTGGCCAGGCCGCGGCTTCGCCGAACGCGCAGATGGTGTGGCCTTCGATCTGGCCGGCGGCGGCTTTGAGCATGTTCAGGTCATCCATCGTCGCCTTGCCTTCGACGATGCGCGTGAGCACCCGGTACATCCAACCGGTGCCTTCGCGGCACGGCGTGCACTGGCCGCAGCTTTCCGCGTAGTAGAAACGGGCGATGCGCTGGCAGGCGCGGACCATGCAGGTGGTTTCATCCATCACGATCACCGCGCCCGAACCCAGGCCGGAACCCGCCTTCTGGATCGAGTCGTAATCCATCGTGCAGGCCATCATGGTGTCGGCCGGCAGCACCGGCATTGACGAGCCGCCGGGAATCACCGCTTTCAGCTTGCGGCCATCGCGCACGCCGCCGGCGAGCTTGAGCAGGTCGGCGAACGAGGTGCCGAGGCGCACTTCGAAATTGCCGGGATTGTTGACGTGCCCGGACACCGAAAAAATCTTCGGGCCGCCGTTGTTCGGCTTGCCGAGATTGAGGAACCATTCGGCGCCGTTGCGCACGATCGCCGGCACGGACGCGTACGTCTCGGTGTTGTTGATCGTGGTCGGACGGCCGAACAGGCCGAAGTTGGCCGGGAACGGCGGCTTGTAGCGCGGCTGGCCCTTCTTGCCTTCCAGCGATTCCATCATCGCGGTTTCTTCGCCGCAGATGTAGGCGCCGGCGCCGAGCGCGGTATACATGTCGACGTCGATGCCCGAGCCCTGGATGTTCTTGCCCAGCCAGCCGTTCGCGTACGCCTCTTTCAGCGCTTCTTCCAGATGCTCGTACGGCTCGTGGTGGAATTCGCCACGCAGGTAGTTGTACGCCGCCGTGCTGCCGGTGGCGTAGCAGGCGATGGCCATGCCCTCGATCACCGAGTGCGGATTGAAGCGCAGGATGTCGCGGTCCTTGCAGGTGCCCGGCTCGGATTCGTCGGAATTGCACAGGATGTATTTCTGGCCGGGCGCGCTGCGCGGCATGAAGCTCCACTTCAGGCCGGTCGGGAAACCGGCGCCGCCGCGGCCGCGCAGGCCGCTCTGCTTGACCATGTCGACGATCGCGGCCGGATCGATCTTCTCGGCCAGGATCTTGCGCCACGCGGCGTAGCCGCCGGTCTTGAGATAGTTCTCGTAGGACCAGGGCTTGTCGAAATGCAGCGTGGTGTAGACGACGCTGTGTTCCTGGGGGGCGGGACCGTAGGCCATTGCGTGGTGCTCAGTTCAAACCGTCAAAAATTTCGTCGAGCCGGGCCGGCGTCAGGCGCTCGTGATAGTGGCCGTCGACCACCATCATCGGCGCGCCGGCGCAGGCGGCCAGGCATTCTTCTTCGATCTTCAGGGTGATGCGGCCGTCCGGGCTGGTGCCGCCGTGCTTGCAGCCGGCTTTCTTCTCGGCGTACTTGACCATGTCCTCGGCGCCGTTGAGCCAGCAGCTGATGTTGGTGCAGATCGCGACCTTGTGCCGGCCGACCGGCTCCAAGTCGAACATCGAATAGAACGTCGCGACTTCGTACGCCCACACCGGCGGAATGCCGAGATACTTGGCGACCGCGGCGATGATCTCGTCGGCTTTCCAGCACATTGGGATCCTAAGCTTAGAATTCCACGTGGACAAGTTGTC
>JADMIO010806452.1_pt1 | contig 70015 bp, 60 predicted proteins | sample 8958161 | NCBI WGS metagenome assembly JADMIO01 (sample SAMN16585339, study PRJNA669376) | soil metagenome | isolation source: Crop rotation soil | place: USA: Cullars Rotation, Alabama | collected 2011 | reverse complement strand
CTTTCCCTCACCCGTTCACCCGTTCACCCGCTCACCCGCTCACCCGCTCACCCGCTCACCCGCTCACCCGTTCACCCGGTGCGGGGCTGGAATTGGTTTTGCTACAGGCAGGAGGTCTATGCCCTCAATTCCCACGGCCCCCGTTTCTCAACATGCCTCCAAACCCGATGATCAGCGCGGCAAGGATAACGCGGCGACGCTGGCGCGGATCGACAAGGTGTTTGCGGTGATGTTTGCGCAGCAGGAGTATCCGCCAGGGAAGCCGTTCATGACGTTGAACGAGTTCATCACGCTGGTTTCGGGGGATCATCCGAAGGACAAGATCAGCCAGTCGAGCATGCGGCGGGTATTTGCGGTGATGCGGGACACGTTTAACCTGCCGGTGGACTACATCTCGGAGCGGAAGGGGCACGGGTTCACGGAACCGGTGGCGTCGTTTGCGCTGGATACGATCAGCGAGGAGCAGGTGTATGTGTTGATCCAATCGGTGCAGGCGTTGCGGGCGCACCAGGGATCGAAGGCGCTCGTGCAGGTGCGGCGGGTGTTGAAGAAGGCGTGCTACGGGATCACGCTGCGGCTGAGGGTGGAGTTTGAGGACATCGAGGAGGCGTTGTCGTTTCACCTGGTGGGATTTGACGCGCCGGCGCCGGTGGATCCCGCGATGTTCAAGGCGGCGGTGCGGGCGATCTTGAAAAAGCAGGAGGTGCGACTGGAGCATCGGAGCGTGAAGCGGCGCGGGGAGGTGAAGCAGAAGACGGTGGAACCGCTGCACCTGGCGGTAATCAATCACGTGCCGTATCTCTTTCACTATGATCCGGAGATTGCGGCGGGCAATGCGTCCAAAGCGGGAAAGGCTGGGCCGGGGGCGCTGGGCGCGAAGGACGAGCCGGTGGATCCGATCCGGAAGTTTGCCCTGACGCGGATCAGCGGGCTGGAGCCGACGGGACGCGGGTGCAAGCCGAGGAAGTTTGACGTGCACGAGCGGGTGAACCGCGGGATGGGGGCGTTTGACGACACGGATGCGGCGGACGTGGAGCTGCGGTTCTCGCCGAGGGTGGCGGGGCTGATCCTGGAGCGTCCGTGGCACAAGACGCAGACGACGGAGGAGCTGGCGGACGGCGGGCTGACGATGCGCCTGCGGTCGGCGTGCACGCCGGAGCTGGACGCATCTATCCTGCGCTGGGCGGGCGATGTGGAGGTGATCGGGCCGGGGAAGCTGCGGGGGCGGATCCATCAGCTAGGGTTGGCTTTGGCGAAGGACAATGCGGGGGATGGGAGGGCGCCGAGCGGCCCAGCCTGAGACGTTTTGCCCGATTACGATTCGCCGGGATTTGGCCGGGTGGGTCGTTCGCTGGGACCTCGCATCCAAGGCCAGCGCCCTTCGAGTTCCACCTCCAGCGACCAACTCAGGAACGTGCGGACGGCCACGATCACGGCAAGGACGCCGACACTTTGAAAGGTCGGTTCAATTGCGACTGTGCGGATAATGTCCCCAGCGACGAGGATTTCCAGGCCGAGGAGAATGGAGCGTCCGAGCCCGCGGCGATATTCGTGGTAGGCGGATTCCTCCCGGAACCGGCGCGCATATTGAATGGAGACAATCGCGATCCCGGCAACGATCGCCCCAACGCCAAACACCTCCATGATTCGGCCGATGTAGCGAATCGTCTCCTCAAAGGTCATTGCTCGAATTGGCATAGTTGAACTGCGCTTTCGAGGTTTTCTGGCGATACCGTTGCGACGAGTCGCGAGGGAGGTCGCGGTTGGGGGAAGATTACGAACGCGGGGGCGATGTTTGGAGATTGCGCGGACCGGTGGAGGAATCTAAACCGCGCGGCTCGCATGGCTTTTCTCAACGACAACTACTTCAAGCTCAAGGCAGGCTATCTTTTCCCCGAGATCGGCCGCCGTGTGAAGGCTTTCACGGATGCAAACCCCGAGGCTGCCAAGCGGATGATCCGGTGCGGCATCGGTGATGTGACCGAACCACTGCCGGCGGCCTGCCGCGCGGCGATGCATGCCGCGATCGACGATCTCGGCACGCGGGAGAATTTTAAGGGTTACGGTCCCGAGCAGGGCTACGAATGGCTGCGCCACGCCATCGCGGAGAACGACTACCGCAAGCATGGCATCGAGGTGGCGGATGATGAGATCATCGTCAGCGATGGCTCCAAGTGCGACACGGGCAACATCCTGGACATCCTCGGAGCGAAGAACGTCATCGCGGTGACGGATCCGGTTTACCCCGTTTACGTCGATACCAACGTGATGGCGGGAAATACCGGCGACGCGACGGAGCAGGGGAGCTACGCCGGCTTGGTGTATCTCAAGGGCGACGAGGCGAATGGCTTCGTCCCTGCGCCGCCGAGCCAGCATGTCGACATCGTTTACCTGTGCTCGCCGAATAATCCGACGGGCGCCGCCGCGACCCGCGCGCAACTCGAGGCTTGGGTGAAGTTTGCCCGTGAGAAGGAGGCGATCATTCTCTTCGACGCGGCGTACGAGGCGTACATCACCGAGCCCGGCATTCCGCATTCCATTTACGAGATTCCCGGAGCCCGGGAGTGCGCGATTGAGTTCCGCTCCTTCTCCAAGAATGGCGGGTTCACCGGTGTGCGTTGCGCATTTGTGGTGTTGCCGAAGACGTTGGTTGCCAAGACGGCGTCTGGAGAGAAGAAGCCGCTGCATCCGTTGTGGCTGCGCCGGCAGACGACAAAGTTTAACGGCGTCTCCTACATCGTGCAGCGTGGCGCGGAGGCGATTTATTCGGACGAAGGCCAGAAGGAAGTGCGCGGACTCATCGAGCACTACCTCGGTAATGCGAAGATCCTCCGTGAAGCGGCGAACAAGGCCGGTTGGCCGACTTGGGGCGGCGTGAATGCGCCTTATATCTGGGTGAAGTGCCCGGGCGGGCTTTCGTCGTGGGAGATGTTCGACAAGATGCTCAATGAGGCAAATGTCGTCATCACGCCGGGCGCCGGTTTCGGTGCCGCGGGTGAGGGGTATTTCCGCATTAGCGCCTTCAATTCACGGGCGAACGCGGAGGAAGTCGCTCGCAGGATCCTCGCGCTGAAAGTGTAGGTCGCCGCGGCGGAATCCAATCCCGTCTTTAGAAACAAAAAACGCGACTCGGCTTCGAGTCGCGTTTTTTGTTGGGCGATGGAGTCTTCGGGCTGAGCTAGCTCAGCAAGGGACGCGTCGGTTGTTTCGCGGGCGTCTGCGTTTCCCGTGCAGGCAATGGCGGCGTCATCGGGTCGCTGGGAGCGGCTATTTTCCGCATGCTGGCGGCATCTCGAGTAGGGGTGCTGACCGCTTCCGTGGCGTGCCGTTTCCAGTGCGATTCCGGGAACGTTTGGGTCGGGTCGTCGTTCATAACAAATGACAATCGGCAGGGTGCTGAGGAGTGGATGCTTCACCCGCGCGAAGATGCGCGGATTTGGCGTGGATCTGTCGTTCTCTCGAATGAATCGCGGGCGCTGGTCGCGAGAGGTGTGTTCAGCGCAAGGAAATCTTGCTAATGTCCGACTCGCACCCCGCTTAACTCCACACACCCACTCACGCCATGCTGAGAATCCCTGGACAACCCGGCCGCGACCTTTGTGATAACCACCTCGGTGTCACTCGCCGCGATCTCCTCCGCGTCGGCGGCAGTGCAATCCTCGGCCTCACGCTCGGCTCCATGCTTTCGCTGCAAGGACGCGCCCGGGCGGCGACGTCTGGCGGCAGTGGATGGGGAAAAGCCAAGCACGTGGTAATGGTTTACCTGCAAGGCGGTCCGTCGCACATCGATCTTTGGGATCCTAAGGAAAACGTGCCGGATAAGATCCGCAGCCCGTTCAAGAACATCTCCACGAAGATCCCGGGCATCAATTTCACCGAGATGCTTCCCGGCCTGGCGAAGTTGAACGATCGCATCAGCATGATTCGATCGATGAGCTACACGCCAAACGGTCTCTTCAACCACACGGCGGCGATTTACCAGATCATGACGGGCTACACGACCGACAAGGTCAGCCCGTCCGGCCAGCTCGAGCCGCCGAACGCGAAGGATTTCCCCAACTTCGGCAGCAACATCGCGCGCCTCAAGCCGTCGACCGAGCCCGTGCTCCCGTTTGTGATGCTGCCGCGTCCGCTGCAGGAATCGAACGTGGTCGGGAAGGGCGGAACAGCCGGGTTCCTCGGCAAGGGGTTCGATCCATACACGCTGTTTCCGGAAGGCGACGACATGGACATGGCGAAGCTGAACCGCATCAAGGTCGATGACTTGAAGTTGCGCCCCGATGTCTTCGCCCACCGCCTCCAACGGCGCGCGCGGCTCCGGACGGCGATCGAGGATTCGATGCCCGAAATCGAAAAGGCCGTCGCCCAATACCAGCTCGACGAGTATTACGACAAGGCGCTCAACCTCATCACCAACGGCAAGGCCCGCGAGGCGTTTGAAATCGACCGCGAGGACGAGAAGATGCGCCAGCGCTACGGGATGAACACCTTCGGGCAGTCACTGCTGCTCGCCCGGCGTTTGATCGAAGCCGGCACTCGCGTGGTGGAGGTCATTTGGCCGAAAGTCGCCAACAGCGACAACCATTCATGGGACATGCACTCCGGCCTCACCGACCGGATGAAGAAGCAGGCGGCGCCCATGTTTGACGCCGGCTTCTCCGCGTTCATCGAAGACTTGGACTCGCGCGGATTGCTCGACGAAACGCTGATCGTCGCGCTCGGCGAGTTTGGCCGCGCCCCGGAGAAAGGCGTAAGCACCAGCGGCAACGGCAACAGCGCCGACGGGCGCGATCACTGGCCATATTGCTACACCGCCGCAGTTGCCGGTGCCGGCGTGAAGCGCGGCTACGTTCATGGAGAAAGCGACGCCACGGGTGCTTCGCCGAAGAGCGATCCTGTGCATCCCACGGAACTCCTTGCAACGATCTACCACGCGGTCGGCATCGACCCAGAGACGATCGTTTACAATCACCTCAACCAGCCGCGTGAGTTGGTGAAGGCGAAGGCGCTAACGAAGCTGTTCGCGTAGGGCGAATATAGCTCTGGAGCGCTTAGGTGAGCTATAGTCTTCGTCAGGCCAACTGTGTTGGAAGGCAACCGCTTTAGGATGTTGCACGTGCGGAAAGGCTCTGCGGAAGGCTTCCAAATGTCCAATCACGTTCGGAATGGCTTCAAGGACGCTTCCGAAAGGCCGGTCACGTCGTGATCGACCTCAAAGAATGCTTTGGAAGAGCGCTTCCGGTCGTGATCGCCTCTATAGACTGCTCCGGAATGTCCCTTCCGCTCGTGATCGGGTGAGTCACAATGACTCAATGTAACTTCCAGTCCTCGAACCAGCTCTTCACCCGGAAGTCCGTGATACGACCGATGTCCGCCAGGGCGCGGTCGTAGTGAATGTGGGTGGAGCCACCCATGATCACTGACTGCGAGAAGACGGAACCCCACATCTGTCCGCCAGATCCGGTCGCCTTGAACTCAGTCGGATGATCGGGAGCGTAAATCGCCGCGACAATGATGCCGTTACCGGAAATCGTCACGGTGGGAGGCTGGCCCGTTCCCGTGAACTTCACGCCGTTCACTTGCAACCGACCTGGCTGGGAGTTTGCATTCCAATTGCCGTTGCCGCTAATGGAGATGCTTCCTTCGACATAGATAGCCACGTTCACGCCGGGCTGGAGGGCAATGCCACCCGTGCCGGCTGTCTTCATATCTCCTGGAACCCAAATCTCGACGTAGCTTTCCCGTCCGGCCGCCTTTTCAATCGGATCGGGTGCGAAAACCAGATCGCCACTGGAGATATTCAACGCCCCGTTCCCGCTGAGCTTGTAGCGCTTGGGGTTGCTTTGCGATCCGGCAACTACCGTGTTGCCTCCTCCCATTGAACTCGCTGCGTAGCCACCCGCCGCAGGCAATGCGGGCCAATCCGGCACCGAAACAGATGCGACTTCGAGGAAATACTCGTTGTCGATCTCGCCGAGGATGTGTGCGCCATCAACTACCTGCCCGCCGTTGGTGAAGGCATCGCCGAAGATGTAGGCGTTGCCAGCGTCGATCAGGGTGGAGTTCGTTGCGATGTCACCTTCGGCGCCCGATTTCGACGGATCATACAGGCCGTTCGTGGACTTGAGCGGATCACGCGAATCGTAGCTATTCACCACGATGTTCGCGTTGTTCATGTCGATCGGTTGGCGCGAGAAAATCGCGGGCTCTATCCCGACGGGTTTCACGACCATTTCAACCGTCCGGCTGGTCTGAGGTCGGCTCACGTCAGCGTTTGTCTTGGGATTACGACGCAGGCTAACGAGCCGCAGGTGTTGGTCACGACGGTCTCCGCTGACTGTCGCAGAACCCGGAAGGTAAGCCGTGCCCGTGGAGCGCACGCGGAACCATTGGCGTTTGCTCGGATCCATTAATTGAGGAGGAGCGTCGATCGTCACGACCGTCTCCATTTCGGTATTCCCTTCGCCACCATGCACGAGCTTTGGCGGCGCATAGCGCAGACCGACGCCACCGGTGAGCGATTGAACGATGGTCTTGGCGGATCCTGCTGGCACCGTGCCCATGCTGCTTCCGTCGGCAGCGATCTTTTCCCATCCGACGAAGGCATCTTTTTCAAAAAGTGTCTTTCGGAGTTCCGCCATGGCCATTTCGGCGCCGGCATCAGCGGCGAGCAACGCTTCCTGCCAGCTCGCGATCTGGCTCACCTTCTTGTGCGTGTTTACCACTCGCGTAAAGACAGCGCCAAAGACTACGGATACTGCCGCGATGAACCCGAGGACTACGATGGTGGTGCTTCCGGAACGACGAGATTCGATGGTGGATGCGAACCGCTGGTTTTTCATGAAAAGAGACCTCATTGTTTGTTCCGAAGGCGTACGGTGTTGTAGACGGTGGTCGCCGCTCGAGTCGCTCCACTCACGGCTCCGTTGCGTTGGAAACTCGGAAGAAAGGTGATCCGCGTTTGCATGACCTTCCCGGTCCCCACGGGTTCCACTGCGCACCCAAAGTCGGCGACGTTCGCCGCGATCACTACGGGGTCTCCACTGCCTTCAGTGCGCGTGATCGTGGATCCGTATCTACGGTAAACCACGGTGATCGGCGTCGCGGTGTAATGCGAAACGTAAGTGCTATCGGCGGCTCGCACTACTTCGGGAGTTCGCGGGGCTCCGGTATTGTCGTAGTAATCCGGTATTGTGACCGTAAGAATCTCGTTCCCGGTGCCCGTCTGGATTGTCTTTGCGCGTCGCAGATCAAGGCCGAGGTAGTCGCTCAGACGGGTTTGCTCGGATTTATCGGCGGCAAACTCTTCTCCTGCCACCAAGGTGCGTTGCATGGTCAGCGAACCGGAGAATGCTGCCCCGATTGCAATTGCCCCGATCCCCATGGCGACCATCAGTTCCGTAACGGTGAATGCGGAGGTTTTGCGCTTCATGTTAGTTGGCAGAGCTGCCTTTTGCGATGAGGACGGTTGCGGCTCGGGTGCGATCCCGCTTCTTTGGGAATCCGCTCCAGGTAAGCGTCACATCCACGCGGACGATCCGCTCATTCTCGAGGGCGGCATTCGAGCTTACGACGGTTGCTGCGCCGTTTTTCCGAACGACCTTCCCGGGTGTGAAACCGCTTTTCGCGGGGTAAGGAGAGATCACAACCGTCTCGATCGGCGTGCTGAGCCCGGAGGTCGATGCGGTTTCACTGGAAAGGACGTCGGTAGCCAGTCGGGAAGCGTTGGTGAGTTGTCCCCAACTCGTCAGCCGGAGCTGCTCGGCCCTTTCTTGCAGCACCTGGCTCGCCGAGACGTTGTCTTTGGAGGTGCGGAGCAAATTGAGGACGCTCGAACTGACGACGATCAAAATCGCGATGAAAGCACCGACCATCCCGATGGCCGACATCGTCTCCAGCAGAGTGAAACCACGGGTCCGCTTGGGTGAGAGATTGCGGAGAAGCATGCCAGCATCACTGCAGCATCAGTGCTCACGCGGAGGGGTGGTTGATGATCGGAACAGTTCCGTCACCCGTTCTGTACAATTTGGAAGTACCAAAGAGGTAGCGCTTTCCATGCCATTTGCAGCATGTGAATCATTTGCGTCGTTTGAATGGCGGAGTGCGCCAAATTTCACCTCGATGCTGCGGGGATATTCTCAATGGAAAGAGTGCCGTCTTCGGGATGGGTGAGACGCGATTCCCGGCAAAGTCCATGCGTTATCCACCCGCATTCTGTCCGGTATTCGGACCTCGTTCGGCAGCCCAGAGCAGAAAGAACCACCGGCTCGCGCACTTCTCCGCGCAAGAAAAGCGCGAGGCAAATCGGTTGCCGCGTCTTTCGGCTCGCCACGACACGTCGATGTATCTTTCCGTATGGGTATGACTTCGGTGTTGTCGGTTGAGCGGAGGGTGGCGGGGGTGCTGACGCCATTATTTGCGATTCGGAGTGCGGGGGATCTGGGATGCGGGGATCTGGGCTCGCTGCGCGAGTTCATCGAGTGGGCCTCAGCCTTGGGATTTCACTGCGTGCAGCTTCTGCCCGTCAATGAAACGGGCGCGGATCACAGCCCGTATAACGCCATCAGTTCTGTGGCGATTGAGCCCACGACGCTCGACCTGTCGGCGGTGCCCGATCTCCAGCCCGCGGAACTCGCCGCGATCGCCGAGCAGCACTCAGTCGCCCAACTCCGCGAGGGCTCAGTCCAATGGGTGGCGGTAAAGGCGCTAAAACACGCGGCGCTCCGACGCGCATTTGCCAACTTCAGCGAACGACACTGGCAGGAGAATGACTCGCGCGCCCGCGAGTTCGCCCGTTTTACGGAAGCCGAAGCAGCGTGGCTCGAATCGTACGCGCTATTCCGCGTCTTTGTGGAGCGGCAGGGCTCGGAGATGTGGGATCAGTGGCCCGCGAGTTTGCGTTCGTTCGACAACGCCCGCGCCTGGGTCGCCGAGCAGCGCGCCGGGTTCCGGACAGAGTTCGAACAGGACCTCCGCTATTATAGATACGTCCAGTGGATCGCATTCGAGCAATGGCGCTCGGTGAAGCGCTTTGCCGACGCGAAAAGCGTCGTGCTGATGGGAGACATTCCCTTCGGGGTGAGCTACTACAGCGCCGATGTCTGGGCTTCGCCGGAGCTTTTCGATCACCAGTGGAGCGGAGGCGCTCCGCCGGAGCCGGCATTTTGGGGCGACGACTTCGTGCGCCGTTGGGGGCAAAACTGGGGCGTTCCGTTGTATCGCTGGGATGCCCATCGCAAGACGGGTTTCGCGTGGTGGCGCCAACGGGCGCGCAAGGTTGCGGATGGATTCCACCTCTTCCGGATCGATCACGTGCTCGGTTTCTACCGCATTTACGGATTCCCGTGGCGCCCGCAGCTCAATGCCGAGTTCACGCAACTGACGGACGAGCAGGCAAAGGAGCGAACGGGTGGCGCGCTCCCGCACTACATCGAGCACAGCGACGACACGCCGGAGCACAAGGCCGCCAATCGCGCGCAGGGTGAGGAATTGCTTCGGGTTCTGCAGGCAGAGGTCGGCCCGCATGCGCTCGTCGGCGAAGATCTCGGCACGGTGCCCGATTACGTCCGTCCCAGCCTGCTTTCGCTGGGGATTCCTGGTTTCAAAGTTCCGCAGTGGGAGACCGATCCGGAGCGCGAGCCGGAGCGCGTGCTCGTCCTTGGGAAGGATTATCCGCGTTGCTCCATCGCCACCTATGCGACGCACGACCACGATCCGCTGCGGATGATGTGGACCCGCTGGATGGACACCATCAAAGCCGCGTTGGACGACCCGCAGCGCCTCGCCAACGAGAACGCAGCCGCGTGGCGTGATGTGCGTCAACTCGCCGGCTGGGCTGGATTTGAAGTCGGCCGCATCCTTGCGTTTGAAGATGTCCACACCCCGTTCCTGCGCGGGCTTTTCCAGTCAAACTCGTGGCTGGCCGTAGTGATGATCACCGACCTTCTCGGAACGGAGCAGCGATTCAACGTTCCGGGCAGTGTCGCCGACAGCAACTGGAGCGCGCGCCTCCCAGCGGACTGGGTGATGCGCTTCGCCCCGCAATTCGCGCGCATCGCAAACCTGATCCGCGAGACCGGTCGCGCGTAAAAGGTAGCGGAGCCGGCCCGGCTTTGCCCGAACACACAAGCCGAAACGGCTTCACTCATCCGTCGCGCCCGTTAACGCGACGAGCCAGCATGTTCCGCATTGCCCTGAACGAAGCCCATTCGCACAGTGTCTCTCTCTTTCCCATGAAAGCTTGCGCTCTCCTCGGTTCACTCCTGCTCAGCGTCGTCGCTCATGCCCAGGATTACGAAGCTCGAACGTTTGCCGGTCCCGAAGGCGGAACGCTACCCTACCAACTCCTCAAGCCGCAGAACTACGACGCCACGAAGAAATACCCGCTCGTCGTGCTGCTCCACGGCGCGGGTGAGCGAGGGGACGACAACAAGGCCCAGCTCAAACACGGCGCACCGCTTTTTCTAAAACCTGAGGTCCGCGAGAAGTTTCCGTCGTTCGTCCTCGTGCCGCAGTGCCCAAAGGAAAAGAAGTGGGTGGAAATGGATTGGGGTGGCGACGACGGCACCGCGCCGGCAGACCCGGGTGTTACTCAGAAGCTCCTCGTCGGCACGATCGATTCCTTGGCGAAGGAGTTCAGCATCGATCCCGATCGCAATTATATCACCGGCCTCAGCATGGGCGGCTACGGGACGTGGGATCTCATCACGCGATATCCAGAGCGTTGGGCCGCCGCGGCGCCGATCTGCGGTGGTGGCGATAAATCGAAAGCCGCTTTGGCGAAGCCTGTCCCCGTATGGGCGTTTCACGGTGAAGTGGACAACGTGGTGAAGCCCATCCGAACCCAACTCATGGTGGACGCGCTCAAGGCCGCGGGCGGGAACGTGTCGCACACGGTGTATTCCGGAGTCGCGCACGACTCGTGGACCTTCGCCTACAACGAGCCCAATTTGCTCCCGTGGATGTTTGCGCAGAAGCGCGGGCAGGCGCCTCAACAGATGGAACTCGCATCCAGCACGCACACCGTTCTGGCGATGCCAAAGGAGAATGTATTCCCGGGAACGGGGCAGCTGCAGTTGGCTGATTGGTTCCGCAAACTGTGGATGCAGCGCCGCGTCGAGTTTGCGAAGAACAAGGAGAAGGATCGCGGCGCAGTCGTTTTTCTCGGAGATAGCATCACGCAAGGATGGGGGAGTTTGGCGGCGGACTTTTCGGGATTAAAGGTCGCAAATCGCGGGATCAGTGGCGATACGTCCCGCGGTGTCCGCTATCGGCTGAAAGAAGACGTGATGGAGCTCCAGCCCAAGGCCGTGAGCCTTTTGATCGGCACAAATGACCTGGCGCTCGGCGGGGAACCGGAGCAGGTGATTGAAAACATCAAGGCGATCATCGCTGAATTGCAGAAGCAAAACCCGAACGTCCCGATCGTGCTCAACCGCGTGATGCCGCGCGGCCCGCAACCCGGGAAGTTTCCGGAGAAGATTCAGAAATTGAATAGTCTCATCGACGCTCTCGTGGCCGCCGATAAGCGTCTGACGATTTGCGATACGTGGACGATCTTCGACGATGGCACTGGCAGCTGCAAAAAGGACGAGTTTCCCGATATGCTGCACCCCAACAAGGCTGGCTACGCGAAGTGGAAGACCGCGCTCGGGGAAGTCTTTGCAAAGCTAAAGCTGCAATAGCGGTCCCAACGCCGCGCCTAGGCACGAGATGCGCTCGAATCGCGCGTGGCCGCTTTCGAACGGTAAGCAGCTGCGCGCCGACCTCAACGCGTCGCGCACGAATCTTCAATCGTCGCTTTCGAAGGTTCACAGGCTGCGCTCGAATCTCCACAGCCCGCTTTCGGATGTTAACCGCCCGCTTTCGTGTAGTAACTGACCGCGCTGGGGTGGTACTCGCGCGCTTTCCTATCTCCACAGCCCGCGCTCGAGCGATAACACGCTGCGCTCGACCAGTAACCCGTCGCGGTTGAGCGAAAACACGTCGCGCAAGACCGGTAACACGCTGCGCTTCACTGATTGCTCGCCGCGCTGGCATCGAAACACGCCGCGCAAGAGCCGAAACACGCCGCGCTTCACCGGTAACACGTCGCGCTTAATGCTCCGCTCGGGGTAATTTGGTCGCAACTGATCGCGCAAGATGATTGATCGGAGGGGGTTCTGGGATTTTCGGAAAGCTCCCCGCCTCGAACTCTACGCCTCACAGTTTCGGAGGACCGGTGGCTCGCTGCTGCAGTAAAGAATCTTTCGTGCGCTGTATAAGTTTCCCTTAGGGTCTGGGTTAACACGCGCACGCATGCAACGCTCGCTCCTTCCCGCCCTCACCATTCTCACCGCGGTCATTCTCCCGGCTTCGGCCGAGGTCACCCTTTCGCCGATCATCGGCAGCCATATGGTCCTTCAGCGCGACAGCGCTTGCCCAGTTTGGGGATGGGCTGACCAAGGCGAAGATGTCACGGTCGAGTTTGCCGGACAAAAGCAGACTGCAAAGCCGGATGCCGAGGGGAAGTGGATGGTGAAGCTCAAGCCCATGAAGGCCAATGCCAACGGCGAAACGATGACCATCAAAGGCAAAAACGAGATCAAGCTCGAGGACGTGGTTGTCGGCGAGGTGTGGCTCTGCTCGGGCCAATCCAATATGGAGTGGGTGGTGGCTTCCTCGATGAATCCGAAGGACGAAATCGCCGCCGCCAACGACTCGCGGATCCGGCACATCAAGGTCAACAATCCGCCCGCGAAGAAGCCGGAGGCAAAATTGATTTCGAATGGATGGCAGCCCGCTTCGCCGCAAACCGTCGGTGCGTTTAGCGCCGTAGGCTACTTCTTCGGACGCGAACTCGTGAAGGAACTGGACGTGCCGATCGGTTTGCTTGGCGCAAACTGGGGCGGCACGCGCATTGAGCCTTGGACGCCACCGAGCGGCTTCAAAGAGATTCCGGCGTTGGCGAGCATTGCTGAGAAGCTGGATACGTATCCGGAGACGCAGGAGAAAACCGACAAGGCGGATCCGACGAAGAAGGTGACCGAAGTGAAGCTGACGTCGCCGCTGGCGCTCTTCAACGGCCGCATCGCTCCGCTCGTGCCTTACGCGATTCGCGGAGCGCTTTGGTACCAGGGAGAATCGAACGCCAGCGAGGGCATGCTCTACCTGGAGAAGATGAAGGCTCTTATCAGCGGCTGGCGGAAGGTTTGGGACATGCCTGACATGCCTTTCTATTACGTGCAGCTCGCGCCATTCATCTACAAAGGCGCGAACCCGGAGAACCTCCCGCGGATTTGGGAAGCGCAGACCGCGGCACTGAAGATCCCGAATACCGGGATGGCGGTGACAACCGACATTTCGACCGTCAACGACATCCATCCGAAGAACAAGCAGGAGGTCGGTCGGCGGCTGGCGCTTTGGGCGTTGTCGAAAACTTACGGCAAGAAGGACGTCGCCTACAGCGGCCCGCTCTACAAGAGCGTGAAGTTCGAGGGGCCGAAGGCGGTGGTGTCGTTCGAATACTCCGCCGGCGGACTCAAATCGCGCAACGGCGAGCCGCTTTCGCACTTTCTCATCGCTGGCGAAGACAAAAACTTCGTGCCCGCCAAAGCCGAAATCGTCGGTGAGACGGTGGTCGTGACTGGCGATAACGTGGCGAAGGCTACCGCCGTTCGCTATGGCTGGTCACACGACGCCGAGCCGAATCTTGCCAACAAGGTAGGACTGCCGGCATCGCCGTTCCGCACCGATGACTGGCCGATCCAGCCCATGCCGTCGGCTCAACCGGCGCCGACCGTGCAGCCCGCCAAGCCCGCGCCAGCCCAGCCAGCGGCCGTCATTCAAACGGGACCGGCTGCAAAGGCCGCGCAATAAACGCCATACTGGCAGACGTTCTCATTTGACCGCGCGCCCCCCTGCGCAGATGAATGGGTGGCTCTATGGATGCAGTCACAACGCGGGTCCCTGCCACCACTTCGAACTTGGGCTCAGGGTTCGATTGCCTCGGCATTGCGCTCGATATCTGCAACCGGGTGACCGTGCGCCCAGCCGAAGGCAGCATGGATCATCCTCCGATGGTCGCAGAAGCTGCCCGCAATTTCTTCGAAGCCGCCAAGGTGAAGCCACTGGGATTTACCTGGAACATCGAAGGCGAAGTGCCGCAATCGCGTGGCCTCGGTAGCAGCGTAACTGTGCGGCTTGGTTTGCTGCAGGGGCTAAATACGCTCACTGACGCCAAGCTGCCCGTGGAGGATTTATTCCAGATCTGCTCGCAGCTGGAAGGACATCCCGATAACGCAGCGCCGGCCGCTTTCGGCGGGTTCACAGTTTCGCGGCAGGGCGCACCGACGTTCCGGTGCGAGGTCGCGCCGGAAGTGAAGTTCGTGCTCCTCATTCCAGACTTCGAGGTTTCAACGCCGTCCGCTCGCGACATCCTGCCGCAGAGTTACCCGAAGGGCGATGTCGTGCGGAGTGTTGGTAACGCCGCCCGTGTGACCGCCGCGTTTATGCAGCAGCGGTATGAACTGTTGCGCGGATGCTTTAACGACGGCATCCACCAACCCTATCGCGAGCCGCTGGTACCCTTTCTGAGCAAGGCGATCACCGCCGGAGAAAGGGCCGGGGCCCTTGGAGGTTTCCTGAGTGGCAGTGGGTCGACGATTTGCTGCATCGCGATCGCAGACGAGCAAGTCGTCGCTGCCGCCATGCTCGACGCTGCCCCGCCCGGATCGCAGATCGTCGTAACGACCGCCAACAACTCCGGCGTTTCAGTCATCGCCGAAGCGCCGGCCGAGTAAGAGACTGCATTCTTTCGGCGCGCCAGTAGGTAGCTAACAATCCGTGGCGCCCGTCGCGTTGTCGCGGTGAACCTTAATCCCCCTCGGAAAAGATCAGACCCTGTCCGACGATCCGCGTCGCCCCGCGAACCAACTCCAGTTCCACCGCTGGCTCTTCCGAAAATGCTGCAATCGCCTCCGCCAAGGGGCGCGAATGCGTCGTGATCCAAACCTGCGAAGTCCGCGCAGCATCCGCGATCAAGCGGGCGAGGGGATTGAGCAGGTCCGGATGCAAGCTGGTCTCCGGCTCGTTCAAGGCGAGAAGTGACGGCGGCCGCGGGCTGAGCAGTGCCGCGACGAGACAAAGGAATCGCATCGTTCCGTCTGAAAACTCCTGCGCCTCGAGCGGCCGCAGCAATTCCGGCATTCGCAACGCGACGCTAAAGCGCGACCGATCCGCGTTGATGATCAACTCCGCGCCATGGAACGCGCTGGCAATGGCCTCCCGCATCGCTGCGCTGTCGCCCACTTCGTCGATCGTCTGCAGCGCCGCCGCTAGATCGCGCCCGTCGTGGCTTAGGATCGGCGTTCGCACCCCGATCTGCGGCTGACGCAACGGCGAGTGAAGGTCCGTGCGAAACTGATGATAGAACCGCCAGTTCGCCATTTCCGCCCGCAGTGCCGAAAGCTCGGGGTAAAGATGCGGCTCCCGGAGTTGCGAGAGCACCGATTCCGTCCGCATAAGTTCGCCGGAGTAGGAGACACGATTGCCGTCGCGATCGCGCGCCCATGATCCGCCGCGGCCGCGTTCAAACGTCGTGTTACTCGGCTTCCGCGCGCCGCCGCCATACCACACGTATTCTTCTTTTACTTCCGGATCCCGATTGAATGCCGAGTTCATCGGCGTCGGCAGCCCGCAGGTCATACAGTAGGAAAAGCAATCGGTAACCACCGAGACACTCATGCGGAGCGGTTCGCTCTTACTGGTCTTCTTGCGGGGCCCCGCCCAGAGCAGCGATTCCATTCCGCCTTCTTCGGCAATGATCTGTCTCAATCCGCCCGTCGCCGCCTTCGAGAGTAGGAAGAGCGAGTTGTAGAGGTTACTCTTCCCGCATCCGTTGGGTCCCGTCAGGACATTTACCGACCGCAAGCGAATGCGGAGATTCTGGTTCGACCGGTAGTTCTGAACGGAAAGTTCCTTGAGCATGCAGCCAGGCAAACCGTTTCACACAATCCGGCCGGCGAGCGATCAAAGAATCTAGCGCAACGACGTTCCAGCGGCCTTGGCGTTCTTCATCGCCTCCGCCTTCACGCGAAAGAACCACTTCGAAATCCGAAGCCGCTGCCAGGAGACTAGCATGCAGGCCTGCCGCGCCAGCGGAAGGAGGGTGGGGTGGGAGAGTCGCTCGGCCCATTCTCGGTATTCGACCAGCGCGTAGAGGCACATGATCCACGCCCTGGGACCGCGGTACACCGCGCCTTCGTCGCTTACTACGAGTAGGTCTTCGCCGAGTCCGTGGTTTTCGATGCCGGGGAAGCGGCGCAGGACTTCCGGCGATTGCATGGGGATGAAGCGCAGTTCCACGAACGCGGGTTGCCGACTCAACCACTCACGGCACTTTCGGCAAAGGGCGCACTCGCCATCGTAGAGGACGAAGAGTGTTTTCATCGTGGAACTGCGCTGGGGAGGCTCACGTTACGCGTTCACCACCGGAACACTGGCATCGGGAGCGATTGGAGGAGGCGCGTTGTGCAGGAGGGCGCGCCGGCGCATCCGTGAGAAGACGTAGAGATTGAAGAAGTGCATCCCGCCGAGCACGAGCAGCACGACGCCGACCTTCGTGCTGAGCGTCTCCAGCACGCCTTGCAGGCTGTCTGGCTTTTCGCCATAGCGCAAACCGAGGCAAACGTAGCCGATATTAATGAGGTAGAATCCGACCACGAGCAGGTGATTCACCGAATCCGCCAGCGCCGCATTACCGATGAAGCTATCGACCAGGAAAATGCGCCCGTTCTTGTGCAGGGTCTTGGCGACCCACACGGTGAGCGTTACGCTGATTGTGAGGTAGAGGAGATACATCCAAACGGTGGGTGTCATGGTGCTGGGTTCTTTCTATGGTGCTGGTGTTGTTGTTAAGGTTCCGGGAGTTTCAGGAAAAACTGAAAGCATGTGGCAAAAAAGAGAGTGGCCCTCAGCGGAGGAACTTGAGCGCCCATGGGACGATCTTGCTTTGCTCGGAGCGCGAGATCTTGGTGATCACGTTGTCGGTCAGGTCGAGGAACTCGCTCAGTTCCCGGATCTGCTTGGTGAAAGCGGTGGCCTCGGCGCCTTTCAATCCCTTGGTCTGTTCCATGCAGCGCTCCAGCGCTTCCATGGCCGGACGCAATTCGCGGCGCCGGCGTTCGCGGATTACGATGCAGAACATCTTCCAGACGTGCTTCTCGGCCTCGAAGTATTCCTTCCGCTCGCCTTTGCGAACCACGCTGCGCACGAGGCCCCAGCTTACAAGTTCGCGCAGGTTGCCGTGGGCGTTGCCGCGGCTGATTTGGAGATCCTCCATGATCTCATCCGTGGTGAGCGGTTGCTGGCTGGTGATGAGCAGCGCGTGGATCTGCGCCATCGTGCGATTAATCCCCCACGCGCTCCCCATTGCCCCCCACTGTGTCACAAACTCATCGCGCGCTGTTTGCAGTGGGTTCTTGTCGGCCTCCTTGCTCATCTACTTTCAGAAAATACTGAAAATACGTGAATGGCAAGCGCGATTTCAGCGCGGGCGTTCGAACTTCTGTCATCATGCTGAGTGTATCGCGGCGAAGGATTGGGATGCACCCGGCGATGTATCCGCGGCGGGTGGAGCGGGGTCCTTCAGTCGCTTAGGCTCCCTCAGGATGACCTGACTTTTCGACGCTCCCGCTACTCAGCATGCTTCGAAGAGCACGTTAGCGTTGCGCGGCTACGCTGGTTTGATCAACTTCGCCGCGGCGCTTGCGGTGGCGTTTTCGTGCACGATCGACATGAGCGCGCGAGTCATTCCGGCGGGGTCGTGGTGCTGGATGATATTGCGTCCGTAGACGATTCCCGCGGCACCTTGCTTCATCAACGCCTCGGTGCGGGATAGAACCTCCTGGTCGCTCGCCTTGCCGCCGCCACGCACGAGGACGGGAATGCGCCCGGCGGTTTCGATCACTCTGCTGTAAATGGAAACATCATCCGTAGGATCTGCCTTGATGATATCCGCGCCGAGTTCGCAGGCTTGTCGCACGAGCGGGGTGATCTTCACGGGATCGCCGTCGACCATATAGCCACCGGCTTGCGAGTTTGGCTTGAAGACAAGCGGTTCGATCATCAGCGGGATGCACTGGCGGTCGCACTGCGGCTTTAGCTTCAGGATATTCTCGATACACTGATCGGTGACTTCCGGCTCACCGGGAATGCGGAAGAGATTCACCACTACGCACGCGGCATCGAGACGCACCGCTTGCTCGACGGCATTTTCGATCATGCGGCTGAAAAGGGCGCGGGGAAGCTCCTTGCCGTAAACGTTTGCCACGTCTGTGCGGAGGACGAGCGCGGGTTTCGGACGAATCGGCAACGCCTGGAGATAATGCGCCTGGCCGATGGTGAGTTGAATGGCATCCGGTGCCGCATGCACGAGAGTCTTTACCGCCTCGTCGAGGTTCTCGATCCCCTGCAGAAAAGTCGGCTCATTGAAAAAGCCATGATCAACGGCGACATCGAAGCAGCGTTTCGTGACGGGGTTGAACAGGCGATTGAGGCGATACTCTTTCATGCGGAGGGCGCGGAGGGTGGGGGAACTGCCACAGCACCCGCAAGGAGAAGTTGCCAACCATACCTCCGTTCAGCTTCGATGAGCACCGCATGCCAGCGGAGCCCGGAGCGCAATCAAAACGGACACTTAGCAATTTGATCTTCTTGAGTCGGTGGCTGCAGGCCCCGCTTTATCTAGGCCTGATCGTCGCCCAGGGAGTCTATGTCTACCGATTCATGGTGGAATTGGTGCACTTGATCCGAATCACGAATGGGATCGCCGAAACGGAAATCATGCTCGTGGTCCTGGGGTTGATCGACGTCGTGATGATCGCGAACCTGCTGATCATGGTGATCGTCGGGGGCTACGAGACATTTGTCTCCCGGCTGTACCTGGAAGGCCACCCGGACCAGCCGGAATGGCTATCCCATGTAAACGCGGGCATTCTAAAGGTGAAACTCGCGACGGCCTTGATCGGCATCTCATCCATCCACCTGCTGAAGACGTTTATCGATATTAACACCGAGATTGAGAAGCAGGGCGCCGTTATGTGGCAGGTGATCATCCACATCACCTTTGTAGTTTCTGCCTTAATGCTCGCGCTGATTGATCGGCTCACCGCTAAGCCGGTCGAAGCGAAGCACTGAAAACGAAGGGAGGTGGCTTGACTCACGGGGAGGCACGCCTCCGCTCTGCGGCTCGTAAGTGACACGCTTTCCTTTTTCGCGCCGCGACGATAACCGAGAGCGATGGCCTTTTTTGAAAGCCACTTTTTCAGCGACACGCTCGCGCTCACGGTGTCCGCGCATGTTTTGGTCCCGCAGCAGTCGACGAGGCAAATTGGAATGGAAACTGGGCCCGCGCGTGGCAGTTACCCGACACTTTGGCTGCTCCACGGGCTAAGCGACGATCACACGATCTGGATGCGTCGCACGAGCATCGAGCGCTACGCCGCGGCGAAGAACATCGCCGTGGTCATGCCCGCTGTGGGCCGGAGCTTTTACCACGATATGGCGAGTGGCTCGCGTTATTGGACATACCTTTCCGAGGAGCTCCCGCGGACGATGCGCCAGTTCTTTCCGCTGTCGGCAAAACGCGAGGACAACTTCGTCGCCGGGCTTTCCATGGGGGGATACGGCGCTTTGCGGCTCGGCCTCGCGAAGCCAAAGGACTTTGCCGCAGCGGCGAGCCTCAGTGGCGCACTGGACCTCGCGGGGCGGCTCAAGACGGCGGGACGGCCGGGTTCACGTGTCGCGCTCTCCGAATGGCAGGGTATTTTTGGCGCCGACCTGAAGATCGGCGATGGTGACCTCCCGACGCTCGCGAATGAAGCATTGAAGGCAAATCCGCGTCCGGCGTTATGGATCGATTGCGGAACCGAGGATGAACTCCTTCCGGATTCCCGGAGCCTTCACGCGCACCTCGATTCCATCGGCTACGCGCACCACTACGAAGAGCGCCCCGGCGTGCACGAATGGGGTTATTGGGATGGACAAATCCAGCGCGTGCTCGATTGGTTACCTATCCAGCGATGAATGACTGGCGCTCCAAAGTCACGATCACCCGAAATGACGGCTACAAGGCCGCGGCGGCAATTCTTGGCCTGCTTTTCTCGCTGATCTTCGCCGGGTGGGTGGTCTCGCGTTTCATGCGGCACGAGCCACCGCCGCCTTTGCAAACGCCGGTGCCCGCGGTTACGACACCGAAGCCTGCGCCGTAAGGTCGGAAGGGATCGGGACTTTGGCCATTCTGCTGCCTGCGTCGCCATTGATGGGGCAAATCCGCGCGGACTAGGCGCCAATTTGCGCATCCGCGCCAGCAACCCGCGCGGCCGCGCGAGCGATCAGAGCGGACTCGAGAGCGATTCGCGTGCAGTCGGGAAGGATCTGCACGCACTCCGTGAGGATTCGCGCGGACTCAAGGAGGATCCGCGCATTGTCGGGGAGACTTCGCGCGCACTCGGGACGTATCCGCGCGTAGTCGGGAAGTATCCGCGCGTCCGCGCGGGCGGAAAAATCGTCCGCGCCGGTAGAAAAATCATGCGCGCGATCGAACGTATCATCTGTAAAACGTGCCAACTGACACGCGCGATCGAAAATATCGTCTGCACGATCAGAAATTTGCTCTGCATGATCGAACAAGCGCGGTGCGGGACCAAAAAAACGTTCTGCATGATCGATCGCCGCAGCCGCGCGGGCGGACGGATTCTCGCGTAGGAAGTGTTACGGCAGTGCGGATTTGCTCCCGAATGAGAACTTATCTGCCTGTTAGCAGGATATCTGCGGAGTTTGCGGACTTGGCCGCGAGAATCGCAGGTTAATTTACCGGCGTTATCGGCTTGCTGCTACGCAATTCTGGAAAATTCGGAAAGTAGGCTTCCACGAAGTAATTCTGGCCTGCTTTCATCTCTCTCGTGGAGATCGTTGCCGAGTATTCGAGCCGCTCTTCTGGATTGATGACGAGGAACCCTTGTTCTGGCTCCACCTTTTGATCTTCGGACCATTTGGAAAGGATCTCGCTCGTATCCTTCCTCAGCAGCACTTCGATCCGTTGCGTGGTCGGAAAGTCGAGTTGTACGGCCGCCTTGCTCTTGTTTACGACGGCGAGCCCTACCTTCATAGCCTTCGTGGTGGAGAGCTTTATATGCGCCGGGTCGAGCGTGAGCGTCAGCTCCAGGTTGCGCCATCCGACCTTCGAATCACCCGGCCTATCCTTCGATCCTCCGAAGGGCCGTGAAACGGTTCGTCCCACGGCTGCCGTGGTTTTCTTTGTGCTCGTCCAGGCTCTTTCCCAGAACCCTGGCTTCCGTTCCTTATGATGCACGGGAGCTGGCTCCTCGATCACCGCCGGGGTTGGCTCCGCTTTCTTTTTCGCGGGTGCGGCGTGCGCCATGAGCGGAAACAAGGCGAGGATGAACAGCTTCTTCATTGGTTCGTAGTGTGTCCGAGTCGGTAGCGGGGTTGCAAATTGCTTTTCTCCCGGCATACGTGCTTGCAATGAAGTTCCGCATCGTCGCCGCCATTCTTGCTTTAGGCGTCTCCGCGTTTGGCAGCTCCCAGAAGCCAAAGATCACCATTCGCTTTCACCCCGAGGTGAATCCGAACGATGGGGCGAGCATGGCGATGCCGGCGAATTTACATTACGCGCGCCGTGCCGCTTACGTCGCTCGAGTGCCCGCTTTCGCCGAGAAGCAGATCAAGGCGATCTATCCTTTTGAGTCCGATGACGGCTCGTGGGGCTGTTTCTTCCAATTAAACGACCAGGGCCGCATCCGGCTCGAAACCATGAGCACCGAGCAACTCCACACCGCGCTCGTCATGTACGTGGGAACGAAATCGGGTCAACACCAGGTGATCGATATGCTGATCGATAAGCCGATCACCAGCGGCACGATCACGGTCCCTCGCGGGCTCACGCCGGCGGAAGTGGTGGTGATGCGAGAGCAGTTTCCGGTGATCGGCGAGACAAAGGGCAAGAAGAAGAAGGAGCCGGAGTTGCCGCCGCAGCCGAGCGATCCGTCGGATCAGCGGAAGGCGAGAGAGGCAGAGTTGATGACGAATTATCCGAAGCGGCCGGGGGTATACGTGCCGGAAGAAGCGCCTTCCACGCCTCCGCCTGGTGTAAAGAAGGGCCGGACCGCGCCTCCGGTGCCGAAGGATAAATTGAACGAACTGGATCTCCCGCGCTTGCGCGATTGATGGATGGGAATTCCAGCGCGCCAGCGAGGCACGGCTAAATCGTGAACGCCAGTTACGGGACGCTGCTCGGCGCAGTGACGCCGGTCTTTGTCGTCATCGCGTGCGGTTTTGCGATGCGTCGCATGGGAAAACTCAGGCCGGAGGCAGACCGCAGCCTCTTCAGTGTCGCGATCAATTTCCTCTATCCGTGCCTGATCGCGCACACGGTCCTGGGGAATCCGGCGCTGCAGGAGTTCGGCAATGTCGTGTTCGCGCCGATCGTGGGCGCGTGCCTGTTGATCGGCACGCTGGTGGTGGGTGTGATAGCGGCCCGTGTGCTGCGAATCGCCCGGCCGCAGCCGAGTTCCACGTTTGCATTCACCGCAGCGATCCCGAACTGGGGCTATCTTCCCATCCCGCTCGTGAAGTCGATCTTCGGCGACCGGGTGACCGGCGTGCTTTTTGTGCACAATGTCGGGCTGGAGTTGATGCTGTGGAGCGTCGGCGTGTGGGTGCTGGCTGGAGAGGGTTCGTGGCGCCGGGCCTTCAATATTCCATTCTTTGCAATTCTCACCGCGTTGGGGCTCAACCTCATCCACGCCGGCGCATGGATGCCGGATTTTGTGATGGATTCGCTCCGCTTCCTGGGCGAGGCCGCGCTCCCTTTGTCGCTCTTACTCACCGGAGTGAGCTTTGCCGACGCGATGGGCGAGGGGGGCCTCTTCAAAAAGGCCGGGATCACTCTGGCTGGCTGTATTGTGCGGCTGGGAATCATCCCGCCGCTCATTCTGCTCGCGGCCAAGTTTCTCCCGTGCTCCGTGGAGCTGAAGCAGGTTCTCGTCGTTCAGGCGGCGATGCCCTGCGCGATGGTCCCGGTGATTCTCGCTCGCCATTACCGCGGGGATTCCAGCATGGCAGTGCGAATCGTCCTGGCGACGACCGTGATTGGTTTGCTTACCATCCCGCTCTGGCTGCGGATCGGCGCATCGTTCGTCGGGGTTTAACGATTGGCGGCTGGTCAAGTTCAGCGGTTGATTGATACTGGCAAAACCATGCCAGCAGAACCGTTCTTCATCGCCCGCGGAGCCGCCGACATTCTCTTCCTCCCGCAAATGGCCAATCGCCATGGTCTCATCGCCGGGGCAACGGGAACGGGGAAAACGGTGACGTTGCGAGTGCTGGCGGAGAACTTCTCGCGCCTCGGTGTGCCAGTGTTTCTCGCCGACGTGAAAGGCGACCTCGGTGGATTGGCGAAACCCGGTGGAACTTCTTCGCGAGTGAAGGAACGCGCGCAGGTGCTCGGGCAACCCGTGGCACCCAATGGATTCCCAACCGTTTTCTGGGACGTGTTTGGAAAGAAGGGTCATCCGGTTCGCTCCACGATCACGGAGATGGGGCCATTGCTGCTTGCGCGCCTTTTGAATCTTAATGAAACGCAAGAGGGCGTTCTGAATGTCGTCTTCCACGTGGCCGATGAAGAAGGGCTGCTATTGATTGATCTCAAAGACCTGCAGGCGATGCTCCAGCACGTGGCGGAGAATGCCTCGGTGCTTACGGTCAAACATGGCAACGTGAGCGCCGCAAGCGTAGGTGCGATTCAACGCGCGCTCCTCGTGCTCGATCGCGAAGGGGGCGAATGCTTCTTCGGCGAGCCCGCGCTGAATCTCGATGATGTGATGCAGACCGCCGAGGATGGGCGTGGCGTGGTGAACATTCTCGCCGCTGATCAACTCATGAATGCGCCGAGGACGTACGCGGCGTTCATGCTGTGGTTGCTGAGCGAATTGTTCGAGCGCCTGCCGGAGGTCGGCGATGTGGATAAACCGAAGCTCGTCTTCTTTTTCGATGAGGCGCATCTGCTCTTCGGTGATCTGCCGCAGGCGATGCAGGAGAAGGTGGAGCAGATGGTGCGGCTCATCCGATCGAAGGGCGTGGGTGTTTATTTCATCAGCCAGAACCCGCTGGATATCCCAGACCGCGTGCTCGGGCAGCTCGGCAATCGCATCCAGCATGCTCTCCGCGCGTTCACGCCTCGTGATCAAAAGGCGGTGAAGGCGGCGGCCGAAACATTCCGCCCGAATCCGAAAATCAATGTGGACCAAGCCATCGGAGAGCTGGGCGTCGGAGAGGCGCTTGTGTCGCTGCTTGATGAAAAAGGCATCCCTACGATGGTCGATCGCGCTCTGCTTGCCCCGCCGATGAGCCAACTCGAGCCGCTCGCGCCCGACGAAATGAAGGTTTTGATCGAAGGCAGCGTGGTCGCCGGAATCTACGATACGCCAATCGATCGACAGAGTGCTTACGAGGTCCTCGAGGGAATCACTCCCGCCGCCGCGCCCAACCCAGTCCCTGCCGCAGTGCCGCCAGCTGGCGCACCCTATGATGCGATCGCAGCGGCAAAAACCCGCGCCGCCGCCAGAACGCAGAGCGCTCCCGCCCCGACCGGCTCATTTGCCGAGGCCCTGGGGAATCCGCCGCCGCCGATCCAACGCTCTCCCCGCGACGAGATGGCTGCGGCCGAAGCGGATGCGCGACTGGCCAAGCTCCGTGCCGAGGCAGCCGAACGCGAAGCCAAGGCACGCGCAGCCGATGCGCTCGCGCAAAAGCGGACGGCCAGTCAGCCGAGCGTCTTCGGAAAGATCGCCGAGAGCATGGCCCGCGGAGCCGCAAATCAGGCGGCGCGTTCCTTTATGCGCGGGATCATGGGGAGCCTGTTCGGCGGATCGAGCCGCCGGCGGTAGAAACAGTTTACCGTTCGACGTCGCCTCTGGCTGGAAAGGTCCGAGAAGCCAGTTGTCTCGGTTATAATTGAGTTGGCGTAAACTTGCCGCGCGGTTTGGGTGTCTCGCGGTCAGTCGTAATGGCGAGGGTCGTGGGCGCGACGCCGTTCTTGTAGCTTTCGAGGATTACGCGCTTCACGGGCGCGCGCTCGTTAACTGGCAGCCAGAAGTAACGCACGTGAGTCCGGCGAACGACGCCGTTGGCGCGCTTCGAGCCGGGCACTTCATCGCCGCTGGGGTAATCGAGGAAGACATCACCGGTGAAGAGTTCCTCCACTTGTTGTTTTCCATCGGCAAACTCGATCGTCACTTTCATCGCCGGCTTACTGGAATCGGGCCCGCCGCCCCATCCGGCGACTCCACCGAGGAAATGCAGATTCCCGACAGCGTAGCCGACTGGGATTTCAACGCGCTGCGGGAGCGTGGACGCGTAGCTTCCGCGATCGCTCGGTTTGAGCACGATCACGTTGCCGCCGCTGGGCGTGGTGACCGGATCCGGCAGCGCGAAGGGCACGCCCTCGACCGTGACGACACCATAACGCGTCGGTTGCACCGTGTCGTTGAGCGCTTCGCGGGAAGCGTAAAGCCCGCCCGTTGTGCTCGTGGTAAAGCTGCCGCCAAGATTGAGCGCGCGATATTTGTCAGAACCGCCGCTGAGATAGGCGAGGATGTCGCGGAGTGAATCCGCGCCGAGTCCTTCCAATCCTTCAGGCATGAGCGAGAGACCGGTGTCCTGCCGCGACTTGATTTCGCTCACGCGCGCGTCCTGCATGATTCCTCCGGGCAGTTTTAGTGTGACGGTGTTCTCGTTCTCTCGAGCGATGATTCCAGTCGCGAATTGGCCGTTCTTAAGCGCGAGGTTCCACGTGCGGTGCTCATTATCCACCACGCGGCTCGGATCGATGATATGCACGAGAAGTTCATGCGTGCCGTGCACGCCGATGCCGTCAAGCACGGGACCAACATCATGTCCGTTGCCGTTGAGCTTGTGGCACGTCGCGCAGGCCGCGTTGAAGAGGGTTTTGCCGTTCGCCACGTCGCCCGCTTTCGCTTCGATCTCTTTCTCCAGCTTCGCAATGATCTCATCCTTTGCCGCGTTTGTGCCTGCGCCGACTTCGGCGAAGATCGCGACCGCGCGTTTGGAAACGGCGGGATCGGGATGGAGGCGGAGCTTGCTGAGCTTTGCGGGCCCGAGCAGTCCGGGTCCAATCTGCTTCTTCGCCATGGCATCAAGCACCGCGTTCGCCCATTCCGCTCGCGTGGTGAGCGCATCGAAAAGCGCTGTCTGTCCGAGTGGCGAGAGATTCGGAAGAATCGCGGTCAAGGGTTGTCCCAAAGCGGGATCGCCAGTGGACGCGACGGTGGTGATGACATCGAGGAGCAGGGGATCTGAGACCTTTGTCTTCAATACTCCAAGCACACGACCAACGATGCTGGGATCGGCAGCGCGGGCACGAATCAAACCGGCAATCACCGCGGCGCGTGTCGTGTCGCTTTGCGCGCCATCTTCGGCGAGTGGAAGAAGTGCGGCTACGCGATCCTTGATTGCGGCGGATAATTCACCCGCCGATCCCCACGCGACCGCGTAGGGCAAGGCGCTCGCGGCGAGTGCGGGATCCGCATTTGAGAGAAGCTTCTTAAGCGCCGAGGCCGACACGTTTGCCGGAGCCGACCCCAGGTTGCCTGCTCCGCTTTGCAGCGTGGCCAGGATCAGGGGTTGCGCTGCCGGATCGGCATCTGCGGCGACGACGAGGACTTTCGCCAACGCTGATTTGTCGCCTTGCTCGCTGAGTCGTTTTGCGAGCGAGGTAGCGAGATCGATCTCGCTGGTGCCGGGTTTGGTGCGCGAGGCGAGGGCGGCCTCAAGCATCGGTCCCGCATTCGACGAGGCTGCCGCGACGGCCGCGCTGCGCGACCAACCGTCATTGAGCTTTGGCAGGATCTCAAGGAGCGCTCTGGCACCCGCGGAATCGAGTGGCACCGCGGACATGGAACGCAGGGCGAGCAGTCGAACGCGCGGATCGGCGTCAGCGAGCAGCGCCGATACATTCACCTGGTTCTTTGCGCCGAGCGACTCGACAATGAGCAATCCAGCTTTGCGAACGATTACGTCGCCGCTCTTGAGCGCGGCTTGCAGGGTCTCCGGAGCAAGTTTTCCCAAGCGCTGCAGCGCCCAAAAAGCCAGCACTCGAGCGGGAGCAAACTTCTCGGTTGCCGCCATTGCATTCAGCGCGCCCACAGCAGTTGCCGCATCTGGGCGATCGAGGAGTAGACGATGCGCATTGAAGCGGACGCCCTTATTCGGGTGCGTGAACGCTGCGACGAGTTCCGTCGCGCTTGCTTTCTCGAGATCCGCGGTCGGCAGAGTGCGGGCTGCGTCATGTTGAATGCGATAGATGCGCCCGAAGTAGTGCTCGCGATCCGGCCGCACGGTTGCGCCGGATTTGCTGTGCTTGGGTCCGCGCGAATCGCTGTGCGCAACGATCGGATTGTAGAAATCGAGGACGTACATCGCGCCGTCGGGGCCAAACTGCACATCGATGGGGAAGAACCAGAAATCCTGCGCGCGCAGCCATTCACGATTCGGCTCCGTCATTTCGCCGGTGATATTTGGCGCGCCACGCTTCAGCTTTTCAAAGTGGACGATGTCGAGGATCGGCTCGGTGCAGAAGACCGTGTCGTCCCATTCTGCGGGCCACGCCCCGCCTTCCTGCACGGTGCTGGCGCAAGCCGAGCTGTAACCGCCCACGACGTCGATTTGCATATAGGGCACGCGAGAAGGCATGTCCGGCCGGGCGACTTTGCGACCGGCGATCACGCTCTCCACGCTGCCAGTATTGCCGACTTTCCCGCGCGCCAGCACCCATTCGGGAAGCACCACATGTTGCACGGGACTGCCACTCGTGGCCTGGCCGAAGAAGAGTTCGCCATCGCTCGTGATATCCATTCCGAATGCGTTTCCGCCTTTCGATCCGACTTGCTCAATCGCCGAGCCGTCGGGTTTGAAGCGGAAGATTCCCGAGCTGACCTTTGCCTTCACCGACGGGTTCACGACGGACACCGCATCTGCGCCGCTGCCCGTGTTCGCATAGATCCAGCCATCCGGCGCGACCATGAAGTGGTTGGCGACGAAGTGCGTGTCGCCCGGGGTGAAGCCAGTGTAGAGGCGCTCGATTTTCTTTTGTGGTCCGTCGCCGTGAATGTAGACGATGTCTGGTTGGTGCACGGCGATCACGCCATCTCGCCACAGGCAGAAGCCCGTGATCAATTCTAGCCCCTCGTAGTAGACGGACTTCTTATCCATCACGCCGTCGCCGTTGGTATCTTCGAGGATACTGATGCGATCCGTCGCAGGACGATCGTACTGGCCCGGCTTGAGCACGCCGGTCTCCTTCCATGGGACGTCGGATAAGGGCCGCCGACCATTTGGATATTCAGGACTTTCGGCAACCCACAGCCGGCCGCGCCCATCCCACTGCATCGCGATCGCTTTATTGATCAACGGTTCGCTGGCGATTGCCTTGGCGGTGAAGCCGGGATGCAAATCGAACGACTGCGCAGTGTCGGCAGCAGTGCGAGGTCCGCCTTTTGGATAACGCAACGTGGCGAGATCGGCAGGTGTGGAAAGTTCATCAAGGTTTTCGCGCTTAGCCGCCCACGCGATGCCTCGTCGAATGAAGGTTTGGATACTCGAATGCTTCAGCGCTTCGGGTCCGGCCTGCAAAAGCACGAAAGCGCGGTGTTTGTCGGCTCCTTCATAAGTCCACATCTGCGGTTGGAGGTCGTAGACGTTGGCGCGATCCAGTTTCTCCGGCGCCCGGTCGTCCCGTCGCTTTGAGGTGACTTTTGGGGTGAAAGCCGACGCGAGCACCCGCGCAGATTCGTCGATATCGAGGTCGTAAGCCGTTTCGTCCGCGACGTCGAAAGGCGACGCATCCCGAGTGATCGGGTCCGCATCGGTGAGGGGATAGAGCATCATGAGGCTCGAGAAGCGACGGCTGCTATCCGTGGCGGCGCCGCCCGCGAGTGGCTTTAGCCAGCTCCCAGAGTTCACCGCAGCACCGAGCACTACAAGTCCGCCACCCCGTTGCGTGAATCGTTCGATTGGCTGACGCGAGTTGGGATCCGCCTGCTTCCATTCGTTGCTGGCCAGGACGACGACGTCCGCTTGCTGGAGATCGGCATCGGTTGGGATCGACGCCGCGACGACTGCAGCTCCCGCGGCGCCCAGGCTGTCTCCGAGGGATTGCGCGTCTCCGGAGAGAACGATGCGAATCGGCGCGGGCAGGGCACTGCCGGCGAAAAGCGAAAGAAGGAGTGTTAGACGAAGGACTTTCATGCGCGCAGGGATGAGTGCGATCCGAGCCATGTACTAGGCCCGCAACCATTGGCAGGAAACACCTTCGAATCTCCTGAATCCACCTGACATTCTGATTGCCCCGCGGGCAAAGCGCCGCGTCTGGACCATTGCCAGATTGCAAGTATCGGAAGCGTCGTTTGGATCTTTGCCTCGTGCGACCACCGGCCGCCTGCTTTGATCATTTTGTGATCTGATCCGGGAAACTTCTTTTGGCAATCGCCCGGGGGCGCGCGATTGCCAAAAGAAGTTTCCGGATTTCGCGACGTTCCACTTCCCTGGTCTCCGCCTCTCGCAATCTGGGAAGGCTTCGCCACTTCTTGGTTGCACCGCGCGGTGCTTCTCACACAATGGCGGCTCGCGAATTCACGGACAAATCCATGAACACCCCGCGGACATTGAACTGGAAGCCTCCCGTAGGTTTTTTGCGTCGGCTGCCGTGGCCGCGGCTCTTTGGGGTGGTGCTGATCTTGTTTGCTCTGCCTGGAGTCGATTCACTCCGAGGGGACGAAACACGCACTCCGCTCGCGCAGATTCCCGCGGCTCCGCGAGTGCGGAAAAACGAAGTGAAACTCTTCGTGACTGCGGCCAATGCGGCGCAGGCGATGAAGGCGCTCAATCTGGATGCGCATCCCTACACCCAGCAAACCGTCTGCTTCTTTGACACCATCGATCGCGCCTTGGAGGCTAGTAATCTGATCCTCCGCGCGCGGCAGAAAGGCGACGAGCCTGGCGAATCCACGGTGAAGCTCCGCATGGACGGCGACGCGATGAATTTAAGCGACGCGGAACGGCGTCTCAAGCCGGAGCAGGATTGGACCAGCGAAACCAAACTCTCGCTGTCGCGTTCGTTAGGCGATGACACATTGGCCACTGGATTGGTGGCGACGGTCGCCGCGGGACAGGGAGGGGTGGTGACGCTTTTCAACGAGGCGCAGCGAAGGCTGGTGAACGAGCGAATGAAGGACTTCCGCTGGGATAGCCTGAAGCGATACGGGCCGGTCGAAACCCGCGTGTGGCGTCAGCAATGGAAACTTCGTGGCTTTCCGGAAGAAGTGACGGTCGAACTCTGGAATCTCGAAAGGGATGGCCGGAGACAGGATGTGCTCGAAGTCTCCGCCACTGCCAAGGCGGACACCGAGGCCGAGGCTCATGAGATGGTCCGAAAGTTTTTTGCTGCCGCCAGGGCCGCAGGCTTCGGCGAATCCACGGGACTGACGAAGACCAAAATGGTGCTCGATTTCTTCCAGCCCGGACGATGAAGCGGAGAGGGTTTCAAGAGAACCTGGGTAACCCGCCTTTCGCGAGTGGTGCGAGGTCCTTCGCCTACGCGGCTCGCTCCTGGCGCTGCGCAACTACTCATGATGACACGCTTCCGTATGCCAGCACCGCTTTGTCGAAGCGGCGTAGCTGGCGCGTCGTTGGTATATCCTCTTAAATATTGCTGGAGCTTCCGCCGGTTGATCCTCGCAGGAAACAGAAGTATCTTTGGCCCTATGAAGGTGGAAATCTCACACGACCATCCTACGGAGGCCTGGCTCTCCATCAAACAGCAGATCGAGGCGATCCCGGAATTCTGCGACGATGTGACACTGCACGTATCCAAACCCATCTTCGCCGGCGATCGGTCATTTCGCTTCGTGGACCGAGGCGAGGTTTCCATTCCGACAAGCCACAGCCCTGATCCAGACCTCGAGCCAAATCGTTTCGTGGAGTGGGTTCACGATGAGTTCAAACTTAGGGAACTGAGAGCGCTTTGAGGTCGAATGCCGGATGGCCGAGCTTCGCGCATCCGATTTGGTGCCGGCGCCGGCCTTTCAGATGGTGAAACAGGGCGGATGATGGTTGCCGCCGTAGTCGTCCGCGGTGAGCGGTTCAATTCGGTGCTGTCGTCCAGCATGGAACGTTGAGTCTCGCACGAGACGCCGTCGGGATTTGCGAGGAATGGTATTGGCTCTCCCTATCACCCAAAGCGCAAGCCGAAGATCACGCCCGACGGGCACGAAGGCAGCCGGATGGTGCCATGCCGAGGAAAGTCAGGCTCAGATTGAGGACGAAGGCGGCGAGTAGGAGAAGTGAGGCGGTGTGGGGCAGGCCGTGGGCATGTAATCCTCGAGTAAAGGAAGGCAAAAACCAACCGAGGGTGACGACATTGCTGCCAAGCAGACTGGCAACCAGGAGCGCACGGGTACTCACTCGGCGAATCGAGTGAGCGATTAAGAATCCGCTCAACCACACCATAACGCAAAACGCGCCGATTTCCTTGCCATCCCAGCCCCAGAAGCGTCCCCACTCGCGGTGGGCCCAAAACATTCCAAGGATGACACCGACCAGGGTGCTGATGGTGGAGATAAGAGCAAAAGCAAAGGTCACGCGACCGAGCGAGGCGAGACGGCGCGGCGAAAAACCGGATCGCGCGCGCTGGACGACGAAGCAGGCGCCGAGCACGCCAAGGAGCAACGTGGTGGAGTAACCAATGGTTACGGTGAATGCGTGGACGGCAAGGAGCACGTCGGTACTGCCAGCGGAAAACAGGCGGGCTAGGAGAAGGGACAGGGCTACAATCAGTGCGATACCAAAGCCCGTGACGACTTTAAACGGCAGCCACTGCCCCATTTCAACTTTGCGGAATTCATTGGCGAGCTCTCCGCTATCGCCGAGGTCTGCCGCAGCACGCTGGCAGGCTTCTGCGACTGGCATGCCGGATCGCACGAGTTCTTCGATGCGCTCGCGGAGATGACTCTCCAATTCGTCCACGGTGTCCGGGCTAAGATGGGGTGCGGCCGACAAGGTCTGCCGCCACTGCGATATGAATGATTCGAGTTCAGGCATGGTGTGGATTCCAGAGTTGTTCGAGGACGGAGTTAACGAGATTCCATTGCTCGCGCTGTTGCCGGAGCGCTTTGCGACCCTGTGAGTTCAGGGAGTAATACTTTCGCTTTCTGCCGGTGTCGGAGTCTGACCAGCGGCTGGTAACGAGTTCCTGCTCCTCCAACCAATGCAGGACCGGGTAGAGCATGCCGTCGGTCCATTCGATCTTCCCATCCGAGAGTTCTCTCACGCGTTGGATGATCGCGTAGCCGTAGCTATCGCTTTCCTTGAGGATCGAGAGCACCAACGGTAATGAGGATGCCGCGACGAGTTCTTTTTCGAGCTTCATCAAAGTGTGATACCTTGCACTGCAAGGTATGAGATCACCGGCACGCGGAATGTTTAGGGAGAGTTTTTTCAGTATCAATTGGAGGGGTAGCCGCGAAGCTTGCTCGAAGAGAGGGTATTACTTTTGACGAACGCAGGATCGGCTCAGCGCTCCACTGTAGAAGGGCTCGGTGTGTGGCTCAAAGCCAGCCCCCCTTTCACGTGTCAAGACCCTGAAAGAAGCCAATGAGCTGAGCAGACGAAACTCCTTAACCGTCGGCTCTGCGAACTCGAGGAATACGTCTAAGCCCTCGTCGTTGTGCTTGGACCGCCGAGGTGCCGAGCCAGCGCAATCGTCAGGACCACCATTCTCGGGCAAATCGGACTTATTAGTTACCCCCACGGCTTGGGTGCCCTTTTGGAATACAGATGACGTTCGCCAATCTTGTCCCACCAGTATGGAGCGCCTCGTTAAACGCCTCCTGTTTGGCAAACTCGTAAAACCCCAAGATGCTCCGCCGCAGAACGAGAAGGGCATAGCCTTCTTTCTCGAGAAACTCCCGGTAGTTGGAGAGCACCACGCCCACTGCGCGCGCGGACTCCGGATTGAATTCCATGATAAGGACCGGCTTGTGTTGGGCAATGGTCTGGGTGGCGCCTTTAAGAACTTTGAATTCCGAACCCTCAGTGTCGATCTTGATGACACGCGGGATTAAGTTCGAACGACGCACGTAGTCGTCCAACGTTGTGGTGGTAATCTTTATGGGCGCGCATCCAGGATCGGCGAAAGTTTTCTCGATGGTGGAGTTCCACGAAACGACACCTTCCTGCACGTAGAACGGACATTCTCCGTTAATGTCACTTAAGGCGGCATCTTCAATTGTGACGTTAGTCACTCCATTCAGAGAAAGATGGTTTACGATGTGCCTTCTGGCATTCGGGTTCGGTTCAAAAGTAACCACCTTTCCGGTCGCCCCCGCAGCTTTGGCCGCAATCACGCTCATTAATCCGTGATGGCCGCCCACATCGTAAACAATGTCCCCATCGCGCACGAGGTGAAGAAGAGCTTGCAATACATCTTCTTGATACAAGCCTTCGAATAGCATGTGCCGTGTCAGGAGGTCCGGAAAACCGCTTGCTGACCAAGTGACGTTTATGCGGGGGCATGTGAAGGTGAAACCAAGTCGGCAGTTTTTGAATAGCAACGAGCGCCTGAGAAAGAAGCCCTTGATTTTCCTGTTGATAGGAATTGGTCGAATCCACCGCGAGGTGAGCTCGATTAACTTTGCAATTATCGGACTATCTTTTTGCATTCTAACTTTTGCTTGATGCGTTAATAGCGGGATCAATGCCTGCTTTCGCACGGGTGAGTGATTTGCTGAGCATTGAAGTAGGGCCGCGCAGTCCCTTTTCTGAGAGAGGACGTTGCAGCCCGGATGGAATTCGGACGGAGAACTTACAGCCCATTTTGATTTGGCCGTTACGACTCGGAGGTTCGCTTGAGGAACAGCGGGAGGCATTCAGGGAACGTAAGCCGGCTGCCTGGGATGTCGAGTAGCGGCTCGCACTTTTTCATTCGTCATTGCATAAACGTTCTCCTCCGTGCCGAGGCGCCTGCGGCGCGACAGCCGAAGCAATCCTCCGGCGTAAGATGCAATTACGCCCGTCGGGCGCGAAGGGCGGGTCGGACGGCGCCAGACCGAGGTGCGTGAGACCCGGATTGAAGACGATGACGATGAGGACGAGAAGCGGGTTGGTGAAGGGCAGGCCGCAGGCATGCAATCCGGGACGAGGACCGGCGCGAACCATCCTAGTTACAGACGTCTGGCTCTCGTACGGGGAAGCGCCTGAACAGCATCCTAACAGCAAGGCCGCCCACTGAAATCAGTGAGCGGCCTATTCACTCTGCCGAGTCGGCAAAACTGAACTATTACTGCACCAGGGGAAAAAGCTTCCCGGGAAGTTCGGAGATCTTCACGCGCTCCTGGCGGCCGTCGTCGCGGTAGCGCAGTGTTACGGTGTCCTTCAGTTCGTCGCCTTTTTCGCCGAGCGTTTCGAAATCGATCGTCACGCAGAACGGCGTTCCGGCTTCGTCCTGGCGCGCGTAGCGGCGGCCGATCGCTCCGGTTTCGTCGTAGAAGCAATTGAGGTAGCGTTTGAGCGATTCGTAAACTTCGCGCGCTTTCGCCACGAGATCCGGCTTATTCTTGAGCAGCGGGAAAACGCCCAACTTCACCGGTGCTACGCGCGGGTGAAAGCGGAGCACAGTCCGGCGCTCGACCTTGCCGTTCACGTCTGTCTTGTCCTCTTCGTGATACGCGGCAGCGAGGACTGCGAGCGCAAGACGATCGAGACCGGCAGAGGGTTCGATGACGTGCGGCACGTATTGGCCTTTGAATAGCTTCTCGCAAAACTCCTTCGCCGCGGCGCGGGCCTCAGCTTCCGGCTTTTGATTGAGAAGCGCGCGGGCTGCCCACTCATCGGATACCTCCGCAATAAATGCTGTCTTCGCCGCATCATCCATCTTGTTCGCGGCAGCGCGGAGTTCCTCATCGAACACTTCCTGCGTTTTTCCGCTGTGCTGTTGGTGCTGCGAGAGATCGAAGTTGCCGCGCGCGGCGATGCCTTCGAGCTCTTCGGTGCCAAACGGGAATTTGAAGAGGATGTCCACGCAGGCTCGCGCATAGTGCGCGAGTTCTTCCTGCGTTTGCCAGTGATAGGCGAGGACGTCGGCGCCGAGGCCGATGCCGGCGTAGTAGGCGGTGCGCTGGGCCACCCAGTAGCGGTGCCACATTTCCCAGCCCCAATTTGGCTGAGGTTTCGAAAGGTCCGCGCCTTCCGACCACTTCGCCACGGAGCCGTGCATGATCTTCACCGCCTCGTCAGGCAGGATGAAGAACTCGAGTTCCATCTGTTCAAACTCGCGCGAGCGGAAGGTGTAATTCCGAGGCGTCACTTCATTCCGGAATGCCTTTCCGATCTGGCAGATTCCGAACGGGACCTTCTGCCTCGAGCTATCGACCACGTTCTTGAACTGCGCGAAGATCGCCTGTGCCGTTTCAGGACGCAGGTAAGCGACGTTATCCTCCGTGGCCGTCGGGCCGACGAACGTGCGCAGCATGAGATTGAACGGCACCGCCTCGCGTAGCGCGCCGCCGGTTTCCGGATGGAAATCCACGCTGTTCTCGACGGGTTCAGTGGTCTCTTCGAGTAGCTGAATCTCCTCAATCTTTCCAGCCGCGCCCGGAGCCGCGCCAGCCGCGTAGTGCTGACGCGCCGCCTTGCGAATGCTGTCGACGTGTTCGCCCTTCTTTCCGAGGAGCGACATTGGCTTTTCCGACTTCCAGCCATTGCTGCCGGTTGCGCCAGTCCAACGGAATGCAGTTCCGGTTTGCGGCTCCACGTGATCGGCGCGCACGCGTTTGTTGGAAACGGTGCACTCGCGCATCAAGTCCGCGAATGTATCCACATGGCCCGACGCCTTCCAGATCGCAGGGTGCATGATGATCGTGGCGTCGAGTCCGACGACGTCTTCACGGTCGCGAGTCATCGCGCGCCACCAGGTTTCGCGCAGGTTGCGCTTCAGTTCTGCTCCAAGTGGGCCGTAATCCCAGAAGCCGTTGATACCGCCGTAGATTTCGGAGCTTTGGAAGATGATGCCGCGGCGTTTGCAGAGGCTTACGATCTTCTCCATCAACGGGGTCTCTTGGGTTTGACTCTGGCTCATAACTTGAAAAGGGCGGGGAACATGGGTGGATGCTCGAGAGCTGGCAAGGGCGAACGCGATAGCGTTTGCCCCAAAAATGCCGCGCCCTGCGAACCGAAATCCGCAGGGCGCCATGCAGGGTTGGAAAAGGAAGATTACTCCACGAGCTTCTGCGTTCCCTTCGGTCCCGCCGAAGCAAGCGCTGAGGCAGGAGCGACCGTCGGTTTCGCCGGAGCGGGCTGCACTGCCGACGCGGGGCGACGGCTGGGACCGGATCCCAACGCTCCAGGCGGTTTCGGCAGCGGTTTTGCAGCGCTGGGCGCTGCCGGCGACGGAGTTGCAGGCGCCGACGGGGACGCCACAGGCTTCACGCCGGGAGCGGAAGGCGGCGCCATCCTGGCGGCGGCCGGCACGGCTGTCGGTCTTGGCGCACTCGGGACACTTGGAGTCGCAGACACGCCGGGAACTGCAGTCGGCTTTTGCGGGACTGGAACCGCGGGTGCCTGTGGAGCCGCTGCGACAGCCGTTTGCACGGCAGGCCTCGGTGCTTGAAACGCGCTTGCCGCGCCGGGGACCAGCCGCTCGGTCGGGCGATTTGCCGCCACGCCCGCAGGTGTGGCCAGCTTTGCCATTTGGGGCGCGGGTTTCTCCACGACTCCTGGCGCGGCTTCCCGAGCTTTGTCCAATGCAGAGCACGCATCGTCGTAGCCCTTCTGCAGTGCCTCCTTCTCGCGGGTCGCGATCGCGAGGAGTGAAGTGAGCCGGTCGAGTTGCGTTTGGCGATCCTGCAAGGTGCTCCGCAGGGTTGTGAGCTCCTGCGCAAGTTGGTCGTGCTCCGCGAGCGAAACGGTTTGCCCCTCGCCTCCAGATTCTTCCCTCGCCTTTGTCATGGTTTCCACCTGGCCGCGCAAGGATGCGATCTCAGATCGAAGATCGCTGTTTGCCTGGAGGATCGTTTGCATCTCGCTGCGGGACGGGATCTGATCGACTTCATCCGGGCGATTCTCCTGCTGGGCCGCGACAAAATCGCATATGACGCCGCCGATGCTTACCTTGCAATTTTCCCGCAGATGGAAGTCGGCAATGCGTTGACCGTTAACCACGACGCCATTCGTCGAGCCATTATCACGGAGACGATAATGATCTCCTTCCTCGATCAATTCCGCGTGATACGCAGAAATCGTGCGATCGCGGATCTGCACGGTGTTGTCTGGTAAACGCCCGATCGTGATGCGCTTGCCGCGCAGGCCGATCGTGCGTGTTCCTTCGGGGAATGGAATGGTCAGACTCGCCATAGTTGTTTGGAATCGCATCGCGCGGGCGACGCAGTTCGCGTGTATTATCTGTGCGGAAGTGAGGCTGCGTTACCGCTCCGTAACTGCGCGTCTCGCGGCAACTCCCCCTGGGCCTTACTGCTTCGCAGGAATTGCGTTCGCCCCAATCTGGGGTAAAGGAAGGGCATGCCGCGCTACGATGCCTATGCCCCGCAGAGCCCTTCGCTCTCGCCGCAGAAGGGTTGGGTGATCTCTGCACTCACCGGGTCGCTGGTTGTGCACGCCGGCCTCATGCTGTGGTTTCACTTTCAGCAGATCGAAAACTTTGGCGTCTCGGATATGCCTCCGCCGCGCACCGAAGTGCTCCAGCGCGTGAAGATCTACGAGGATACGAAGCCGAAGACCGAGGAGCTGAAGATGGTCATCCCGGATCAGCCGAAGGTGACGAAGAAGGATCTCACGCTTCCGGCGGAACTGCCCAAGCCGGACGAGATCAGTGTGGCGCCCAAGCACAAGCAGATCGACACGACGCAACTCTTCGCCTCCGAGAAGCCGGTGGTCGAAACGGCAAAGTTGGCCGCGCCGAAGATGAATCCGGACGACCTATTGCCGAAGCTGCCGGACGACATGTTTAACGTGAACCGCGCGGGGCCGAAGATCACCGCGCGTCCGGCGAGCAACGCCGCGCGGGATGGCGATGGCTCCGCCAGGGCGATTCAGGTCGCGGGACAGGACGTGGAAGGGATATTAGGTGGACTCACGAGCGGAACCGGGCCGAGTCGTCGCTTGTCGCTGCCGGGTAATCTCACCTTTGGACACGACAGCGCCGAGGTGAGTTCCGACGGTCGCATGGAACTCGAGAAGATCGCCGAAGCGTTCCGAAAGTTTCTCGGGGATGACCTTACCAAAGCGACGTTCATCATCGAAGGGCACACGGATCCTACTGGCACGGCGGAATACAACTTGCGTCTTAGCGAGCGCCGGGCGGAATCGGTGCGGGCGTGGTTTGTGGGCCACCTGGGTCTCGATCCAACCAAGGTGCAGACCGTTGGCTACGGCGCGACGCGTCCCGCGGAAGGCGTGCCGCTCGAAGGCACTGTGGAGGAGATGCAGGGGCATCGCCGGACCGAGATCATCGTGCGGCGACACAAGAGCGGGTGATAGGTGCAGTATCTTTCCAAGCCGACGCGGAGTTTAACGGGCAGAGCAGGGGGAGGAATTCGGCGGTCATTGGCTACGATGGCCAAAAATAGGTCGTGGAGACGCCCCAAAACCTTTCATTCGGCGCTGTAAAAGACGCTCCGCACGTGCGGAAGTCGTCGCAGCATGTGCAGAAGTTGTCGCAGCACGCGAAATCCTTCGCACAGCGCGCGATAGCGGAGGCTCGACACGCGATAGCGTCAATTGCGCGCGCGCGGACGTCGACAAAACTGAGAAAATTCTCGTCGCAACACCGTGGAGAGTTCGTGAAACGCGTGAAATTGTTGGCAAAACACATGTCAAGGCAGTCGAAACAGCGCCAATGGGAATCTCACGTCCCGCAAAGGTCGTCGCTCGCGCGGCAATAGCTCCCACGCGCCGTGCAAAACGTCCCGCGCGGACGGCAAGGGCTGCCGTAACCTGCGAAATGGTCGTCGCGACTGCGGGAAAAGCTCCCGCGCGTGCCGTCCAAGGAGTTTGAACACGCGCGGAAGTCGATTCGCCTTATGCAATCCGGCCAGGATCCAGTGCAATGGCTGCCTCACGCCGTGAAATGACCCCGTGCCCGGCAGAAAGCGCCGCGGTCGGCATTTCAAGCCGGTGTGAAGGAGAGTCCGGCAATCCCTTTTGGCAATCGCTACAAATACTACTTGCGCAGCGCCGTGGCGACGGTGTCTGCGGCGATGAGCTTCTCCTCGCGAGTCGCCAGCGTCTTGAGCTTCACCTGCGGCCATTCTTCGCCGACCAGCACGGCGGAGCGGGCACCGAGGTTTTCGGCGGCCTGGAATTGCTTTCCCACCTTTGCGGGAGTCATTGCGTAATCCACACGCAGGCCGCTATCGCGCAATTGCTGGACGAGGCCTAACGCTTCGCCACGGAGCTCTTCCTTGGCGATGACTACGTAGGTGTCGCAGGCGTGTTGGGCGGCGCACCAGCCGTCGCGTTGAGCTTTTGCGGCGGCATTCCCGTCGATCAAATTCGCGAGCACCACGTCGCCCATGCCGAAGCCGAGGGCGGGGAGGTTCACCTTTCCATCACTCATGAGGGCGAGCAGGCCGTCATACCGTCCGCCGCCGGCGAGCGCGCGCTCGGCTTTTGAGCGGTCGAATACTTCGAAGACCACACCGGTGTAGTAGGCGAGTCCGCGGACAATTGCGTAGTCCACTTCCACGTAGGGCGCGAGTCCTCGGGCGGTGAGATCGGCAAAAATCGGCGCGAGATCCGCGGTCGGCTCTTTGCTGCGCATGAATGCCAGCACGGATTCCGCGGTGAGCCCGCTGAGACCAAATTTCGCAAGCGCGGCCGCAGTCTTTTCGGGCGTAGCGCGCTCCGCTTTATCCACGATCTGGAAAAACTCGTATTCGTCCTCCGACTTCCCTCCAGCGTCGGCAAAGAACTTCTGCCACGCGGCGCGGCTCGAAACGCGCACGACGATATCCTGCTCGGTGAATGCAAACGCCCGCAGCGTGTCGATGCACACCGCCAATAGCTCCGCATCCGCGGCTCCCGAAGGTTCCCCGATGATATCGAGATTCAGCTGGTAGAACTCCCGCAGTCGTCCGCGCTGCTGTCGCTCGTGGCGAAAGCAATTCGGCATCGAGAACCACTTCAGCGGCTTTTTGAAATCGCGCTCCCGGGCCGCAACCATCCGGGCGAGGGTGGGGGTCATTTCCGGCCGCAGCGCGCCTTTGATATCCCCGGGTTCAGCCATGGCGCCGACCGTGAACATCTGGCCGACGAGCTCGCCGCCGCTCTTCTTCTCATAAAGCGCCAGCGGCTCGACCACCGCGCCGTCGTATTCCACGAAGCCGTAACGCCGAGCGACGGCGCGCCACGTTTCCAGGATATAGTTCCTGCGGGCGCAGTCATCGGGATAAAACTCTCGGAATCCAGGCAGCGTTTGCATGTCGTGGGAGCCAAGCTGCCAGCTTCCGAGCATTCGCTGCAAGCTGCCGCTTGCCCGACCTCCCTTCTCCCTGCGAGTTTCACGGCCCGTGACCTGCTACTTTCGACATAGCATCGGATGAGCGCCGATTCGCCGGCCACGAATATCCCTGCCGTAACGCGTATCAAGCTGCGGCATTTCCGCTGTTTTGAGCAGTGCGATATCGAGCTCGCTCCGGGAGCGAACTTCATCATCGGTCCGAATGCCCGGGGAAAAACATCACTCCTCGAGAGCGTCTGCATTCTCCTGCGCCTGCAGTCTCCGCGGGTCACAACCCTTGCGCGGGTCATCCAGCACGAGCGACGCGGCTTTGTCACCGACGGCTACTTCGGCACCCGTCATCTTCAGTTTTACTACAGCCGCGAGCGGAAGAAGCTCGCGCTCGACGGCGTGGAGCAGAGCGGCGCGCGTGAGTGGCTGCAGATCGGCCGGGCCATTTGGTTTGGAAACGAGGACATCGAAATCGTGCGTGGAGCGGGGGAGCAACGTCGCCGGTTCCTGGACTTTGTCGGCGCCCAGTGGTCGAGCGGTTACCAGGCCACTTTGCGCGCCTACCAGCATGCGCTCCGATCGCGGAATCATCTGCTGAAACAAGCGAATCCGCGATGGCGCGAAGTCGCGGCATTCGATGCGCCGCTCCTCGAGCATGGGAACGCGCTCGCGCTCGCTCGCCGGGAACTGGTCTTCGCGCTGCAGCCTGTATGCAGCGCCGCGCATCTTGCGATCAGTCGGCACGCGGAAACGCTGGCAATCGCCTACGTGCCTGGTGGGACGGAGGACTTTACTGCCGCACTGGCCGCAGCGCGCGCGGAAGACGCCCGCCTTCGGCAAACCACCGTCGGTCCGCATCGCGATGATCTCGGATTTGGCTTAAATGGCGTTTCCAGCGAGGACGCGAGTGAAGGTCAGCAACGCACGCTGGTGCTTTCGATGAAAGTCGGCGCGGCGCGGCTCCTCGAGCAGAAGGCTGGCGTCGCCCCGGTGTTATTGATCGACGACATCTTCGGTGAATTGGACACCGACCGCCGCAATGCCTTGCTGGCGGCACTCCCGGCCAATTCACAGCGCATCATCACCACCACTCAGCTTGGATGGATGCCGACCACCGCCGGGAATCACATCGTCGATCTCGGCGGGTAGGCCTGCGGGAAAACGCGATGATTCGACTAAAACGTGACCTTATCCGAGCACGCCATTTTCGCCCCCAAGGCGGCCTGCAACGCATCCGTCAGTGCCCGGATATTGTACGGCTTAAGGAGTAGAAAGCTGAAGCCCAGTTCAGTCGGACTCTTTCCCTCCAGCTTCTGGTGAAACGCCGTGGTCAGCACGATCGGAAGATTCGGACGAATCTCCTGAAGGGCGCGGGCTAGTTCGATCCCGGACATGCGGGGCATGGTGAGATCGGTGATCACCGCATCAAAGTGCGACTCCTGAAACTTTGTGAGAGCTTCCACAGGGCATGTGGCCGTCACCGGATCATACCCAAGCTTGCGCAGGAACTCGTCGCCGAGCCGCGTCAAAAGGGGCTCGTCATCGACGAATAGAACGCGAGGGCGTTGTGGCGGCACAGTGGTTTCGAGCATGGAGACGGACATGTGAAATTCGGTCAGGACCGACAGGGGAATCCTCCCTATGAGAGCCACCCCTTCATGAAGGTTAACTCATCCACACGCCGTTCGTTACAGGGTACATTGAGTGAACGTGACCAAAACGTCACAAAATTAGGCAGTTGGCGTTAAACCGTCATCGCTGTGGCGCTTTGCAGCCGAAACGTCAGCAGACCGCGGCTAGCAGGGGGGGAGATTTGAACCGCGGCGCCGCGGCGGCGACAGACAGTGCGGATGGATGTGCGAAGACTCCTGGGGCTCCGATTGTAAGCTGAAGGAGCATGGCCGGTTATGCCGGCGTATAATCCTTCGATCGGAGGTCGTTTTGTGGCGGATAAAGCCGCGAGCAGCCTCTTGGACGCCCCCGCGGTGGGCTTCCTTACGCGATTACGTCTTCCACCACATGCCCGTGGACATCCGTCAGTCGGAAGTCACGGCCGGCATATGGGTAGGTGAACTTCTCATGATCGAAGCCGAGCAGCTTCAGGATCGTTGCGTGCAGGTCATGGATATGCACCGGGTTTTCCACCGCTTTGAATCCAAACTCGTCGGTCGCGCCGTAAACAGATCCACCTTTCACGCCACCGCCAGCCATCCAAAGGGTGAAGCCGTAGTGGTTGTGGTCGCGACCGTTGATCTTGCCGGCGTTCGAGCCCGGAGTTGGCAGTTCTACGGTGGGCGTGCGACCGAACTCCCCGGAGCAAATGACCAGCGTGTCCTGTAGCATTCCGCGCTGCTTCAGATCCGCGAGCAGCGCCGCGATGCCCTGATCGCATTCACCCGCAAGGCGACGATGATTCACTTCCAGGTCGTCGTGATTGTCCCAAGGTTGTCCGTCCCCGTGCCATAGCTGGACGAAACGCACACCCTTTTCGAGCAGCCGACGAGCAATGAGAAACTGCCGCGCCTGGTTTCCCGGCCCATACATGTCCCGAATCGCCTGAGGCTCACGCGAAACGTCGAATGCATCCGCTGCGTCCATTTGCATGCGGAAGGCCAGTTCAAAACTCTGCACGCGGGCCTCGAGTTGCGCGTCCTGTTGGCGCTTCTTCAGGTGGTCGGCGTTGAGTTGCTGGATCAGGTCGAGCTGCGCCCGCTGTTCCTTCGTGGTGATGCGATGGTTTCGGATGTTTTCGATCAGCTCCTCGATCGTCTGTTTCCGCGTGTCGACGTAGGTCCCCTGGAAAATTCCGGGCAGGAAGCCCGCCTGCCAGTTTTGCGATTCCTGGATGGGATAGCCGGGGCAAAGCGCGACGAAGCCGGGGAGATTTTGGTTCTCCGTGCCGAGACCGTAGGTGATCCACGAGCCCATGCTCGGGCGCGGCAGGCGCGAGTCGCCGCAGTTCATCAAGAGCAACGACGGCTCGTGATTCGGCACGTCGGCATGCATCGAGCGGATGAAGCACATGTCGTCCACGTGCTGCGCGGTTTTCGTAAACAGCTCGCTGACCTCCATGCCGCACTTGCCGTATTTCTGAAACTTGTAGGGCGACTTGAATGCCGCGCCGGTTTTCCGCTCGGTCGGCAGATGGCTCGGGATTTCCTTGCCGTGCCACTTTTCCAACGCCGGCTTGGGGTCGAACGTATCCACGTGAGAGGCGCCGCCATTGAGGAAAATGTGGATGATCCGCTTTGCCTTCGGCGCGAAGTGCCAGGGCCTCTTGGAGGCGAGGGGATTGGTCGAAGAGATCTGCTCGGCTCCGATCGCGCCGGCCGGTCCGAACACGCCCGTCTGCCCGAGAATTCCGCCCGCCGCGAGCATTCCCATGCCCATGCCGGCGCGGCGCAGAAAGTCGCGTCGGGTCAGAAAGAAATGCTCGGGATTCGGCGCGTGGTGATTCATTGACAGGACAATAGGACGTCGAAAGTAACCCCGGAGCAAGGGAATCACTTAGCCTGAACGATGCTCCGCCCCGCTCGCATGCCCTCGAACCTTGGGGCACGAGGCAGTTTGCTTTTAGCGGTTTCCCGAAGTGTAGCGGTGAAACATTCGCGGCACGCCTTCGTCAGTCGGCACGTCGGCAAAGGAGATCGGAATGGTCTGCCCTTTATCGACGGATATTACGTGGAAGTGCAGGTGGGGCGTCATGCTTCTCCCCACATGCCCACTTCGAGCGATCTTCTGCCCTTGTTTTACGTGGTCACCGGATTCGACGAGGCTCCCGTCCTTTTGGAGGTGGAGATATGAGCCGCGAGTGCCGTCGGGATGCTCGATGGTGATTCGGTTATTCGGGGCGTTGAGCCCATTACCGTCGTGACTGACGTCAACGGTCAGCACGACGCCTTCACGCGCCGCGCAAACATCGGAACCCACGGGCATTTTGAAATCGAAGGCGAACTCTTCGTATCCGCGATGGCTCACGACACCGCGATTGCTCTGAATACAGAACCAACTCACGCCCGCAGGCCAGGGAAGTTTGTAGGGCGATGACTCTGCTTTCGGATACCGCGACAAATCCTCCGGACCGGTAAAAGCGACGTATGCTACACCGAGGAGCCCCACCAATCCTCCCAACGCCTGAAGCAAACGTTTTCCCAAAATGCTCATCGTTAGTGTTCGGAGCGCGGCATTGGCAGCATGGTTCTACGCAGCGTGCGAGTGGACAACTTTTTGTTCAGGCTCCAAAAGTCCGAATTTGATGCGTAAACGGCTCAAAAAGGTCAAAAGCGAGAGTGTGTAGGGGCTTATAGGTAAATTCCCTGAGTTTGGCATGGAGAGAAGTGACCGATTCATCCTCTCGGGATGACGTTTCGGTTACATAAAATGTAATGCGGCTGGCGCTTTCGTCCGGCGGAAGCGATTCAGGCTGAGTATGAAACCGAGCACGAAAGAGGCTTTTCTTTTTCTCGGTGGTGGCGTGTTGGTCTTCGTTGCCTTCGCCTTGGGCATGGTCAACGTCATCCCTGAAGCAATCGCTGGTGTGATCATTTCCATTGGATTGATCCTCGCGATCGTTGGTTGTGTGGTTGTGATTCGTCGCCAGACGACGCCGTGGAGCCGTCCTCCTCGCCGCTCAAGGGCAAGAGGTGAGACGCAATCGATGTCGATGTAAGAGGAGGGTGGGGAACCGCCAGATTGCTTCTGGAAGTCAGACGAGCGCGGAGATCCGCGTTTTTCAGCGGAGGGCGATTACGACCGTTCGACCCTCTGTTTTGTAGGTGGGGTGCGTGGCGGGAGAGTTCGAAGCTCTGACTCCTGACCGTGGAGGATCGTGGCGCGAAGAGGGCGATTGCCTTCCTGTTTTTGGGGGTGGTGCGCGGTATAGGTTTCGAACCTATGACCTCCTCCGTGTCAGGGAGGCGCTCTACCACTGAGCTAACCGCGCAAGCGAGGGCGGGGGATATAAGCGTCCTCGCGAGTTTTGCCAACAATTTCTGACGATGAATCGCAAAAATTAAGCGAATGAATCAGAGAGGCCGCCAATGGTGGCTCCGTTGCACGCCGGATGAAGAGCAGCGACCGAAGCGGGACTCACCTCGTGGAGCTTGCAACGCGATGGGGGCGTTCCGGATACTGCTATCAGGGACTTTTTGGCGGGACGTAGTCGACGATGTTTTCGGGGAAACCCTTCGCCAGCAGTTCCTCGGCACGGCGAATTTGCGTGTCGATACCCGCGGCGAGTTCCTTTGGATCGTAAGGCACAACTTCGTGCGGTGGGACGCCGATGCCTTCGATTCCACGGCCTTTGTTGAAACGAGCCTTGTTGCTGTGAACGGAAAAGTAAGCGGAGAAGAGTCCGCTTGGCACAAGCAGCGTTTGCTTTGAAGAAGACATGCCGGCCGTCGGGGAGTCACCGATGGCGTAAGCACGACCATCTTCTTTGAACATGCCGCCTACGGTTTCACCGGCGGAACACACGCCCGCGTCGAGGATGACAACCATTGGGCCGGAGAATGGATTCGGGCCCTTGCTTTGGTAGCGGCCCCAATTCTTGCCTGATGGGACGAAGCGTCCGAAAACCGCGTCGTGATCACAGCCGCCGCCCGCGTTTCCGCGCATGTCGAGAATGAGGCCTGGGACCTCGCCGATTTGCGCGAGCATGCGGTCAAGCTGTGTATCCAAATCCGCGGGAATCTTTCGGAGTTGAATGTATCCGAATCCACCGGCTGTTTTGCCACACGCATTCCTGTCGAAATATAGGAGGCCCTTTGGCGGGTGCACCGGTCCGAAGGGGGCATAGTTGGGGCCGCCATTGCGGGTGATTTTTACGCCCTTCTGGTTTCCATCCACGTCGACGAGGTCGAACGTGATGGAGGTGCCGCCCCAGTCCGCAAGACCGCCATGGCAAGCCGCATAGAGAGCTTGGTGATGGGTGGAGAAACCTCGCTGTTCACCCAGTTTTTCCGCCTTCTCCGTGAGCCATTGCTTTGCGGGCGTGTTATCAATGCGCTCGACTCGAGCGCCGACCTTTACCCCTTGCTTCTCTGCGTCCCCGAACGCAGCACGGACGTAAACCGCATCGCCGACGGTGAGCAAATGAACTCGCGGTCCGGTCCACGTTCGCCCATTGGACTCGTCGGGCCACTTTACCTTGGAATTGACCAAGCCGGCGTGGCCATCGCGCAGCCGCGTCATGAGCCTGGCGCAGAGCTTCAGGTGTTCCTCGTCCGAGGTCACCTTTTTCACTTCGGCGCGGAACTGTTCAGTCACCTTCTCCCAATCAATCTTCTTCAGCGTGAAGAAGTGGCCCGCGCGCTTGGGAAGCTCTTCGAGGAGGAACTCCACGTCGCGTATGTAGCGGTCGGCGTTCGCCGAGGGTTCATCCGCGCTGACGCGGGTGACAGTGGGCGCCAGCGCAAGAAGCGCAGCGAAGAGGAAGGAACGCCTGTGCATGACCTATTCCGGGAGTTGCGTGATCAGGAGTGTCCCCGAGTGAACTTCGGCGTCTTCGTAGTTCTTGCGGATTTCCTCAAAGAGCTTTTTCGCCGCGACTTTCTTATTCTGCTGGTTGTAGAGGTGACCGAGGAGATAACGCGCATAACCGCCCACGGAGGTGCCATCGAGGTAGTAGGCGTCGCTGTGCTTTTCGATGGCGAGTTTAAGGTATTTCTCCTGGTCGTCGCCCGTGGTCCAACGTCCCAGGTAAAGCGCCGCACAACCCGCGCGATTGGACTTCTCGTACTTCTCCACCACCTTTTTGAGCGCCTCGATCGCCTCCGGCGTTTTCGGATTCCGATTGGCAATCTGATAGGTCTGCTCGAGGTCAGTCATTTCTTTGCCCGAATAAAGTCGGCTATCCTTCGCCATCATCTCTTCAGCTTTGCGCTTATTGTTCCGGTGGATTTGCTCGAGCTTCTGCTCGGAAATCTTCGGAGGGTTCTTCGGCTGCTGAGCAATCGTCGGTAGCTCGGCGCAGAGTAGGATGGTGGCTCCCGCGAATAGACAGGTGAGCGTGGAATTGGCGTTCATGGTGGTGAGGAGTTCGGGCGGGAAGTGGATCAAGGCTCCAATTCGTCGAGTAGCTTTCGGATCTCGCGCAGATCGGCAGGTCGTACCTTTCGGGAGCCGAGCGCTTCGACAACGAGTTCGCGGATCGATCCGGAGAATGCGCGATTCACGAGATCCGCCAAAAGCTGCCGCTTCGTCTTTTGCGCCGGAGCCGCAGGCCGATAGACGTGACCACGCTCGCCTTCCATGCGCGCGACCAGATTCTTCTCGGTCATGATCTGCAGAAAACGGAGGACGGTGGTGTAAGCGAGCGGGGTGTCCCGCAAGTTGTTCACCCCGTCCAGAACTTCGCGCACCGTGCTGGGGCCGCGTTCCCAGAGGACACTCAAGATGCCGAGTTCGGCATCGGTGGGGCGCGGCGCATCCGGCTGGGATTTCGGTGGCACAAGAGAAGCCATACTAAAGAATTAGTAGGCGCGTCCACTAAAACTTTAGTAGGGCGTTTTGGACTACTGGAGTCGCGCCGAATCGTCTGGTTGATCTGCGTTAATTCTTAGCCAAGCAATCTCTAGAGGCTGTCGGCAAACTTCTGCATTGTCTCTTCCTGCTCCTCGATGCTTTCCACGAGACGAAACTGCGTGCGGCAGCGATCCAGGTTGTGCTTTGGCCGGTGCACGCGGAAGTAGGTGTCGCCATTCAGGTAGTCCGTAAGGAAACGAAGGCCGATGGTGAAGGTGATCAGCTTCCCGCTGAATGCGATCAGCTCGCGCTCCCGCTTGTTTAGGAACTGCGCGGCCGCGTCGAGGTAGCCGCGGCAAAGCGCGCGGAACATCGGCATGCGCATTTTCACTTTGGACAGATCCGTTTCGTCCTCGAGCGTCGGACTCGTCGTTGTCCGCACCATGTCGCCGAAATCGTAAAGCGCGCATCCCGGCATCACGGTGTCGAGATCCACGACACACATCGCTTTGCCGGTATCCACGTCGAGCATCACGTTGTTGAACTTCGTGTCGTTATGCGTGGTGCGTTCGGGGATTTTTCCGCTCGCCAACTCGTTGAGGATGACATCGCAAAGGTCCTCGTGCTGCAGTGCCCAATCGATTTCCGCTTTGGCTGTCGCGGCCCGATTAACCCGGTCTTCCGTCAGCGCCGTCTGAAATGCGTCGAAGCGCCGACGGGTGTTGTGAAAATAGGGAATCGTGTCGTTGAGCCGCTTGCCGGGCATATCCACGAGGAGGCTCTGGAAACCGCCAAAAGCTTTTCCCGCCTCAAAGGCCTGTTCCGCATTCTCCACGGCTTCGTAGGTGCGAACTCGCTCAATGAAGACAAATGAACGCCAATAGTCGCCGTCTTCCGTTTTGTAATAGCTGGTGCCCTGACGCGACGGAATGACCGTAAGCGTCCGTCGTGTGAAATCACGGGCGCCTTTCTCCTGCAGCTTCATGCGCAGATGGGAAGTCACGCGCGCCAGGTTGTCCATCAGTCCAATCGGATCCTTGAACACCTCATGATTGATCCGCTGATGAATGTAGCGAACCGTGATCCCGCCTTGGTTGTAGGTGGCGGTGTAGGTTTCGTTAATGTGTCCTACCTTGCAGGGTTCAGCGTGGAGCAGCTCGCCGTGAATGTGGAACTCGCGCGAAATGTCTAGGAGACGTGAAGGATTATAACCCCGCATTGTGCGGCAGAAGAGCTAGAACCGTGCTGCTAGGCAAGGTTTGACCCGCTCAGCCTGAAATCCTCCTCAGATCGGCGGCGCTTTACACGGCATCACCACTATGACGAAAACTTCCTCCATGCACTTTCGCGCCGCCACCGAGGCCGATATCCCGCTCTTGAGCGACCTCGCGCAGCGAATCTGGCGTGTCTGCTATCCGGCAATTATCAGCGCCGACCAAATCGAATTCATGCTCGCTTGGATGTATTCCGAGCAGCAGATCGCAAAAGAGCTCAGCGAAGGCGTGTGCTGGAGGTTAATCGAAAATGCCGAACGCAAGCCGATCGGCTTCCTTTCTTACGAGACGGAGAAGGATGACCGCGTGAAGCTAAATAAGCTCTATGTGTTGCCGGAGTTGCACGGAAAGGGAATCGGCGCGGCCGCGCTTGCGCACGTGCTCGATGCCGCCAGAGGCATCGGGGCGCGATCGGTATGGATGCAGGTGAATAAGGGGAACCACCGCGCAGTTGCTGCGTATCAAAAAGCTGGCTTCCGCATCGCGAAGGAAGGCGTCTTCGACATCGGCAATGGCTTCGTGATGGACGACTTCCTCATGGAGAAGGAATTGGTAGCCAGCGACTGAGCGCGATCGGAACTGCCGTGAGACGGACGAGTCGCTGCGGAAGGTGATCCCGCAGTCCCGCTACTTCGTGATCACCGTCGGGCCGTCGTCGTCCTTTTTCGGCAGGGGCAGATCATTGCTGCTGCTCTTTTCCGAACGACGCTCCGGTATTTTCTCACCCTGAACCACTCGGGTCTGATTCTTCCGAGAGTCGATCACGAACGTATTGTTTTCGCCGAAGCGCGACCATGGGCCGATCGGGACGTCGCGATACTCGACAAACTTCCAATCCGTCACGTCAGTCGGCCGCATTCCGAGGTAGTCGCGCACTGCCGGGGAAACATCGAGGCCGGCGCCTTTATTCAGGTTCCAGCGCGGCACTTCGTTTCCAAACACGTATTCGTGGTGGTCAGTGCGGAAGGGTCCGCAATCACTCCACTGGGCGTAAGCAACCCGCGATGTGCCATTTGGCATGTTCTTCCGGATTGCGATCCAGCGATCGCGCAGAACCGACTTTCCGTCCTGCTCGTAGAGGTCCTTGAACCAAGGAACGACCATTCGAGCCTCGGGCTTGTGGTGACCTTTCTCCACATCGTTATATGGGAGCGCAAAATAGAATGGGTTGCCTTGGGGAATGAAGTTGGCAGCGATGGTGCCACCCTCCGGAAGAGACCGGCGCGATGCGACATCCGGATTATCAAATCCGCCGAAAGTCTTGTACCATTCCTTATCCCAGGAACTGGAGAAATTATGGACCGGATTGTTCTGGCCCGCGTTTTCGCCGACCCAAAACGTCGTCGTAACGATATTGAGCTTCCACGGGTAAAGCCCGCGCACTCCCGGCTTTGTGCTCGTCGTCGGCACGATTACCTGCGGCTCGAGTTGCAGAATGGACTGCTCGCGAAGCTTCATCGCGTATTTCGCGAAGTCTGACGTGCTCTGGTATGGTGACTGTGCAGTCGCGGTAAAGGTTCCCAAGACCCCCGCCGCAAGCGCTAAAACCGTAGTGTGATTCATTACGCGGCGGCGAACGTTAGGTTGGAATCCGGATACCACAAGCGGATTTTAGTGCGTGCGATCACTTTTGGATTGACGCACTCGCACAAAAGAGGCAGCCGCGCCGCCGCTTTCGCTCGATTGATGACACCTGGCGACCGCTCGCTAAGTTTCCATCGACTCCCGACTTGAACATCCGCCAATGCTTTGGAGTCGAATCACGCCGCACATGCATCACGCCCTTCCTGCACCGCCTTCCGCATTTGATTGGCAACCCCGCACGCGGTTGGTGTTTGGGGCAGGAATGCTCGCCCGGGTTGGAGAACTCGCATCGGAACTTGGCGGACATCGGGTGTTGGTCGTGACCGATAAGGGGATTGTTGCCGCGGGCCACGTGGAGCGCGCGCAGAATGCGTTGCAGGCCGCTGGCTTGGGTGTCGCGGTCTATGATGGTGTGCGTGAGAATCCGTCGACTTCTGATGTCGCGCGGTGCGTCTCCGCGGCCCGCGCGGCCGAAGCTGATCTGCTCATCGGGCTCGGTGGGGGCAGTAGCATGGATACGGCGAAGGGCGCTAACTTTCTCCTGAGCAATGGCGGGGAGATGAAAGACTATTGGGGCGTGGGGAAAGCGACGCGACCGATGTTGCCGCTGATCGCCATTCCGACGACCGCCGGAACGGGAAGCGAGTGCCAGTCGGCGGCATTGATTGCGGATGAAGTCACACACCAGAAGATGGCGTGCCTCGATCCGAAAGCCGCCGCGCACGTTGCGATTCTCGATCCGGAATTAACCGTGAGCCAGCCCGCCGGTGTCACTGCATGCACCGGAATCGATGCCATTGCGCATGCCGTCGAGACCGCCGTGACGAAAAAGCGCACTCCGCTTTCGACGATCTTCTCCCGCGAAGCCTTCCGCCTGTGCAACTCGGCCTTTCCGCGTGTCCTCACACAGCCTGGGGACCTCGTAGCCCGAGCGGAGATGCAGCTCGGCGCAGCCTACGCAGGGCTCGCCATCGAATACTCCATGCTCGGGGCCGCGCACAGCGCGGCCAATCCGCTCACCGCTCGCCACAATGTCGTTCATGGGCAGGCGGTCGGCATCATGCTGCCGCAAGTCGTGCGTTTCAATGCGGTCGATGCCGAAGCACGCGCGGGCTATGCGGAGTTGTGCTCGGTGGCTGGTCTTCGCGACACTGATGATCTCGCCGTTCGTCTCGAGGAATTGCTCGATGCCAGCGGACTGGCGGCGCGATTGAGCAAATTTGGCGCGCCAGATATCGCTTCGCTTTCCGAGGAAGCGTCGCGACAGTGGACCGCTACGTTTAATCCGCGTCCCATCTCTGCCAACGACTTCGAGCGCCTGTATGAAAGCGTCCTTTAGTGTCCTCCTCGCAATGACTCTCGCCGCCGCAGCGGCGGATTGGCCGATGCACCGTGGCGATCCCCAGTTGCAAGGACGCGCCGCGGAGCCCGCGCCAAAGCAGCCGGCGGTGAAGTGGACTTTCAATGCGGGAAAGCCCGTGAAAGGCGGCGCGGCGATTGCGAATGGCCAGGCGGTTTTCGGCGACGACGGTGGCGTCGTTCACTCGGTCAATCTTGCCGACGGCAAAGAGGCGTGGCGTTTTGAGATCGACGGGGGAATCGAAGCCACGCCGCTCGTGCTCGACGGAATGGTCTACATCGGCGCAAGCAACGGCATCCTTTACGCGATCGACGCCAAGACAGGGAATAAGCAATGGGAGTTTGAAACCGGCGACAAGATCCTGGCTGGCGCGAGCTGGGCAAAAGATCCGGTAAGCGGCGCAAAGTGGGTGCTGGTCGGCAGCTACGACTTCAGCCTTTACGCGCTCGATGCCCAAACGGGGAAGCAGCAGTGGAAAGTCGAAACGGAGAACTTCATCAACGGCACGCCTGCGGTGACTCCGGAGGGGATCGCTCTCTTTGGCGGATGCGATTCGCTCCTGCACGTCGTTTCGCTCAAGGACCGCAAGGAAATCCGCGCGATCAACGCCGAGGCCTACATTCCAGGCAGCGCCGCGGCGGACGGAAAGATGGTCTACCTCGGCAACGACGCCAAAAAAGTATTCGCCTTTGAGATCGAGAGCGGTGCGACGCTGTGGACTTACCGCGATCGCAACTTCCCTTATTTCAGCAGTCCAGCGCTCTCCGAGAAGGACGTGATCATCGGCGGCCGCGACAAGCGCCTCCACTGCATCGATCGAGCCACAGGCGAGCGTCGCTGGTTCTTCGCCACGAAAGGGGATGTGGATAGCTCACCGGTGCTTTGCAGCGACGGCGGGATTGTGGTCGGTAGCCTCGATGGGCGCCTCTATTGCGTGGAATTGGCCGACGGCAAAGAGCGGTGGAACTACGAAGTCGGCGCCAAGATCAGCGGAAGCCCGGCGGTCGCGGGTGGAGTGATCGTGATTGGCGCCGAAGACGGCAACGTTTACTGCTTCGGATCGAAGTAAGCGTAGATTCGTTTGGGCAATCGTCCGCGCGGCACTCAGGCGCATTCGTCGTGTCGCGATGTTCTGCCGTTCAGTCGCGACTTCCGAAGGTGGAGTCGAAGCGAGTCAGCGTTGAATCGAAAGGGGCGCGTGTGGAGCCGGAGTTTTCACACGGCTATTCGTGGTTGGCATTTCTTAAATGGCGATTGCCGGACGTTGAGCCTGAATGCGCAAGGCGATAGGGGAAATTACCGCGTGTTGAGTGGCAATTTCCACGCGTTTATGCGACGAAGTTTCTTAAAGTGTTCCCGTGCAGCGATGTCCCACCCGTTCCGGGCAAGAAGGTTACTGAGAAAATGAAACCCACACAAATAACCATTCTGTTTCTTATTCTTTACTGCTCGCTCGGGGTTGCAGCTGAGGATCCCGGCAAGGTTTGGCGAAAGGTTCTTGAGGAAATGTCAGCAGCCAAAGAGCTAAAGGTCGTGGCAACAACGGGGAATCCGGAAGTTCCAAAGTTGTCCGGGCCCATCCTACTAAAGGGTCATGAGCAAAAGCTCCCTTTGATGGAAATTTTGTCTGGGGTTACCTTGCGTGATACAGGAAGGACTTGGGAACCGGGTGTCAAACTCTTCACGAATCAAGTTTTCACGTGTGAGTACAAGACCGCGGATGGCACCGCTGTGGTGATCACAGTGGTCGGAGATACCTTCAAATTCCAAGACGATAAGCGCATGCTTACTTGTGACTTTTTCCCCTTTCGGGCGGTTGTTTCAGAGCTTCTGAAGGTCGGACAAGCGGGTGGAAATGGATTATCTTCCAAACCCAAGTAGGCGCCTCACGCTCTTGCGAGCTAGAGCGGATTGATTACGCTCTTGCCCCCGAGGTCTTTTTTTTCGCGAAGTTATTCACAAGTCAGCGCGCTTGGCGGTCAGTAACTTACGTGGGATTTGACCTGCCTGGTTTGAGTTTACATCCCCCAACTGTCTCTTCCATGCTCGTGGCCAAACGCGGTATTCAGCAGTCCATGAATACTCGAACCAAAAACGAAATGGAGGCCATGGAGTGCGTGGACCTCTTCGGGAAGCGCCCGGATGTGTCGCTTACTCCCAAACTAACTCAATTGTTCGCGATTGTCGGCACGAGCCTCACGACGCTCCGCACTTGGGGCGAGGGTCAAATCCTTGGCACGCAGTCACGCGACGCTGGAATCGAACAGCGCCGCTCGTTGCGCGACGACATCCTCGGAAAGCTCCGGGATATTTCGGACGTTGCAAAATCCATGGAGGAAGAAGGCGAAGTGGGGATGGCGAAGCTGTACCGTTATCCTCGCAAACCGACTTGCGAGGCGCTCATGCTCACGGCGGAGAGTTTCGCCGAACGCGCGCAACCGATGGCAGCGAACTTTGTGGAATGTGGCCTCGCTCCAAGCTTTGTGAACGATCTCCAGGCTAAGGTCGCTGCCTTTCGCGCCGCGACCAGCGTGAAGAACGGAGGCAAAGCGGATCTCACCGCCGCGATTGCTGGGTTAAAAGTGGCCGCCGCTGAAGGGATGAAGGCGATTCGTTCGCTGCGTTTGCTAATGCGCGTTCATCTGCGTTCTGCTCCCGCGCTCCTCGGCGCGTGGGTGCTCGCTGCTCGTGTCGAGCGCCCGGCGAAGAATGCAGCGAATGGAGAGAACACCGCGCCTGCGCGCAACGAAGTGGAATCACCATCCTGCCGCTTGGGACAGAACTTGGCAGACTGCCAGGCACGAGGAAACTCAGGAGAGCAGCAGGATGCCGCTTCCACTGCCTTATCCGTGCGGGACGACGGCAATTACAGCGCCGTCGCGCCCTGGAAAACAAACTCCGCCGGGCCCTTGAGCGTCACGTTCTTCCATCCGTCGCCATCGACTTCAAATCCCACGGTGAGCGTTTCGCCACCACGCACTTTCACATCCACGGGTGAAGGAGCGCCGGTGAGCTTTGCGAAGATCAGCGCGGCAGCGGTCACACCGGTGCCGCAGGCTTGCGTCTCGTCCTCGACGCCGCGTTCGTAAGTGCGGATCGCGATCGCGCCGTCCGGAAGTTCGCCGATGAAGTTCGCATTCGTGCCCTTTGGCGCGAAGTGCTCGTGATATCGCAGCGCGCGTCCGAGTCGGACGATCTCGGTCTTCTCCAAATTATCCACAAACACCACCGCGTGCGGCACGCCCGTGTTGAGGAAATGCACCTTTAGCTTTTCGCCATCGACGCCGAGTTCTGTGGCCAGCGCGAGTGAATGCGGCGCCGACATCGCGAGCCGCACTTCGTCGCCAATCAATTCCGCGCCGATCAAACCGGCGAGCGTCTCGAAAGTGATGTTCCCCTTCTTTTCGCCAACCATGCTCGCAAAACGCGCAAAACACCGCGCGCCGTTGCCGCACATCTCCGCCTCTCCACCGTCAGCGTTGTAATAGCGCATCTTGAAGTCCGCGCCGTTCTGCGACGGTTCCACCGCGATCAATCCATCGCCGCCGATACCACGATGCCGATCGCAGAGCCGGGCGATCGCCGCTTTATCGAGCGAATACTGAAGGTCCCGGTTGTCGATCATCACAAAGTCGTTTCCGGCTCCGTTCATCTTGGTAAATTGCAGCGTCATGAGTCCTTTTCTGAGATACGAGATCGCGGGATGTTGTCAAATCGCCGCCCACTGCTCGTAGGTCAGAGCGCGCCGGTGATGTTGCGCGGATGCGACCAATCGCGTGACCTGGCGCCAGATGCGGGGATGCGCAATATCCACGGGGTGAATGGCGATGCGGAGCAGGGGATTCTTCGACAGGCGATGGTAGAGGTAGGGATTCCACGCGAGGCTCACCTGTCGCCGCCAGGCAGCGCGCACGCTCCAGCAAAGGCTCTGGCTCTGGGCCACTTGCTCGCGCTTGAGATCCCACACCCCCTTTAGACGCGTGGTGTAGGCGATGCCGAGGTCGCGAAGCGCCTGTTCCGCCGGATCGCTGAGCAGCCACGCCGGAGCGATGAAACCAACGGGATCCAACTTTGCGGCGCGGAACTCCTCCCGCGCGCGGCTCACCAGCGCCTTCGCCTCGTCACGAGGCATGTCGTAAAATTCGCCTTCGCCTGCGGTATAGCTGCGCGTGATCACGCGATCGCGGATCGATTCCTTCGCGCGCTGTGGGCGCTGATGATAGTAGCCGTGCATCACCGCCTCACACCCGAGCGCGACACGCTGTCGCAGCCATTCGCAAAACTCCGGATATTCCCGAAAATGCCCGCGGTGATGGTGATCGGGAATTACCAGCAGCGAGACTGCGGTGAGGCCCTGTCGGTTGAGCGCATCTAGGATCCGCCGGCACGAATCCCACGTGTGCGGCGAGACATCATGGAGGGAAACGATGAGGCTGCTGCGCTCGCCCGGCATCGTCTTACTCGGGGAAGCTGGCGAGCACTTCGTCTCGCGTTGCCACCGCTGTGCCGGTTTTTGCCACGACGATCCCGCTCGCGTGATTTGCCAGTTCCGCGGCCTCGACTGGCGTCGCTCCGCTGGCCAGCGCAACGGTGTGCACCGCGATTGCGGTATCGCCTGCGCCGCTGACGTCGATGACTTCCTGCGCCCGTGTCGGGATGTGATACGGCGGTCGGTTTGCGTGAAAGATCATCATGCCCTGCTCACTGAGGGTAACGAGAACATGATCGCAATTCCACTTTTCGAGAAGAATCCGTCCCACCTCCATGAGCGACGGGTCTTCGAGCGGTGGATCGATAGGATCGGACAATGGACGCCCGGCTGCGCGAAACGCCTCGCCGCGGTTGGGCGTGACGCAGGTCACATCATGCCACCGGATGGGGTTCGAGGGCTTGGGATCGACGTTTACGATCTTGCCGAGAGCGCGAGCGCTGGAAATCAACTCATCGACAAACGGCTGGGTGAGCAGGCCCTTGTCGTAGTCTTCAAGAATAATCGCATCGAGCGAGGGGAGCAGCGCTTTCACCTGGGCAAGCGCGCGTTCGAGTTGGCCTTCGGTAAAACTGCGGCGCTCTTCGCGATCGACTCGAACGACTTGTTGATTGCGGGCGATGACTCGGGTCTTGCGAATCGTGGTGTAATCCGGATCGGCGATTACCGCGTCGAGGTGCACGCCTTGATTGTGAAGGATCTCGCGCAATGCCACGGCATCGGGGCCGGTGCCGATCAAGCTGACGAGGTGCACGTCTTCGACGAACTCGCGCAGGTTGCGAGCGACGTTCGCCGCGCCTCCTGCATTGAAGGTCTGTCGCTGCACTTCAACCACGGGCACGGGCGCCTCGGGAGAAATGCGGCTGACTTTCCCCCAGATGAACTCGTCCAACATCATCTCACCAACCACGAGGATGCGGCGATCGGAATCCAGGAGCTGCGCAGCGCGAGAACGGGTTAACGAAGCGGAGTTCAAAGTGCGCAGAACATTCCGTTCCGGAGAGCAAGGGCCAAGACGAAAGTCTGGGCGCGCTCAAAAGCGGGTCGAAACGATTATCGCCGCGTTAGGACGAATTGAAGGGCGATGCTAACAACACCGAGAATTGAGAAGCTGACCGCGAACAGGTTTGCGGACCGCCAGATCCGCATTCCACCAGCAGACCAATACGACGCGCTCCGACCGATGCGGTAAAGGACCACGCCCCAAAGATAGTATACGAGGAGCCCTCCCAATAGCGCGATGGAACGAACAATGCCGCTGGCATGCCTGCTTTCCAACTGGGACATGAGCATTACAAATCCGATGACGGTCGCATAGGAGGCGATCGCCAAGCCGATACTGCGTGCCCACGACAGCAATCGAGCGATGCCGAATGAAATGAAGAAGCCTGTCGGGAAAAGGAGCGCCGACAATAGCCAAGCCCAGCGAGGCAATGGCCTTGTTGACTGGGGAGACGAACCTCCGTTCATCAAGAGATTTCTGGCAGTTTTACCGAGCGAGACCCTCTTTCACCGCCGCGAAGAGCAGGGGGAGATTAATCTCGTGGTGTCCTACGATATACACGCCTTTTCCGCCGAGCGCCGTAGGCCGGCGCTGGACGTTTTCGCTCGGCCGATAGTGGCGCGTCATGTCGAGCGTTGCGGTGGTGAACTTCTCCACCTTGTGCCCAAGGTTTCGCGCCACGGTGAGCGCTTTCAAGAACACCTCCGGCATAATCACCGCGCTGCCCACATTCAGGACCACGCCTCCTTCGAGTTGCGCGCAAACGGACGCAAATGTTTTGAAGTCGCGATAGCTGGCTTCCCCCAAAACGTCGCCGCGGGTGGTCGGGTGTTGGTGCGTGATATCCGTGCCAATGCCGATGTGGGCAGTTACGGGAATTCCGAGTTCTGCGCCCGTCGCCAGGATGCTGAAGTGCCGATTGGGAAAAGTCTTCATCACTTCTCCCAGCGCCTGGCCAGCGCCCAAACCGCGTTCGATTCCATCCGCGAGTGCGGCGTTCATCATTCGCCCCGTCTCATCCACCATTCCGAATGTCCCATCATTGAGACCGCGTTGCACGTCCTCGCTCGTCTCGCCTTGGTAGCAGAGCTCAAAGTCGTGAATCGCGCCGGCGCCGTTGAACGCAACCGCGTTGATGAACCCACGCCGCATGCCATCCACGATCAGCGGGTTCAAGCCGACCTTGATGGAATGCGCCCCCATCATGAGCAGGACAGGTCGGCCCGCTTTCCGCGCAGCGACGATCGCGGAGGTCACGAGCTTTAGATCCTGCACCGCCAGGAAGTCCGGAAGGCTATCGAGAAAGGATTGAAAGCTAGAGCCGGCCTCATGCGGACGAGCGAACGCCTCGACGGCTACCTTATTCGCGCGATCGGCAACCGGATACGTTCGGATTTTGGAGAAATCCAACGGCGGGAATGTCATCCGCCGCACCATGAGCACCTCACGGATTCAATGCGAGCCCAGTGTGAGTGCTTGCCCAGAGTGAGCCCAAGTCGAGCGAACGTTTTCGGGCAGAAATAACGCGTCCCGCAGCATTTTCATGCTGCGGGACGCGTCGTTGTGTTCCAGGGAAGGAGGGAGTCTCCAAATTGCTTCGAAGACGAGGGCGAAATAAGCGAACTTCAGAAATCTCGCAACGGAAATCTTCGGATTCTTTGCGATTTGCTGAAACCAAGGTGGGTTCACGCCCTCCGCAGGGCGAGCCAAACATAAAGGGCGTAGCCGACGATCGTGACGTTAATCAGCAAGCTGACGGCCCGAATGATGATGAGCCGCTCCCGGCGGAAATGCGCGATGAGGGCGAGAACGGCACCGTAAATAGCGCCTAACCCGGCTGTGAGAATCGAGCACGTAATGATCGCCACAACGACTGGGAAGGCGGCATTTCCGGTGGAACCATCTGCGAATTCCCTCACCCAAAGCGGATAAGATCCAAAGCCAAACACGAAGGCAGGAAACAGCGAAAAGACCGAAAGTTTGGGGAACGGACGTTTCACTGCTTCCGAAGCGCGCTCGTCGCCTACTGAAGAATCGGCCGAGCCGGACCAGGAACCAGCACGCTGGCCATACCAGCCGCAGTCGCCGCCTGAATCCCCGTCTGCGTGTCCTCAAAAACGAGGCACTTCTCTGCCGCTACATTTAAACGCCGCGCTGCTTCCAGGAACGGATCCGGATGCGGCTTGCCGCGCAGGTAATCCTCACTGCAGACGATCGTCTGGAACAAATTGCAGATGCCCAGCGCCTTCAGCGTGTTCAAAACGATCCGGCGATGCCCGCCGCTGGCGACTGCCAAAGGTTTGCGCCCGTGCCACTCCCGAGCAAGCGAGACAACCGGCTCAATCGCCGCAATCTGCACGCTGAGCTCCAGGAAGAGTGCCTCTTTGCGGGCAACTGTCTCGGCGACGGGGATATTGTATCCGTGGCGCTCGTTCAGAATCTCCACGATCCGGGACGTCGGAACGCCGCCAAGTTCATAGAACATCGCTTCCGGAAAGTCGCTTGCGGCTTTCCCCAACGCGGTCTGCCAGGCCCTAAAATGGGTCGGCATCGTGTCCGCCAGCGTCCCGTCGCAATCAAAGATGAATGCGTCGAAGTCGCCAGGCGGCAGTTCTAGGGAGAACGAAAACTGATTCGTTCTTGCGCTCACAGGGCGCGGGAACATGGCCAGCCTTTCCGAAAAAGCCAGCCCTTCTTCGTAAAAGTAAAAAAGCCTTTGTCCCGGCTCGGAAAAAGCTGTTTAACTCTCAGGTTCAGGTCTCTTCGCAGTGTAGTATACTGCGACGTGAGGGCCTCTTCCTCTACCAATGGCTGACATCAAGTTCCGCTGCCCGGAATGCGCCCAGAAGATCGCTGTCGACACGGCAGCGGTCGGAGTCCGCGTTAATTGCCCGTCCTGTCATAGCACTCTAATCATTCCGCCGACGAGCGATGCGCCCGTCATCGTCGCGACTCGGCGGCGTCTTGCAGTGGTGGCCGGCAGTGTTGACGCACTCTATAAAGACATCGAGAAGAAGCAGGCTGCATTGGACACGGCGGTTGGCGAATCGAAGAAGCTGCGCGAAGAAGCGGAAAAAGCCCGGTCTGTGGCGGAAGAGGCTTCCGCCGAACGCGACAAGTTTCGGGCCGAGCGTGAGCGCTTCCGCTCGGCGAACGAAGATGCCGCCGCGGAATTGGAGAAACTTCGAACGGAACTGGCGAGCGCCAATCGGGAGACCGAGGGATTGAAGCGCCGGGCCAGCGATTCGGCGCTGGTCGGCTCAGGGGATACCACACCAGTAATTGAGCGGCTCCGCGCGGAAACAACCGAAGCCCAAAAGGAGCGAGATGAGCTCTCCACAAAACTTACGGCGCTGGCTCCGCTGCGTGAGCAACTCACTACGGTAACTGCGGAGCGCGACCAGCTGATGGCTAAGATCGGGCAGGCCGCTGGTGAAGTCGAAGGGTTGCGCGGTGAATCCACCGGACTTCGCAACGAGCTGACCGCGCTCCAGGCGCGCTTCTCCCAATCGGAGCGCCGCTTGATTGAGCTCGAAGCCAAATCCGTGGCTTCAGCCCGCGAACGCGACGAATGGAAGTCCAAGGCCGTTGCGACGGAGATGCTGCCGGCTGAGCTTCTCGCCGCCCGGGAGGAAACGCAGAAGATTCGCTCGCAGTTTGGCGAACTTGCCCGCGCGCTCGAAGCGGCGCGGCTTGATCGGGACCAGGCGCTTTCAGTTTCCTCCGAGCGCGAAAAGGCGATCGAGCGTTTCAGCCAGACCGGCGAGGCGGCGAAAGCAGAACTCTTGAAGCTTCGGGAGGAGGTGTCCGCCGCGGCTGCCGAGCGTGACCGGGTAAAGGTGAGCGCTGAGGAGTTTCGCGAAGAATCGCGTGAGCTTCAGCAGCGAGTCGATGGCTTGCTGGAAGATTTGCACGCCCGCGAACACGAGGTGGAGAAGCTCAAGCAGTCGCTCGATTCAGCAAAAGCAATCGAAACCGCGAAAGACGAGGAAATCCGCCGCGTGCAGGCGCATTTGCTGGAACGCGACCGCGAGAAGAAGGAGCTCGTCTTTCGAGTCGAATCGCTTTCGACGCAATTGGGCGAGAAGGAAGACCAGCTTTCCAAGGTCGGTGGGAGCTCGACCGAGCTATCCAAACGCCTGGCAGAGCGAGAGCGCGAGCTAAAGGAGCTTTCTGCCACCGTGGAGCGACTCCGCACCAAGGACGAAGAAGCCGGAGGGCGCGCGGAAACGGCCCAGCGGGCTGCCGTTGCAGCGGAAGAGCGTTCCCGCATCGCGGAAGGCGAACGGGCAAAGATTTCCGAACAGCTGACGAAACTTACAGCCGACCTCGGCTCAGCCCAGGAACAGGCGCGCCGTCTTGCGACTGAGAAAGAGCAGAGCCGTGCCCGCGTCCTCGAACTCGAGGCGGAAATGGAGAAACACTTCGATCAACTGCATGCCGCGGAAAGCGCGCGCGATACTGCAAAGGCAGAAACGGATGCCTTGAAAACGGGCCTGGAGCGCGCCAAGCAACACGTGAGTGTCTTGCAAGCACGCCGCGACGTGATGCGGGAAGAAATCAACCGCCTCCGCGAGAAGCTCGGCATGCCCCCGGATAGCCCTGCTTAAAAGCAGCGGAGCCGGGCCGGCTTTGATTTGAAGTGATTTGCCGCAGACGCGCGATGGTGCACGCCGGTCAGAGGCATAACGAAAAGACGGCGATCGATTGCAGGAGGACGCCCTGACGTGAGAATCAATTCATCCCGATCCCCTAGGTGGGACGCAGTTCTCTCTTTTCTGAATCAATTTCCTGATTCTAATGTCCGCGCCATGCTGACCCGGATTCTGCTTGCTGCCCTGCTTCTCGCGCTATCTCCGTTGCCCCGTTCTGTGGCAGCCCAGCCCCAGGAGCCCACGACTCCGGGCGAATATGTCATCGTGAGCGGAGGAGTTTCACTCTGGGTTTGGGAGAAATGGAAAGCGCAGCCGCATGATAACTGGTGGGCGAACTTCGTGCGCGCTGCCCGAATTCGGATCGAGCAGATTCGACAAACGAAGCCGGACGCGCAGATTACATGGCTCGTTTATCGGCCGGCCTATTCCAGCCGGAGCCGACAGGATAACCGCGACTACTCGAGCCTGATCAGCAGCGTTCGGGACGCATTTAACGTTCGCCTCCTCTGGTTCGACAACGCGGATCAGTTGATCAACTACCTCAACGTCGGTCAGCCGCGCGACCGGGTGAAAATCGCGAATCTCGAGTTTTTCGGGCACAGCAACCGGGCGTGTTTCATGTTCGATTACTCGAATACCATCGACTCAGGCTCGAAATGCTGGCTGCACGAGAAGGAGCTTGGAAAGATCCGCCGCGGGATATTCACCTCGGATGCGTTGGTGCGGAGCTGGGGTTGCCACACCGGAGAGAGCATGAGCCAGAAGTTTCGCTCCGCAACGGGCGTCCCAATGTGGGGTCTCATCGGCAAAAGCCAGTACATGACTGAAGAGCTTCCTTTACCCGCCAGTGCCACCGGTCGCTGGGTGCGGTAGATCAAATTAGCGGAGCTGGTCCGGCTTTGTAATCGCGCGCTACGGGAGATGCGCCCTTGCAACGAGCCGTGGCGTTGGGAGAGCAACGGCCGCAAGAAAACGGCACCGTGCATGGCGTTCGCGTTGTATGACCCCGCGTGCCGTCAGATAGGCCAAACTTCGCATTCGGGGTGGTACTGACCGCAAGCACGCCTGCGCCGCCACTGCTGCTTCGCATCGTTAATTATTGAACTTTCCCTGAGCCAAGTCGCCGCTCGTGCGCGAATGACTTAGCGTTAATCCATTCGTGGGTAGTCAGTTCCGCGAGACCTTGCATCGCGTTCCTGGCACCTGGAATCGCGTTCGTCCCCACCTTGCATCGACTTTCGGGCAATCTGAACATCGTGAAGGGAGGCATGAACAGCGTGAAGGGACACCTGGAAGTCTTCTCGCGAGCCCTGGAATCGTTTTCCCGAGGGTGGGAACGTTTTCCGCAAGGCTTGCATCGTATTCCGGGAGCCTTGCAACGCGTTCCGCGACCCGGAAACGCGTGACAAATCACCTCGTAACGCGTTCCAGGAGGCCTTGCATCGCGTTCGCGACGCAAAAACATCGTGTCGCGACCCTCGTAACGCGTTCCGCGTCACCTGGACATCGCGCCGCGTCGATCGGACATTCTGCCGCGTCGATGGAACTCAATCCCGCGTCAGTATGACTCAATGGCGCGACGCAAAAGCACCGTGCCGCTTCGGGCAAACATTGCGTCGTGTCGCTGGGACATTGCGCCGCCCCGCGTGAACACCATCACAGCAGGCCGAAGATGCGACGCGCGCGACGAGTGGCGAGTAGCGTGACTGGGAAGCTCCGAGGCTTTCCAAAAACCTCGCATTCGAGGGGGGACTGGCCGCAAGCGCGCCTGCGCCGTCCGTGCCCCTTCGCGCGATTAGTTATTGGACAGTCTCTAAGGCTCCCGCCACGGCGCAATTATTCTCCAGACACCTTCTTCATTCCCGCCATGTACAAGCCTCGTTTCCGCGCGCTAGTCGCATCCATCGCTACGATCCTGGCGCCCGCTGTGTTGTTCGCCAATGCGATCACCGAGCAACGGATGGAAGGCGAGCAATCCGAGCCTCTGCCAAAGGAGGAGATCGTGTCTCTCGAGGTTATTCCCGCAGAGATCTCGCTTCGAACTGCGCGCGAATACGCGCAGATGGTTGTCACGGCGAAACTCAAATCGGGCGGCACCGCCGATGTGACCAGGTTTGCTACATTCACGCCGAGCGGGCCAAAAGTCAGCGTCAGCGCGACCGGTGTGCTTCGTCCGGAGTCGAATGGCGCAGGAAAGCTCCAGATCGCATTTGCCGGAAGCTCCGCAGAAGTTCCTCTGCTGGTCGCAGGCGCGGATTCTCGTCCAACGGTCGATTTCATCCGCGACGTCAATCCCGTCATGACCAAGGTAGGCTGCAATGCCGGAACCTGCCATGGGGCGAAGGAGGGAAAAGTTGGGTTCAAGCTCTCGCTCCGCGGATATGACCCGCTGTTCGATGTCCGCTCGCTGAAGGACGATCTTGCGGGGCGCCGCTTGAATGTGGCGTCGCCCGATGATTCGCTCATGTTGCTAAAAGGCACCGGTGGCGTGCCACATGAAGGTGGGCAGCGGGTGGAGTTTGGCGACCGCTATTATGAAGTGCTGCGCTCATGGATCGCAGACGGCGCAAAGCTGAATCTCGACGTTCCTCGCGTGGCCAGCATTCAGGTTACTCCACAAAATCCCGTCGTGCAGGATCCGGGCTCGCGGCAGCAATTCTGCATCGTGGCGACCTATACCGATGGCGCGAAGCGGGACGTTACGCAGGAAGCTTTTGTAGAGAGTGGAAACGGAGATGTGGCGGCGGTGGTGAGCGGCAGCGCGAGCGGATTGGTGAAAACTCTGCGCCGGGGCGAGGCTCCGGTGCTTGCGCGTTACGAGGGAGCGTACGCCGCAACGACGCTCACGGTGATGGGAGATCGCTCCGGTTTTGTCTGGGAAAAGCCTGAGACGTGGTCGCGCATCGATGAACTCGTTGCCGGCAAATGGGAGCGGATGAAGATCAATCCGAGCGGCGTTTGTTCGGACGCAGATTTCCTCCGGCGCGTGTATCTCGATCTGACGGGGCTTCCGCCGAACGCTGACCAGGTTCGCGCTTTCCTTTCCGACGTCACTCCCGAGCGGCAAAAGCGGGAAGCCATTATCGAAAAGCTCATCGGCTCCCCGGAGTTCGTGGAGCATTGGACGAATAAGTGGGCCGATCTGCTCCAGGTGAATTCGAAGTTTCTGGGCGGGCAGGGGGCCATTGCGTTCCGGGATTGGATCAAACAGGAGGTCGCCACCAACACCCCTTACGATGTCTTCGTTCAAAAGATCGTCACGGCTACCGGGTCGAACAAAGCGAATCCGCCGGCTAGCTATTGGAAGATTCTGCGTGAGCCGGCCGAGGCGATGGAGAATTCCACGCATCTATTTCTCGCCACACGCTTCAATTGCAACAAGTGCCACGATCATCCGTTCGAGCGGTGGACGGAGGACCAGTACTACACGCTCGGCGCGTATTTCTCGCGCGTGTCGCTCGCCGAAGATCCGGCAAGCAACGGCGCCCGTATAGGAGGAACGGCGGTTGAAGGTTCGAAAGCGCTCTATGAAATCGTCGGCGACAAGACCGAGGGCGAGATGGTCCATCTCCGAACCAATAAAATGGTCGCGCCAAAATTCCCTTACCCCGCGGCTCACAAAGAGGACGGAACCCGCCGCGAGCAATTGGCGGCTTGGTTGACCTCGGCTGACAATCGCTTTTTCGCGTCGAGTTACGTGAACCGGCTTTGGGGCTACCTCATGGGCGTCGGCTTGATCGAGCCGCTGGATGACATTCGCGCAGGCAATCCTGCATCGAACCCGGAGTTGTTGGATTATCTCACGAAGGAGTTCGTGAACGCGAAGTTCGACGTCCGCCACGTGCTGCGCCTGATCACGAAGTCGCGCGTGTATCAATTGGGCGTCGCAACCAATCGTTGGAACGAGGATGACAAGATCAACTACAGCCACGCGCTGGCCCGCCGTCTTCCTGCCGAGGTGCTTTACGACGCGGTGCTCCAGGTGACCGGCGCGCCGTCGCGGCTTCCCGGTGGCGTCCGCGCAGCGATGCTCTCCGACGCGCAACAGGACCTGCCGAGCGGTTTTTTAGCGAATGCTGGACGCCCGGTGCGCGAGAGCGCTTGTGAATGCGAGCGCAGTAGCGAACTCAGACTCGGCAGTGTGATGGCGCTGCTCAGTGGCCCGGCAGTTTCCGATGCAATCGGCGATCCGGCCAACGCGCTTGCGAAGTTAGCCAAGGATCTCCCCGATGATCGGGCGCTCGTGAATGAGATCTTCACGCGCGTCTTGAATCGGCCGGCGAAGGCTGGGGAAATCGATCGCGCGCTCGCTGGTTGGGCGGAGGTGGATAAGGATCACGCCGCGCTACTGACAACGCTTGAAGCGAAAGAGAAGGAGCAAGCTCCTTTCATCGCCAAGGCAGAGCAGGATCGATTGGCGGCGATTGAGGGAGCAAAAAAGGAACTCGCTCGTTACGAAGCCGAGATTGCGCCGAGACTCGCCGCCGAAGCGAAGAAACGTGATACTGATGCAGCAGCTGCAGCCAAGGCGCTGGCCGAATATAAGGAAAAGGGAGTCGCGGCCGCGCAGCCACAATGGGAAAATACCGCCCCAGTCTCCTGGACTTATACCGGTTGGCAGCCGCTCGACATCGTCGAAGCCAAGGCAACGAACGGTATCGAATTGGTAAAGCTTCCGGACGGATCTTACAAAGCCACGGGGGGCCGTCCGGCTTCCTCGGACTACGTTATCAAAGCCGACACAAAGCTGGCAGGGATTACGGGCATCATGCTCGAGGTGATGACACTCCCCGAGGAGGTGAAGTTTGGTCCCGGCCGCGCACCCGATGGCAATTTTGTCCTTACCGAGATTGGGCTGAAAGTTGGTGACGCCGGCACGGGTGCAAACCCTGCCAACGTGAAGTTCACCGCCGCCGACGCGGATTTTAACCAGGCAAACTTCGAAGTGGCCAAGGCGATCGATGGAAAACGGGGAGATGGCAACAACGGTTGGGCGGTTTCTCCGCAAACGGGACAGCCCCACTTTGCGGCTTTCACCCTCGAAAAGGCGGTCGGAGATGCCGAGAAGGGCGCGCGCCTACGGATCGATTTGCATCAGCCACGTCCAGGAAGCTTCGCAATTGGACGATTCCGGCTTTGGGTAACGTCGGCGCCTGGCCCGGTGAAGGTCGGCTATCCGCAAGCGGTTGTCGAAGCGCTGCGGAAGGCTCCCGCAACGCGCTCCGACGCCGACAAGGCGGCACTTGCGACGTATTGGAAGGACAACGACCCCGAAGTGCAAAAGCGACAAAACACTCACGCAGCCCTTCTACTACCGCCGCCAATCGATCCAGGCGTCACTCAGCGCCGTGATGCGATCGCAAGCGCGGAACTACCCATCAAGATCGACGCCAAGCTCGTGCAACTGCGCGCCGACGCCGAGCAAAGCAAAGCGCAACTCGCCAATCGCCGCGTGACCAACGCCCAGGATCTCACTTGGGCTCTCGTGAATACTCCGGCGTTTCTGTTTAACCGGTAACTTCGCAGCCCTCACGCCGAGCGCCGCATGAGGTATGCCAGTCCACTATGGAATCTCGACCGGGCCCTTGTTGCGTTGGCGGCAGATGGGGCAGTTGTCATTGGGGGAGGTGTGCAGGAGTTTGCCGAGGTCGGGAGGGAGTGACGGGTCGCCAGTGATCGCGTCGTCCACAGTCATCCCGTAAAGAGCCATCGCTTTGCCGCGAGCCCACGGATTTCGCAGCGCGAGGCGCTTCAGGTCTTCATCAGTGAGGATCGCGAACTTGCGATTCGGCTCGGCCAGTCGGGCAAAGGCGATTGCGTCGACGGCTTGAGCCACTTCAGCCGGCGTAGGGTGCGGCTTGGCGGGCTTTTCCTTTTGCCACACGTAGTCCATCCACTTTTTCCAATCCGGCCACGAGATGTCCTCGAGAATGGCGAAGACGGCCAGTTGGGCGGTCGGGCGGGGGAGATCGTTTTGTTGACCGAACAGTTCCAGCAGCTTCGTGAGCTTTGGATCCGCAGCGCTCGCAAATATCACCCGACGTTCCTGGCCAACGTTGCGCGAGCTAAGCGCGGCGGCCGGAAGAATTGCATCCACATCCGCACCCGGTCCGGGATCCATGGTGAGATTGCGCAGCACAATCTGCGCTTCGCCAGACTCCGCCCGGAACGTCGCTCCGGCTGGGATCTTTACAGATACTTTTGCGGGTGCCGTGACTTGCAGGTGTATCGTATCACGCCCATTCCCGCTACCGACCACGGCGATTCGTTTCTGCTCCAATGCAGCCGCAAACGGAACGGCGTCTTCAGCCCGCAATCCGGCGGCAAGCGCCAAAACGACGCAGACGAAGAAACGAAGCATGCAGAAGCGTCGTCTGAAATTGGCCGTAACGCAAACGTTCGGCAAACCACCCCAACCACTTCTTCACCCACGAATGCCGCGAGGTCGCGTCTACTTCTGGGGCTCGAGCTGCGTCTGTTCAGCTTTCGTAGAACCGAACTCCTGCTTCAGCTTGCCCTCGAATTCGGTCATCAGCGCTTGCCGACGCTCTTCGCCTTCCTTTTTGACCTGCTCTTCAATAGTACGCCGACCGGAGAAGTAGCGATGAAAGAACTTCCGTTTCTGATCGTCGGGAACCTGAATTCCCGTGTTCTTGAGCATGCGGTCGATCTCTTCCTTCACCTTCTGGCGCCGCTCGTCCTCATTTCCGATGAGCTTCTGGCGCTCTTCCGTGGGAAGATTCAACACTGCCCAGACTGAACGCCATACTTCATTCCGCTGTTCTGGTGTGAGCTTCTCAAGGTCGCGCATGGCGCGTTCCTTCATCTGCTCCGGCGTTAGATTCTCGCGAGGTCCACGTTTGTCACCCCAAGACCCTCCAGGAACACGTCCTTCGCCTTTTGGTCCGCCCGGTCCGCCGGGCCCCCAGCCGCGGCGTTCGCCCGGAGGTTTTCCATCGGGACCGACCGGGCCCCCAGGTCCTCCCGGACCGGGACCCTCAGCGCCAGGTTGTGGCGGCGGTGGCGGTGGCGTGGGTTGCGCGGTGGTTTCTTGCGTCCAGCCTGGGGTGCCGAAGGCACCGACAATTAGAAGAGTGAGGACGGATCGGCTGACAGCCATACTGAATTATCCTCCGTTGCGAGGAGGTCGGAGAGGGAAGTCTCAAACTCGTCGTTCGCCGCCATGACCGTCACCATTTCGGTCAACGGATCTGCCTTGGCGATTTGCTGAGTCTTCGACGTTGTCGCCTCGTTCTTTAAAGCGGAAACCGCTGCGACTACTGCGCAAGCACCGGCAGCCATCGGGATGATCCACTTCTGGCGCAGCCATGCCCAGATGCTCAAACGTTCCACTTCCGGGTTCCGGATGGCCCGCATCACTTTGTTCGCAAAGAACGGCGAAGCTTCCCGCTTCGGCGCCTTGCCGAGCAGATCCCACAGCTTGTCCTGTTCGTCGTGATTCATGGTTCTTCCGGATCAACCGGTAGCACGCGGGAAAGTTGCAGGAAAGTTTATCCTGAGCCAGCGCATTTCCCTTTCCAGCACAGTGGGATCCGAAGCTTGGAATTCACGTGACTTGAAGTCGCGGC